>Ga0326728_10001704_pt1 | contig 76477 bp, 61 predicted proteins | sample MB3enrmetagenome_FD_207602 | JGI IMG/M metagenome (GOLD analysis project Ga0326728, IMG submission 207602) | Lab enriched peat soil microbial communities from McLean, Ithaca, NY, United States - MB31MN | ecosystem: Environmental > Terrestrial > Soil > Wetlands > Peat | place: USA: New York...
GCTCCTTCCGCCGGCTGTTCTTGCGGAAACGGCCAGGAGGAACCGAACATGAGCGATCAAGGCCCGGCCCTCACCCGCCACGCCGTCCCTTTGCGCCCTGCACCGGCTGCCTTATGGGTTTTCCTCGCCGGCCTTGCCTTTAGCCTCCTTCTGGCGGGATGCGGCAAGGCCCCGCAAGGCCCCGAACACGGGCCGTCGTCCGTGACGGCAACCAAGGTGGAGGAGAAGGACACGCCGATAGTCCTGGAGTTCGTCGGCCAGACGCAAGGCTCGCACACGGTCGAGATCAGGGCGCGGGTTGACGGCTTTCTCGAAAAGCGCACCTACGCGGAAGGGAGCGTCGTCGAGAAGGGACAGACGATGTTCATTATGGACCCGAAGCCCTTCCAGGCGCGGCTGAGCGCCGCTGAAGGTGCGCTGGCCCAGCAGCAGGCGCGCCTACGGACGGCGGAGGCAGACCTGAAGCGGGTGAGGCCCCTCGTCGAGCAGAACGCCCTCTCCCAGAAGGACTTAGACGACGCGACAGGCCAGCAGCAGGCAGCAGCGGCAGCGGTCGCGTCAGCGAGTGCGGAGGTCGAGCAGACGCGGCTCAACCTGAGCTACACCACGATCAGCGCGCCCCTGCGCGGCCTTTCGAGCTACGTCCGCGTCCAGGAAGGCTCTTACATCAACGCCATGAACAGTCTTCTCACCTACGTGGTCCAGATAGATCCCATATGGGTGACCTTCAGCGTCTCGGAGAACGACATGCTCCGGTGGATGGAGGAGACGGACACGGGTAAGGTCCGCCGGCCGAAAGACTACGAGGTGCAGATCGTCCTGGCCGACGGCTCCGTCTATCCCAACAAAGGGCACATAACCTTCGCGGACGCGGAGTTCAACCAGCAGACGGGCACGTTCATGCTGCGCGCGACGCTGCCTAACCCCAGGGGCAAGCTCCGGCCCGGCCAGTTCGTCAAGGCACGCCTGATAGGCCTCGTGCGGCCGAACGCCATAGCGGTGCCGCAGAGGGCGGTGCAGCAGGGGGCCAAGGGCAATTTCGTCTGGACGGTCGACAAGCAGGGCAAGGCAGAACCCCGGCCGGTCACTGTCGGCGACTGGATAGGCAACGAATGGTTTATTTCCGCCGGGCTGCACGCCGGCGATACGGTCGTCGTGGACGGCGGCCTGACACTCGCGCCTGGCGACCCGGTCAAGGTTAAGACCTGGCTGCCCGCCGGCGCAAGGAGTGCGCCGCCTAATGCGGCGGCGCCGGCCGCCCCGGCCGCGCATCAAGGCGCGCATCAGGGCCCTGCCCCGGCGCCCGCCACATAAGGGAGGACGGAGAGACCCTTATGTTCTCCAGGTTCTTCATAGAGCGGCCGGTCTTCGCCACGGTTGTCTCTCTCGTCATCGTCATTGCCGGCCTCGTGGCGATGAAGGCCCTCCCCATCTCCATGTACCCGACGATCACGCCCGTCACGGTATCGGTCTACGCCGTCTACCCCGGCGCGGACGCCAAGACGGTGGGTGATGCCGTGGCCTCCCCCATCGAGGCGCAGATCAACGGCGTCGAGAACATGCTCTACATGACATCGACCAGCTCCAACACGGGCCAGATGTCGATCACCGTCTACTTCGCCCTGAACACGGACCCTGACATCGCCCAGGTGCAGGTCCAGAACCGGGTGAACCTCGCCATGCCTATGCTCCCGCAGAGCGTCGTCCAGTACGGCGTCTCGGTGCAGAAAAGGTCCGCCTGCCCCCTGATGATTATCTCCATATTCAACAGGGACGGCAGGTACAGCCCGGAATACGTCAACAACTACGCCAACGTCTTCGTCCTCGACGCGATCAAGAGGGTGAAAGGCGCCGGCCAGGCGGACGTAATCGGGGTGGCCGACCAGGCAATGCGCATCTGGACGAACCCGGACCTCATGGCCTCCAGGGAGATCACGACGACCGACATACAACGGGCGGTGGCAGGGCAGAACGCCATCTTCGGGGCGGGCCAGGTGGGCCAGCAGCCGGGCGCGCCGGACCAGCAGATGACATTTCCCGTCGTCACGCAGGGGCCCTTCATCAAGCCCTCCGAGTACGAGGAGATCATACTGCGGGCCGACCGCGGCGGCAGCGCCCTGGTGCGTCTCAAGGACGTTGCGCGGGTGGAAGTCGGCAGGCGGCAGTACATCGAGGACAGCAGGCTCAACGGCTTCCCGGCGACGCCCATCATGATCTACCAGCAGGCGGGCTCGAACGCCCTGGAGGTCTCGACGGCAGTCCGCAAGACGATGGAGCAGTTGAAGCCGACGATGCCGGAAGGCATTGAGTACGTCTTTGCCCTCGATTCCACGGATTTCGTGCGGATCTCCATCGACGAGGTCATCCACACGCTCTTCGAGGCGGTCCTCCTGGTCGTCCTCGTCGTCTACTTCTTCCTCCAGAGCTTCCGCGCGACGATTATCTGCGTCTGCGCGATCATCGTCTCCCTGGTCGGCACCTTCGCCGGCATGCTTGCCCTCGGCTTCTCCCTCAACCTCCTGACCCTCTTCGGCATTGTCCTCGCCATAGGCATGGTGGTTGACGACGCCATCGTCGTCGTCGAGAACGTGGAGCGGAACATGGAGAAGCGCCGCCTGGCGCCGAAGGAGGCGACCATCAAGGCAATGGAGGAGATAGGCGGCTCCCTCATCGCCGTCGTCCTCGTCATGGCCTCCGTCTTTATTCCCGCCGCCTTCCTGCCGGGGACGACTGGCCAGCTTTACAAGCAGTTCGCTATCACCATCGTCGTCTCCGTCGCCATATCCGGTTTCACCGCGCTGACCTTAAGCCCGGCCATGTGCGCAGTGCTTCTGAAGCACCGTACGGCCTCCAAAAGCGGCGCCTTCGGATGGCTAAACCGCTTCTTCGATTGGTTCAACCGGGGCTTCGGCCGCTTCACGACGGGATTCGGCGAGGCCGTCTCCCTCATGATAAAGCGCCTCGTCCCCGCCTTCATACTCCTCGCCTTCTTCGTCTACGCCCTACTTCATTTGTTCCACACGATACCGACGAGCTTCGTGCCGGAGGAGGACCAGGGGTACGTTATGGGCCAGCTCGTTATGCCCGACTCCACCCCCCTGAACCGGACAGCGGAGACAGCCGGCCGGATAGAGAAGCTCTTTGCGGCGAACCCGGCGGTCGAGAACCGGACGGTAATCGGTGGCTTCAGTCTCCTCGACGGCCAGTACAAACCCAACGCGGCGACCTTCTTCGTGACGTTCAGGGACTTCAAAAAGCGGTACGCCACGGTGAAGAGCGCCAAGGTGCAGAACGCGGAGGCGGTGCTCATGGACGTTGCGGGGAAGGCGCACGCCACCGTCAATGAGGGTTTTTTTATACCTATCCCGCCGCCTGCCATACCGGGCATAGGCACGACGGGCGGATTCGAATTCTGGATACAGGACAGAGGCTCGGGCGACCCGAAGCGGCTGGAGGAGGTGACCCAGAGATTCCTTGCCAATGCGCGCAAGCGGCCGGAGTTGGCCGACCTGAACACGACCTACCACGCGGCCTCGCGTCAGTTACGGGCCGAAGTTGACCGTGCCAAGGCAGTGCTCCTCGGCGTGCCGGTGCCGGATGTCTATAGTGCCCTCCAGGCCCAGTTCGGCTCGATCCAGATAAGCCAGTTCAACCAGTATAGCCGTGTATGGAACGTCATCCTCCAGTCGGACGCCCCCTACCGGCGTAGCCCTTCGGACATCACCCGGCTCTATACCCGCGCCGACAGCGGCAAGATGATCCCCCTCTCCGCCCTGGTGACGACGAAGTACGTTGCCGGGCCTGAGCTGGAGCCGCACTTCAACGGCTTCCCCGCGGCCTACATCACGGGGGCGGCGGCGCCGGGCAAGAGCTCCGGCACGGCGATCCGCGTAATGGAAGAAGTAGCGAAGGAGACGCTCCCTGCGGGCTACGGCTTCGCCTGGTCGGGCATGGCGTACGAGGAGAAGAAATCGGGCGGGACATCGGCGAGCGCCTTCATCTTCGGCATCGTCATCGTTTTTCTGGTCCTGGCCGCCCAGTTTGAGTCGTGGATACTGCCCGGCTCGGTCCTCACGGCGGTGCCCTTCGGCATCCTCGGCGCCCTCGTTTTCAACTGGCTGCGGGGACTGGAAAACGATGTCTACTTCCAGATCGGCCTCTTGGTACTGATCGGCCTCGGGGCGAAGAACGCCGTACTCCGTGTCGCCTTCGCGGTAGATCTGCGCAAGCAGGGGCTTTCTATCATGGACGCGACGATACAGGCAGGGGAGGAGCGGCTGCGCCCCATCATAATGACCTCCCTTGCCTTCATCTTCGGCGTGCTGCCCCTCGCCCTGGCGATGGGCACAGGGGCGAATGCCCGCCATTCGATAGGCACGGGCATCATAGGCGGGATGATCGGCGAGACGACCCTCGCCATGCTCTACGTGCCGCTCTTCTTCTACCTCTTCGAGAGGCTCGCGGAGAAGCGGGGCGCGAAGACAGGTAAGGCGCAATCGCCTGCCGCAGCCGGTGGAGGAGCGTCCCCCCAGGGGGCGCCGAAGGCGCCGGGGGCTGCGTCGGAAGGGGGCGGATAGGGCGATGCGGCGGGCGGCTCTCATAATAGTCTTCGCAGCAGCCCTCGGGCTGCTTGCCGGCTGCATGGTCGGCCCCGACTACGTGCGGCCCACGGTCGATGTGCCGGAGGCCTTCCGGTTCGACGGAGGCGGGACGCAGGGCGCATCCGACGCCGTCTGGTGGTCGCAGTTCGGCGACCCCGTGCTCGACGCGCTCATTGCGGAGGCCCTCGCAAACAACAGGAGCGTGAAGATCGCTGCGGCGAACGTCGAGCAGGCGGCCGGCGTCCTTATGACGACCCGCGCCGGTCTCTTTCCGCAGGTGACATACGGAGGCGCGGCTACACGCCAAAGGATGTCCCAGAACGACGCAACGTTCTCGCCGCTCGTGCCGAACCCGTTCAACAGCCTCCAGGCGTTCGGCGGGGCAAGCTGGGAGATCGACCTTTGGGGGCGCATAAGGCGGCTTACCGAGGCGGCAAGGGCGAGCCTCCTGGCGTCCGTCGAGGCGCGGCGCGGCGTCATCGTGTCGGTCGTCGCCGAGACGGCCGCTGCCTACATCCAGCTCCGCAGCCTCGACGAGCAGCTTGCCATCTCCAGGCGGACGCTTGCGACCTACGCGGAGTCGGTGAGGCTCTTCGAGCTTCAGAACAAATACGGGCAGGTCAACCGCATGACGGTGGAGGAGGCGCGCACGCAGTACGAGACGGCGGCGGTCACAATTCCGCAGATAGAGACGCAGATCGCCGAGACGGAAAACGGCCTCTGCCTGCTCTTGGGGCGCAACCCAGGCCCCATCGCGCGGGGCCGGACGGTTTATACCCTCGCCATGCCGGTGGTCCCTGCCGGCTTGCCGTCGCAGCTTCTGGAGCGGCGTCCCGACATCAGGCAGGCGGAGGCAGCCCTCGTCGCAGCCAACGCGCAGATAGGCGCGGCAAAGGCGCTCTACTTCCCGAGTATCTCCCTGACCGGGGCCTACGGCCGGTCAAGCTCCGAGCTTTCCAACCTTTGGAGCGGGCCGAGCCGCACGTGGAGCTACGGGGGCTCGCTTGCGGGGCCTATCTTCACGGGCGGCGCGATCGCGGGCCAGGTCAAGCAAGCCGAGGCAGGGCGCGACGCGGCCCTGCTTTCATACGCCCAGACCGTCCAGAACGCCTTCGCCGACGTCGATAACGCCCTTATCGCCCGCAGGAAGCTGGAGGAGCAGCTTGCGGCCGAGGAGAGGCGCGTCGCCGCTTTCAAGGAATATGACCGCCTCGCCAGGCTCCAGTACGTCGGCGGGTACATCCCCTACCTGACCGTCCTCTATGCGGAGGCGCAGTTGTTCCCCGCGGAGCTGAGCGCCATACAAACCCGCGCCGCTGCCTTCATCAGCCTCATCAATATATACAAGGCGACGGGCGGGGGGTGGGTGGCCGCAGCAGAAGGCGCGACGGGTCAAGGGGCTGGGAGCGGCGAGAAGGAGGGAAAGCAAAAAGCGGAGTAATGCGTTTTCTGTCGGCAGCTGGACTCGCGACGCTGCGCGTTAAATCGACCTTTTGCCTTCGCTTTCGCGAACGCAGGCGACTCGCTGAGCCACGTCGCCTGCGTGGTCCGCGCTGCTCCGGGCCGCTGCCGCCGCAATCGTATGAAGCGCATATTCTTTGCTTGCCTGAGGGGGGAGGCTCGCCGGGCTTTGCCCGGCGAGGGGGCGCTGAGCCCCAATAATTGCGGCCGCAATCGTATAAAGAGCATTTAGAAGGCGGCGGTAAGAGCGGGCTGTACTATATTCTAATGTGGGATAATAAGACGTCGAATTTATTACGGGAGCGTCTATGGACATCCACGTCGGCTGCTCGGGATGGAACTACAACCACTGGCAAGGCGTCTTTTACCCGGAGGGATTGAAGCAGAAAGAATGGCTTGCCTTCTACGGCCGCCGCTTCGACACCCTCGAGCTGAACGTCACCTTCTACGGCCAGCCCGGAAAGGCCACCTTTGAAAAGTGGTACGCCACGGTGCCCGACCGCTTCTTCTTCTCCGTGAAGATGTCGCGGTTCATAACGCACACCAGGCGGCTGGAGATAGGGCCGGAATCGATAGAGCGATTCTCCACGGGCGTTTCTATCCTAGCAGGCAAGCTGGGCATCGTGCTCATCCAGTTGCCGCCGTCCCTGCCCTTCGACGAGGGTCTGGTCGCCGGCTTCTTCTCGGTCCTCGACCCCGCCTTCCGTTATACGGTCGAGGCCAGGCACGAAAGCTTCGCCGGCGAGCCTTTTTTCGCGCTATTGAGGCGGCACAACATCGCCTGGTGCATCTCAGAGACGGCCGGCCGCTACCCTTACAGTGAGGCGCTGACTGCCGATTTCGTCTACGTGAGGCTTCACGGCAAGGAAAAGCTCTACGCGTCGAGCTACGGCGACGACGAGCTGCGCGCCTGGAAGGAGAAGATCGAGTCCTGGGGCAGGGAGACCTACGTCTACTTCGACAACGATTTCGCCGGCTACGCCCCGACGAACGCGGCGACCCTCAAAGCGATGCTCGAAAGATAAGCGCTCGCTCCGAACCGAAAAGGTTTGTGGCCTCCTACAGGAAGTCTCCCTTCACTGCGGAGGCACCTGCACCTGGTGCTCCGGCACCCACTGGCCGTTGACCCACTGGCCCGGCACAGTCACCATGCTCCCCTGCTCGCCGGGCTGGGCTCCTGCACCGCCCGTCCCCTGTGCTGCGGGGGGAGCGTACGCGTATCCAGGGTCGGGGGCCGCGTAAGCGTTGGGCTGGGGAGGCGCGACGTAGACAGGGGGAGCGGCATCGGGATAATAGTAGGAATAGGGGTAGTAAGGATAATAGTAAGGGTAGTACCCCGGACCGATGTAGACCCTTGGCCCGTAGTATACCCTCGGCCCGTACCAGATACGCCCGCCCCAGCCGCCGTAGAAACGTCCGCCCCGGAATCCGCCTCTGCCCGCATAGCTCGCTGCCGGCAGGGCCGCCAGAAGCCCCATCACGATGACTGCGAGAACAAGCGTCCGCTTTTTCATGGTTTTGCTCCTTGTCCTGCCCGTACATTTAGCCGCCTAAAAAAACGAATTGTCAATAGCGGAAAAACAGGGCAAGCGCTTTCCCCCACTCCCACCCCAAAAGAGGGGAGACGCCTCCCTGAGACACGCATCACGGAGTGACCGCCAATCAGCGTTGGCGGAGTCTGAGCGTCCGCCTTTTGAAAAAAGGTGGTGCTGCGAGCGCTCGTACCCTCCCTTTCTCTACGTCTCGCAGCAAGCGAAGCGCAGTCTTACGCTGATCGGGAGCGGAGTGTCGGCGTGTGAAGGGGAGCGTGTCTCCCCTCTATTAGCGGCACCGAGAGTTCAAATGCGCTTGCCCTTAAGCCTGCCAACAGGGCAATGCGCAGGCGGCCATTTCATGATAGAATAAATAATGATACATATGGGTCTATTCCGAATAACATCGCCGGGGCTGATGCTTGTGCTTGCTGCTATGGTCTTTATTTGCCTGTCGATCGCAGGCGCGCCGGAGGCGCGCGCCGAGGGGGAGAGCATCGTAATGTCCCAGGACGGCAGGATCAGCATGGACCTGGTCGATGCACGGCTCGATGCGGTGCTTTCGGACCTCTCAAAGAAGGCCCCTCTTCAAGTGAAGGGGCGGCCCGGAGGGAGCGACAGGCTGACGGTCCACTTTTCGGGCCTTACCCTCGAAGAGGCGCTCCACAAGCTCATGGCGGGCTACAATTATGCCTTGTTCCTCCCGCCAAAGGGGCACAAGGGGACGGCGACCCTGACCATAGTCGGCAAGGCGGTGCCAGGCGCAACGGTCTCTCCTGCCGAGACGGCCGCCGCCCCCGTCTCGTCCCCGCCGGCCGAACAGCAGCCCTCTGCCCGGCCTCCAAGGCACGGTGCGGGCGCCCCGCCGGCTTCGTCAGAGCAGCCCGCACAAACGACTGCGGCGTCTGCCCAGCCTGCGCCGGCCGCCCAGTCCGCGCCGGCGGCTCCGCCCCCCTCTCCTACTGCGCCCGAACAGCCTGTCATCCGGCCGCCGCCTCCGGAACAGCCCATTACGCCACCGGCAGAGCCCGGACAGCAGCAGGCAACAAGCCAGGCGGTGCAGCCCGACGCTACGGCCGCAGCGACCCCGCCCGGCGTCCTGCCGGCGCCCGATTCCCAGCCGGAGTTCAACCCTGCGGCGTGGGGAGGGAAGGGGCGGCGCCAGTAGTTGCCCTTATTCCGCAGCTTTAGCTTTGCCGAGATAATCGACTACGGCGGTCGAATAGTCGTTCCAACGGACGCCCTCTGACGAAAGACACCTCACATAAGGTTCCGGGAGGCTGCGGACGGGCGGGTCCGACGTAAGGAAGGTGTGGGTCAGGCCAAGGGGTCTTATGATCGCGCTGGCCACGTATTCCTCGTAAGACGACCCGGAGGCTGCGTCGATGACGCGCCCCGGCAGCAGGTAGTTGACGTTCGAATAGACGTGGCCTCAAGGGGCTCTTGGTCTAAGAGACGCCGACCATGCCTTCGGCGAACTCCCTCGCCCTGAAACGCACCATATCGTCCATCTTCTCGCCAACGCCCACGTATCTTATCGGTATCTTCAGCTTGTGCGCGATAGGCAGGACAAAACCGCCCTTGGCCGTGCCGTCGAGCTTGGTGATGACGATCCCCGTCACGGAGACGGCCTCATTGAACTTCTCCGCCTGGGCGATGGTGTTCTGGCCGTTCGTCGCATCGATTACAAGGAGCGTCTCGTGGGGCGCACCGGGCATCTCCTTGCCGATGACCCTCCTTATCTTCCGCATCTCTTCCATGAGGTTGACTTTTGTGTGGAGGCGCCCGGCCGTGTCGAGTATCAGGACATCGACGCCCCTCGCCCTGGCGGCCTTCGTCGCGTCATAGGCTACGGCCGCCGGGTCGCTGCCGGACTGGTGCTTTATCGTCTCGACGCCGAGCCTCTCTCCCCACGCCTCAAGCTGCTCGATGGCGGCCGCCCGGAAGGTGTCGCAGGCGCCGAGCATCACCTTTTTCCCCTCGTCGAGGCATATCCTGGCGAGCTTCGCTATGGTCGTCGTCTTGCCCACGCCGTTGACGCCTATGGCGAGCACCACGAAGGGGAAGGCGCCCCGCGTATCGAGGGGCTTTTCGACAGGCAAAAGGAGTCTTTCGATCTCCTCGACCATAGCGGGCTTCAGGTCTTCTTCGGTCTTTATCCGGCCCGTTTTCCATCGCTGCCTGAGGGCGCCCACGAGCGCGCCGGCCGCTTCCAGCCCCGCGTCGGCGAGGACGACCGCTTCCTCGATCCCGTCGAAGGCGGACTCGTCGAGGCCCTTGCCTTTCACCATCCACTCAAGCTGCGTCTGGAACTGGGCCCGCGTCCGGGTCAGGCCGTTCTTTATCTTGCCGAAAATGGTCATGATTGGCCTCGATTATGGAGCATGGACAAAAGACGCCGGGGACGGTCGTCCCGTCAGGAGGGACCTTGCGAAAACACGGCGCCGGACCGGTCGCACCCCTGGTCGGATAAGGTCCGCCCTACGACTCGGGGACGTACGGCTTCCCGCAGACCTTGCAGGTCCCGTTCTCGCCGATGACGCCGATGCAAGTCCCGTCGCTGCAAAGGAACCGGGCTGAAAAATCGATTTCCTGGTCGCTTTCGGGAGCGGCTGCGTTCTGCACGGCCTGCGAGGCGATCCTGGAGCCGCAGTGGTAGCAAAAGGGCCCCAGCAGATAGACCGTCTTCCCACAGCCGCCGCAAACGGCGGAGCCCGCTTCACGGGCGCACTTTTCGCACAACATCGCTTCTCCTACGGCTTTCTGAATATCTTTATGACCTTTTCGTTCTCGAACTCGACGTAAATATAACCCTTGTCGTTGGGCAGGATCCTCCACTTGGGAACGTAAACCCAGAGGATGTGGCCTTCCATCGTCTTGCTCACCAGGGTCGGGTCCCCCAGCCTCTTCCGCACGTCATCCTGCCCTTTTGATATGAGGGCATTGTCGAACGCTTTCTTGGTCGACGGCTTGGCGGACGCCTCGCCGCCCACGCCTTTCGACTTGGAGCAGCCGGCGAAAAAGGCCATGCAGCAGGCGATCAGGATGACGACGGCCGCAGGGGCGATCTTCCACATTTTTTGTGAAAAACTTGTTAAAAAGTTGTAGGGGGAGCGCGTTAAGTTTTCGATATGCCTGCTCCTTTCATTAAAATGCCTTCTTTCTAGGCAACAACAAAACCCTAATGATTTCAAACACTATCATAAGACCTGCGCATATCGTCCGGCGGCTACAAAGCGCCGTAGGCTATCGTAGCATTTTATCCCACAGGTTATCAACCGTTTAAGCGCCGCCGCTCCTAAGCGCGGGTTTTTCTCGCGGCTTTTTTGAGGCGCTCCATCATCGCCCTTCCAAGGCCCGTCTCCGGCATCGCCTCCGCGTAGATGACCTCTGAGGCCGTCCCGTCAAGCTCGATGAGGGATGAGAAGAAGCGCGCCGCCGCCTCCCTTAAATCGCCCTTTTCGGATAGCACCCTCACGTGACGCGCCGCCGGCCCGTTCTTCGGTTTCTTAAAGGCGAGAAAGGCCGAGTTCTCGACCTTTATCTCGCTGGCGTCGCCGATAACGCGAAGGGGCGTATGAGGGGCGTAGTGGTAAGGCGTCTCCCCCGGCGCCTCATAGACGCCCTCCCCGTCCTGTTTCTTCTCGAAGACCTCGCCCACACACGCAGCCAGCTCCTCCATGCTCACCGAGCCGTGCCTATGGACGCGCACCCTGCCGCCCGATATGGAGACGACGGTCGATTCTATGCCGTAGCTCGCCGGCCCGCCGTCTAGGACGAGGGGCAAGCCGTCGTCGAACAAGCGCGCCACGTGGCGCGCAGTCGTGGCGCTCATGTAGCCGAACGGGTTGGCGCTGGGGGCGGCTACAGGCCGCCCGAGCCTTTTGATGAGGTCGAGAGCAACGGGGTGGTTGGGCATCCTCACCCCTACAGTCGCAAGCCCGGCGGTCACGATGTCCGGCACGACAGGCCGCTTCGGGAGTATCACGGTAAGGGGGCCGGGCCAGAAGCGCTCCATCAGGCGGACGGCCGCATCCGGCACGGACGCGGCAAGGGTCTCGACCGTCTCCCGGCCGGCGATGTGGACGATGAGGGGGTCGAAGCGTGGCCTCTTCTTAAGCTCGAATATCTTTGCCACCGCTTCCGGGTTGAAGGCGTCCGCTCCTAGGCCGTAAACCGTCTCGGTCGGGAAGGCGACGATATCTCCTTCTCTTAGCAGCCCCGCTGCACGCTCCCGCGCAGCGCCATCGAAACCGTCGAGTATCTCCATGATTTGTCCGTCCGGACTAGAATATAGCACAGTAAAAGGGTACGCGCCAAAACCCAGGGCAAGCGCTTTTGAACGCTCGGTGCCGCTAATGGCGGGGAGACACACTCCCTTCACACCTAGGACTACGCTCCCGATCAGCGTAAGGCGACCCTTCGCTTGCTGCGAGACGTAGAGTAAGAGAGGGTGCGAGCGCTCGCAGCACCGCCTTTTGCTAAAAGGCGGACGCTGAGGCTCCGCCAACGCTGATTAGCGGTCGCTCCGTAATAGGTATTCAGGGACGTGTCTCTCCTTCTTTGGGATGGTGGTGGGGAGAAACGCTTGCCCTGCGCCAAAACCCGTCCAGCCGCGTGTTGGCGCGCCGCGACAAGGCTCAAAGCATGAATATTGCGACGATGACGACGCCGACGAAGCCGAGCAGGGTGGGAAACAGGTTACGGCGGGCTATCAGTATGGGGTCGGTGCCCGTTATCGCAGCGGCAGGGATAACCGCCCAAGGGATGATGGTCCCGCCGCCGACGCAGACGGCGAAGAACTGGCCGAGGGCCGCAAGGGTTGCGACGTTAAGGTTGGTCGGGCCTCCGAGGGCCTGGGCGAGGGTGCCCATGAGGGGGAGACCGGCGAAGCCTGAGCCGTCCAGACCGGTAATGCCGCCGACTATGCCTTGGACGAGGGCAACGGGGACACGGCTCAAAGGCACCGATTCGGCCAGTGCCCGGCCGAGGTCGAAAAGAAGGCCCCTCGCCCCCTCCCCGAAGACGGCCTTTGCAGTCCCCGGCGCGCCCATGAAGAAGAAGCCTGCAATGAGGAAGACAGGCGCGAAGATGCGCACCCCGAACATGAAGCCCGCCCGCGCATGGTCCGTCAGCTTCTCGAACCCCGCCCTGCCGTAAACCCCGAAGCCTACGATCACCATGATGAGGCCGACGGTGCCGCCTAACAGCGCGGTCGCGTCGCCACCCCTGAGCTTCAATAACAACATGCCGGCTACGTCGAGGCAGAAGAGGAGTGCTATGATCCCGAGGACGTATTTCTTCAAATGGAGGGCCTTGTTGCTCCACTTCGCCCTTTCCGCCAGGGTCTCCGGCGAAAGCTCGAAGGGCGCCCACGTAAGGGGCTTCCCGGCAGCGGCCTTGATGTCCTTTTTGGCGGAGATGAACGTCAGCGGCAGGGCGATGACCGCCCAGGCGACGAGCATGGGCAGGCTCTTCCATATCACGTCGCCCACGGCGACGCCGGAGGCCTTTGACGTGATGCCGGGGGCGCCCTGGATGATGAAGTCGGTGGTCAGGGCGCAGCCGTAACCGAACATGCTGATCGACATCGCGGCGCTGATAGGGGGCAGGCCGGCGGCAACGGCTGCGGGAAGGAGCAGCGCCCCGACGAGGGCTATGGCCGGAGAGGGCCAGATGACCCATGCGACGAGCATGATGACGATGCCCATGACCCAGAAGGCGACAACGGGCGACCTGATACTCTTCTTGACGGGGTTGAACATCATCTCCGCAAGGCCGCACTCTTCGAGCATCTTGGCCATGGAGACGATGAGCGAAATAATGAGTACCGTGCTAAGAAGCTCGGAAAAGGCGACGCCCACCGAATTGAAGACCGCCTGGACCGCCTTTACCGGGCTGGCCGTTATCACCCAGGAAAGGATAAAGGAGCCGATGATGCAGACGAGGGCGGGATCTTTCTTGAAGGCCATCGCGAGAAGGACGAGGACGACGAAGATTGCGTAAACCCAGTGGGCCGCAGTCAGCTCAACCACTGCGCCCCGCCTTTGCGAAAAACCCCGTCATGCCCGCCTTATCGACCCGCAGGCGTATCTTTTCGACATCCGTCTCGTAAAGCCCCATCTTCACCATCCTATCGAAATAGACCGAGCCCGAGAACGTATACTTGACGCCCAACCCTTCTTCGGTCTCCATGCCTCTCCGCACACAGCTTATCGCGTCCCCAACCGCGAGCGTCCCGGGGTAGGCAACCGTCTTCCGGTCCGCGGCGGCATTGGCCGCGTTGTATCCGGCAAGCGTCCCCGTGACGATCGCCTCTGTGTGACCTACGAGAAGCCCTGCCTTTTCGCCCGCGCAAAAAAGGTTCTCCACACCCGTCACTTTCAGCCTATCGTCCCTGGGCGCCATGCCGATGAACCGGATGGAATTGCCAAGCCCCCCGGCGTAGGGGTCCTGGTAGCGCGCCTTTTCGAGGCCCGGCACCTTTCTGAGCAGCTCGAGGGGGAAGTGGGTCGTCATCAGCTTCGCATGGCCAGTGTGAAGGATGATAACATTGTCGCTGTAAGCCGTGTCCGTGTACTGCTGGCAAGCCTTGATCGCCAGCTTGCCGCCGGACCGGAGCTCCTGGGGCAGCGGGATAATGGCGACGCCCGTCTCTTCGAGCCGGCTGAGAACCTCATCCGACAGCGACTCCTTGCGCAGCTCGCACGAGCCGCTCATCGCCCCCAACCTGCCGCCCGTCATCCCCGCCATCTCCTTCACCCCGCATTTAGCTGTGATGCTTACCCTTCCGCCGAAGGACGGGCAGCGGAGGACGCACATGACGCAGCCGTTGCCGTGTTTGGTGCACTGGGGCGGCCCTCCCGCCGTGCCCGACGCGTCGATGAAGGCGTCGCCCTCGAAGCGCGCCTCTCCTTTGCCTTGTTTTCCGCCCACGGCGCGGATCACCCGGCCTTTCATCTCGACTTCGTCCACTCTCGCCCCAAGGTGCAGCTCCACGCCGTGCTCCAGAAGGGCGGCCCTGACGGTCTGCTCGATCACCCTGGCATCATAGAGCCAGGCGTGATGGTGTCCCGGAAACTCGACGTTACGGTGGAGGGTGATGCTGTCCGTGATACGGAACATCTCGCCGCCCCCCATGGCGAGCATTTCCTCCGCTGCCGTGAACCGCCCGTTGTTGCGCATGATCCCGCCTACGAGACCACAGCCGAGGACGAGGTCGGTCCGCTCGACCAGCACGACCTCGGCGCCCTGCATCCTGGCGGCAATCGCCGCGGAGCAGCCCGAAAAGCCGGCCCCTACGATGACAACCTTCATCCGTCCCTCCCCGTCCCCTGCGTGCACGCCAGATTGGCGCGAGTCCTATTTTACTGTTTTTTGACTTTTTTTTCTCGCTTTATTTGCGGGCGGACGGGGTTGGCGGGGTTGGCTAGACTAAGTTGCGATTATCAGGACCTGTCGCAAAAGCTGAAAAGCTGTCGGACTCCTCCAGGCTTGGACTCGCGCCGCCGCAATCGTATAAAGCGCATTCATAAGGCGGCGGCAAGAGCGGGCTGTACTATATACATAGTTGGGATAGCAATACGCCTGTCAGCGTGTGATGATGGGAAGGGCCGGGGCTGGGCCACGGCCCTTTTCGTCCGCGCCATCGCCGTCATTTTTGTTACCTCACGAGCGTGAGGCGTTCGTTGCGGCCGGTAGTTGCAGGCTTCACCGTCAGTGCGCCGTTGGGGCAGATCTGCACGCAGACGGGCTCAAGGCCGGCCTCAAAAGCCTTTAGACAAGCAGCGCACTTGTGGGCCGCGGTTCGTTCTGCGCCTGCCGGCAATACGACGTCGGCAAAGAAGTCCGCTTCGGGAAGGAGCGCCCATGCCTTCGGGTAGGCGACGGGAAGGTCCTTCGGGACCGCGTTATGGGCCGCAGAGTCGACCATGCACATCCTGCAGCCGATGCATCTCTCCGTGTCCACTTCTATCATATACCGCGGCCGCGGCGCTGCCTTCTCCAACAGCACGGTGACAATCCCATTGCCGGCGGCGCGTCCCTCCGTGCCCCTTTCGACCACCGTTTCTCTCGCAAGCGTTGCCATCTCGCACCTCCTTGGTTTGATGACTGCTGTTTTCCGTAAAAGCAAAGACGGTGCCACGCCGCCGCTTTCGTATCCGTCGTTCAAAAGTGCCGCAATATCAGGGAGAAACTTCAGCGGCGGGCAGAGGCGCGCCGGTTTTCAGGCATCAAATCGTATGAATGGCCTATACAGGGTGTATAATAAGAAGGCCAAGGCGGGCATGACAAAAGGTCCCCGCACCATTAGAATAATGCTAGACGCGACAATCCATGGCGATGAAGGAGGGGGATGGCAATGAAGACCGTGACGTTAAGCGAGAACGAGGTGCAGCGGATAAGGACGATAGTCATCGACCAGAACAAGCAGGACGCCCTCGATTTCGTGGTCGAGATCTGGGAAAGGATCAAGGAGAAGGAAGCGCAAGCCTGCGGCCCCAAGGTCGTTTGAGGAGAGACGGCTTTTCAGGCAAACGGTCCGTAGCGGCCCGATAGGGCAAACCGTAAGGGTTTCGTTACTACCGGGCCGTCTCTATCTTCGCGTCTACAATCGTGCAGCCCGTGCCCTCTTCCCCCACGATTACCGGGTTCATATCCATATTCCTGATGGAGGCGTCTTCGGCGAGGAGACGCGAGACAGCAACGAGCACAGCGGAAAGGGCCCTTATATCGGCGGGCGGCTTCCCCCTGAAGCCGCGCAAAATCTCCGCGCCCCTGATCCCTGAGACCATCTCCCGGGCCGTCTTCTCGTCGATAGGGGCGACCCGGATCGACGTCTGGCGGAGCACCTCCACAAAGATGCCTCCCAGGCCGAAGACAATGACCGGCCCGAACTCCCTGTCTCGCCTTCCGCCCACGATGACCTCGTAGCCGGCCGGCGCCATCCGCTGGACGAGCCAGCCCTCGCCCCCCATGCGGCCTACCGCCTGCCGCACCGCCTCCGCGTCCGTCAGGTCGAGGGCGACCCCTCCCCTTTCCGTCTTGTGGAGGAGGTTGGGCGAGGCGATTTTTACGGCGACCGGATAGCCTATGCGGTCGGCCGCGCGAGCGGCGTCCTCGGCCGAGGACGCCAGGGCGTAAGGGGCGACGGGCAGGCCGTGGCGCGCAAGGAAAGCAAAAGTCTCGCCTGGGTCCATGAGGGCGCCTGCCTTATCGGTGGCGAAGGCGCCCTGTCGTGCGCCGCCGCCTGCCCAGGGGCCGGCCGAGCCCTTTGCCGCCAGCCGCCTTGCGTGGGCAAGAGACAACGAGAGGGCGCGGAGCGCATCGTCCACGTCGCTGAAAATGGGGATGTCTGCCGCATCCTTCAGGGAGAACCAGCGGTCCCTGCTCGACACCATGCAGAGGACGACCGGCTTCCCATAAAGGGGCGACATGCGCGCTGCCTCCCTGATAAGCATCTCGATATACTCGTTGTCCCCCTCTGCGGCATGGGCGCTTACGAAGACGACGCCGTCGATCCGCTCTTCTTCGAGCATCATCTCGACTATGCGCGGGTAAACGCCCATATCGTAGATGTCCCCTATGTCCAGGGGGTTTGTCATCCTGATGATATGCCTCTTGCTTTCTCCTATTTTCTCCATAAGCGCTTTCGGGAACTCGGCCAGCCTGAACCCGTAGCGCGCCGACGCATCGGCGGCAAGGACGCCGTGGCCGCCGGAGCGCGTCATCACGGCGAGGTTCGGCCCGGCGAGAAGCGGCAGGGAGAATATCTTCAGCCCGTCGATCATCTCTCTCAAGGAACGGACGCGATGGACGCCCGTCTGGGCCATCGCCGCGTCGGCCGTCGCATCGTCCCCGGCGAGGGCGGTCGTATGGAAGTGCGCGATCTCGCTGCTCCCCCTGCCCCTGTTCCCCTTGATGAGCACGATGGGCTTGTCCGTACCGGCGGCAAGCTCCATCAGGCGCCTGCCGTCCGAGAAGCCTTCCAGGTACATGCCTATGACCCTAGTGCCGGGGTCGGCGATCAGGTACTCCAGGAAGTCGTTCTCGCTTAAGTTCAGCTTGTTGCCGATGCTTGCAAGCTTGTCCAGCCCGACCCGCTCCACGGAGCAGAGCATACAGGTGTCGTAGAATATACCGCCGCTCTGGCCTATGAAGGAGGCCCCGCCTTTCTTGATGGCCCCCGGCTCCACGCCGAAGAAAGGCAGGATGACCCCGTTTTCCATGTTCATGACGCCGAAGCAGTTGGGTCCCTGGAGCTTCATGCCCCATTTCGAGAGGATGCTTAGGATCTCGTCCTCCAGCCCCTTTTGCTCCTCGCCCAGCTCGGTGAAGCCTGCGGACTCGACGATGATATTCCGGGTGCCTGCCTTGCCGCAGGCGTCGAGTATCTCCGGTATCTGGCCGGCTGGCACGAGCAGGACGGCCAGGTCCGGCGCCCGCACTGCCTGGGCGAGGTCCCTGAGGATAGGCTTGCCTTCGATGACGCCTTTATGGCTGCCGATGGGGAAAACATCGCCCCGGAAGCCGAAGCGGACAAGGTTTGAGACTATGTCTTTTGCAAGGTTGGAAGGCCGGTCGGACACGCCAAAGACCGCGATGCCCTCCGGGTAGAAAAAGTGGCGCATAGAGACTCCTTTTGGATACAACAATCCATTCATAATATAACGGCTATCGTGAGTCAAAAACAAGTTTTCCAGGCGGTCTATCGTTCGGGCAGGAGCCTGGGCTTCCGGCCGAAACGGGCGCATTGGATGTCCGCGTCCGGTCTTCGCATATTTTGTTGTGTCGCATATTTTGTTGTTGCATTGAACCTGTGATATTTGGTAATGTTCTTCTTATTCTCATGGGAAGACGTTCGCCGTCCGGTCTGTCTTAGCTTTAACGAAGGAGTATCAAAGTGAAGAACTGGTCTTTAGCCATATTATTGGCCCTGATGATGGTCTCTGTTGCCTGGGCCGCCGGAGAGCAGCCGGCCGCCCCCTCAAAGAACGGCGGGCCGGTCAAGAAAGCAGGGCCTGCGCCCGCCGTCGAGACCGTCGATTCCAATTATGAGATCGGCCCCGGCGACATCCTCAACATCTCTATTTGGAAGGACGAAGCCCTGACGAAAGACGTAGTAGTGCTCCCGGACGGTACCATATCTTTCCCGCTCCTTGGGCTTCTGAAGGCATCGGGCAAAACGGTAAAAGTGCTGAAAGCAGAGATAGAGCAAAAGATCTCAGAATACGTCCCCGAGCCGGTGCTCAACGTCGATGTCAAGCAGGTCAACAGCATGATTATCTACGTCATCGGGCGGGTCAACTCGATTGCGAGTGGGAGATATGTGCTGAACACCGGCACTAACGTTCTTCAGGCTTTGGCGCTGGCCAGCGGTCTCAACCCCTTTGCCAAGAGGCAGAGCATCAAGGTCTTCCGCCAGGAGGCGGGCAAGACGCAGATTTTCCGGTTCCATTACGACGACGTGGTAGATGGGAAGCGCCTGGAAGAGAATATCGAGCTTAAGCGGGGGGATGTAGTCGTCGTCCCGTGAAATAAAGGCCAGGAAAAGGTAAGCGGGATTGCCGAAGAAGACATGGAAGTTGCTCTTTTGCCTGTCGGTTGCTGCCGTGCTTCTGCCGCTGGCGGCGCGGGCGGATGAGCTCCGACTCCTTCCCTCGATTGCCGAAAAGGTAGAATATAACGACAATATCTTCATTACCCCCAGCAATGCACCGGCAAGTCAAAAATTTCACGATTTCATCAGCACCACTTCCGGCGGCTTGCAGCTCCTATCGAATACGGAGAGGCTCAACCTTGACGTATCTGCCCGTGTGGACCAGCTCTTTTATAAAGACAACCCCAGCTTCAACTCTACAGACCAGTTTTACAAAGCGGCCCTCAAGTACTCTCTTACCCAGAAATTAAGTGTATCCCTAAGGGGTGAATTCGACCGCGATTCCCGGCCCGACAGGGAGCTATTCACCTCCGGTCTCGTGCTGAGTCTGAGTGCGTTGCGAAGGGAAGTGTCGATGGAGGGCTTGACGGCCGATTATGCTCTCACCAGCCTGACGACAGCTTCGCTCATGTACGATCACGGACAGTACTGGTTCAAGAACAACCATGGCGTCGATATGACCTATGACACGAGCTCCCTCTCCTTCATCCGGGACGTATCCGATTATATAAAAAACCTGAAGGCAAGGTTCACTCTGGGCTATTCACGGTACAACTTCACCGGACTGGAAGTGGACAACTACGAGGCAACGACGGGTCTCGAATATGCCTTGCAGGAAAAATGGAAGTTCCTGATGGACGTCGGCGCCCGTTATACTGAATCTTACTTCGAGACGCTCAAGATCATCGCCATCTTGGGCCCCTTCGTATTTGTGTCGCCGACGAATGTGACGAGCACGGGGTCGGCATTCGTAGGCAAAGCGACGCTCGCATATACAGGAGAGAAAACGACGGGAAATATCGTCTCCGGTCGGGACGTGATGCCGGCCTACGGGTCCCTCGGCACGGTTGAGCGCACCTTCGCCACCGCCAATATCAACCGCAGGTTTACCTATGAGCTTTCGGGGTTTCTGGACGGAGGATACTTTATAAACAAGACACAGGCGGGACAGCTTGCCGCGTTTCCCCTCAACACTGACACCTTCTATGGCACGGCCGGCCTCCGATACCAGTTCAACAGGGGTCGCCCGGGCGACATGTACCTCGAAGGGTCGTATAACTTTGTGTGGATAGAAAATAAGGCGGCCAATCCAATTACAGTAGCGCGTAGAAACCTTTTCGTGATCCGGTTTTTCGTGCAGCACGCGATCCTTGAATAAACCGCAAAGGCGTGCGGGGCAGCGCGCACTGAGCCAAGGCTAATGCGAAGAAATGTGAAGGAATTCCTGCCCTTCCGTTCTGCTCCGGCGTTAATTTCCCTCCCCATTTTTCCGATAACCATGTAACGGAACATTCATTTGCTTGCGAACAATGTTTTGTAATACAATACACACGATTTAGGCAGTACTGGAACGTTTGTAAGTTGTTTATGAGTCTTGGTGCTAACGATCGAATCTCGGGCGTTTGCCTTCCGGCGGTAGCCTTCCATTTCAGGGAACACCACTTATATCAGTCTGACAAAGAAGCTCGTGACCCCCGTCCGATTTCTTGGCAAGAGCAATGACGTGGGATCGGCATAATGTTGAGATCGGCCTGTACGAGCCATGGATGGCCAAACAGGTAGCTGACCTGTTTTCACGCCAATACGGATACGATTCTGCATCCCAGGAGCGGTTCTTCAGAGCGTTTTTTGATCATCCGTATCAAAGAGATAAATGCGTCAGGATAGCGGCGGTGCATAACGAAACGGTGGTCGGCTTCCATAGCTATTTCTATTGGCCGTATATGATGGAGGGCAAGGTTTTGAACGCCTATCAATCGGGTGCGTCGATAGTAGCGCCCGGGTATCGCGGCAAAGGCCTCTTTTCATCTCTCCTCAATTTCGTCCACGACCGTGCAGACTTAAAGGCGGGAATGGATTTCCTTGTGGGTTTTCCCGTTGAGGCCTCGTACCGCAGCTTTTTGCTCAACGGGTGGTCGAACATACTGGACCTGGTCTGGTACGTCCGGCCCATAGCCTTCTTAACCCCCTTCCGACATTCGCCAAATTCGACGCCGATATTTGATAGACAAAGGGGTGATATTAAAGAGACGGCTCCTCGACGGGGTTTCGTATTGCAATGGGATAACCGATTTGACGAGTGGCGAATGCAATTGCCCAGGGCAGCATCGGACTACTATTACTTCCACTATCGTAAAGGAAAGCATTGCGTACGCTTCGACTTGAAAACAAAGACCCGAGGGTGTCTCAAGGAACTAATCATAGGTCGGGTGACTGCGCCCGGGGAAGGGGGCGATATCTTGGCCGAGGCTGTTAACGCCCTTGCTCGTGCAGCGTCGCAAGCCAAAACGTTTCATTTTATCTCGTTTGCCTGCAACAGATTCTACTGCGACACAAGCATCGTCCGTGTTTTTCGACGCTCCCTTTTCTTTCCCATAGCCAAACGTATACATTTTGTTGTCAGAAACACGAACGACAGCGCAGAGATCTTTCGACCGGAGCTATGGGCCCTGTTCGTGAGCGATATAGATACATGGTAGCCGGTTACCGTGCTTTACAATCGTAAGCTGCATACAAAAGCCGATCTTGCAAAGACAATCCTGAGCTGGGTTCTGACACCGCTCCCTTTTTCCAGAATTCCTTCTGACGACCTCATTATCCTCAATTACCACAGCGTACCGAGAAAATTTCTCCCCAACTTCGAACGACAGATCGGGCTTTTTCATCAGAAATATCGTGTCATCTCGCCTGTCGACCTTCCCGCTTATGGTTCCGGCCGGCTGGCTCCGGACGCCAGACGGGATCTGCTCATCACTTTCGACGACGGTATGAAGAACCAGTATCAGGCGGCGAAGATCCTGGATAAGTATCGGATAAAGGCGGTCTTTTTTGTGAATCCCGGGTTCATCTCCGAGCCTTCCAAGAGCCAGGCTGACTACTATCGCTCGCATATCAGGTCGACCATCAATCCGTACATTGATAGCGAAGAACCTGACCTGTGTGCCATGTCGTGGCAAGAGCTAAGGCAAATGCGCGAAGCAGGACATGAGATCGCTTCCCACTCCTTCACTCATACATTGCGGAAAGAGTCGGGCGAACGGGAGAGGTATTATGAAATCGTTGAGAGCAAAAGGACTATCGAGCACAATCTCGATATGAATGACGGAGACGTAAGGTCTTTTTGCGGACCGGTCGATTCGCTGCTTTCCGTAGGGGTAGACTCGGCGAAGCTCATAATGAAGCATTATAGGTACTTTTACAGCACCTTCCCCGGTTCGAACAAGGGGCTGCGGAATCCGTTTGCGTTGAAAAGGGTGCACGTCGAATGTTACTGGATGTGGGGCACTGTAAAGTATCAGTTGAGCAGATTTGAATGGGTCCGCTGGAAAAAGCGGGTTAATTCCTTTGAAAATGAGGTTATCAGGCCGGCTGCCTTCGCGGGCAATATGACCTCACGTAATAAATAGGCCTCGCAATGGAAGCCCTTATCCGCATCGGATTGCATGTAAATTCCATCCTTCCCGGTTTCCTGCAGAAGTATGTGGAACGCCTCCGGGCGTCGGAGATTGCTTGCCGGTTGGTGGGCGGAGCGTCGTGGCTGTTTGCCGGGTCCGTTATTTCCCGTGGCGCTACGCTGATTTCGTTTATTATCATTGCCCGCATAGTTGGAAAAGAGCAATTCGGGATGCTCGGTGTTATCCAAAGCACGGTGGCTATGTTTCAAATATTTGTGGTATTTGGAGCGGGAGTGACTGCCTCCAGGTATGTGTCCGAGTTGTGTCTGCAAGACCGTCCGAGGACCGGCCGCGTGATCGTCCTCTCCAGGTTGTTTGCTGTTGGTGCCGGGTTCGTGATGGCGGCAATCCTGTTCCTTTTCTCGTCACAGATCGCAACGCGGTTTCTGGCTGCCCGCAACCTGACTCATCTCCTTCAGGTCGGCGCTTTACTGTTATTCCTGACCACGTTGAACGGGGCGGAAACAGGCGCCCTTTCCGGGTTCCAGTCTTTCGGCGTCATCGCCCGAACGAATTTCATAGGCGCAGTCGCGGCCGTTCCTATCACGATTGCAGGCGCATACTGGAAGGGAGTTGAGGGCGTCGTCTGGGGTCTTGCGATAAGCATGGGGGTGATCTGGCTCCTGAACTTCGCGGCAGTAAAGGAAAGGATGCGTGCAGCTTCCATCCCTTCCGGTCTGGTAGGCTGCTGGAAGGAGCTGAGGATTTTATCAAGTTTTTCCCTACCGGCGGTTCTTTCCAGCCTGTTAACCGTGCCGATAGATTGGGTTTGCGTTGCCATGCTGGTGCATCAGCCCAGGGGTTATTCAGAAATGGGTGTCTACAACGTGGCCAGCCAATGGCGGCAGCTAGTCCTCTTTTTGCCAAGCCTGTTGATACAGGTTATGCTGCCCGTTATGTCGCAGAGCAGGTACCACTCATACCATGCGCGACTCCGGGCATGGCTGGGCCAGATGAAGATCTCTTTTTGGATCATTCTGTATTGCTCGGCGCCGATAGTTTTTATTTCGTGCATCCTCAGCCCATGGATCATGACCACTTATGGCAGGGCCTTTTCGGCAGGATGGCCGGCCTTTGTCCTGGGACAGACCGCCGCCCTGCTGCAGGCCTTGCAAGCACCTATGATCGCTTTTTTGACGGCCAGCGGCCGGATGTGGACAATTGTGTACATAAATGTATTGTTGGGATCGGTCCTGGTCGGGACGAGCTGGATGCTGGTCGGCAAAGGGGCGCTCGGCCTGATGATGGCGGTCCTGGTGGGCTTTATCGTGCATAGTTTTGTGCTTATGTGGATCGCCTATCGCGCGTTTTTTAGGAAGGGCGTCGAGAAATAAGGACTTCAGAACCAAGCATGGTCGAAGCGCAGAAACAGGATGTCAAGCTGAGGAAAGCGTATTTCTGCCCGCTTACCTATTTCTTCGTTACGAGGTATAGCGATCCCGGACCGTTATACATCTATCTGGCGCTGAACATCGGTTTTTGTTTTCTCGCAATCATCGTTTCCAATGGAGGGCTGACCGCTTCCCTGAGCGCGATATCCGGCTATCTGTCTGCCTGGTTGGCGTTCACTGTTGTCTATGAGCTCGGTTATCTTATGAATGACTCTTTGAGCGCAGAGCGCGAGAGGGCAAAGGGAATTAAGCGGGCCGGCGCACGGAAGCCGGTCTTGACTCTGACGTACGGAAACTGGATATGGCTGCTTATCGTCAGGATACTCATTCTCTCGTGCGTGTTTCCATTTATGGAAAACCAGTTTTCGATTCGGCAGTGTCTGTGGGTCGGCGGCGCAATCGCTTCCATGTCGATAACTTTTGCCCTTCATAACATTCTCTTCCCCCCGTGGCGGGTTCTCACTTTTGGCGGTCTGTACGCTTCGAAGTACTTGTTGTGCATTCCGTTTCTGGGAAACAGCCTTGGTGTCGGTATGTTCGGCATATTGGCAGCTCCCCTCATCCTGATCCAGACGCTCGCGTATGGCGGGTCCAGGGTGTCGGGTAATCGGGAATACCGCAGCCGTAACGGCATCATCCTCTCGGACATGACGGTCTGCGCCATCTTTCTTTATTTGGTTTACGCGGTTGTATTGAGGGCCGCCTCACACCCCGACAATGCGATGGCTGTTTGGCGCTTTATCCTGTATCTCGTCGCCGTCGATATCGTATATAGGGCCATTTCGCTGACCAGAGCCCTCAGAAGCGTTGCCGGCTACGATGGGATTAAGTACCATGCCCATACTTCGTATTCTCACGACGGCCGGATGAACCTCGGCGACCTAAGAGACGGAATGGAAGGCCACGGCTGGCGGCGTTTCTATCTGGCAGAGCACGCGGAGGATTTCGACCCGGAGTCATACGAGACCTACAGGGAGGAGTGCAAAAGGTTGTCCAGCGAGAATGTGCGGCTTGTCCCAGGGATTGAATATAACGTTTGCTTTCAGCACGTCCTGGCATTGGGTTTGACGAGATTTATTCCGGTTCGCGACGATTGCCCGGAGGACATAATCAAGCTTTATCCGCTGGCGGAAAGAATCGTGTGGGCGCATCCATCCGTCAGCCTGCGTAGGCTATACGACCTGAAGTATGTTTGGCAAACATTGAGGGTAGGCATGTTGTGTGAAGCAGTGGAATGGAACAACAGAAAAAGCGCAAGCACCGGGCGAAATGCATTAAGGTCCAAATGCGTCTGCGTAGCCTTGTACCTGATACGTCCCGGACGTGGGCTGATCAGCGCGGAGGATGTACACAGCTATGAAGACATAAAGCTATCTGCCTGAATAACGCCGCGTTGCGGAGAAGCCGTATTTGCCTCGAAAGGAATTTACGGTGTTCGGAGGCGGCGCGCTGAGGTCACAGAAATGGCACGATATAAACACATCGTCTTTTTGATAATACTGCTATTGGCATGGCCGATGGAAATATGCCTCGGTGAAGGGGGCAGAGAGGCGGGTCCGGAAGCGCAGGAGATCGACCCGGGCCAGTTCGGCGCAAAGGGTGACGGCATAACCGACGATACTGCGGCATTGCAAAAGGCTCTGACGCTTTGCTCGACAAGAGGCTGGAGGTGCAAGATACCGGGGGGGAAAGAATTCTTGGTGAAGGCACCCCTGTTCATGTGGGGGAACGCTTCACTGGAAGGACAAGGAGAAACGAGCTCGATAGCTTTCGACGCTCCCGGTGCTCCATATCTTTTCAACATCGGCATCAGCGGACGGAACAGGGTCGAGAGAACGTTTAACGGAAGGATCACCGGCGTCAAATTCAAGATCAACGGCGGCCAAGGCGGTCGGATAATCTACTTCTGGCGCACGAACGGGGCTGAGATCGCCGATAACGTCTTCGATGTGGACCGCTACATTTACTCAGCCACTTCGTCCGGCAACGACCAGAGATGGCTTGGCAGCGTTTCCGACTACGTGAGAAAGAATGTGGTGATAAGAGGCAATATAATTAAGGCGAAGGTTACGAACGAAGGGAGCGAAGGCATCGGACTCGGCCACTTCGACGGCGCCCTGATAGAAGGCAACAAAGTCATAGGTGTAGGCGACGATCCCATAGGGATCCATTTCAGCAGGAACATTAGGATACTCAACAATGACGTAAAAAGCGTAGACGGCCGCATTTACGTTTCTAACTCGAAAAACGTGGTGATAGCGCACAACAGGGCCGAACGGATGGCGTCCGGGCTGGACGGCCGGTTCTACCAGGGTATAGCCCTTATATACATTGGCTTCGAGACGTTCGAGGCCAACGGCTTCGCAGCGCCCACGAATATAAGCATTCATCATAACACTTTGGTTTTCCCTGAAGGATCGATAGACGGCGGCGGCGTGATCTATCTGTACGGGTTAAGAAACGTTTCAATCGAGCATAACCGCGTGATTAATGACTCTTCCGGTGTAAAAGCGGCCGGGCTCCGCCTTCTCCCGGCCATTTTCTCGGGACCGTGGCGTGACCCCGACCGCATCGATCCGCCTCGTGTCGCAAGGGTATGGGGGGTAACTATAACAGGGAACACCCTGGACGGCAAGCATCCTCTTCCCATGCTTATGACGGGAAAGTGCGCGGACTTCATGGGCCCTGTCGTGATAACCGGAAACGTCGCTTCGGATTTCAATTTCTACTGTCAAAGTGTGCGGCTAACGGGGAACACCAGGATAAAGTAAACGGCATCATGAAATGACTGATGCAGGTTGCGGAAAATCGGCTTCGGCCAATGACTCGAAAAGATAAGGCAAAACAACCGTGACCATAAGATACATAGTTTTGTCCGTCTGGTTCGCATGGATAATCGTGGCGCTGATTCTGTTGTTCAATGCAGGATCTAGCACCGCTCTCATAAGTCTCTATGCGGTCTATCTCCTCTTCGGCACGACCGTGCTGCTCCTGAAGCGCAAGGACCTTCTCTCTCCGCCAGGCATTTTCACCCTTGGCGCCCTTGTCGGGTTCGGCCTCAATATCCCCCTCATCGTGTCGGGTTATCTGATTCCCGATAGGCCTATCAGCGACGACACAATGGTCAAAGTGCTGGTCGTCCTCCTGTGCGCTAACGCGGGCTTCATGGCAGGGTATCTGGTGAAGCTGCACAAGCTGATGCCGACCAACTGGATAGTCGCGGTCAAGTCGCCTGCAAGAACGGTGGGGATCGGGTCCTATATCCTGCTGGCCTGCTGGGTCTTGATCGCCGGTTTCATAAGAATCCGTTTCCATCTCGGGGAAGCGGGCATTCAGCCGCTAATACAGTCGGGCTACATAAAAGCGGGATACATTCAATATGTGCTTTACGAAGGTGTCTTGATTTTGAGCCTGTGGTATCTTTCGCAAGCGTTGTCGAGGGGGAGTTTCTATATTTTGCTGGGCATAAGCCTGCTGTTGGGCACCACCGTCATCCAGGCGTTGCTTGCATGGCGCGGAGGGATAGCGCATATTCTGGTGCTTACCATCGTTCTCTTCTGGTATGAGAAGAAGATGTACCAAAAGCACAACGCAGGTTTCTTTCTTTGGTTAGTGCTGCCTGTGCTTCTGTTAAATCCGATTATAGAATATGGGAACGCCATCCGCGTTCAACGACTGGGCGGGGATATCAAGTTTACCCGTGAAGACTATGCGAGGAAGCTGCTTATGCGCAGCCAGGGGACGGTTCGCCTGGCAGACGTGGTCGATTATTTCGGACCGGTAACTTTCACCAATAATTTCTTCATTGTCGAGCTGTCGGCAAAGGGCCTGAGCACAACGAAGTTCATCGACCAGAAGGTGTACGGTGTTCTTCCCAGGCAATCGAACAGCTTCGGCACTTCGGGACCGGGAGGGCCTTACGTTGCAATGGGGCTGGTCGGCGTATTCCTCGCCTATGCCTTGCTCGGGGGTTTTTACAGAAGCATCTATAGGAATATCTTTATCTCAAGAACGGGCGCTCTTAATGCGATGAGCGTGGTCTGGTATGCGCTGCTGACGTATAACTTACTGGCGTTGCTGACCGAGAACTTCAATATTAGCAACATAAAGACTTTCATCGCCATAGCTGCCCAGGTCTACGTATATAAGTTGTTTCTCTACAAGAGGCACGCTGCCCGCGCGGTGAGAGCGACCGAGCCCCCATACTTAATTGCGGCCCAGAGGCAGTTGACGTGAAAACGCGCCAAGACCGAGCCGATCGGCTTTCGAACGTGCGCTCGCCGGAGCGTAACTCTGCTTTCGGGTGATCCATGCGTATTCTTTTCGTAACCAACGAAATACCCTTCCCGCCGGATAACGGTCGCAGAATAGTCTCATATCATGCGATGAGGCTGATGCATGAGGCGGGGCATCAACTTGCCCTGACGGTCCTCACGGCCGAAGCCGACAATAATGAAGGGCGCTTTCGGAGCGTTGCGTCGTTTTGCGGGGACGGCCTGTCGTGGTGGATGCAGCTGCCTGCGCGGGGACGGATGGGCGTCCAGCTCCGTGCTCTCATCTCACGGCGGATGTTTTTTCTTGAAAGATACCGGTGCCCCGCGTTCAGGTCGCGGCTTCTGTCCCTGATCGAAAAGTTCAAGCCGGATGTCATACATTTTGCGTTGCTGTCTATGACGCAGTACCGCGACCTGGCGCCGCCGGGTGTCGGGACCGTCGCAAGCATAAATGACAGCTATTCATTGCATCTCGAGAACGCTTTACGGGCAGGCACTTACCAGGGAGTCGAACGACTCTACAGGCGGCTGCAGCTCGGAAAGAGCCGCCGGTTCGAGGCTGCCGTATATCCCCGCTTTGATGCAGTCCACATTATGGCGAGCGCCGATGGAGCGTATCTTCGAGCGCTCAATCCCGCAATATGCACAGCGGTAGTGCCGAACGGCGTGGACAGCTCCCTGATTGACATCGGGAAACAGGTAAGAGATACGTCGGACGTGATCTTCGTCGGACAGCTGGGTGGTGAAAACCTGGAGCGGATAGAGCAGTTCGTCGAATACGGTTGGCCGGCTGTTCACCGTGAGTGTCCGGAAGTAAGGTTGCGCATAGTGGGCAAGATCACGGCACAGGCAAGAGATTTCTGCGCCAGGGTAAAACGCCTGGAAGGCATCGTGTTGACGGATTACGTCGAGCGTCTGGCCGATGCGTATCGCGAGTGCGGCATTGCGGTCGTGCCGGTCGACAAGGATTGCGGGATCATAAACAAGGCAATCGAGGCAATGGCTGCAGGCCTGGTGACTGTGGGTTTCAAGAGGACCTTTACGGGCATCGTCGAGGCGAAGGACGGGGAGCATTTCCTGTCTGGGGCGGATTATGGCGACATAGGGCGGGTGGTGGCCGATATCATCCGGAACAAGCCCCGTCGGAGGGCCATTCAGGAGAACGGCCATCGGCTGGCGGTAGAGCATTATTCATGGGAGAGCCGCCGCTCCCTCTATGAGGAGATGTACAAACTCGCTGCGGACAAGGCGCAAAGGGACCGGGGGCCTTTCCGTCAGGGCCGGGATGACCGACCACCGGCCATTGCTTGCGGAAGATAGAGACTGAGAGCCAAGGCGTCCGGTTATGAGAATAGCTATCGTAAACCTGACCTCGGGCGGAATGAGCGGAGGCTACAGGAAGTATCTCCGCGCGATCCTGCCCCGCCTCAAGGCAGCCCCGCAGGTAGACGATATTCTTTGCTTCTATCCAAATACGGTAAACCTCGAAGAGGTGCCGTCTGGGGCGGACGGGGTACGCACAGAACTGTACCGGCCGACCAGCACCCTGCATCAAACGAAGCGGCACCTCGTCGGCCGTTTGCTCGACTTTGGCCCTGATATTGTCTTCGTCCCTTCGGCCCGGCCTTTCCCTTCCCTAAAAGTCCCTTCGGTAAGAATGATACAGAACATGGAGCCCCTCGTCCGGGTTAAAGGAAACCCTATCGTTGAAAGAATAATCAACTACGCCAGGAAGAGACATGCCCGCGAAAGCATAATGAACGCTACGAGGGTGATTGCCATCTCGGGGTTTGTGAAGAGCTTCATGACCGAGGAATGGGGCATCGATGAGAAGAACATCGATTTGATTTACCTGGGCGCTAGAGAGCCAGCAGCCGGCTTTGAAAGGCCTCGCTCTGTCCCCGGTTCGTGGGACCGCCGCTTCCTCTTTACTGCAGGCTCCATTCGTCCTGCCAGAGGCCTGGAGGACCTCCTGGGGGCAATGAAATTACTGAAGCATTCACCCGATGTCGCAGGCCTTGTAATAGCAGGACAAGCCGAACCCAGGATGGCAAAGTACAAAGCCGTGCTCGACAGGTATATAACCAGGGAGCGACTGGGCGACAAAATAGTCTGGGCCGGTCTGTTGAACGACGGGGAGATGTCCTGGTGCTATACCAACTGCCTTTTTTTCGTGATGACGAGCCGCGTCGAAGCCTGCCCTAACATCGCTCTCGAAGCTATGGCCCACGGATGTCTTTGCGTCGCCTCCAACAACCCCCCGCTGCCGGAGATTTTCGGTAAGAGCGCCCTGTACTATTCTGCGGGAGACGGCGAAGACCTTAGACGCACGGTGGACCGTCTGGCGGGCCTGGGCGATGTGCAGGCCCGTGCGATGTCAGCGCAGGCAGTCAAGCGGGCGGCCGATTTTTCATGGGACAAGTGCGGAGAACAGACCATAGACACGTTCATGCGTGTTGTGGGGAGTAGCAGAAGCGTTATGCACAAGAAACACTTACATCCTGACACACATCTGAGACTGGCGGTCGTCAATCTTACTTCGGGCGGCATGAGCTGGGGCTACCGGAAATACCTCCGCGAAATGATGCCCCGGCTGGCAAAAATGCCCGATATTCAATCCATCCTCATGGCATACCCTGCCTCTGTTGAGATGGAGCGCATAGTGCCGGAACTCGACCGAGTAGAGCATATCGCATATGCTCCGGGCATCGGGGTCCGAGGCATAAAGCGCCAGCTAATCGAGCGCCTGCAGAGCTTCGGGCCGAACGTCCTGTTCTTTCCAACGGCGCGATGCTTTCGGCTTGAAGGTGTCCCGGTGGTCACAATGGTCAGGAATATGGAACCTATGGTCGCGATCCGGTCCAATCCTTTCATCGTGCGGCTGGTTAATTTCTTCAGGGAAAGGGAAGCCCGCTCGAGCGCTGAAAAGTCGGACCGCGTCATAGCTATTTCCGACTTTGTGAGCCGATATATGAAGGAAGAATGGAGTTTGGAGCCGGCTAAGGTCTGCCTGGTTACGCACGGCGTCTCGACGCCACCGGATATAAAGTCGGCAGAGCCGTTTCCTGTCCCCGTTTTCTGGGACCGCCGCTTCCTCTTTACTGCAGGCTCCATTCGTCCTGCCAGAGGTCTGGAGGACCTCCTGGGGGCAATGAAATTACTGAAGCATTCACCCGATGTCGCAGGCCTCGTAATAGCAGGGGAAACGGATGCAAGGATGGCAAAGTACAAGGCCATGCTGGACAGGTATATCGCCAGGGAGCAACTAGGCGACAAAATACTCTGGACAGACTTGTTAAACGATAGGGCGATGTCGTGGTGCTACATGAACTGCCTTGTTTTCGTGATGACGAGCCGCGTGGAAGCCTGCCCGAACATTGCTCTCGAAGCTATGGCCCACGGATGTCTTTGCGTCTCGACCGAATCACCCGCCATCCCCGAATTCTTCCAGGATAACGCGACTTATTATCCCGCGGGCGACGGCAGCCGGCTTGCCGAAGTATTGGGGGAAGTCATTTCCGCCGACAACGAGAGGAAGGAGCGGTACAGGAGGCAAGCGACGGAAACGGCAAAAAACTACTCATGGGATGTGTGCGTGGAAAAGACGGTTCAGGTCCTCAAGGATGCACAGGTGTCTAGATCTCGCGGTCTATGAAAATCTGCGCCGGCTGCCGGCCATGAAGAAAATAGTATTGATACAGAGACTCGCCGACGAAAAAGGGCTTGTCGATCAGTTCTCGAATGCCTTCGGTACGATATCGCTGGATAAGGATTTCGCCAGGGCAAAGGCGGTCTTTATAAAGCCGAATCTGACCTATCCGACATATAAGAAAGGAGTTACCACCAGGATAGAGTTCGTCGAAGCCCTTGTAGCGGCCCTGAGACGCCATAGTGCGCTCCCCCGCATATATGTGGGAGAAGGAGAAGGGGGCTACAACGCCTTTTCCATGACCGACGGGATGCGGGTGATGGGCTATTACGAGATGGGAGAAAGGCATGAGAATGTCGAAATCGTCAACCTGTCGAACCTTAGAAAGCGGACCTTGACGGTCAGGGTAAAGGGGCGCGACTACCCGCTCGAAATGCCCGAGCTTTTCGATGACGTCGACTTCTCCATAACCTGCCCTCTGCCAAAGGTTCATTGCATGACGGGCGTCACTTTGTCCCACAAGAATCAATGGGGTTGTGTCCCGGATATAATGCGACTGAAGAACCATTATGTCTTTCACGAGACCATAGGGCAGATTTGCGACAAGCTGAAATTTCGTTATGCTTTTCTCGACGGCAAATACGGCCTGGACGAAAACGGCCCCATGCTGGGCAGCCCGGTGGAGGTTAACTGGTTCGTGGCATCGAATTCGCTTGGTGCCTTCGATATGATAGTATCGGAGATGATGGGTTTTGACTGGCGGAAGATCGGCCACCTGAGAATGGCCGACAAGTACGGATATATGCCCAGGCGTGAAGACATTGAAGTGGAGGGCGATATCGAATCGCTGAGAAGGAAATTCGTTCTCAAGAGAAACGTTTGGAATTACCCGGCGTTGGCAGCCTTTCATTCGAAGCCCTTGACCCATCTATTCTACTTTTCCGGATGGGCAAAGCTCCTCCATTCCGTTATGTACACCTTCAGAAAGCGGCCTATAGATTGAGAACTGAAAACCCAACGCAAGAGCGATCAATGCCGCAGACAGGAGCGAGTATGCAGGATATGAGAGAAGAGCAGGAATGGCATAGACGACCGTTCTACATAGACTCTGGGCACTGGACCTCGCATCCCGTGTTTGCCTCCCGCGAACGACACTGGCTGCAAAACTGTGTTCAAAAAAACAGGTTCTATGGCTGCTTGAATAAAGTTATCCGAGGCAAGAGCTACAGGCGGGACGCGGTCGTTCTATTAGGTCCCGTCGGCGACGGGTACGACGTGCAGTATTTCCAGGGCATGTTTCGTGAGGTCCACGGCATGGATATCTCTTCCGTCGCGCTGCAAAACTGCCCGAACTCGATTATAAAGAAAGAAGGTGACCTTGTCGAATCAGGTTATCGCGATGACTCGTTCGATGTTATTATTTGTTCGCTATTTTTGCATCACATAGGCAAAATCGGGTTCGACCCGTTCCTGAAAGAGTACTATCGAATCTTAAGGGGCGGGGGGACATTGGCCATCCTGGAGCCTAATTCTTTATACCCTTTGAGCTGGGTGGCAGCGGGCTTGACGAGAATCATGGGCAATGTAACAGGCAAAGTGCCGGATGAGAGGCCCATATCGCCCTTTGCCGTAGAGAGGAGCCTCAAGAGGGTCGGCTTCAAAAGCATCCTGTCCCGTGGCGTTACTTTCAATCACGTTAGGTTTCCCTGCGCGTTCCAATCCCTTCTTAATGCTGTCGATTATCCGTTCAGGGTCATTTTCCCGACAAAGCTCTTTTCTGCCACTATCGCATGGTACTGCACAAAACCGGAATAAAAATCCTGATTATCTTCGGCACCCGTCCGGAGGCCATAAAAATGGCGCCGATCGTGAAGGAGCTTCATCGCCGGGATGAATTCACGCCGATAGTGTGCACAACGGCCCAGCACAGGCAAATGCTCGACCAGGTCCTGACCCTGTTCGGGATCGAGCCCGATTACGACCTTGATATAATGACGGCCGGCCAGAGCCTGGGTCATATAACGGCGAAGGCTACGGAGAGGCTGGACGGCGTAATCGGGCAGGTGAAGCCTGACGCGGTGCTCGTCCAGGGTGACACTACCACGACCCTGTGCGGGGCGCTGGCCGCATTCTACCATAAGGTGAAAGTGGGCCATGTCGAGGCAGGCCTGAGAACGGACAACAAGTACGCCCCGTATCCGGAGGAGATAAACCGCAGGCTTACGACGCAGCTGGCGGATTATCATTTCGCGCCTACAGCGCGTGCCAGGGATTGCCTTCTTTCCGAGGGCGTGGATGGAAAGGCGATCTATCTTACCGGAAACACGGTTATAGACGCGCTCCTCTGGGTGAGAGAGCGGGTGTGCGTGGAGACCCCGGCTGAGCTCCCTAAGGATTTGATAGGCAGCACCGACGGGCGGAGGGTTGTATTGGTTACGGGCCATAGAAGGGAAAGCTTCGGTGAGGGATTCGAGAACATCTGCTGCGCCATCCGTGAGGTGGCGGACGCCCTCTCCGACACCCTTTTCGTCTACCCGGTTCACCTCAATCCGAGCGTTAGGGAGCCTGTTTATCGGATCCTTGGAGGCCACGAGAGAATCTGCCTGATCGAGCCGCTGTCGTATGCCCCCTTCGTCTGGCTGATGAACCGCTCCACGATAGTCCTTACCGATTCGGGAGGGGTGCAGGAAGAGGCACCGACCCTGGGTAAGCCGGTCCTCGTCATGCGCGAGACGACGGAGCGGCCGGAAGGGATAGAGGCGGGGAACGCCCTCTTGGTTGGTGTCCGGAAGGAACGCATTGTAAAGGAATTGACTGATCTGCTGCAGAACGCCCATAAGCGAGAGGCGATGACAAGGGAGAACAACCCTTACGGAGACGGAAAGGCATCCGCAAAAATAGCGGACGCCCTCGCCAAAGAACTGGGAGGCAACAATGGCTGACATTCTTGTCACTGGGGGCAGGGGATTCATAGGGACGAACTTGACGCAAGAGCTGCGATCCAGAGGTCACGACGTCTGGACCTGTGACATCCTGCAGGGCGAGGACCCCCAGCACCTGAAAGCGGACACCGGAGTATATCAGCAAATGGACGCGGTCTTCAGGCAGCATAAATTCGACTACGTATATCATCTCGCAGCCGAATACGGGAGATGGAACGGAGAGGACCATTACGAAAACCTGTGGCGGACAAACGTCATCGGCACGAAAAACGTGCTGAGGCTGCAGGAGCAGCACAGATTCAAAATGATCTTCTTTTCCAGCGCCGAGGTTTACGGGGATTACGACGAGCTGATGTCGGAGGACGTTATGGAACGTGTCCCCATAAAGCAAATGAACGATTATGCGGTAACAAAATGGGCCGGAGAGCTCCAGTGCCTCAACCACGCGGCCATGTTCGGGATCGAGGCGGTCAGGGTGCGCCCGGTAGGATGCTACGGCCCTCACGAATACTACAGCAAGTACAGGGGTGTTATACCGATCATCGTATATCATTGCCTTATGAACAAACCCTTTGTCGTCTACCAGGGCCACAAAAGGATATTCGACTACGTCGAAGATACGTGCCGCACCTTTGCGAACATCGTCGATAACTTCATACCGGGTGAGGTCTATAACATAGGCAGCAGCGAAGACTGGGTGATAAGCATCGAGGAGCTGGCGGACATCATACTGAGGGAAACGGGCGCCGGCAAGTCTCTCGCGCAGTACAAGGGCGAAGAGGGCTTCACCACCAGGGTGAAAGTCGTCGACTTCTCGAAATCGAGGCGGGACTTGAAGCACGACCCGCGAATAGACATCCGCGAAGGTATAAGGCGCTATGTGGCCTGGGCCAGGAAGGTGTACGGCTGTTGAGGCGATGCCGAACGGTCCGAAGGAGGACTATGGACAGCTATAAGGAACATTATAAGGACAGAGTTGTTTTGGTGACGGGCGGCGCCGGGGCGATCGGGTCCAATCTGACGAGGACCGTAGCGGAGCTCGGTGCGCGCATGGTGATAATCCTCGATAATATGTCGGCCGCGTACGAGTGGAATATCCCTTCGCTGCCCAACGTATTGTTCGTGAAAGGCTCGGTGACGGATGAAATCGCCCTCAAGAGGGTTTTCAACCTGAGGCCGAACATCGTATATCACCTCGCGGCCTTCTTCGCCAATCAGAATTCCGTCGACTTCCCCCAGCACGACCTGAATACGAACGGTCTGGGCACGCTGCTTGTTTACCAATACAGCCAGATGGCCAGCATCGACCGGCTCATCTATGCTTCTTCCGGCTGCTCCATTTACGGCTCGGCCGCCCCCCTGCCCCTGAAAGAGGAGTTCATGTCGATGCACCTGACAACGCCCTACCAGATCACCAAGATGCTGGGCGAGCTGTATGCGAACTTCTTCTATCATCACTATAACCTGCCTGTCGTCAAGACACGGTTCTTCAACTCGTATGGGCCGGGTGAGGTGCCGGGGCAATACCGTAACGTCATTCCCAATTTTATCTTCCGCGCCCTTTCGGGCCTGCCCCTGCCGTTTACGGGAAGCGGCGACGAGACACGGGATTTCACCTATGTCATGGATATAGTGGACGCCCTGCTCAGGGCGGGATATTACGAGCAGGCAATCGGTCAGGAGATGAACATAGCGTCGGGGCAGGAGATAAACATACTGGAAATGGCCGAGCGCATCAACCAGATCACGGGCAACCGGGCGGGCATACAGAGGGCGGAACGGCGCGTGTGGGACACCAAGAAGCGCCTGCTTGCCTCGATAAGCCGGGCCAAGGAGCTCCTCGGATATGAGCCGAAAATGGATTTCGCGACCGGCCTCGACCTGACCATAAAATGGTTCAGGGACAACTGGGAGAAGATCCGGAGGGACGCGGAGTTCCCACCCGGTATGTCCGCAGCGGCCTTCGGTGTTTCCACATCAACCGGCGGCAAAGAATAGCATCGCCCATGTCAAAGAAGCTCTGGTTCCTTTCCGAAGTCTATTATCCGGACGAGCAGGGCACCGCGTTTTACATGACCGGCTTGGCCGAAGCCATGGCGCAAGATTTTGACGTAAGCGTACTTTGCAGCTACCCCACGGTCACGGCCAAAGGCGCGAGGGTCGAGAAAAGGGAAATGAGAAACGGCGTCAGAATCGAGCGCTGCCGGGGCGCGGTATTCAACAAAGATATCTTTTCCCTGCGGATCCTGAACGTATTGGCAAACAGCTTGTCCATATTCCTGAAAACGCTTGTGAGGCTTCGGAGAGGAGATATCGTATTCGTTGTCACAAGCCCGCCCTCTCTCCCGTTCATAGGAAAGCTCGCCTGTTTGTTAAGGGGAGCCAAGTGCGTTCTGAAGGTCGACGACGTCTATCCGGAGGTAATGATAGCGGCGGGCATGATCTCCGGGCATGGGGTTTTGGCCAGATTCCTGGGGTTTTTGAATCGGCTCCTATACAGGAGCATCGACCAGATCGTAGTCCTAGGGCGCGATATGAAAGCGCTGGCTGAAAAGAAGGACAGGCCCGGCAGGGATCGCATACGGATCATCAACAACTGGGCCGACACGGACATTGTCAGGCCAAGGCCGAAATCAGAGAACACTTTGCTGAGGGAGCTCCATATCCAAAACAAGTTCGTAGTCGCCTGCGCCGGCAATATGGGGCGGGCCCAGGCAATCGAGCAGATGTTCGGTGCCGTCACGGAGCTGAGCTCCAATTCCGGCATACATTTCCTCTTCATAGGGTCGGGTGCGAAGCGCGAATGGATGGAAAGACAAGTGCGCGAACAAGGACTCAAAAACGTCTCCTTGATCGGCCAGAGGCCGAGAGAAGACCAGATAAATTTTCTCAATGCCTGCGACGTCTCGATGATCTCGCTGCTGTCGGGAATGACGGGCGCAGGTGTGCCGAGCCGCTTATACAACCTGATGGCCGCCGGCAAGCCCGTTATCGCTGTCGCTGACGCCGATTCCGAGGTCGCCCTTGTGGTGAAAGAAGAGGGGATCGGGTGGGTGGCTCCGCCGACGAACGGGCCGGGGGAGATTGTTCGGGCGATCCTCGAAGCGCAGTCAAGTCCTGCACAATTGAAGGAGATGGGTGAGCGGGCTTATGCGGCAGCGAAAGAGAAGTACGCCCGGGAGAAGATTATTACTCGGTATTTCGGGATGTTATTGGAAATGGCGGGGATGGGAACAGAGGGGTTGGCGGACCATGACGGAAAGCGCCGTTCCCTGACCCCCGTTGTCCGATCGCGGCTTCATTCCACCAAAGACTGCGAGACTTTGACTGCTGCGGAGCGTTCTAAATGAACCATTCGATACTTCGCTCAGGTTCGATAACCGCTTTATGGGTCTTCTTGAAGAGCGTCGGTCCGATAGGCTGGCTGAAGGCGTCCATTTACTCGTTGCTGCTGGCCGTTGCTTATCGGTCCGCTTTGGAGCAATTGGTGTTGGGGGACTGGCAGAGTGAGGACTGGTCTTATTGCCAGATCGTGCCCCTTATAGCCCTCTATCTTGCCTGGAATAAGCGAAATGAATTCGCCTCGGCGAAAACTGCCTTTGTGTGGTACGGCCTCATCCCTCTCGGCCTTGGCGTTATCCTTTCCTGGGCGGGTGAGCTTGCCGGAGCTTACACGTTTCTTTACCTCTCGCTGTGGCTTTTGCTGATCGGGCTGCTGTGGACCCAATTTGGCTTCCATAAGACAGCGACGCTCTGGTTTCCCCTGATCGTCCTGCTGGCTGCTTTTCCTGTTCCCAGCGTGCTCAGTCTGAAAGCATCCGTGCTCCTGAAGCTCATATCTTCCCAGCTCGGCGTGTTCATGCTCCGTGTCGTTGGGGTATCCGCTTTCCGGGAAGGCAATGTTATAGACCTCGGCTTCACCCAGCTTCAGGTGGCCGATGCCTGCAGCGGTCTGCGCTACGTATTTCCTCTTATGCTGATCGCCTTGCTCCTTGCGTACTGGTTCAAAGCGCACATTTGGAAGCGGTTGGTCCTTCTGCTATCCTCGATACCGCTGGCTGTGGCCGTCAACGGTCTTCGCATCGCTTTAACGGGCATACTCTGGGGTTGGTTCGGCGAGAGCATCGCAGAAGGTTTTTTCCACGGCCTGGCGGGGTGGCTCATATTCATGCTCACTATCCCCTGGCTCTTAATAGAAATGTACGTGCTGAGGCTGCTACCGCCGAAACAGAGGGAAAAGGCAGGGATTGCGATTGAAGAGGGGCCTTCACATCCCGATGTTGACTTCGAGTGCCGCAAGGCGCCAAGAACAGGCAAGCCCGGCTCAAGGCTGGCGCCGGTGGCGCTTTTCGTCCTCCCCGTCCTGTTCGTATTGATAGCGGCATTGCCGTCGAGGGTTGCCGGGCTTCACCAGGAGCTGCCGACCAGGACACGGTTGGAGTTATTTCCTTTGAACATAGCGGGAGCCACAGGATCGCACCAGATCCTGGAAAAAATTTACCTGGATAAGCTGGCCCTGTCCGATTATGCAGTCATAAATTACCGGGACCCTCAGGACCGGGAGGTGAACCTCTATATCGCATACTATGAGTCGCAATTGAAAGGCAAAGGATTGCACTTGCCCGACAGTTGTCTGCCGGGAGAGGGGTGGTTCCTGGAAGAAACAGGCACCCGGAATATCGCCCTCGCTGGCGGAAAGACGTTAACGGTAAATCGTATCTTGATGGAGAAGATGGGCGTCCGCGAGCTTACATACTATTGGTTCCCACAACGCGGCCGGTCCCTTTCAAGCGACTGGCAGTTGAGGCTGTTTAATTTCTGGGACGCTGTTACAAAGGGGCGGAGCGACGGGGCCTTGCTCCGGCTCATTACGCCGATTTACGGTCCGGAAACCGTGGAGGCGGCCGAAAACAGATTGCAGGATTTCGCGCGCCACGTCGCGCCTCTATTGAAGGATTACATACCGGATTAGGGTAAAGGAACCTGAGAGAAAGCACATGGGCGGGAGACTTTCGGCGGCGATCGACAGGCGGTTCTATGCCGGCTATCACGACCGCTGGGATGACAGGCTCTTCAGAGATAAGATCATGGAGCATATCGACGCGCAAACGCTCTTGCTGGACGTCGGAGCAGGGGCGGGAGTGGTAAAGGAAATGAATTTCAGGGGCCTGGCGCGAGCCGTATACGGCGTCGACCCTGACGAAAGGGTCCTTGCGAACGATTCCCTTGACGAGCGGCACGTCGGGTATGGGAATCAAATGCCTTTTTTCGAGGATAGCAAATTCGATCTCGTCATCTCCAACAACGTCCTCGAACACTTGCGCCGGGAGGACATCTATCCCTTTTTCCGGGAAGTGAAGAGGGTGTTGAAGCCCGAAGGACTTTTCCTGACCAAGACGCCCAATAAATTTCATTACGTGCCTGTCCTTTCGAGACTTACGCCCACCTGGTTTCATCGTATGGTGAACAGGACCAGGGGAATGCTTGACGAGGACACGTTTCCCACCTGCTACATGCTCAATACTGCGAAAGAGCAGAGGCTTGCAGCATCGAGGACCGGGTTCCGCGTAAGGCAGATCCTGTTTTTCGAAGGAAGGCCGGAATATATGCGGATCACGCCGTTATCATACATATGCGGAATGCTTTATGAGCGCGCCGTAAACAGGCTCAATCTCGATAGACTGAAAGTGGTCATGATTACCACTTTCGAGAAAGAAAAACCGCAAGAGAAAAGTGAAGCCCCTTAAGACCACGTAACGCAGCCAGCACCTCGAAGGGTTACGGCATTCAAAGCCGGTAACCCGCACGCACAACCTTTCAGAATTTCCTCTCCCGCTCTTCATCCTTAATCCACCCCGGGAACCATCTGTAGTACTCCGGCGGGTGGGCGCGGTCGAGGCCCTCGTAGGTGGCCTTGGCAAGCTCGATGCCCTTCCTCGTCCGGTAGAGCTTGACAAAGCCCTTATCTTCAAGTGCGACTAGGGCATTGTCAAGGGCGGCGCCGTCCGCGTCGAAGCGCTCCAGGATGTCTTCGCGGCCCATGAAGATACCGGGGTTTACGCGGTAGTCCTCGGCAAGGAGCACGAGGAGCTTCTCCTCGTCGATCCCTTTTTCCTTCCGGGCTTCCCCAACGTCCGGCACAGGTACGCCGAGGACGGGGTGGATCGACCGCCGCTCCATCCTCAGCTCGCCGGCCATCCTTCGCACGCCTGACCGGAATATCACGAGCCTGCACGCCTCCATCGTACCGCCCCCCATGTGCTCCACCTTCGACTGGTTCATGATCTCCACGAGGGGATAGAAGGGCGTCACTGCGTCGCCGCCTATGACCTGTATGGCGTCGAGGCTCGCCTCCACGGCCGCTTCACAGCAAAAGACCTTCGACACGTTCGACTCGACGGTGATGTCCGCTCCGAGGTCCCAGAGGTAGGCGGTATTATAGGTGGCAAGACGCGCCATGTTCTTAGTGATGATAAGGTCGGCTATCTTGAACTGGTTTTCGGGGATATCGATCGTCGGATGCCCGAACTGGACCCTCCGCTGAGCGTGGGGCACGACGTTCCTTAAGAGCTCCCCTATCCAGCCGGAGACGAGGGCGCAGATCAGGGTCCGCTCGAAATTGAGCCCGACGGTCATGACGCGCCATCCGTCCCCTTCCTTGCCGATCATATTGGCTGCCGGGACGGGGGCGTCGTGAAAATCGAGCACACCGTTCTGTATGTTGTTGAACCCCATGACCTCGTTGATCTTCTCCACGGTAAAGCCCGGCGTCCCCCTCTCCACGACGAAGGCCGTCAGGTGGCAGTAGCTCGTTATGTCCTCTGGTTTGCTGCTCGTCCGCGCGTAGACCATATACCTGCCGGCAACCCCGGCCGAGACGATGAAGCGCTTTTTGCCGTTCAGCAGGTAAACGTCCCCTTCGCGCCTTGCCGTCGTCTGGATGGAGGCCGCGTCGGTCCCGGCGAAGGGCTCGGTAATCACGATAGCGCCGATCTCCCCCTTCACGATGCGGGGGAGGAACCTCCGTTTCTGCTCTTCCGTCCCGTGCTCGATGATCTGGCGCAGGCCGCCGAGCATGTTACCCACGAAGACCCTGCCGACCCCCGGCATCCGGCCCATGGCCTCCGCCGCGATGCAGCCCCCCGTTGCCCCCAGCCCAAGCCCCCCGTACTCCTTCGGGATCGCAGCCCCTGTAAACCCCCTTTCGCCTATCCTGTCGAAGATGTAGAAAGGGAACTCCCTGGTCCACCGGGTCTCCACGTCTTTGGCCCATACCTCCCGCGCAAAGGCGCTTACTTCTTCTGCAAACGCTTTTTGCTCTTCCGTCCACCAGGGGTACGATTCCATCAATAGCCTCCTTTGATTAACGCGAACCTGTGCTCGACGCCCTATATTGCGCTATTTGCCGGCCCTGCCCCACTTATCCGAGTTGTACCATTGAATGGGTCTGCCTATCAAGGGCCGCGAGATAGACCCGCTATTTTTGCAGAAAATTCATCGGAACGGGCAGCCCCGCTTAACACTGCCGTGATTAAGTACCTATAGACTTTTCTACAGGAGGGCGAATGGCAGACAAAGCCGGACTGCACGGCGTCACGGTCATCGGGTGTCCCGACCGGTTCCATCCCGGCAACGCGTGGAAGGCCGCTCTGCCGCTACTATACGGTTCGGAGCGGCCGGTATTCTCGCCGGAGGATACCACTGCGGGCGCGGAGACGGAGCTTCAGGCCGTGGTGGCGGGCAGGAAATCGGACGTTGACCTTCCCCTTGTGATCGAGCAGTCGAACTACCTTGCCAACGTCATGCGGCGGACTGCCGCAGGCGACGCTCCGAGGAAGCTCGCCGCGGAGCTGGTCCGCTTTTTGAGCGACGGCAGCGGGGACGTATGGGAGAATAGCTGGGTCCGGTTCCCGAAGGCCCTCCTAAACCCCTTCGCCCTCAGCGTGCTGCGCTGCGACCTGCTGGCCGACAAGGCGAACCCTCAGGCGGGGCTGCGCTCGGACGCCGGAAAATTCACTCTCATCAAAGACGGCGCCGAGATACTCCGGGTGCCGGTCAGCTACCTGGTGAAGCTGGCCCTTGCCGACGCAGTGGGGGGTGACAACGTACACCCCTTCGTCCGCCGGACGGGCGTGCGGCTCCTCGACCATTTCTTAAGCGACAACACCTCCCCCGAGACCCATTCTTTTTACATCGTCCGGGGCGGTCACGCGTCAGGGCCGGGAAAGGGGCTTGCCAGGGAGACGGCGAAGCGCTTTCTCCTCACACAGCTCCTCGTGATGTACGCAAACGACCGATTCGGATTGACCGCAAGCGGCCAGAAGGCGATGATCTACTTTTCGCCCCACCCCCCTGTACGCCAGAAGAAGCTTTCCGCGTGTATCTCCGATTCCTACTACCGCGAGCTTTTTATGAGCCCCTGTCTTTCTGGGTGGGACAAGGGGGAAACGAAGCAGGACTATATGCGCCTCTGCCACGAGGTGCTGAGCCGCAGCCGGCTGAATGCGGTGGCCAAGCTGCACGACGCGGGCATCAACACGAGCAACCTGGTGGTCCTTCCCAGCACCTCGGACATCAGCCTGGCCAACAACGGGACCCACGTCAGCCTGGGGAGCGCGGCCCTCACCCTCCTGCGGGCCGACGGATCGTCCGGCTTCGGCCTGCGCGAGGAGAAACAGATAGGCGACCTCGCCATAAAGATCATGGAGCACTTCCTCCCCCTTTTCGTAAAGACTTACAGCGCGGCCCCGTACCGCTTCGATTTCGCCGATTTCCATCCCGAGCGCGTCCTCGGCTTCCTGCCCCACGAGCTTGACTACACGCACCTGCGGATGCTGTGGCGGCGCTGGAAGGCAAAGGCGGACATCAGGCTCTTCGGAAAGGCGGTGACGCCCCTCGGGCCGCCGCTTCTCGACGGGACGATCAGCCGCCTCACGGGTCTCGGCGGCGATTTCGTGCCTGATTTCCGGCTTATCGATTACCTCGTCGCCCTGTTGAGCACCGAGCAAAGCCCCGCGCTGGACGGCGTCCCCGGCAACAGCGAAAGCCTCAAGAAAGACCTGGCCGACCTGGGTGTGTTCGACATGCGCATGTCCCTTTACCTGCCGCTCAAGCTCAGGGAGTTCGATAGGGTCGGCTTTTGCGGGTTCGAGGGGCGCCATTACAGCCTTTTTCCGAGCATCCGGGACGACATGGCGCCTGCCGTGGACCTTCAGAACCTCATCATCGCCTTCGCCTTCAGGTCGATCATGGACGGGACCGTCAGCAGCCGAGACATCCCCGACACCCCGTTCATCGAGAGCGAGCGGCGGCAGATCTTCTTCGGCGCAGCCATCGGCATCCCCACGTTTTTCGTGCGCCGCGACACGGAGAACCGCTTCATGCGGGGCATCCTGGAGCGGTGCGACCACGTGCGGTCAAGCCATAGGTATCCCGGATACCTCCGGGTTTACAACGCCGAGTATTGCCGGGCGCTCGTGCGATGCCTTAAGGCCGAGGCGGCCGACCTCATAGAGCTCTTCGGGATGAAAGAGACGATAGACGACCTGAACGACAGGCTCGACGGCGCAACGGGCCGCCAGGCGGCCGCCAGGCTTACGAAGGACATACTCGAAGGACTGGGCGCCCGCACGCCCCTCGACGTGAAGGGCGAGACCTTCAACGGGGCGGCGGAGGAGTTTTACCGGAATCCCCTGCGCCTGCGCCACCTGTCTGAGGCCCTTGACCTCCTCGAAGACGAGCTGACGGGCCTCGCCTCGCCTTCGTCACCCCATCATGCCACAACCGGCAGGCTCCTTTACGGCCTTGCGTCAGGGGACCCCCTCGTCTACCTCCGCAGCCTCCGCGATGCGCTCATGGCCGAGAGGGCCCCGGTAGACGACATCCTACGGCTCATCTGCGCCGTCCTCCTTACGGTGGGCGCGGAGCTTTCAGCCGTGCCCGAGCCGGCGGAGCCTTTCAGGGAAACGGGGACATGACGCCCCACCAGTACATCGACCGCGACACTTTCGTCCTGCGCACGGAAAGACTCTACCTCGACCGGGTCATCACATATCTCTATTCGAGGGTCAGGGAAGACGCCCCATCGCTTTTTCGGCTCCTTACGTCCAGGAGGGTCTCCTCTCTGATCGCTTTTTTGAACTACGACCTCTTCCTTTCGAGACGGATTGGAGGGATCAGGCGGTTTCTCGACGACTGCGGCATCGACTGGAGCGAATGCCTCGACCCCATCGGTGCGCTCTCGTCGCCCAAGAAGCTCTTCGAGCGGAAGATACGCTACTGGCAGTGCCGCCCCATGCCCGAGCGGCAGGACACCATCGTCTCCCCCGCCGATTCGCGGATGCTCATCGGCTCGCTCAATGAGACCTCGAGGCTTTTCCTGAAGGGCAAGTTCTTCGACCCGGCAGAGCTTTTGGGAAAACCCGAATGGGTGGAGGCCTTCGAGGGGGCCGACTTTGCAATCTTCCGCCTCACCCCGGACAGGTATCACTACAACCATGTGCCCGTCTCAGGGAAGGTCGTCGATTTCTACGCCCTCTCCGGCGCCTACCATTCGTGCAACCCGGAGGCGATAGTGACCATCGTAACCCCCTATTCGAAAAATACCCGCGTAGTCACCGTCATAGACACGGACGCGCCCGGCGGCACGGGCGCAGGCCTCGTTGCGATGGTCGAGGTTACTGCGCTGATGATAGGCAGAGTGGAGCAAAGGTACAGCGAGAGCAGGTACGACGAGCCGCGGTCTGTCGAGCCGGGCATGCATCTGAAAAAAGGCTCCCCCAAGAGCCTCTATGCGCCGGGGAGCAGCACGGATGTGCTTCTCTTTCAGCCGGGCAGGATGGCCTTCGAGGGACAGCTTGTGTGCAACATGCGCCTTTCGCCGGGGTCGAGCCGTTTTACGGAGGCCTTCGGGAAGCCCCTTATGGAAACGGATGTGAAAGTAAGGTCCCTCATCGGATATGCCCTCCGGAAGGCGCACGTCCGATAATTTTTGATTTCTTAGGAGAGATACCGTGCAGAACGCGATATTCGTCCTTGCCCTCGGCGCCTTTTCCTTTCTTTTGATAGGCTGGGGGTTCCGCTCCCTGCCGGAGGAAAAGTGGCAGATCGCCTTCGCGGCGCCTGCCGCAAAGCTCGACACCGGCGCGTGGAGAAGCACGAACTACACGTATTACGGCGCCTTCCAGGCGCTTGCGATCTTCGTGAGCGGGTCGCTCTTCTACGTTCTCGTCGGCGCCATCGACGTATCGCTACCCCTCGCCTTCACGGGCGGTCTCATCGCCGCATTTGTCGTTGTCTGCTTCGGGTCTTCACGCATCCTTGCGCGGGTGGTCGAGAAGAAGGCGCACACCTCGACCGTAGGCGGGGCTTTCTTCGCGGGCCTCCTCGCTGCGCCGTGGCTCATCGCTGCAACGAATTGGGCCACAGGCACGGGCCCCGGTCTTTCCCTTCCGGTCATACCGGTGCTCGGCGCGGCCACAACCGCGTACGCCCTGGGCGAGGGTCTGGGAAGGCTCTCGTGCATCAGCTTCGGCTGCTGCTACGGCAAGCCCGTATCGCAGCTCCACCCGGCGCTCCAGAGTCTCTTCCACAGGCACAGCTTCATATTCAGCGGCGGGACGAAGAAGATAGCGTACGAGGCGAGGCTCGACGGCACGCGGGTCCTGCCCATCCAGGCGATTACGTCCGTCTTCCTCGTGCTGACAGGCCTCACCGCCACGTACCTTTTCCTCGATGGGCTTTACTCCGGCGCTTTTCTCCTGTCCGTCATCGCCAGCCAGTCGTGGCGCTGTTTCTCCGAGACCCTGCGGGCGGACCACAGGGGCGGCGGCCGCGTGACGGCCTATCAGGCGATGGCGGCCTTCGCCGTACCCTATGCCCTGTTGATATGGGCAGTCTTTCCCGCTGAGGTGCAGGGAAGGCCCGACATCGCGGCGGGGATCGGACGGCTTTGGAGCCCTGCGCCTATCCTCGCGCTCCAGGTCCTGGCCGCAGCCATATTCCTCGCCTCTGGGCGCAGCAAGGTCACCGAGTCGTTTCTGACGCCCTACGTAAGACGCGACAGGGTGTAGGTGGGATCTGGTTGATCCCCACCTCGTCTCCGGTCTCGGCTATGCGGCGGTCTTCGTCGGCACGGTCCTCGAAGGGGAGACCATCCTCATATCTGCAGGGATCGCCGCCAAACAGGGCTATCTGAGCCTGCCATTGGTCGTGCTCCTCGCCTGTATAGGCGGCATCGCGGGGGACCAGTTTTTCTATCTCCTCGGGCGCTTCAAGGGCAAATCGATGATACGACTGTGGCCTGCCCTCGACCGGAAGTCGCCTCGTGTCCTCGCGCTTGTTGACCGTTACAGGGTCCCGGCCATCATCGGCCTCCGGTTCCTTTACGGACTGCGGATGGCTGCGCCCTTCGCCATAGGCATGTCGGGCGTACCCGCCCGTCTTTTCGTCCTCTTGAACGCGATCTCCGGCCTCCTCTGGGCGGTCGTCTTCGGCACGGCCGGTTATTTCCTTGGCGCGGGCGTGAGCGCAGTCGTCTCAAGCCCGGCTGCGCGCCTCGTTGTCGGCGCGCTTATGACCGTCCTCGGCGTTGCTGCGGCAATGCGCTATATGACAGTCCGTAGGAGGGCCGGCAGCCGGCCGATGACGTTTCCTCTACGATATCAGCGCGGTCGGGCAAAGGCGGCACAGGGCGCCCGTGAAGATGTAGAATAAAAGATGGATCGACGAGGCGTAAATGAGACCGTTCCGGACGCGGAGCATAAGATAGGGGAAGACGAAGCCTGCAACGATGGCCGAGGCGGCGAAATAGCCGCCCATCAATAACCCGTTCCGCACTACAAGGTAAAGATGGGCAGCACCGAATGTCAGACAGCAGAGAAGGCACGTCGCCAGAAGAGGCACGCCCCTCTTCACCAATAGCGCAACCAGCAGGAGAATGAGCACCTGCTGGAACACGATCTCGAAGGGCTTGGCGAAGAGATACCTCAAGTTGAGGTCTAGAAAGAACATGTCCGGGTTCAATAACATGAGGCCTTCCGGTGGAGCGAAGAAAAGGGGAAGGAGCAGATAGATGAGCAGGCCCGCAGCAACGGACAGGACGGCCGCAAGCCATGGAAGGGGCCGGACAAAGGGGTGCATGGCGGGCAGAAGCTCCTTGTAAAGAAGCAGGACGGCGACCGATGCGACCGAGAAATAGAGGGCAGAAGTGAGAGGGGCCGTGATGTAATTGATGTCCCGCGCAAGGAGCAGGTGGTAGATGCCCCAGCCGGAGCACCAGAGGAGCATCCAGACGCCTATGTCTTTAAGTACCTTCCCCATTATTAGATAATCTGCCCATTTTTTGAATAAGACAATCAAAATATAGTTATGCGGACGGGGGCGCGTCAAGGCGGGAGATCGTCCCCTTAGGACCGATTATTAACAAAACCATCATCAAAGCTTCACAGTACAATGGTATCTGTAATATGGATGGCGCATCAGTTACCGGCAACTCTCCCCGCATATCGGATATACACCCGAACGTCACCAAGCGTTTCACCAGGAGATAAGGGCATGAGCAAAAAGACGTATATCCTTGACACTAACGTCCTCGTCCACGACCCCGAAAGCGTCTTCCGCTTCGAGGAAAACGAAGTGGTGATACCCTTCGAGGCGCTAGAGGAGCTCGACCGCCTGAAAAAGCGGTACGATCATACGGGACGCAACGCAAGGCAGGCGATACGCATCCTCAACACGGCAGTGGAAGGCGGCGGCAGACCCTTCGACCGGGACGACGAGGGCGGGGTCAGGCTGGACTCCGCCGCTCTGCGCGGCGCGGAAAAACCAGGCGTGGCGCCACTCCAGGACGGCGCGCAGTTCATGGACAACCGGATCATCGCCCTTGCCTGGCATTACAAGCAGAAACACAACGGCAACACCGTCTTCGTCTCGAAAGACATAAACGCCCGCGTCAAGGCCCTCGCCCTCGGCATCCGCGCGGAGGATTACGAAGCGGAGGGTGCGGACGCCCCCACCCTTTATTCGGGCCAGGCATCATTATGCATTTTGCCGGATCAGATAGACCGCCTCCACCAGACGGGCGAGCTGCCTCTCGACCTCCTCGGTCCTGAAGGGGCGGGCCTGATCGAGAACCAGTGCGCCCTCCTCACTTCCTCAAGGAGCTCGTCCGCCCTGGCGATAAATAAATCCCGGAGGCTGCGGAGGGTCGAGCAGTCGGGCGCAGGGGTCTGGGGCATAAGGGCGCGCAACAAGGAGCAGCAATTCGCCGTAGAGCTCCTGGCCGACAACACCCTGCAGGCGGTGACGCTCGTGGGTCAGGCTGGTACTGGGAAGACGCTCCTCGCCCTCGCCGTGGGCCTCCACAAGACGCTGGAAGAGGGCCTGTTCGGCCGCATCATCGTCACCAAACCGGTGATACCCGTGGGGAAGCAGGACATCGGCTTCCTGCCGGGGGACAAAGAAGAGAAGATGCTGCCCTGGGTGCAGTCCGTCTTCGACAATTTCACCTGCCTGTCGAAGGGCAGCCAGAAAACGACCGTCGATTACCTGATGGCCGCAGACCTGCTTTGCATCGAGTCGATCAGCCACATGAGAGGCAGGAGCCTCACGAGGTCGTGGATCATCGTCGAAGAATCACAGAACCTGACGCCCCATGAGATAAAGACGGTTCTGAGCAGGGTGGGCGAAGGGAGCAAAATCATCCTCACGGGCGACATCTGCCAGATTGATGCGCCGAATATGGACTCAGGCTCGAACGGCCTGAGCTACGCAGTGGACAGGCTTAAGGGCCAGCCCCTTTACGGTCACATCACGCTGGCCAAGACGATCAGAAGCCCTCTGGCCGCCCTCGCGGCCGAGCTTCTCTAAGTCCGTCCGGCAGCCGCTTAACCGGTCCGGGATACCTGCCTTAAAACTTGCCTGCCGCGAAGTCTCCGTTGTAATTGATCACCGCCCAGGCGGTCCCGCTTTTCGTATCTATCCCGTAAGAGCCCAGCCTGCAGGCGGGCGTCCACGGGCCGGCGACGAATTTCTTCGCGCCTCCGTAGTTCCTGTCCACTGCATTGACCCAGTTGCCGCCTTTGTCTCTGGCGACGATCCCGAAGCGGCCCTCCGCAGTGGGCGCGTCGTGTCCCGAAGCCCCGTAGCTCATCGATATGGTGTATGTATCCGTCAGCCCGCTCCCTAAGGACTGCGCCATGCCCCGGATGGTGAGGATGTCGCTTTGCACGCCGCCCGCCGCCGTGCGCCAGCCCGTGCTGACAGCCTTCGTCACCCGCCTCCCGCTGCCGTCCGTTGCATTGCTGCCGTTGACCCCTGAGAGGACCCTCACGGTAGTGGCCGAAGGTCCCGCGTCACGGACGACCTTATACTCACCTCCCGGTGCTACAAGAAACTCCTTGCCGTTCAGGTCGTACCCGAAGGTCTCCTTCCATGTGAAATCGAGGGCCGGGGTGGCGTGGATGAGATATTCCTTGCCGTCAGACGATAACGCGGCCCCGGTGTTGTCCGCCGAGTAATAATCGACGGTGACGCGGCTGCCTTCGACGGTGACTATATAGAAGCCGATCTTGTAAAGCTCCTGGGCGATGGAGGTCTCCCGCGTCCCCGCCTTGTTGTAAACTGCGTCGTTGGAGGGCTTCTTCGGGATGTAGAATTTCGAGCTGTCCGAGGCGGCGATGACCTGGCGCACGGCCGATGCGCCGTCAGGACTCACGATGACGGAGCGCTGGTGGATGTGGTCGTGCCCGCAAAAGAAATAACCCGCTCCTGCCCCCTGGAGGCTCGCCACAAATGCATTCTGCCGCTCTGGGTTAATGGAAGGGTCAGCGCCGAAAAGGGAATCGACGTGGTTCTCCGTGATGAGGCCCTTATGGGCGAAGACGAAGGCGTGGCTGCCCTGCGGCCTGGCGGCGAGGGTCGAGGCGATCCACACGTGCTGGTCGGCGATGTTCGTATCGTTCACCTCGGCGTCCGTCTTGCCTGTGCCGTCCGTGCGGGTGAACTGGTCGAGGAGGACGAAGCGCACGTTCCGGTAGTCGAAGGCATAGGAGAGACCGGCAAGGCCCGCGGGCGTCTCCGGGCTTGTGAAGTTCGAGCCGACGGTGAAGACGGGACCCGACCGGGCTTCCGGCCTGGCGCTTGCGTCGAAGCCCACGGAGGTCGAAAGGGCCTCATAGTCGAGGGTGGCGTTCATCGCGCCGCTGCGCGTCTGGGGAAAGACTTTCAGGAACTCGGCTGCCGCCGCGCGGGTCGCTTCGTGGTTCCCCCGAAATGGAAAGAAGCCGATCCCCGCGTTGTACAGCCCTTGCGTCCAGACCGCCCTCGTGTCTATCCCCTCCAAGCTGCCGTCGTCCGTCAGGTCGCCCACCTGGATGACGAACTTAACGCCCTTCGCAACGAACTGCCTGGTAAGCTGTCCGACGATATCGACGGCCACCGTATTCGGGTTCTTTCCGTCGAGGTCGGCAACGGTCCACTGGGTGTCGCCCATGACTGCGAAGCTCCAGGCCCCGCTTGGGTCCGGAGTAGTCCCGGCCGCAGGCGGGGACATGATATTGCCCATGCCGCCGCAGCTCAAAAGCGCCAGGCAAAGGGCAATCGATGCAAAGACGGCGACGCGTTTTCCTATCCTTATCATGGGCGGCCCCCTTCGGTTGTTTTCTCGAATCCCCTAGAATACGCGGCTACGGTTAAGGCGATGTTATCGATCTGTTAATAAAAAGTCAAGTGCGGCATTCGAAGCCACCGATGGATATATCAACGGCTGCGTGGCCGGGCGGCCGGTGTCCCATCGGAATGAGGGACGCCACTGTCTGTTCGTCCTGGGGCTTGGCGAAGAGATATCCCTGGCCGAGCTTGCATTTCATCTCTTTCAACTGCGCGAGCTGCCCCTGGGTTTCTATGCCCTCTGCAACGACTTCCATCTTCAGTGTGTTGGCAAGGTCGAGGATCGCCCGTATTATGCCCGAATGCTCGGAGCTCGATTCCATCTTCTGCAGGAAAGACCGGTCGATCTTCAGCTTGCTCACCGGAAGGCGGTGGAGGTAGCTCAAGGAAGAATAGCCCGTCCCGAAGTCGTCCAGGCAAAGACGGACCCCCAGCTCCTGGAGGGCAGACAGCGTGGCGACCACCACGTCCCAGTCGTTGATGACTGCGCTTTCCGTGATCTCCAGGTCGAGGTCGCCCGGGTCCACCCGCGTCTCGTCGAGTATCTTCCTGAGAAGGGATGGAAAGTTCTTATCCCGCAACTGGCGCGTCGAAAGGTTGACCGCCACCCTTACATCGGCCCCCTGGTCGTGCCACGTCCGCATTTTCCTGCACACATCGTAGAGGGCCCACTCCCCGATGGGGATGATCAGGCCCGTCTCTTCCGCAATGGGGATGAACGTGCCGGGGCTTATGAGTCCCCGCGTCGGGTGCTGCCAGCGGATAAGGGCCTCAAGGGAGGCGAGGCGGTTGGTGTCCAGATCGACGATAGGCTGGTAAAACATGCGGAACTCATTGCGCTCCAGGGCGCGGCGGAGGTCGTTTTCCAGGCGCATAAGCTCCGCCGTGGCCTTCTGCATCGACGGGTCGAACATGACGTAGCTGCCCCTGCCTTCCGCCTTGGCCCTGTACATGGCGATATCGGCGTCTCGGAGCAGCTCTTCCGGCCGATCGTATTTACCTGAGCTTACGGCGATCCCGACGCTCGCCGTGGTGAAGACCTCCCGGCCGTCAAGACAGAAGGGCTCGCCGAGGAGCTTCTTGATCCTTTCCGCCACGAAGATCGTGCAGCCTACCTCTTTGATGTCTTCCAGGAGTATGACGAACTCGTCGCCTCCCAGCCTGGCGAGGGTGTCCCCGGGGCGTATGAAGCGGCCTATTCTCTCGGCGGTCTGCACCAGGAGGTCGTCGCCGACGGAATGACCCAGGGTGTCGTTTATCAGCTTGAACCTGTCGAGGTCGAGGAAGAGGACACCGAAATTGTAGCTCTTGAGCCGCTTGCCGCGGGTAACCGCGTGGCCGAGCCTGTCCATGAAGAGCGCACGGTTCGGGAGCTTCGTCAGGGGGTCGTAGAAGGCGTCCCGCTGGAGCTGCTCGGCGATCCACTTGCTCTCCGTTATATCGGTCTGCGAGCCGGCCATCCTGTAGGCCGTGTTATCGCCGTCGCGGACCGCCATGCCCCGGCTGAGCATCCACCTGTAGGTCCCGTCCCTGTGCTTCAGCCTGTATTCGCTCTCGAAGTGGCGGCTTACCCCCTCGACACTGGCGTTGAGATCGAGCCTTACCCGGTCCGCGTCGTCGGGATGGACCTTGCTCAGCCATTCTTCCGGGGAGCTTCCGATCTCGTCGTCCTCATATCCCGACATCGCCTTCCAGCGCGGGGAGAAGTGGCACTGGCCGCTTCTTAGGTCCCAGTCCCACAGGCCGTCGTTCGCCCCCATCGCGGCGAGTGCGTAGCGCTCCTCGCTGTCCCGCAGTGCCTCGATGGACCTGCCCGCCCGGAGCATGTACCTGACGCGGTGACCCAGGACCGGCCAGCTTATGGGCTTCGTCATGAAGTCCGTCGCCCCGGCTTCATACGCGCGGTTTATGGAATCCACGTCGTCGAGGCCGGTCACCATGAGGACGGGCGTGCGCTGTCCCTCCGGGTGCTTCCTGATCGCGGCGCAGGCGGAAAAGCCGTCCATGACAGGCATCATTACGTCGAGCATTACGATATCGGGCTTGAGCCGGTCGAAGGCCGCGACAGCCTCCTCCCCGTTCTCCGCCTCCGAGACCGTGAAGCCGGCCTTTTCCAGCGCCTTTGCCGTGAGAAGACGCTGCATCGCGTCGTCGTCGGCGACCAGCACCAAAGCATTCCGGCTGACGTCTTTGCGGTCCATTGCGCGGCTCTCCTTCAGAGTTGCCCTTCGAGGGCCGCCTTGGCCCTGGCAAACTCGTTTTCGATGCAAACAAGGAGCGCCGGGCTGCCGTCGAGGAGATTGTTCCTGCCCGCCATCTCCATCTCTTTGCAGCGCTCCGCCAGGCTTGCGGCCCCGACGTTGGCGCTCGAAGACTTGAACCCGTGGGCGAGCTTCTGGATCGCGCCGCCGTCGCCCGCTCCCACTGCGCTCCGCAGCGACTCGATCGTCCTGGGCGCATCGGTCAGGTAGCACGTGATGACCGTGCGCGCCAGGCCGTCCCGCCCGTCAGGGTCAACCTCCCTGATCCTCTCCAGGGCAGCCGGGTCGATGACCCGGTCGCCGGCAGGTACATCGCCCGCAGGGCCGCTGTCCGCTGGGGCGGCGCTCGCCGGGGCGGTGCTCGGGGGCACAGGGGCGTCTTCGGCGGCGGGCAGATGGGTCGCCAGCACCGCCTTCAATTGCTCCAGCGTAAACGGCTTGCTGAGGTGGTCGTCCATGCCTGCCTCGATCGATTTTTCCCTGTCGCCTTCCATCGCGTGGGCAGTCAGCGCTATGATGGTAATGTGGCTCCCCTGCCCGTTCCTGCCCGCCTCGATGCTCCTGATTGCCCTCGTCGCCTCGTAGCCGTCCATCTCAGGCATCTGGCAGTCCATCAGGATCAGGTCATAACCCTTACGACCGTAAAGATCGACGGCGATCCTGCCGTTCTCCGCCACGTCCACGGAGCAGCCCAGGTGCTCCAGCATGGCCCTCCCTACCTTCTGGTTGACGGGGTAGTCCTCGACGAGGAGCACGCAGAGGCCGCCGGGTAGCTGCGGGTTTTCCGGGGCGGAGGGCTGCGCCTCATGGCCGTCCTTCACCCCCATGATCGATTCTATGGCGTTCAGAAGCTGGGATTGCCTGACGGGCTTGACGAGGCGCAGGGCAAAGCCCGCTTCCCGGCAGGTCTCCGACTCCCCTTTCCCGTCAACGGACGTGAGCATGATGAGGGGAAGCGAGGGTATCTCAGGGGCGCCCCTTATGGCGCCCGCAAGCTCGATGCCGTCCATTCCAGGCATCAGCATGTCGAGAACGGCCAGCCGGAAAGGGACCCCGGCGAAAGCGGCCTCTTTGAGGGACTTGAGGGCCTCCGGCCCGCTTGCGGCGCTGCACGGACAGAAACCCCACGCCCTGAGCATGTCTTCCAGTATGCTGCGGTTCGTCGCGTTGTCATCGACGATGAGCACTTTCAGCCCCTCCAGGCTATCGCGCTGCACGCCTGCCGGCTTCGCATTCGCGTCGTCCTGGGCGGTGGAAACCTTTTCCGTGCGGACGGTAAACCAGAAGGTCGAGCCTACGCCCACCTCGCTCTCCACGCTTATCTCCCCGCCCATCATGTGGACCAGTTGTTTGGCGATGGCCAGACCTAGGCCCGTCCCGCCGAACCGCCTCGTGGTCGATGCGTCCGCCTGGGAGAAGGAATCGAAGATCTTCAGCCTCGCCGCCGGCGATATCCCTATGCCGGTGTCGCGCACCTTGAAGCGGAGCACCAGCGATGCGTCCTCTTCGGCCTCAAGCCCGCACTCCACGGCGACTTCCCCGGAGCTAGTGAATTTTACGGCGTTGCCTATCAGGTTGATGAGTATCTGCCGGATGCGCACCATGTCGCCTTTCGCCCGTCTGGGCGTGCCGGGCAGGATATGGCAGAGCATCTCGATCCTCTTGACCTGCGCCTGCTCGGCAAAGAAGCCTACGGCCTCCTCCACGGACTCGTGGAGGTCGAAGTCCTCGGCGTTGATCTCCATCCTGCCCGCCTCGATCTTCGAGAAATCGAGCACGTCGTTTATCACGTTGAGGAGGGCGACGCCCGACGAGAAGGCCATGTTTACGTAATTCCTCTGCTTCTCCGACAGGTTTTCGGCCTTCAAAAGCTCAAGCAGGCCGATGACCCCGTTCATGGGCGTCCTGATCTCATGGCTCATGTTCGCCAGGAATTGGGACTTTATGCGGCTGGCGCTTTCGGCCTCTTCCTTGGCGGTCTCAAGGTCCTTGACCAGCGTCACGATGGACCGCGCTATGGGGCTGACAAGGCAGATGGACAAGGCAAGTACGAGGGCGATAGCGGCCAGGAGCAGGATGGTAGCCGCCCGGACGAAGAAATTGACCGCCCCTACCGAGCGCTGCTGCTCGCCCTGGGCGGCCGCGAGGCTCCTCGCGCTCATCGTTTTCTCCGCAGCGACGATCCGCGCCAGGCGCTCGCCCAGTTCGGCAGACCTGGCCCTCGTGGCGGCCGCGGCCTTCAGCGCCTCGACCATGCCGCCCCGTTTCATGACGAGCTCCTCCACGCGCGCAAGGCCGGCCGCCGTCTCCCCTATGAGCGCCCTCTCGTCCTGCCTTCCTTCCGGGCCGAGGGCAGCGCTGATACGTCCCTTGATGCGCTCCGCGGACGCGAAGAGCTTTGCCATGACCGCCTGCATCTCCTCTATCCGGCGCTCGCTGTGCTCGGCGAAAAGGTTTTGTACGGAATACTCGACCGCGTCCATGACCGCTGCCATTTGCGTATTGAGGAGCATTACGGTGTTGACCCCGTCCGAGTTTTTGAGCTGCTCCTCCAGGCTGGCGTTTTCCGCGTAGAAGGCGAACGTCGCGTCCTCGCCGTTCTCCACGATCAGCCGCGCTATGCGGTCCATCAGGGCGCCGCAGCTTTTCCGGGATTCGGCGAAAAGGGCGCCCGCCTGTCCATCCGTTTGCTGCGCGATCAGCCCGGCTTTCAGGGAAAGGAGGCCCTTTTCCCCCAAAAGCTGCTCTTCAATCAACGCAAGGGGCCGGCCGAGAGATGCGAAATCGGCAGACGCAGTCTTTAGCTCCTGCAGCAGGAAGGTGATGCGCCCCCTCCCTATCGAGAGGTCCTGGTCGCTTGAGGCCCTGTCTAGGTCCGTGAAGACGACGCGCAGCTCCTCAAAAAGATCCTTCATCCGCTGGAGGGACCTGAAGGCCCCGGTCATCAGCTTGGTCTTGGAGCTCGACCCCATGAGGCTTGCCACGGCAGTCTCCTGGAGCGCCTTAAGAGAGACCTGAAGGGCGGAGCGGTTCTCCGCGAGCATCCGCAGTCTGACCTTGGCCTCTTTCACCACGTCCGCCGCCCGGTCCTCGGCCCGGACCCGTTCCCCGGCGGAAGCGACGACCTCTCTGGTCAATCCCTCCACATCCGCCACGGTCCGGTCCATTTCCGCAATGCCCGTCGTCCTGTCGAGCGCCCCTATCTCTGCCGTAAGGACCCGCAGCCTGCCCAGGGTCGCCTTCAGCTCGTGTTCTTTTCCTGCAAGCTCGGCCTGCCCGGAGGCGTTGCCCGCAGCGAGCAGCGCAGCAGCGTGCTCCTGAAGCCCCTTGGTAAATTCGAGCGTTTTGAGTTGATAGGGCGTCGAGTTGTCCGTCACGTACCGTATCCTGCCCTTGACGTTGTAGAAGCCTATGAGACTCGCGACGCCGACGACAAGGACGGCAGCCACGGTCACGGCAGCGTTTACAGTAAGCTTTCCACGGAGCGTCATCGCTTCCTTCTTTTCAGGGTGCATAGAACAGGGGCATTTTTCGTGATCGGCACAAAGAGGTTGTCGGAGGGTTCTTTCCCACCCTTAAGGCAGGATAGTGGGGCTGCGGCGTTTTTAACGGATTATTAACAAACGAGAAGGCCCGACTGCCCGTTGCTTCCGGGCCTGACGTCGGTCGATGAGCGGCTGTAAGGCCGTTTGAAGAGCATTATCCAGAGGTAATTGAGGGCATAGCGAAACCCGGTTGCCGCAATGCCTTCCTTCGCAAAGCGCCGCCCGGAGCTGTACATGGGGAGGCGGAAGGTGAACTTGATGAGCCCCGCGGCCTGCATACGCCTCGCAACGTCCGTGTCCTCTCCGTAAAAGGCGATCTCCGTGTTGTAGCCTCCGATCGCTTCCAAGGCCGACCTTTTCAGCACGAAGTTGCCCCCCTGGAGCATCCCGCCTTTCTTGAGGACATAGTGGCTGAGGAGATACGTCGTGTATCCTACGCAATAGAACAAGGTGGTGCAAGCCCTGTACGCCCTGGAAAGGTCGTAATAGGCCAACGGGCCTGAGAGGGCGACAAGCCTTTCGTTTTCCGAGAATTCGGCAAGGACCTTTTCGAGCCACCCTTCGGGAAGCATGTTGTCTGCGTCGATGTTGGCGATCAAATCGCCACTGGCCGCCCTGTAGCCCGCCTGCCTTGCCCTCGACAACCCCTTTACAGGCTCGTCCACGACGATTACGCCGGGGAAGGAGAGGGCGATCTTACGGGTTGAGTCGGTGCTGCCGTTGTTGACGACTATCACCTCGGCGTCGGCGCCGGCTTGCTCGATCCGTCCGATTATGGAGGCCAGGCACCTGGCCAGGCACGCCTCTTCGTTGTATGCAGGGATGACGAAGCTGAGCTTAAATGGAAGCCTCTCGCCCGTCTTTTTTTTCTGTGCCATTCAACCCCTTGTCGTACTTGCCTTGCCGCTCTTTCGTATTCAGGCGATCTTCTTGTCCGCGCCCAGGTAAGGAGGCAGGGCGTCATCGAGCATCGACCCGATGGCCTCTTCCCAGCCGTAGTTTTGCACGATATGCGCGCGGGCGTCAACGCGCATCTTCTGGTAGAGACCCGGCGATGCGTCGATGAGCCGGAGTACGGATTCAATCTTCTCAAGCCAGTCCGGGATGTCCCCTGCCTTTGCCACGTGGCCGGTCTTGCCGTTGACAATGATCTCCTGGGGGCCACCCTCGTCGGAGACGATGGCCGGCAGGCCGCACGCCTGGGCCTCCAGCACCGCCTTGCCAAAGGTGTCAGTCGCGCTCGGGAAGACGAACAGGTGCGCGGCCGCGTATATCTGCGGCATGGAAGCGTTGTCGATCCTGCCCATGAAGATTACCCGGTCCCCGTTGGTCTTCTTCTTCAGGTCGTGAAGGTAAGGGCCGTCGCCTGCGATGAGGAGGCTCAGATCGGGTCGTTTCTCGGCCAGGCGCCTGAAGACTTGCGTGAGGAGGTCCAACCCCTTGTCGCTCGAAACCCGGCCTGCATAGAGAAGCATAACTCCGCCTTCGATACTAAACCGGTCCCTGAGGAAGGCGCCGCCGGGATGCGCATGGGGTCTGAAGGCATCGATGTCTATGCCCCTGGTGAAATGCTTCATCTTGCGCACGTCGAAGCCCCTCGCCTCGAGCATGTCGATGTAGCGCATCGTCGGCACCCTGATCTCGTCCATGGCTCCATAGAACCAGCGCGTATACGATTCGAGGATCCGCGCAACGGATGAGTCCTCGACGATCTCCCTTGCCTGCAAAGCGAAGTCCGTGTGATAGAACCCGACGCTCTTCACGTTCAGGAGCTTCGCCGCGATCAGGCCCAGCATCCCGATGGGACCGGGCGTAGATATATAGATGCGGTCCGGGTCAAACCGGTATATCTCCCTCAACGACTTGAGCACCGACGGAACGTTGAGGCGATAGGTCTCGTAGTAGGGCAAAGCGAACTGGTGGATCGACGGAAGGTCCATGACGTTGGGCGGTGCGTCGTGCTGTCCCGGCCTCAGACAGGTGGCGATCTTCAGATCGTACCCCTGCTCGCAGGCGATGCGGCCCACCTCCTGGAGGGTGACCGAGACGCCGTTCAGGTCATTCAGGGTGTCCGTAAACCAGAGGACCCTCGGGCCCGTCCGCCCGGGGTCGATCTCCAGTGTCGAGGCGAGGCTGCCCACGAGCTGCCTGTTCCGGCTGTGATGGTGCATGGAAAGAATGAAGGGCAGCGCAAGGAAAACGCCGGGGACGGACGCCTGGAGGCCGGCGACCATCGTCGGAAAATCGGCCTTTGCCATCTTCTTTTCGATGGCCCCTAAGAGGCGCTTCAGGAAGCTGTCCGAGAGGTCGGCTATCCCCGCGTATACGAAGCGGATCGCCTCTTCCAGGGTCGCAAACTCCCTCCGGCTCAGGCCCTCGACGAGGGCGTAAAAGGGCTCGTAGATGCTGTCGGGTCGTCTCGCCCGCGACCTGAGCCTCTTGATGCGCACCCGGTTCATGACGCCCACGGGCTTGCCCGCAAAAAGGGTCTCCGCCATCTGGCTGAGGAGAGAGCCGGAGCCGCCGTTCTCTCTGCTGGAAAAATCGTGCACCACCTTGTAGACCGAGAAGGCGAGGGTCTCATAGTCTCCGTGCATCCCCTTCGGTGAGGTGTTCCGGCCCCTGATCGCCTCCAGCAAGTCACCGGCGCTGCCGCCGGGGCTTTCCGTGAAGCTCCGCCCTACGAAGATACCGCCGTGGTCATCGGAGCCCCCGGTGAACCCCTTCACCCACGGCCTGGCGTCGAACGGCTCAAGGGAGTGCTTCTTGGAGAGGGATGCGATGCAGTCGGGCGTCAGGCGCTCCAGTATGTGGCGCCACGCCACGTTGTCCGCCCGGGTCCTTGCACCGTTTATCACTTCGAAGGTATTGAAAAGCAGGATGAGCTTCTCCAGGTGGGCCGCCGTAAGCCGGCCTGCCTCTACGGAATAGGTCGCATGGGCGACCGAATGGGCCAGGCTGTTTTCCCTTATATAGGCCCTCAGCTCGTAGATGTCGCCCCGGAGCCTGTCGATCTCGGCGAACTGCCGCTCGTCTATGCCGTAGATGAGCATGTGCACCTTGCACCCGTCCTCGGGGAAGGCAGCGGTCGCCTCCACGCCCGTGACCGCCTTGTCGCCGTATCGCTCCTTCAGGAGCAGGCAGCCGTCTATGCTGTTGTGGTCCGTGAGCGTGACGAGGGACATCCCGGCCTTCATCGCCTTCTCGTAAATGCAGAAAGGGTCGGAGTAGGACTCGCGGATGCTCCATCGCTCCATGAACCAGTCCGTCGGGGGCGCGGAGCAGCGGGAGTGGACGTGCAGGTCGATGCGCAGCGTTTCCTGTGGGTTGGCGAGAGTTTTCAGTGTAGGCCTCCTCTGTTGCTGGTTTGGGAATCCATCTGCACTGACTCTATCGTTTCTGCTTTAATTGACAATAAATACGGGATGAATTTTGGGTTAATACGCGGCGCCGGACGCGACGGCCCGGTGACGCGGACGGCGCCTTGATGCGATGCACCCTGTTTTTCCACGGGGATAGGGCGCGCAAGAGGGAAAGCTCAAGAGGCATTTAGTCGATGGCGACCGACAATTTTGTCGGGGACCGAGCCAGCTAATAACAGGACATTTCTGCTTTGCATCGGCACCGTCTGAAAGTTTTTCTTGCAATGGCACATGTTGGCGGTGATAATCAATGGACGGTGTACGGCGATCCCGCGAGAAGGACGAGGTTCGGCTGGTGGCTCGGCGGCCTGTGCGCGTCGAGGGTGTGCAACGGCTTCGCCTTTATGACCTACGCTGGGGCGCTCTCCGTGCTCCGGCGGGAATGGGGCATGTCGGGTGCACAGGCAGGCGCGGTGGCGACGGGGTTCCAGGTGGGCTACGCCGTCTCCCTTATTGTCCTCTCCGCTGCCGCCGACCGGGTCGGCGCGAAGAAAGTCTATCTCTGGTCCATGTTCGCAAGCGGGGTCTGCGCCCTGGGCTTTGCCCTCTTCGCCCGGGATTTCGCCTCCGCTCTGGTCCTCCATACGCTGCTCGGCGTCGCCCTCGGAGGAACTTACACGACGGGCATCATGGTCATCTCGGACCAGTACACGCCGATGAGCCGGGGTATGGCCGTCGGCTTCTTCATCGCCAGCACCTCTCTGGGCTACGCGTTTTCCCTGGCAGTGAGCGGGGTAGCTATCCCCATTGGGGGCTACCGTCTCTCCTTCCTCCTGACGTGCCTCGGCCCGCTGGCAGGCTGGCTCCTGGGCTGGGTCACTCTGCGCGCCACGGAGGCGCCCGTTGCCCGTGCTGCACCAGACAGGCGGTTCACCGGGGAGGTCCTGCAAAACAGGCCCGCCATGCTCCTCATTTGGGGATACAGCTTCCATAACTGGGAGCTCCAGGGCATGTGGGCGTGGACGCCGGCTTTCATGGCTGCGTGCATCGGGCTGGCGAGCCCGGCGCGCCTCGAGGCCGCCGCCTCCGGCGCACAGGTGGCCGCCCTCTTCCATGTGATGGGTCTGCTCTCTTCATTCTCGATGGGCACCCTGTCGGACCGCCTGGGCCGGGCCAAGCTCATCATTGCCCTGACCGTCACGAGCATGTGCTGCTCCTTCTTGTTCGGCTGGTCCATCGGCTGGCCCCTGGTTCTCACGATGGGGATCGGCGCAGTCTATGCCTTCTCCGCTCTCGGCGATTCCCCCATCTTTTCCGCGGCCCTCACCGAAGTGGTGGACGCAGCGTACCTGGGGAGCGCCCTCGGCCTCAGGTCGCTCGTGGGCTATCTCTCTGCCGCCCTCGCGCCCCTGGCCTTCGGGGCGGTCCTTGACCTTACCAGGGGCCAGGCGGCCTATCGTTCCTGGGGATGGGCCTTCGCTGTCCTCGGGCTCGGCGGGCTGGGCGCGGCATGGGCCGCGCGCAAGTTCAACAGGCTCATGCGGGCGCAGCGAGAGGGCGCGCCGCAGGTATAGGCACAGTAATGTCGAGAAGCGTCCCGGTTCTATCGACATTTTTGTCGGCCCCTCGCCGCAGAAGGCTTCTCAAAGTCCATTTGCTGCGCGACGGGAGAACGGCCCGAAGCGCCTTTAACCGGCTGAATGGTCGGGAAGGGGCGGTCCATCCCCCGGTCTCATCCAGGGCACGCCTTTTGCTTCCGATTTAGAAGGAACAGGGTGGGCTGCGGGACGAAGAACGAGGTCGCCCTCGCACCGCCCGGATGATTCCTGAAAAGGCGATGAAGCGTGGTACGGACAGAAAATCGTGGACACACCGGCGCGGCAGGTATAAATTTTGGGAAGCAGTCCGCGGCAAATCGCGGGTTGCCGGGAAGGGCGCAGGCGAAGGGCGCTTTTTTCGCTTTCGCCGCGGCTGTCTGCATCGACCGTACCCGGGCCGGCTTCGTCCAGCCCTAAAAAGGAGGCGTGAGACAATGAACTGGAGACGAGTTGTTCCGATATGTTTGGTGCTTGCCGGCCTTGTCGGGTGCGCGTCCGTTCCGACGGGGCCGAGTATTGCGGTGCTCCCCGGTCCGGGAAAACCCTTTGAGGTATTCCAGGCGGATGATGCGGTCTGCAGGCAGTGGGCCCAGCAGCAAATAGGAGGGACGTCGCCGAGCGATACGGCCAATAAGAGCGCCCTCAACGGGGCCGTGCTCGGCACGGTCGTGGGGGCTGGCCTGGGAGCGGCAGTCGGCGCTGCAACGGGGAACGTAGGCGCCGGGGCCGCGATCGGCGGGGCCACCGGACTCGTAGGCGGGACGGCCATCGGGTCCAACCAGGGGGCCGCGAGCGCCGAGAGCCTCCAGAGACGGTACGACATCGCATACGGACAATGCATGTACAGCAAGGGGAATCAGGTGCCGACGTACAGGCCCCCGAGGGTCTATGCCGCACCTCCGCCCCCGGCCTATTATTACCCGCCCCCTCCTCCTCATCCATATCCGTGATGGAGAAGGGATAGCAACCGGCAGGCGGTTGAGACTCCTATAGACAAGATAGTCCCGGGAAAATATCCCTGGGGTCGCGGGTTTGTGGGCGGACCGCCCACGGCCCGCGATTTTTTTTACCAGGCCCCTGCGCCTTTCTCACTGCCCTCCCGCAAATCCCGCCTGGCAGGCTCCCCCCGGGCTCGCTAACGCACGCTTTCATCCTAAGATGGAGTCTTCATACCCGTACTCTAGCTCACCGTAAGCCGGGGGCCGCCCCAGCCGGGCCGCCGCTAACGGAATAAAGAGCATAATGGAAGGCGGCGGTAAGAGCGGGCTGTACTATATACATAGTTGGGACAGATGGCGCGTTTAGCATGTTTTTGCATCTTTGTCTGTCTGAGGGGGGGGGGACGACCCGCTAAAGCGGGTACCCCGACGAGCAAAGTTCGTGGAGGGGGCGCTGAGCCATCGGAAGATTTTTTGCCTGTGTGAGGGGGGAGGCTCAGGCAGCTTTGCTGCTGGAGGGGGCGCTGAGCCATCGGAAGATTTTTTGCCTGTGTGAGGGGGAAGGCTCCGGCAGCTTTGCTGCTGGAGGGGGCGCTGAGCCATCGGAAGATTTTTTGCCTGTGTGAGGGGGAAGGCTCCGGCAGCTTTGCTGCTGGAGGGGGCGCTGAGCCCCAATAATTGCGCGGCGGCAAGAGCAGGCCGTACGGTTTCTCTCCTTGAGTTTCTTTGTTAGCAGGCGATAAAAAGGAATGTTGTATTATCACACAAAAAGACAGAGGGCCGTCGCGCGGGAGAGGGATGTGAGAAGGAAGGGGCTACGATGAAGAAATTGCTTATCTGTTTTGGTCGGCTTCGATATTCCACGGCTCCCCGCTGCTGCGCCGTGATGCTGGTCGCGCTCATCCTCGGGGGCGTTGCTGGCTGCGGGACAACGCAAGACGCGACACGGGTCGGCGGCATGGGAGAAATCCGGGTAATGCTCAAAAGCGACCCCGGCCTGGTCTATAAGAAAAACGGCGACTCGCGCAGGACCCTCTTGCACTGGGCTGCCTTCGAAGGTCAAAAGGGTGCGGCCGAGCTGCTTCTGGAGAATGGTGCGGATGTAAATGCAAAGGACATCAATAAGGACACGCCCTTGCACCTGGCGGCGTTCAGAGGCAGCAAGGAGGTGGTGGACCTGCTGTTGGCCCATGGGGCGGACGTGAACGCCAGGAACGAAATGGGCCAGACCCCTTTGTCGCTGGCCTTATGCAAGAAAGTGCGCGTGCGGGTCAAGACGGTCTCCGGCACCGCTTACGACTCGTTTGTGCCGGTAGAGAACGGCGCAACGGAGTTGCTGCGCCTGAACGGCGGCAAACCGTAAGACTCATAAGTCTCTATTGATTGCATAGCGCGATTCGGCCAGAGGCGCGAGTCCAGCCGCCGAGAGTCGTAATCATATCGCCTTATCCCGCCCGCCTTGCGGCCCCCTCGATAGCCCTCACGATCACTCTCGCCGGGGCGCCTTCCGCGCCTTCGAGGAGCAGGGGCAGGCAGACGCACTCGTACAGGCCCGCATCGACCGGCGAAAGGTCGAGACCCTCTATCACGGGCACGGATGCGCTGAGGAGCGCAAGGTGGGCCTCCATCCCCAGGCCGTAGGCATCGACGGACAGGTAGTCCACCCCTACTGCCCTGACGCCGATCTCGACGAGACGCCGGGCGGCCGCCCCCGACAGGTAGACGTAGTCTTCGACGAAGCGGTCGATGCGCCATAGGGCGGAGTTGCGCGTCCTGAAGAGGACAATCTCCCCGGCTTCAACGGCCGCACCGTCCACTGCCTCGATGCCTATCGATTGCGCATCCGCAGCAGCGTGAATGACCCTTGCCGTGCCGGCGAGCCTGTCCAGGGGGATGCGGTCTACGGGGATGCCGTCCGGCAGGCAGTGGAGCGGGGCGTCCACGTGCGTCCCCGCATGGCTGCCCATAGAGACATGGGAAAGGTTGACCCGGTCGCCCCTCGCCATGTCCATTTGGCGCACGACGGCGACGGACGGGTCCGTCGGATAGACGACCATGCCCGTGCGGACGGGTATGGAGACATCGACCCATCTGCCCTTTGATTTGTTTTCGGGTTCGCCCATGTTCTTTCTCCCTGCGTGCCGCGCTCTCTCCGGCTTTGCTTATCATAGCACGGTTTTCGCACGGTCGAGCTATATGTCGGGGGAGGTTATCATGATCCGCGAAATGTTGTATACTTCCGGGAAAGGCAAGGATTTCCAATTCCGGGGCGCGCAGGGGGACAAATGCCTAAAATCATGCTGTATACCATCGGCTTTACGAAAAAGAGCGCGGAGGAGTTTTTCGACAAGATCAAGAATGCAGGCGTGAAAAAAGTGATCGACATCAGGCTGAACAACGTCTCGCAGCTTGCCGGCTTTGCCAAGCGTGACGACCTCAGGTACTTTTTGAAGACCATCTGCAACTGCGACTACGAGCACCAGACGGTCCTCTCGCCGTCGCAGGAGCTCCTCGATGACTGGCAGGGCAAGAAAATTGACTGGCCCGCGTATACGGTAAGATTCCGCAAGCTGATAGCGGCCCGGCCGATCAAAGACCTGTTTTCGATCAGAGACCTGCGCGACTCCTGCCTGCTATGCGCCGAGCCCACCGCCGAGCACTGCCACCGCCGCCTCGTGGCGGAGCACTTCAAAGAGCTATTCCCGGAGATCGAGATTAAGCACTTGTAAGCGGAGTGTCTGCTTTATCGTGCGGCGTGAAATACACTGCCAGCCGGGGAGTCTCGTTCAGCAGATAGCGTGACGCCGCCGCGTCACCCCAAACCCACCTATTTGACTAAGGGCGGAAAGTGCGATAATACTATGACAATGGTTAGGCCTTCCGCCAAACAGCAAAAGCTCGAGAAAAAGAAAAGCCCCCCGCCGCGCATCGACATCTTCAAGGGGTGGTGCAAGGGCTGCGGGATCTGCGTCGCCTTCTGCCCCAAGAAGGCCCTTGCCCTCGATGAGACGGGCGCGCCATACGTCAAGGACCCGTCGCTCTGCGGCCGCTGCGGGCTGTGCGAGCTGCGCTGCCCTGATTTCGCCATCACGATAGCGGAGCAGAGGGATGACGAGGCAGCCGGGCCGCCCGAAGGCGCTGACGGCCGGGCGGAAGATGCCGGCGGCGGCGCCCCCGCTTCCGCCGCTTCAGGCGGCAACGGACAGACCTCCTTGCCCGCCCCTGCACGCCGCCGCAGAGGGGGCGCGCCGTGAAGCAGCAGAACCATCGAAGCCACCGGAACCACCGTGCCCACGACGAGGTCCTGCTCCAGGGGAACGAGGCAGTCGTCGAGGGCGCTCTGCGCGCGGGTTGCCGGTTCTTCGCGGGCTACCCCATTACCCCGGCGACGGAGATATCGGAGATACTCTCTGTCAGGCTTCCCGCCGCGTGCGGGACGTTCATCCAGATGGAGGACGAGATTGCGAGCATGGGCGCCATCATCGGCGCCTCCCTCGCGGGCGTCAAGTCAATGACCGCTACGTCCGGCCCCGGCTTCTCCCTCATGCAGGAGAACCTGGGCTTCGCCGTGATGGCCGAGGTCCCGTGCGTAGTCGTCAACGTAATGCGCGGCGGGCCTTCCACCGGGCTGCCCACGCTGCCCGCCCAGGGAGACGTGATGCAGGCGCGCTGGGGCACCCACGGCGACCACCCCGTCATCGCGTTGGCGCCATCCACCGTCCTTGAATGCTTAGAGCTGACCGTCCGCGCCTTCAATATGGCGGAGCGGTTCAGGAACCCCGTCATATTGCTCATCGACGAGGTCGTCGCCCACATGCGCGAAAAAGTGGTCCTTCCCGGCAGCGGTAGCAATGCGCTCCAGGTCGTCAACAGGGTCAAGCCTAAGGTGCCGCCCGAATGGTACGTCCCCTACGAGGACACCCCCTCCAGCGTGCCCGCAATGGCCGACTTCGGCGACGGCTACCGCTACCACGTGACGGGCCTCACCCACGACGTGCGCGGTTTCCCCACCGAGCGGCCCGACGAGATCGGTCCCTTCATCGAGCGCCTCTTCAGGAAGATCAGCCAGCACATGGCGGAGATCCACCAGGGCGAGCTTTTTATGATGGACGACGCGGAAATAGGGATCATCGCCTACGGGTCCGTCGCGCGCTCCGCGAAGAGGGCCGTCCGCGACGCAAGGGAGCGCGGCATCAAGGTGGGCCTTCTCAAACTAATGACAATCTGGCCGTTCATGCGTACCGCCGTCGAAGGCGTGCTGTCCCAGTGCCGGGCGGTCGTCGTCCCGGAGATGAACATGGGGCAGATATCGCGCGAGGTGAAGCGGGTGAACCAGGGCAAGAGCCTGGTCAAGCGGCTCAGCAAGATTGACGGCACGATGATAACCCCCGACGAGATACTGCGGACCGTCATGGAGGTGCGCTGATGGCCGACATCACCAAGCTCATCCACAAGTACCTCCGCCACGACAAGAAGTTCCCCCACGTCTGGTGTCCCGGGTGCGGCATAGGCATTATGCTCGGCGCCCTCATCCGCGCAATCGACAGGACGGGCTTCGAGAAGGACGACATCGTCCTCGTCTCCGGCATCGGCTGCTCCAGCCGCCTGCCCGTCTACGTAGATTTCAACACGCTGCATACGACGCACGGCCGCGCCCTCACGTTCGCCACAGGCGTAAAGCTCGCCAAGCCCCGCCTCAAGGTGATCGTCGTCATGGGCGACGGAGACGCGGTGGCCATCGGGGGCAACCACTTCATCCACGCGGCGCGGCGCAACATCGACCTGACGGCCATTGTCGTCAACAACAACATTTACGGCATGACGGGTGGCCAGTACTCGCCCACGACGCCCTACGGCATGAGATCGGCCACCACGACGTATGGCAACGTGGAGCACGCCTTCAGGATATCGGAGCTGGCGGTGACGGCTGGCGCCTCCTTCGTGGCGCGGGGCACGGTCTATCACGCAAACCAGCTTGCTACGCTGATGGAGGCGGCCTTCCTCAAGGTCGGCTTCTCCGTCGTCGAGGTCATATCGCACTGCCACACGCAGTACGGCAAGCTCAACAAGATGGGGGGCGCAGTGGCGATGCTCGAATGGCAGCGGGACCACGCAGTGCCCGTGGAGCAGGCGATCAGGGCAGGCACGCCGGAATGCCCGGCCCCCATTCCGCCGGACAAGTTCCTCACGGGCATCCTCGTTGACAGGGAGATGCCGGTCTACGAGGCGGAGTATGAGAAAATACGGGAGCGGGCGCGGCAGCAGGCGGAAGGAAAATAGGAGGTCCGGCGGGTGCGGTACGACATCAGGCTTTCCGGCACAGGCGGCCAGGGCATAATAGTCATGGGCATCATATTGGCCGAGGCGATAGGCATATACGACGGCAAGCACGTCGCCCAGACGCAGAGCTATGGGCCGGAAGCGAGGGGCGGGTCGAGCAAGGCGGAGGTCGTAGTCAGCGACGAGGAGATCGACTACCCGAAGGCCCTGCACCTCGACGTGCTCCTCGCCATGAGCCAGAAGTCGTGCGACCAGTACTACCAGGACCTCAAGAGCGACGGGACGCTGATCGTCGATTCGACGTTCGTTACGCAGTTCCCCGTGCCGGAGGTCTTTGCGATCCCCTTCACGAGGATCGCCCGCGAAAAGCTGGGCAAGGAGATGGCCGCCAACATCGTTGCCCTCGGGGCACTGGGCACGATCACGAATTACGTATCCAAGGCTGCCCTTGAGAAGGCCGTGACCGCCAGGGTGCCGAAGGGCACCGAGGCACTGAATAGGGAGGCATTGCGCGCGGGTGTGGCGGTGGCCAAACGAGTAGGCCGGGATCATGCGCTATCCCAGCGTATTATATGGGAGAATGAGGACTTATAAGTTTGCGTATAGTTGCGCAAACTTATAAGTCCTCATTCTCCATGACGAGTGCGGCCGGGTTATTTTCGCGCCTTTTCCGCCGTTTTCTCGGCGCGCTGGCTCAACATACTTCAACTGTATAGTTTCGCCGGGCGCCATCGAAAAGCAGCGAAAAATCCATCGAAAATCCCTCCGGTCTCCGTCCGATGGGAATCTCCCCAACTCCCTTATCAAGGAGACAAGCTTTCCAATCACCCATCCGTCATCGTAGGAACCTTGCAACGTATTGGGTGTGTACCCTGCTTCAACAAGGGCATCGCTCCATCTCGCCCAATATTTCCCGAACCAATCAGATCTACGAATTCCAGTCTCCGCGAAGAACCTATCGGTCCCAAGCGGACTACCACTATTTGCCTCGGCGGTTCTCTTTATTTCGTTGATTATGTCTTGTCTATCCATTGTTCGTCACCGTCCCGGACCAGTCAGATCAGCTTAGCCGTTCGTTCCGTCTTCCCTATCATCAACCTCCCTCTCCAGGGTCCGGCTCTGAATATCGTCCAGGTAATCGGCCGCATCGCGCTCCTTAAACATATTCAACCTCGGCGAGGATGCGCTCTCCGATAGCCGGCTTGAGAGCTGACTCCATGACCAGATCAACCTTGGCGTGCAAGCGGCTTTCGAGGTATTCGCGGAGATCGAAGAAGTCAAAGAGGTCGATGTCGCGGCTGAATGTTACGAGTATGTCGATATCGCTCTTTCTTCGTTGCTTATCTCTTAAGCAAGAGCCGAACAGGCCAAGCCGCTCGACCCCGTATCGGCCCTTCACCTCAGGCTTGGCGCTTCTAATGATATCCAATATCTCTTTCTTTCCCGTATGATAATCACTTCGCATGTTTATATGATAGGAGAATCCGTCTTATCTGTCAAAAGATTCCAGTTATTTCGCCCTGACTTTGAGAAGCGGTCTCCTTGACAGGCCGCTCCAGAATGCATAAAATATGATAATCATATTTTACCATGGAGGAAATAGTGGAGAAAGAAATTACTGCGACGGAGGCGGTGAGACGGTTTTCGGAAATACTTAACTCCGTGAATTACAAGGGTGAGCGGTATGTTGTTATGAGGGGTAAAAAGGCTGTGGCGGATATATTGCCTCACGACGAAAGGGCGGAGCAGAAGACATTGGGCGATCTTAAGGCCCTGATCGAGCGGCTTCCTCGACTGAAGGACAGGCGTTTCGCCGGTGACGTCCGCAAGGCCGTCGAGGAACAGCCTCTGCCTCCCTCTGGTGATATATGGGAGTGATCTTCGATACGAGCGTCCTGATCTCCTTGGAGAAGTCGTACAAAAGCATCGACGAGTTCACTGCCGGGCGCGAGGCCGAGCCTTTCGGCATCAGCGTGGTGAGCGTTTCGGAGTTGCTCCACGGAGTTCATCGCGCCGATTCGGAGACGAGGAGAGTGAAGCGAGAATCCTACGTGGAGAGAATAATAGAGCTCTTTCCCGTCTACCCCTTCGATCTCGCCGCAGGAAGGATTTATGCGAGCATCTGGGCAAACCTGGCGCGGAGACGCCTATCGGTGGGCGCCCACGATCTCATCATCGCGGCCACCGCAATTTCCCTCGGTTTTTCAGTTGCCACGTTTAATCTCCGGGATTTCGCAAGGATAGAGGGCCTTGTAGTCGAGAAACTGGCCGAAAGCTGATAGCATGGGAAGACCAAGGGCACCCTGCCGTCAGCGGTCCTCCCTGTCGCGGTAAAGGCCGGTTATTATGGCCGCAGTGCTGAGCTTGCGGCCGCGAGCCGACCCCGAAAGAAGGGCGTCTGCGGCCGATTGTCTTCGTATCAACTCCTGTTGTCTTCGCAAAGGTTTATTGGCTACCTTGCTTTTCTTGCCTGGGGATACGAGTCGCTTCATCTCTTGCTCCACCCTTATCGGCCCATCGGCCATCTGCTGCCCGACTGAAAGGGGCCGGAGGAAATTTGGATGGATTTTTCGTTGTTTTTGAGGGCGGCCGGCGAGACTGGACTTTTTGTGTCCGTCGAGCCGGAAGCCCGATAAAAACGGCGGAAAAGCCGCCAAATTTACCCGGCCCTCCTAGTCGGGGAAGATTTTGCCCGGGTTGAGCAGCCCCTTCGGGTCGAACGCCGCCTTTATGCGTTTCGACAGGGCTATCTCGGAGGGCGACATCTGCATGAACATGTAGTCTTTGGCGGTGAGTCCGATCCCGTGCTCGCCCGAGAGCTTGCCCTGCATCTCGACGGCTTTCTTATATATCTCGCCGAGGAGCTCGTGGGCTTCCGACGTTTCCGCGAAATTGCGCCTCCTGTACTGGATTGTTACGTGCAGATTGCCGTCTCCCGCGTGGCCGTATGTCGCTATATTTACTTTCTTTCCCACCTCGCTCTCTTTTATTATTGCGCCGGCCAGGTAAGGCAGCCGGTAGCGGGGCACGACTACGTCGGCCTCCAGATGGTCCTTGCCGAGGGCTTTGAGGGCGGGCAGCGTCTCCCGCCTGATGCGCCAAAGGTGATCCGCTTCCTCGTCGTTTTTGGCGAGCTTCGATTCTATGACGCCTTTGGCCGTCTGCGCGAGGGCGAAGACCCTGTTTACGTCCTCGTCCACGCTGGCCTGGTGGTTTCCGTCCACCTCGACAAGCACCATGACGGCTGCGTCTCTGCGCAGGTCTGCCGACGCAGAGAGATAGTCGGCCACGCAGTTGATGCTCGTCTTGTCCATGAACTCGATGGCGCAGGGCACGATACCGCTCCCGAATATGGCAACGACTAGGTCCGCCGCAGCGACGAGGTCGTCGAGATAGAAGATGCAGGTGCGGCGCAGGGCAGGCTTGGGCAGCAGCTTGGCGATGATCTTCGTCACTACGGCCAGCGTCCCTTCGGACCCCACGATGAGGGCGACTAGATCGTATCCGGTCACGTTCTTCACGGTCCGGCCGCCCACATTTATGATCTCGCCGTCCGGCAGGACCGCCTCGAGCCCCAGGATGTAATCCCTTGTCACGCCGTACTTCACCGCGCGGGTGTAACCGGCGTTTTCGGCCACGTTGCCGCCCAGGGTGCTCTCGATTGTGCTCGAAGGGTCGGGCGGGAAGAAGAGGTTGTGCTTTGTAAGCGTTTCCTGCAGGTCGGCAGCGACAACGCCAGGCTCGACGACTACCTGCATGTTCTTCTCGTCGATCTCAAGTATCCGGTTCATCCTCATTAGGGAGAGGAGCACACCCCCGTTCACCGGCAAAGCGCCGCCCGACAGGCCCGTTCGCCCCCCTTGCGGGGTGAGGGGTATATCGGCTTCATAGGCGAGCTTCATGATCCGGGATACCTCTTCCGTCGAAGAGGGCAGGACGACCACGTCCGGCATGAACCGCATCTCCGTCGCGTCGTAGCAGTAATGGGCCATTCCGTCCTTGTCCGCTATGATCTGCTCGTCCTTAAGGAACGTGCGGTATTGGCCGATGAGCTGCTCCATCTTTTCGTCCATCCGTAAAGCCTCCTTCAGGCAAGAATTAATGGAGGGGAGGTCGGGCCTTCGGCAAGCCCTGCCTCCCCTCCTTTGCTTTTTACGCAGTCAGACTCACTTCGGAGGCAGACTGGGTACCATCCACGGGAAGACATACGCCTGCAAGAGCACTATGATGCCCATGATGGCCGCAAGCGCAATCGAATGCCAGAAGACTTTCCGGAAGATGGGACCGAGCGCGTGCGAGCGCTCGTATGGGTCTTCGTAGCAGGCCGCGCAGGCGACCATGATCGACTGGGCGTCGATCATCTTGCCCATGACGCCTCCCGTCGAGTTCGCCGCAACGATCAGGACCTCGTTCAGGTGCAACTGCTGCGCGGTAATTCTCTGAAGGCTCCCGAAAAGGGCGTTGGACGCCGTGTCGGAGCCGGTCAGGAAGACGCCCAGCCAGCCGAGATAGGCGGAGAAGAACGGATAGAGGACACCCGCCCCGGTAAAGGCAAGACCGAGGACAGCGTCCGTCCCTGCATAGCGCGTCAGGAAGCCGAGGCCGAGCACCTGGCCGATGACGAGTACGGGGATCTTCATACGCTTGAGGGTCCGGCCAATAGCCTCGCCCCACTGCTTGCCGCTCAAGCCCAGGACGATCCCGGTCAAGAGGGCTGCCATAAAGACGCCCGTGCCTGCCGCAGAGAGCCAGTTGATCGCAAATACGGCGCCCTCCGGCTTCGCGTTGATGGGGGCAACCGGCGGCATCCTCTGTACAAGGTTGTGCAGAGCGGGCATGCTCCACTTAGGCAGCGAAAGCGTTCCGACAAGAGATGAGCCGAGGAAGGTCGTATGGACCTTGACGCTCGCAAAGAGATCGTTCAGATAGCTCTTCCAGCTCGGCATGCCCCAGAGGGCGCAGCAGCAGATGAGGATGGCCCAGGGCACCCAGGCATAGGCGGTCTGGCCGACCGTGTACGGATATTTCCACTCGCCGATCTCTGCCTTGACAGGCTGTTTTTTCCCGGCAGAATCCGCAGCTCCCGCGGCCTCCGCACCCCTTTCGTCGGCAAGGAGGAAGCGCGTCTTGGGACGCCACACGAAGCGCAGGAAGAGGGCGGTGCAAATGACCGAGAAGACGCCTGCGACGACGTCCGTCATCAGGTGGAAGGAGTTAGTCTGCGATGCCGCAAACTGCATCAAGGCAAAGGATCCGCCTGCGCAGAGCGTGGCCGGCCATACTTCCCAAACGTCCCGCCACTTACCCTTGTGCATGAAAACGAAGGTGGCCACAAGCCAGAAGGGCACTATAACCGAGACGAAGGGGAGCTGCCGCCCGGCCATCGACGAAAGGGTCAACTGGTCGAGACCGCTGACTGCCGCCAGCGTAACGATAGGGGTTCCGATGGCGCCGTAGGCGACAGGCGCCGTGTTGGCGATCAGGTTGAGCACGCACGCCTCGAAGGGCGAAAAGCCGAGACCCACCATGACTGCGCCTGCAATGGCGACGGGCGTCCCGAAGCCCGACGTGCCCTCGATGATGGCGCCGAACGAGAAGGCGATGAGCAGCACCTGCAGGCGCCGGTCGAATGAGATATGGATGATCGACTCCTTGACGATCTCGAACTTGCCTGTTATGACGGTCATCGTGTAAAGGAACATGGCGGCGAGGACTATCCAGATGATCCCCAGGAAGCCCGACAGCGATCCGTAGGCGAAAGCGGAGAACGCCGACTTGAAGGGCATGCTGAAGACCAGGCATGAGATGAGAAACGCCGCGAGCACGCCGTAGAAAGCGGCATAGGGTGCGCTTATGCCCAGGTGCTTGACGCCCGTCTTGTCCCTGTGCGGATGGAGCGCGATGAAATAAAGAAGGACCAGAATCGGAATTGCCGCCGCGATGGTAGAAAGCAGTACATTACCCAAGGGGTTGTAGTTCTGGTGATACATGTTCTCTCCTCCTCCTTTTCGTACCACAGGTTGCCACGCGTATCGCCCCGTGGCTCTATGAACGGGCTTGGCCGATGTTGGCGCCAAAGCGCGAAGCGATCTTTTTGCCCGGTCACCCTTGCCGGCAGTTCACCTCCTTACTTTCCCCGGAACGACCTCACCCCGCCTGAAAGGAGGTATGCGACCCATCTTTCAGCGGTTCCCCAAAGCCTTCCGCGTCCTTTCGGGATATTTACACTCTATTGTTTAACACTTGGCCTAAATCTGTCAACAAAATTCGACAGGGATTTCAACGAAATATGGTATCAAGAATAGACCACTTTTTACGGACATGGGCCTTGAAAACAGTCTAAAATCTGCAAGTCAACTTATATATCAACCGAAAGGAGTGCCCGTCTGCCCGGAGAATCACTGCCGGATGACCCCCGGCCCCCGGGCAAGGGGAGCGCCGTACCTCCCCGGGGTCCCCCGATCGGGCGCCGGCTCGCTGATCCGGCGGATTATCCGGCCCACAAACCGCTTGACAACATCGGGCGCCATTTGTAAGATTGCGAACCGCACGATGCGCCCTATCCATAGGCGCGGCAGGCGGCGGATGGAAGAGTACATGGGCAGGGCGCGCCGCAGCGTTCGGGAAAGGACGCCAAAAAAAACGACGGCAAGACAGGCCGCACCGCAAAAGCCGCGCACGGTCCTCATCTGCCTTCTCCTCGCGGCTGCCGTTGCGTGCGCCTTCTGGCAGGTCGGCCGCTGCGACTTCACCAACCTGGACGATGACACGTACGTTACCGAGAACAGTCACGTCAGCAGCGGCCTGACGTGGGATAATTTGGGATGGGCCTTTACGCCCGGCTATGCTGCCAACTGGCATCCCCTCACGTGGATGTCCCACATGCTCGACGTCGAGCTCTTCGGCCTCAAGCCCGGCTGGCACCACCTGACCAATCTGCTCTTCCACATCGCCAATACGGTCCTGCTCTTTCTAGTCCTCTTTCGGATGACGAAGGGCCTCTGGCAGAGCGCCTTCGTAGCAGCCCTCTTCGGCCTCCACCCCTTGCACGTCGAATCCGTTGCCTGGATAGCGGAGCGCAAGGACGTGCTCTCCACCTTTTTCTGGTTCCTTACCATGGGGGCATATGTCCGCTACGTTGAGGCCCCCCGCCTTGGAAGATACCTTGCCCTTCTCGTCTGTTTCGCCCTCGGTCTCATGTCAAAGCCCATGCTCGTGACGCTCCCCTTTGTCCTTCTCCTTCTTGATTACTGGCCTCTGGGCCGCACTAGAGAAGAAGGGGCGGTCTCTAAGGCGGCTAAGCTAGAGCAATCTGGGGAAGGACCTGAGAATTACACGTTTAATCTAAAGTCGTTAGTTTCTCTCACCAGGGAAAAGACCCCGCTTTTTGCGATGGCCCTGTTGTCAAGCGTCATCACCGTTGTGGCCCAGCAAAAAGGAGGGGCGGTCCAATCCCTGGAAGTACTACCGTTGGGCGTCCGCATTGCGAATGCTTTCGTCTCCTATTGGGCATACCTTGGCAGTACGCTTTTGCCGGGCAACCTGGGTGTCTTCTATCCCCACCCGCTTACTCTGCCGCTCTGGCAGACGGTCACGGCGGTGCTGTTCCTGGCGGCAGCAACGGCCGCAGTTATCGGGCTGGGCCGGAAATGGCCTTACCTGCCTGTCGGATGGTTATGGTACGCAGGCACCCTCGTGCCTGTCATCGGGGTAATACAGGTAGGCACGCAGGCGAGGGCAGACCGCTATACCTATATCCCCCTGGTCGGCCTGTTCATCATGGCGGCGTGGGCCATCCCGCAGCTCCTGAAGGGATGGCGATACGGAAAACAGGCGCTCGCGGCGTCATCGGCGGCGGTCC
>Ga0326728_10001705_pt1 | contig 76434 bp, 62 predicted proteins | sample MB3enrmetagenome_FD_207602 | JGI IMG/M metagenome (GOLD analysis project Ga0326728, IMG submission 207602) | Lab enriched peat soil microbial communities from McLean, Ithaca, NY, United States - MB31MN | ecosystem: Environmental > Terrestrial > Soil > Wetlands > Peat | place: USA: New York...
AGCGGGCGGAGACCGTCACCGACCCCTGGGTGCAGGTAAAAATGTAGTGTAGACCTTGGAGATCGCTTTGCTGAAAATAAAGTACTTACCCTTCGACTATTGCCCCAACTGCGAAAGTTGGGCTAGCTGCGGTCGAGCAGCGGCTCCGATATCCTGGAAACATAGCGCTGGATGAGCGGCGGCGTGCAGGTGCATTCGCGCGAAGGGTCGTTGCAGAATCCGCACGGAGATGGCCTGGGTGGGCGTAAATTATTGGCCGCGGCCGGTCCCGGCTTCGAAAAAACGGTCCAGTTCGCCTTCCACCAACTGTAGCGTCTCTTCGCAGCCCAGCACCAGATTTTTCATTCTGTCCCAACGCAGGTCGAAAGTGTAGGCGTGGCGGAATACGTGGCGGAATTCCATGTATTCCTTTAATCGTCCTCGCAATCCGAGAGACAGGACAGGCTTTCTATTTCCGGTGGCCTCGGTCATGCCATCCAGAAGGTCCTTGTGCCACGCCCCCCCGCCGGGCATGGGGTCGCCAAGCTCCAGGGTGATGCGTTTGAAGATGTTCTCGATGCCGTTGTAAAACGAGTGGAGCATTGCCGCAAGGGCATGCAGTTCGATTTCATTGGGCGGGCTTACTGCGCACTTCACAAGCAACGGCCGGTAAACAGGGAACAAGCGGTGAAGCTGCCTTCGCTCCAAGCTGACTTGCTCTATGAGGCTATCCCACACGCATTAGTTCCCCTTTGCTCTTGAGGTATCGGGTGAAGTCATTATCTTCATCCAAATCCACCAAATCCAATGAACGTCCCAGAGCATCATGGGCGGCGGCCATGGCGCGGAAGAAGACCTCCGGCGGCAAGCCCGAGACGGCCAGGTCAACATCGGAGTTGGGGTGCATCTTCCCCTTGCTGGCCGAGCCGAAAACGTACACTTCCTTGGCTCCGGCCGCCTTGAGAGCAGATGCCGCCTTGTCAACTAATCCCTTCATTTCATCCGTCATGGTGTCCATCCCAGCGTTGCGTGTGGAATGTGAGTTTACTTATGCGACGTGAGTCAATTCATAGTAGCGCCGGGCTTTAGCCCGGCAAGTGCCGCCCTAAAGGGCGGCGCTACGGTAAACGCATTTTCCAAACGCAGCACTAGCCATAGTATGACAAACCCCGCCCCCTCCGTCGAGGCAAGAATGGGGTGACCGGGCGAATCAGCTTTCCCCCGGCACGATGGTGGCGGAATAAACCCGCCCCTACACCGGCCACGTGGCGGGGTAAACTCGCCGCTAACGAGGGGAATGACTTACTTGACTCACCTCGTGATCATAGCAACGTGCCATGGCCATCCTGGCCATGCTTGTAGCGGCGGTCTCCGACCGCCGTTCGGCGGTGGGGACACCGCCGCTACAGCGTGCCGACCTCAAGGTCGGCGCTACGTTCCCAGCGGCCCGGGGTGAGTCAAGTAAGTCATTCCCCTAACGAGGTGAGATTGCCCCCCTCCCGGCCACCGGCACAAAAATCAAAAAAAAGATACGAAACGGACACGATGTCTCTTGACAAATTTATTCTATGAGTATATACTACAATGGTAGTACAGATCAGGTAGATCTATGTCCCTGCTGAAACCTCGCCCCATGACTCCGGCTCGATTAGCCGCTTTGCGAACTCGTGGAAGTATTTCGCCAAGCGGAAATCGAACTGGCCGCTCAAGCAAGGCAGTTGTCTGGATGATGGAAACCCCGCACGCCAAAGGCGTTAGCGACCCCGAGCGAAGCCTATAACTCATTGAAAACAAACGTTATCTCAAAAACTCAACCCCAAAAAACCTGACAACTTATTGAAAGTAAATACAGTTATCCTATTTTCCCCTAATATCCATGAAAACAAATGATGTTACGATCCAGGAATCATGCTGGCGCCGCAGCCATCACAGCAGCGACGGAACCCCCACTCCATGGAATCGGCAAAACGCGACAAGCGGAGTGCCTTTCTGATAGAGTTTGGGATTCGCTTTCTGGAGGGATCGAGGTGCTAAGGAAAACCTCTCTCTGTTCGCTGGTGGCCATTATTCTGCTCGCCTGGAGCGCGCCGCTGGAGCCGGTGACGAACCCCGGTTTCCCCGACCGGCCCAAGCTCGTGCTGGTGCTGGTGATTGACCAGTTCCGCTACGACTACCTGGTGCGCTTCCGGCGGTTCTTTGGCAAAGGCGGATTCAACCGCCTGCTGGATGGTGGCGCGGTGTTTACCGACTGCCGGTACGATTACGCCACCACCATAACCGGCCCCGGACACGCCACTTTGCTTACAGGCGCCTACCCCAACGTGCATGGAATCATCGAGAACAATTGGTACGACCGGGACCAGAAGCGCGAGGTCTATTGCGTGGAAGATTCGAGCACGCGCGTGGTGGCAAATCGCCAGCAGGCCAGCCCTACGCCAGGGTTCTCGCCCCGCAACCTGACAGCTTCCACGCTGGGCGACGAACTGCGCATGGCAACCGGTTTCCGCGCCAAAGCAGTCTCCATATCTCTCAAGGACCGCGCCGCCGTGCTGATGGGCGGTCATACCGCCTCCGGCGCGTATTGGTACGACACGGAATTGGGAGGCTTCGTCACCAGCACCTACTACATGCCGACGTTGCCGGTGTGGGTGGATGAGTTCAATCGGCAGCTTCCCGCTAAACAGTACTGCGGTCAAAAATGGCAGGCGCTGGCAGAAACTCCCGGTGCGGACGGCAAGGTTTTATCGGAATTCCAACCCTCCTCAGGGGAAGCTTGCCCTGATTCTGGGTTTCTGCATTGGCTTGACAACACACCTTTCATGAACCAGATTGAACTTGGCTTTGCCGCCGCAGCTATCCGCAGCGAGCGGCTGGGCCAGGGTCCAGACACCGATATCTTGACCCTTTCCCTGAGTGTGAATGATTATGTCGGCCACCGGTTTGGGCCGTACAGCGAAGAAGTGGCGGATGCTACCCTCCGGACCGACCGCTACCTGGCTACGTTCTTCGATGACTTGGACAAGCTCGTGGGGCTGGATAACGTTTGGATCGCGTTTTCCGCTGACCACGGCGTTGCGCCTTCCCCGGCCTTTATTCAAGAGCACAAACTGGGCCTTGGAATGGCCCAACCAGCGGCGTTCCGGGCCGCTGCGGAAAAAGCCCTGACGCAGGCATTCGGGCCGGGTCCGTGGATTGAGAACGAGGATGAAGCTGATCTCTTTTTGAACCAGGAGACGTTGAAGAAGCGGAACGTCGCGGAATCGAAGGCCGAGGATGTCGCTGCTCAGGCCGCAGCCTCCGAAACTGACGTGGCGGCGGCGTTTACCCGCACGCAGTTTCTTACCGGTAGCTTGCCGAACTCCCCCATTGCCAGAAAGGCCGCCAACGCCTTTAACTCCAAGCGAAGCGGCGATGTCTTCGTGGTTTTGATGCCCTTCGCGGTTCCGTCCGAAAGTGCAAATGGTACGACCCATGGGTCACCTTGGAACTATGACACCCAAGTCCCGCTGATCTTCTGGGGAAGCGCATTTAAGCCAGGGTTTTATGCCAGCGCGTGCCAACCTATCGATCTAGCGGCAACCCTGGCGGCCTTGCTTGGGCTCACGCAACCGTCGGGAACCGAGGGAACGCCGCTGGCCTCATCCTTCAAATAGTGGGACGTGCCCACCCAAGCGCGGCGGAAGCCGTAGACAACAAACACCAGTCAGATCGTTAGCAAGGCGAGTTCAGGATTATTCGACCAGTCGGCCTGTGAAAGTCAACCTACCGGTTGGTAGGTTAGACCGGCAGGACTATTAACCCTCTCTCATTATCCCCTTGACAGATTCTTCATAGATTTGTAATATGGATGCGTTCCTACCCCTTACGTGCCCATATTCACCTGAGCCCAGCGCTCGCTGGGTGAGGGAATTTTCGTTATTTGGAGGTTGAATGAGGAAACTGGTAATGGGCTGTGCGGTGGCGGGATTGATTGCTCTGTCACCAAAGTCCGAGGCAAGGCCACCGTCTTACGTTGGGCCGTTATCGACGGTTCGCCAGATCCCCAAGGGCGAAGTTGGGTTGGCAAGCTGGTACGGAATCGAGCGCCAGGGAAAGCCCACTACCAGCGGCGAATTATTTGATATGAATAGATTTACGGCGGCTCACCGAAAGCTTCCCTTAGGCACGACGGTCCGCGTCACCAACCTCAAGAATCTCAAATCCGCGTTGCTCAGGATCAATGATCGAGGCCCCGGGATCAGCGGGCGATTGATCGACGTCTCATGGGCCGCGGCAAAAAAGCTTGGATTCCTAGGGATGGGCTTGGCACGCGTTGAAGTCGATGTTGTCAGCTCTCCCGTGACTAGCATCCGGCATGTGGCCAGCTCACCTTCTCCTAAGCTCAATTAGACTTCAGGTAAGAAACGTTTAACCTGCCACCCGCGACGGTACGACTCCAGCTTCCCCCCGTCTAAGATGAATGGGTACTGCCCACGTTCCCTTCAACGTAGACCCTCTCGATTGAGTTTGGGGAACATTTCTGTGGTGGAAGACGTATGGGTATTCAGAAGAAGGATGTTGAAGCCCTGATAGCCTGGAGACAGGAATGGCGAATAATCATCATAGTAAGCGTAAGAAATGGGTTCTGCTGACGATTGTCGGCGTCATCGTGGTCGGCGGCGGCATGGGCATTGCCGCGGCATTACGTCCCAATAATACGATTGACCCTTCGAAACTGGCCAACGTCACCCGCGGGGATCTGGCTCGTTCGGTGGTAGCCACGGGCAAGATTGAGCCGCTGGTCAAAGTGGAGGTCAAATCCAAAGCGAGTGGCATTGTCGAGAAGATCCTTGCGGATTATGGCGACCATGTGAAGGTCGGCCAGGTTCTGGTGGAGCTCGACAAGGAGCAATTGCGGGCTCGTATGGCCGAAGCCCGAGCCAACCTTCAGGCGGCGCAAGCTGCCGTGGAATCCGCTCAAGCCACTTACGAGCGCAATAAGGTTGATGCGGAGGGGCCGGACCTCCCCTTCCTGAAATCCACCGTCGAGCGCAACCGCAAACTGGCAGCGGAGGGTGTGGTCTCCGCTTCGACTCTGGACGACGCCGATAAGGCTTACCAGATGGGCTTGAACAAGCAGATGTCCGCCCAGCGCTACCTGGCCGTAAGCCGGGCCGAGATCGCCCGGAGCAAGGCTCAGGTGGCCCAGATGCAGGCAGCCTTGGACAGCGCCGAGGAGGACTTGCGCAATTCGACCATCGTCAGCCCGATGGACGGCTTGGTGCTCTCCCGCGATGTGGAGGTGGGGGACGCGGTCAGTTCCATCCTGATTCTCGGCTCCCAGGCGACGCTGGTGATGACCCTGGGTGACGTGAGCGAGGTCTACGTCCGAGGGAAGGTCGACGAGGCCGACATCAGCAAGGTTTTCATGGGACAACGCGCGCGCATCGTCGTGGAGTCGCTCAAGGACAAGAAGTTTGAGGGCAAAGTTACCAAGATTTCGCCCATGGGCGTGGAAAAGGACAACGTCACCACCTTCGAGGTCAAGGTCTCCATTCAAAACCCCACCGGCGAACTGAAGGCCAATATGACCGCCAACGCCGAGATCATCCTGGAAGAGAAGCAAAACGTGCTGCAACTTCCCGAGGCGGCGGTTGTCTACGACAAAGACCGCCACACCTTTGTGGAAACCCCCGCCCCTGGCTCGAAGACCGGCAAGCAGAAGCTCGCGGTGAAGCTCGGAATCTCCAACGGGGTCAAGACCGAGCTGGTCAGCGGATTGAAAGAGGGGCAGCAGGTAGTACTTCAATAAGAAGCTGATAGCAGACAGCCCACAGCTTACAGGCGAGACCCGTTGGCTGTTAGCTGTCGGCTGTTAGCTGTTGGCTGGAAACCATGGTTTTCACCGACCTCCTTCTCGACACCCTTCGCACCTTGTGGTCTCACAAGCTGCGCACCTTCCTGACCATGTTCGGGATCGCCTGGGGCATCATATCCATCACCCTGATGGTGGCGGCCGGCGAGGGCCTGCGCCGGGGCCAGGAAAGGCAGCAGGAGACCTTTGCCAAGGATTTGATGATCTTCTTCGGGGGGCGAACCAGCATGCAGGCGGGCGGTCTGCGCGCGGGCCGTCCAATGACCTGGCAGGCGGGCGATGTCGCCCCCGTGCAGGAGGAAGCCACCGCCTGCCGTTACGTGTTGCCGGAACTCGAACGCAGCGGCCTGAAAGTGCGCAGCCTTTATAACAACGCCTCGCCTCTCGTCACCGGCTCTTACCCGCCCTTTGCCGAGGTTCGTTCGGTGAAGGTGGAAGCGGGCCGATTCTACGACTGGGGGGATGAGCAAGCGGGCCGCCGCGTGGCTTTCCTCGGCAGCAACATCAAGAAACAGCTCTTTGCCAGTCGCACCGCAGTCGGCGAGACCATCCACCTCGACGATATTCCCTATACCGTCATTGGCGTCATGACCTCCAAAGACCAGAACAGTTGCTACGACGGCTGGGACGTGGACAAGATCTTTGTTCCTTTCAGCGCCATGCTCAGCGACTTCCCCAGCAAACCTCCAGCTTTGGCCACCGCCCTTGACCAATTACTGGTGGTCCCCAAATCGCTCGAGGACCACGAAACCTGCAAGTACCAAGTGAAGCGCGCGCTGGGCCGCCTGCACAATTTCGATCCGCTGGACAAAGAAGCCTCGCCGGTTTGGGACACCGTCGAAGGCGCCAAAGCCTTTACCAAACTCATGGACGCCATGAAGTACTTCCTTGGCGCCATCGGTATCACCACCTTGCTCCTGGGCGGCATCGGGGTGATGAACGTCATGCTGGTGGCGGTGCGCGAACGCACTCGCGAAATCGGGGTGCGCAAGGCGGTGGGGGCCAGTTCTCGCGCCATCCTTCAGCAGTTTTTCGTCGAGACCCTTATCATTGTCTTCCTCAGCGGCGGAACTGGAATGGGGATGGCTTACGGACTCTGCGCCCTCGTCAACTTGATCCCCATGCCTCCTTTCTTCGCGGGCATGCTGCCGACTTGGCAATCCGGCACGATTTCGTTTGCGGTACTGGGCACGGTGGCGGTGCTCTCCGCCCTCTACCCCGCCACCCGTGCGGCAAGCGTGGACCCGATCGAGGCGCTACGGTTTGAGGCGGGAGGGTAGGTTAGGTAGCGCAGGGCCCGCTCTCCGGCCCTGCGGTTCTTCCACCAGAGGTTGGAAGGCATGAAGAGCAAGCCAAAAGGCAAAACGCAAAAGTCAAAGGTCAAAACCGCTGGCCTTTTACTTTTGCCTTTTGACTTTTGCGTTTTGACTTGTTCTTTGGGCGGGCGGCAAGAGCCGCAGGACCGGAAAGCGGGTCCTGCGCTACCAGACGAGGCATCGCCATGTTGACCGAAATCCTCAAACAAGCTTGGACCTCCCTGAAGCGCCAACCCACGCGCAGTTTCCTCACCATGCTGGGCATCGTGTGGGGGATTGCGGCAGTAGCTTTGCTGCTCGCCTATGGCCGCAGCTTGCGCTCCGTGGTAGTGGCCTCGTTCGACGCTTTCGGCAAGGGCGCGGTGATTTGCTGGCCGCAGCAGACCAGCGAGCAAGCCGGTGGCGAGCGCGCCGGCAAGCACGTGGTCTTCGAGAAGGTGGACGTTGAGGACATTCAGCAGGAAGCCACGCTGGTAAAAACGGTGTGTATGGAAACCGTCCGCTGGCTCCCCATTTCTTATGGCGACCGCATGTCCAGCACCGCCATACGCGGCGTCTGTCCCGAATACGGCGAGATGCGCAATGAAGTCCCCAGCGAGGGCCGCTGGCTTAGCCCGGAAGACGAACTCGAGCGCCGCCGGGTGGTTTTCATCGGCTACCGCCTGCGCGAAAAGCTCTTTGCCGGCCGGCCGTCGATCGGCGAGATGGTACGCATCAGCGGCATGCGCTTCACGGTCATCGGAACCATGGAGATTAAGATTCAAGACAGCAACTACTTCAACTCCGACGACGAGTGCGCCTGGATTCCCTACTCCACCGCCGGCGATCTCTGGAATACGCGCTACGCCTCGGTGCTGGTCTATGAACCCAAGGCGCCGCAATTCGAAAAAGCTTCCATGGATCAGGTGCGCGCCGCCATCGCCAAGCGCCAGCGCTTCTCCCCCACCGACGAGCGCGCCATCATGATGTTCGGCCGCGAGCAGTTCCGCCCCATCATCGACGGCATCACCATCGGCTTCGAAGCTCTCTTTACCTTTGTGGGAGCGTTGACGCTGGGAATCGGCGGCGTCGGCTTGATGAACATCATGCTGGTGGCCGTCGACGAGCGCATCCGCGAAATCGGCCTGCGGCGCGCGCTGGGGGCGCGGCGGCGGCACATCCAGGCGCAATTCATGGCGGAAGCGTTGCTGCTGGCGCTGGTGGGCGGCGCCTTGGGCATCCTGCTCGCCTACGGCCTGTCCGCCGCCATCGGCACTATGCCACTCTACGGTCCGCTCTACGAAGACACCTCCGGCAAAGGTGACATCCACCTCTACATTTCCTTGAGCACCATCGGCATCTCCACCTTCATCCTCCTTATCGTGGGAATACTCAGCGGACTGGTGCCCGCCCTGCGCGCCTCCCATCTCCATCCCGTCGAAGCGCTGCGGTATGAATAGGCTATTCTGAATTCTGAATTATGAATTCTGAATGGTGCGGGCGCCGCGGCGCAGGTTACCCCGCCATTGGGCCGCAGTTAGGTCCCGGACGCTTTGACTCGGCTGCACATGCACCCTATAATAGTTTCGACCAGGCCGAGATTGCTCATCATTACCTTAGCCATTTACTCATGATTGGCCAGACGGTTTCCCACTATCGCGTGTTGGAGAAGCTCGGGGGCGGGGGGATGGGTGTCGTCTATAAGGCCGAGGACACCAAGCTCCGCCGCTTCGTGGCGCTCAAGTTTCTACCCGAAGAAATGTCCAAGGACCATCAAGCCTTGGAACGCTTCCAGCGCGAGGCCCAGGCCGCCTCTGCCCTCAATCACCCCAATATCTGCACCATCTACGATGTCGACGAGCACGAAGGCCGGCCCTTCATTGCGATGGAGTTCCTGGAAGGGCAAACGCTCAAGCACCGGATTGGCGTAGGGGCCGGCCTGGTGCCCGCCCAAGGGCGCCCACAAGAGCTTGCCCTGAACGCAGTAAAGGGGGCGCCCCTACCGATTGACGAGATTTTGGAGCTGGGCATCCAGCTTGCCGATGCGCTGGATACGGCGCACGCCAAGGGCATTGTGCATCGCGACATCAAGCCGGCGAACATCTTTGTCACCACGCGTGGACAGGCCAAGATTCTGGATTTCGGTTTAGCAAAACTGACTGTAGCGGCGGTCTCAGACCGCCGCCGGGCGGGCGATGGGGACCCTTCGCTCCGCTCAAGGGCAGGCACCGCCGCTACAGCCATGCCGACCGCCGGGGCGGCGGAAGAGCATCTCACCAGCCCTGGCACGACCATGGGCACCGTGGCCTACATGTCGCCCGAGCAGGCCCTGGGGCAAGAGCTCGACGCGCGCACGGACCTCTTCAGCCTCGGTGTGGTCGTGTACGAAATGGCAACAGGCCATCAAGCGTTCTCCGGCAGCTCCACCGCGGCGATCTTTGACGGCATCCTGAACAAAGCACCGACCTCACCAGTCCGCTTGAATCCCGAGTTGCCCGCGAAGTTGGAAGAGATCATCAATAAGTCGCTCGAAAAAGACCGTGAGTTGCGCTATCAGGGCGCGGCTGAACTGCGCGCCGATTTGAGGCGACTGAAACGCGACACCACGTCGGGCAGGTCATCTGCCGTTCCTGGGCCAATATCAAAAATAGCGCCGGGCTCTAGCCCGGCATCGGGAAATGCCGCCCTAAAGGGCGGCGCTACGGCACCCGTTCCGCAGTGGCGGCGGTGGCTGCTGATTCTCGGTGCGCTGGTCATTGTCTTGGCTGCCGGTGCGAGCGTCGTGTGGTGGGCGGCGCATCGCCCGGGACCCATGCACCAGTTCAATCAGCGCCGGCTCACGGCAAACCCTCAGGACTTGCCGGTGGTCAGCGCTGAAATTTCTCCGGATGGCAAATACCTGGGTTACTGGGATCCACACGACATCCATGTACAACTGCTGGAGACCGGTGAGACGCAAACCATGCCTCTGCCTCCGGGTGTTAAGCCGGAGAATGCCTTCTGGGAATTTGATTCTTGGTACCCTGACTCCACTCGATTTGTCGCCATGCTCGCCATCCCGGGTAAACCATCCAGCTTGTGGTCGGTCCCGATTTTGGGGGGAGCACCACAAGAGCTTGTCGAGGACGTGTCGGCAGGAGGATTGGTTTCCCCCGATGGATCTTACATTGCCTATTCCAAAGGGGGCAGCGAATTTGGGCACCGCGAGCTTTGGTTGATCGGTCTGCACGGGGAATCGCCCCACAAAATACTCACCGCGGGGGACCAGGCGGGGTTTGGCGGAATCGCGTGGTCCCCGGCGGGAAGGCGCATTGCCTACCAGTATTTGCGTCGCGAGGGAAATAAGACAGACCTCTCGGTCGAGAGCTGTGACCCGAACGGCGCCGACAAGATGACGCTCCTCTCCGATGACCAACTGGAGAGTTTCGGTTGGATTTCACCGGGACGCTTCGTCTATTCGCGGGGGGTGCCGGGCGCCAACGTGACAACTGCGAACCTGTGGGAACTGCCAGTGGACGAGGCAGGAGCCCCGCAAGGTAAGCCGCGGCAACTCACGGATTGGTCGGGCTTCGCGATTGGGAGCCTCAGCGCTACGCCCGACGGGAAGCACCTAGCTTTTGCGCGGGGGACGGAACACGCCTCCGTTTTCGTAGGAGACCTGGCAGACAATGGAGCCCGCCTTCTAAATTCCCACCGCTTGACCGTGGACGAGTATCTCAACCAGCCAGAATCTTGGACGGCCGACTCGCGGAGCGTCATTTTTGTTTCCTATCGGGGCCGCGCGATGATCTATAAGCAGGCACTCGACGGCAGCGCTTCTCAAGCGATAACCTCTTCCGCCGGTCTTGATTTTGATGATTATTATGGAGTTGCACTGAGTCCGGACGGGGCTTGGGTGCTCTTTCCGGGCCACCTCCGCAATTCCCCGCCGGGAGCTCCGTGGCGTTTCTTCCGAGTCTCCGTGAATGGCGGGGCCCCCCAACCGCTTTTCGAAGTCCCGGAACCGCCAGATACCTTTTGGTGTACAAATCGTGTTGCCAATTTCTGTGCTTATCCCACGCGAGCTGACGACGGGAGAAGCTGGGTAATCACCGCCTTCGACCCCGCCGGTGACAAAGGTAAGGAGCTATTGCGTATTCCGACGGAGCCAGGAGCAACGTACCACTGGGGTCTGTCGCCTGACGGGTCCCAGGTCGATATGTTGAAAACCGACTGGAACGCCGGTCAAATCCGCTTCATTACGGTCAGTGGCGGCCAAGCTCGCACCGTCACGGTGAAGGGCTATGTTCACCTGATTTCCTGCGACTGGGCGCCGGATTCGAAGAGTGTGTTTGTGGGGACCTGGGGGCCCGCTGGGGCCGCCGTGCTCCACATCGACATGGAGGGGAACGCTCAGTCCATATGGCAGCAGCCCGTGCCGAGTACAACTTGGGGGATACCTTCCCCCGATGGCCGGCACCTCGCTATGTACGGCACCAGTTGGGATGCGAATGTATGGATGATTGACAACTTCTGATGCGGCACCGGCCTCCCCGCCGAATCGGCTGGTCACGGGTCTTCCCTCTCGACCTTCCCTTTCGTACGATGTAGCTATTCCCCCACTTTGTGGTAAAATCTGCTTCAAGCTTTTTCTTTGGGCGCAACACCCTTGCGAGGTCGCGATGAGATTCGGTAAAACACTGACCGTTCAGTTGCTGGTAGTGGGGCTGGCCTTTGCTCTATCTGCCAGGGCGCAGCAGAAGCCTTTGACTCAGGACCAAGTCCAAGGCCTGGTCCGCAGCGGGCTCGGAGACGAGACGGGCGGGAAACTAATCGAGCAGCGTGGCCTTGATTTTGCGCCGTCGGAGGATTTTCTCCAAGGCCTCCGGGGCGCAGGCGCGAGCGAGGCATTTATAGCGGCGCTGCGCACGGCCAAGCATCCTGAATCCGCGAGCGCCAAGAAGCCGCTGAACCAAGAGCAGATTTTCGCCTTGCTGGTGAATCAAGTGCCGAGCCACCGAGTGACCGTGCTGGTTCAGGAACGCGGCATTGATTTCGACCCCACGGCGGACTACCTCCAGGAAGTCCGCTTGGCGGGCGGCGAGGACGAACTCATCAGCGCGCTCAAGGGCGCCAATGTGATGAAGTCCGCGGCCATTGATTCCGCGGCGCAGGCACGACAGTCCGAGCTTAGACAACACGTGGCTCGTGGAGCCGAATTCTTTCAGAAGCGCCAGTATCCGCAAGCGGAGCAGGAATATCGCGCGGCGTTGCTGCTGAACTCTGAAAACGCCGATCTTTACGTGAGCCTGGCCTATATCCTGGATCAACAGAGCAAGTGGGATGATGCGGTAACGGCGGCCCGCGAGGCGCTGCGCCTGAACCCCAATAATGCCTTTGCGCATAGCATCCTGGGCCTCGCGCTGGAGAAAAAAGGCGACCGCCAAGGGGCTCTGGCGGAAGACGGCACGGCGTACACGCTGGACCCCAATAACCCGCAATTCAAGCAGGCCTACGATCGCCTTTCGCAGCCGCTAACTACCGTTGGGCAAGCCACGACGAACGCCTCCGGCTCCTGTGTCATTCTCAAACGCATGGGGCCTGCCGATGAAGTGACCAGCCATCTCTATTCCTTCGGTATCCGAGGCAAGCAATTTCAATATGTTGAAGGCAGCTTTCCCAATGGAGTCAAATGGCACGGACGCCTTACCGACAACGATGTCCGGCAAATCCAGAACAACGGTGGCAAGTTCGTGCTCCTCGAGCCGAAGTACACCGACGCCGACTTGGAATCGGCGCGCAAAAGTTGTAAGCAGTAATCGCGCAAGTAGCTGCGGCAGGTGTGACTGCGGGCCGGCCACGCCTTTTGACTCTCCTTTGCGGCTCTACGGCGATTCCCTACTCCAGCCCTGCCTGGGCCAATAGGCCAAGAAACTGTTTGCGCGTCCGCATGTCAATCGACTCCGCCGCAAGCTTCCCGCTGCGATCGTAAATGAACGTCTTGGGGATGCCCATGACGTGAAAGAGGGCGTTAACTTTCCGGCCCGGGTCGAGCAGCACCGTGTAGGAAATTCCGTGTTCAGCGATGAAGGGCTTTACCTTGCTCGCATCTTCGTCGGAGATGGCGAGGATCACCAGTCCCTGCTTTTCGAACTGCTTGTGCAGCGACTCGAGGTCGGGCATTTCCTTGCGGCAAGGTGGGCACCAGGTAGCCCAGAAGTTCACCAATACCACTTTCCCTTGCAGGCTCTTCAGACTCCACGGTGTGCCCTCGAGGTCTGTCAGCGTAAAGTCCGCCTGCTGCCGCTTTTGGTCGTCCGCCTCTAGTTCCGCCAGTGCCTTCCCAAACTCGGGTGAATCCACGGAGGCCTGCACGTGCTCGTAACGCACCAATTGCGCCAGTTCGAGGTACGGCATGGCAGGCTCGCCGCGCTCTTCCGGCGCCGGGTGCTCCGCCAGCGCCGCGGCCAGCGTCGTGGCCACCTCCTGCAAGGTATCGCGGCCGAAGTCCCCCTCAGTGGAGAGGTTCGCCAAGCCATTGGCCAGCGCCAGCTTGTTGCCTGCCGCCGGCAGCGCGCGGATGTCAAGAGCCAGTTGCTTGGTCTCCCGCGCCCGGGCATCGTCGGGCAGGGAGCGCAGGCCGTGCAATGCCTGCACGATGGGCTTCTCCTGCTCGCTCCAGGAAATCGGCTGGCGCTGGGCGGGCAGCCTTGATGGCACGACCAGCAGGCACGCCACCCATACACCGGCCGCTCCGATGGTCCAAAGGGTTGTCCTTAAATTAAACCTATTCGCAATTCCTTTTACCCGGTGCCTCATCTTTTTCGAAACTCCCATCATGATTTGCCCGATCGGGTCCCCACCGTCCGCGGGGCCGGGGCAGCAGAGCATTCTAGCACCAGGGTGCAATCGAGGATAACCATCGGCTCAGAGAGCCCCCTCTGGTAATATGTGCGTGACATCATCTGAGGTAACAGACCATGCGATCTTCCCGCGGCAATGGTACCAATCGAAGACAATTTCTGAAGTCCGCCGTGCTGAGCGGGGTGGGAATGGCGGTGGGCGTGAGCGTTCCATCCGCTTCCGCGGACGCTGCGCAAAAGCCTCTGGTTCTGGCGAAGCAGGGGAAGTCCTCCTACTCCATTCTAATTTCGGAAGCAGCCTCGCCCTCCGAGCGCCGCGCCGCTGACGAGTTGCAGACGTTTATCGAGGAGATGACGGGGGCGCGCCTCCCCATCATCACCGATGAGGAGGAAGCGAACGGTGACTTGGTGCTGGTCGGCGACAGCAAGCAAGTCCGGAAGCTCGGTTTGCAAATCCCGTTTGACGACCTCGGCGCTGAGGGTTTTGTACTTCGCACCCAAGGCGACCACCTCATCATTGCCGGAGGTAAACAACGCGGGACGATGTATGGGGTCTACACGTTTCTGGACAAGCTCGGCTGCCGCTGGTTCTCGACTGACGTCAGCGTCATTCCGAAAAGGCCCGCCTTGGTCGTCGAGCCCCTGAATGAGTCTCAGAAGCCGGCCTTCGAATATCGCGAGCCCTTCTTTACCGAAGCCGCGGACAAAGACTGGGCGGCGCGCAATCGGGTGAACGGTTCTTTCCAGAAACTCGATGAATCCACCGGGGGCAAGGTCAGCTACTTTCCGTTCGTCCATTCCTTCTACACCATACTCCCCCCCCAACAATACTTTCAGGACCATCCCGAATACTATGCGCTGGTCGACGGCAAGCGGCGGGGCGACGATGCGCAACTTTGTTTGACCAACCCGGACGTGGTGCGGCTGACCATTCAGACGGTCCTGAAGTGGATCGATCAACATCCCGAGGCAAGCATTTTTTCCGTCTCGCAGAATGACACGCGGGGTTGGTGTGAGTGCGAAAATTGCCGCCGCATCGAGCAGGAAGAAGGCGGCGCGCACTCCGGGCCAATCTTGCGCTTCGTCAATGCCGTCGCCGCGGAGGTGGGCAGGACCCATCCCGACAAGCTGATCGATACCCTGGCTTATTGGTACTCGGAACCGCCACCGCTCGAAGTGCGCCCCTTGCCCAATGTGCGAATCCGCCTCTGCCCGATCGGGGTATGCGAGGGTCACGCGTACGACCGCTGCGTCCACGATCGATATTTCCTGAACGATCTTCAGGCGTGGGCCAGGATCACGAACCAGCTCTACATCTGGCATTATGTTACGAATTTCGCGCACTACCTCGCGCCCTTCCCGGACTTCGACGAGCTGGCCGCCGACCTTCCCATGTACAAAGAACACGGGGTGGTGGGGATATTCCTGGAAGGGGATGCGGCACCGGGCGGGGGCGGGGAAAACGCCGAGCTTCGCTCCTACGTTATGGCCCGCCTGCTTTGGAATCCGAAAATCGATGTTGACGAAACCGTCAACGAGTTCATGGCCACTTACTACGGCAGAGCCGCGCGGCCGATGCGCGCCTATTTCGACTTGCAGCATCGGCAGGTAAGAATGCCTCCGGAAGGGCAAGGCCATCACATGTGGATTTATACGCGCCCTGGCGCGCCGTATTTGTCCCCGGAGTTTATAACCGGGGCGACGAAGCTCCTGGCTGAAGCTGAATCCACGGCCGACGACGAGGCCACGCGGAAAAGGGTGCGAAAGGCCCGGCTCTCCATCGACTACGTGAAGCTGATGCGCGCGAAAGCTTTTGCCGTGCGCGATGGTTGGTACGCACCGGAAAATCTCGATCAGCTCAAGGAGAACTTCCGCGGCCTCTTGAAGGATGCCCGCTCCTTCGGCATCACCGAATTCCACGAAGGAAGACGGCTGGAAGAGGACGAATCGGAATTCGACAAGTACATCAAACCCTATCGGGTGGCGACCTTGGAGAGTTCGTCGCTGCGCGTCAGCGTGGCGCCGGAGCTGAGCGGGCGAATCATCAGCATCATCGACAAAGCCACCTCCACCGACGTCGTGCATCATCCTGACCCGGGCGACCACTTGTTTCCCGACCTTAGCGGTGGGGCCTTGTTTGTTTACCCTGACTACGTCCTGCGGGAGCCCTACGACGCCATTTGGAAGTTGGAGCCGCAGACAGGGCCAAGCGAGATTCATCTCATTGGGACATGTCCCAATGGACTCCAGATGAAGCGCACGATCCAGCTCCTCGCGGATCAGCCCGCCGTCCACACGGAAACCACGGTGCAAAACACCGGCAGTTCCGCCATCGAAGCGGTGCTTACCTTCCGGTGTGATTTCGACCCGAAACACCCCGCGGAGTCGGCGGTGATCTTCCGCAGCCGAGCGGGAAAAGCGATGCGGCAAGCAGTGCTGCCCCCAGGCGAAGAGCCCAGCGGTTCCGAGTGGTATACGGATTCGGATCAGCCCGACGGCGAGTGGACCCTTGCAGGGGTGGGGACCCACTTGGCGGTCGTCAATCGTTTCCCCAAGGATCAAGTCACCCGCTGCTCGCTGAATTGGACGGCTAAAGCGGATTACCGGGTGACCATGGGCCTGTGGTCGGCCAAGCGCACGCTCGCTCCCGGTGAGACATTGAAGCTGGAAGCCGACTACGGTATAAGCCCGTTGAAAGGCGCATGATGAAAACCAATCGCCGAAGATTCCTTCAAGCCACGGCAGCAACGGCGGCGGCCGGCGTTCTGCCCACCGACGTGCGGTCTTTTTCGGACGGGGCCGATTTGGACGGATTCCAAATCGCCAAGCGCCACGCCATCGTTCGGGATCTGCCCACCCCGGATTTTTTCGAGGGAATGCTCCTGGGCAATGGCGACCTCGGGCTTTGCATCACGGTGCGGCCCGACGCGCTGGGTCTCCATCTGGGCAAGGAGGACTCCTGGGACATTCGCGTGAGCGAAGACCATTATCAATACGTGCTACCATTTGACGAACTGTTGAAACTCTGGCAGCGCGCCAGTGACGAGGCCAAACGCCAGGGCAAGCCCGACATGATCGATCTCGAATACCAGATCGATTTCTTCCGTGACTACACCAACACGGTCACCTCATCATACTCGAAATCGTGGCCACGCCCGTGGCCGTGCGGCATCGTGTGGATTCATTGGGACTCGCGCCAGGTGCGCGTCCGGCGGCAGACCCTGGACCCTTCGAACGGCATGTTCACGCTCGAAATCGAGCACGACGATCTTCGCGGCCACCGCCAAAACGTGACGATGTGGTGCATGGTCAATTGGCATTCGGGCCACGTGCTGGTTTGGAGCGATGGCCCGGCGCCCATCGTCTCCATCACCTACTATCCCAACATCGACCTCCGGGCGCAGCTCCCGCCTCCGCAACTGGATGGCAGCGTCGGTGAAGGCTTCGCGGAATTCTCCGGCTACCAACACTTTCCCGCCACCGTGCCGACGGAAGACAATCCCCATCCGGCGCGTACGGATCGAGATTGCAATTTCGCGCTGTGCGGCCACGTCGCGGGCGCATGGTCAATCGAACGCTTGACCGAAACGCAGGAGCGCCTGAAGAAACTGGAACCCGGCAGCAAAGCGGCCTATGAAGTGCCGGGTCCCTTCTCCGTGTTCCTCCGCAGCCAAAAGGCGCAGCCTTTGCGGATGGACCTCACCCTCTTCACGCCTCATGATCACGCCGACAACGTTACCTTCTCAAAGCAAGAAGCAGCGCGCCTCTCGCAGATCGCCCCCCAACAACTGGCGCGGGAAACCGAAACTGCCTGGCGAAATTTCTGGTCGCGCTCGGCCGTGGAGTTTGAAGACCAGGAATTGGAGAAAATCTGGTACCACAACCAGTATTTCCTGGCTTGCTGCCTGCGGGAGGGAAAGGTGGCGCCGGGCTTGTTCGGCAATTGGACCAGCGGCAAGATCGGCACCGCCTGGCACGGCGACTACCACATGAACTACAACACCCAGCAGGTTTTCTGGGGACTCTTCTCCAGCAACCACGTGGACCAGAACCTTCCTTACGTGGAGCTGGTTGAGAATCTTCTTCCCATGGCGCGCCGATATGCGCGGGAAAAGCTGGGCATGCCTGGCGCATTTTTCCCGCATTCCGCCTACCCGGTTCCCAGCCAGGTGGTGCCCTATCCCGCGCCGCCCTGGGGTTACGAGGTTTGTGAAACGCCGTGGACGGTCCAGAGCCTCTGGTGGCAGTATCAATACACGCTCGACAAGGACTTTCTCCGCCGCGTTTATCCCCTCCTGCGCGCCGCCACCGATTTCATCGTCGCCTTTGTGAAAAAAGAAGCCGATGGGAAGTACCACATCGTTCCCAGCGCCTCGCCGGAGAACTGGGGCTGCACGGTGGACTTCCGGCTTAACAAAGACTGCATCATGGATTTGGCGCTGTCGGAATTCCTTCTCGACGCCATGCTGGAGGCCTCACGAATTCTGGAGCGCGATGAGAGTGAGCGCGCCCGGTGGGCCGAGGTGCGCGAGAACCTGGCGCCTTATCCGAAAACGCCAGGGCCGGAGGGCGAAGTGTGGCTCGACGTGCTGAACGCGCCTGCCGAGCACGTTTACAACATTCCCGTGACCCTTGCGCCGGTCTTTCCCGGCGACCAGGTGGGAATCGGCCGCCATGAAGAACACCTGGAAATCGCCCGGCGCACGGCCCGCACGATTCGCCTGGAGGGGGGCAACGATCTCGTCTTCCAACCCTTGATCCGGGCGCGCCTGGGAATGCTCGATCTCGCTTGGTTCAAGAATGAGGTTCGTTATTGCCGCTCATCTAATGGCGTCGCCAATGACCGCGTTCGGCAGATCGATGGCCGGTACGATGACAGTACCAACTTCGACTTCATGATGCACATGGGAATCTGGACGGAAAACCTGTCGTTGCCGGCGGTGCTCAATGAATGCATGATGCAAAGCTATACCGGCACGCTTCGCCTATTCCCCAACACCCAGGGTTTGGGACGCGCGCGCTTCCGCAATCTGCGCGCCGCCGGAGCCTTCTTGATCAGCGCAGTACACGATGGCAAAACGGTTTCAAGCGTGACTCTGTTCAGTGAAAAAGGGGCGACCGCCAAGCTGGAGAATCCATGGCCCGGGAAACAAGTTAAGGTGACACGGGTAGGGCACGAACAGCCGATTACGGTTTCACTGAAGGGCAACGCGCTGCAATTTCCCACCGAGGCCGGCGGGCACTATCGGGTCGAACCTGTGGTATATTCCGGGGCTTAACTCCAAAAATTACGCGAGGTGCAAATGCTCATCCCTTTAACGCCTGTCCGGTTGAAGCGGCACGCGGCGCAAATATTTGGCCGCAAAGTCGGCGTCGTGTGCGGCGAGGATCGATTCACCTATCGCGAGTTCAACGAACGCGCCGACCGGCTTTCTGCCGCGCTTCTGCGCCTGGGGGTGCAAAAAGGCGACCGCGTTGCTTACTTGAGCTTCAATTGCCACCGCCTGCTGGAAGCCTACTACGGGGTGCCGCAGATCGGCGCCATCCTGCTGGCGATGAACATCCGCCTGAGCCCGGAAGAGTTGACTTACATTCTGAATGACGCCGCCCCGCGCGTGCTCTGCTTCGATCCCGAGTTTATCCCGCTGGTGGAGGCCCTGCAGCCGCGCGCGCCGTCCGTGGAACGCTACATCTCCTTGCGCGATGCCAAGCCGGGCTGGGCGCTGGAAAAGTCCTATGACGAGCTGCTGGCGGCCTCCGAGCCCGCCGATATCGATTTCCGCGAGATTGATGAGAACTCGGTGGCCGAACTTTTTTACACCAGTGGCACGACAGCGTATCCCAAGGGGGTCATGCTCACGCACCGCAATCTTTATATGCACGCCTTTTACACCGCCCTGGGGATGCGGGGCTCCGATCACGACGTGCATATCTACACCGTGCCCCTTTTCCACGTCAACAGTTGGGGTGCGCCCCACATCTTCACCCTGTTGGGCGGACGTCACGTGATGCTCCGAAAGTTCGACGCGCAGACGGTCCTGGAGCTGGTCCAGCGGGAGGGCGTCACACGCCTCCAAATGGTCCCCGCCATGGCCATCGCCCTGCTGAATCATCCGGATTTCTCCCGCTACGACTTGAGCAGCGTGCGGGACGTCATGATCGGCGGCGCTCCCGCCAACACTGCCCTCCTTCAGGAAGTGGTAAAGAAAATTCCCGGTTGCACCGCCATGGGAGGTTACGGGCTGACGGAAACGTCGCCCGTCATCAGCATCGCCCACATCAAGGAACATTTGGCCGACGATCCCGAGGAGGAGAAATTACGACGCAAGGCGACGGCAGGTTACGCGTTCGCAGGCAGCGAAATTCGCGTGGTTGATCTCGATGGGCGTGACGTCGAGCCGGACCGCCAGCAGGTGGGCGAAGTCGTGGTGCGCGGCGACGTGGTGATGGAAGGCTACTGGCGCCAGCCGGAAGCCACCGCCGCGGCGATTCGCGATGGGTGGTTTCACACTGGGGACCTGGCCGTGCTCGATGAGGAGGGTTACATTCTCATTGTCGATCGCGCCAAGGACATGATTCTGACCGGCGGCGAGAACGTGGCCTCGGCGGAAATCGAGCGCGTACTTTACCAGCACTCCGCCATCCTGGAATGCGCGGTCATCGCCATTCCAGACGAACAATGGGGGGAAGTCGCCAAGGCCGTCATCACCCTCAAGGCCGGGCGCCAAGCCAGCGAAGCTGAAATTCTGGACCATTGCCGAAAGCATCTGGCGGGATTCAAGATTCCCAAGTCGATTGAATTTGCGGACGCCTTGCCGAAAGGTGGAACGGGAAAAATCCTGAAAAAAGTCTTGCGCGAAAAATATTGGACGGGCCAGGAGCGGCGCGTGCATTGACCTGTTACAATCACGCCTTATGCCCTCCCCATCTGGCGCCCAGCGTTTGGCCATTACAGAGGCGGAACCGCTAAAGCCGTACACGACTTTCAAAATCGGCGGACCGGCGCGCTATTTTGCCCGTGCCGCGTCGATGGAGGAATTTCGCGGGGTCTTGGAGTTTGCCGGCCAGCGTTCCTTGCCGATTTTCGTCCTCGGTGGAGGCAGCAACATTCTGGTGAGTGACCGCGGCTTTGAGGGCGTGGTGGTGCATCCGGCTTGCCGCGGGGTTGAAATCCGGCGCGAGGACTCCGAGGCCGTCATACTGGAAGTGAACGCGGCGGAAGAGTGGGACGCCGTCGTCCAACATGCGGTGGAGCATGACTGGTGGGGGATTGAAAACCTCTCCCACATCCCCGGACAGGCGGGGGCGGCGCTGGTACAAAACATCGGTGCGTATGGCCAGCAGGTAAGCGACGTTGTGCTATCCGCGCGGGTGATGGAAATTTCAAACGGCGCGTCCCGTGTTCTCAGCACCGTCGATTGCGGATTTGGCTACCGGCGGAGCATTTTCAACACGACGGCACGCGGCCAACTGATCATTGTGGGGTTGACGCTTCGTCTGGCCAAGCGCGGGCGCCCGCAGCTTGATTATCCGGACGTGCAGGCTCATTTCCAGGAGCGCGGCACGAAGCAGCCGTCGCTCACGGAAATCCGTCAGGCGATCATCGCGATCCGCGATCAGAAGTTTCCCTTCCCACGCGAGGAGCGAGGCGGGAATGCCGGGTCATTCTTCAAGAATTTATCGCTCCTGGAGGGCGAATACGAGGCGCTGCACGAGATGCTCCGACGCAACTTTCCTCCGCAGGATCTGACCCGGCTGGAAGAGTTACGAAATCGATTCCCAATGGCAGACCGGATCAGGATTCCCTCGGCTTTCTTGATCGAAATCTGCGGCCTCAAGGGGCATCGCATCGGGGGCGCGCAGGTGAACGAGACCCAGCCGTTGGTGCTGGTCAACCAGGGCGGCGCGACGGCGCAAGACGTGATCGCCCTGGCCCAGCACGTCCGGAAAACGGTGCGGGCGCGAACCGGCGTGGTCATCGCCATTGAGCCGGAACTGGTGGGCTTTACCAAGCAGGAGATAGCCGACATCAACGATCGGTAGGCAGTAGGCAGAAGGCGGCAGGCAGTAAGCGCCCGAAAGCCCGCATAGCGGGATTATGCGGTGAGAAATCCGCGCAAGGACGACACATGCTGACCACTCGAATGTTTTTTCCCGATCTCAGAGCCGTGCCATGCGCGAGCCTGCTTTTTGCTGGTCACTCGTCACTGGTCGCTCGCCACCCGGTCGCTCTGGCGTTCGTGTGGCCTCAGCCGCTGGCGCCGGTACACAATCTGGTCATTTCCGCGCTCTTCGCCACAGTGCCGCTGGCTGTGGTCCTGATCCTGATGGGCGGGCTGCGCAAAAGCGGAGCTTTGTCTGCCGCACTGGGCTTGGCGACAGCGTTCCTGCTGGCCATTTTTGTGTGGGGAATGCCTGTGCCTTTGGCGGCGATGAGCGGGTTGTATGGAGTTGCCTATGCCGTGTGGCCGATCCTCTGGATCGTCTTTTCAGCGCTGTGGCTCTACAATCTTTCCGTCAGCATCGCCAATTTTGATTTATTGCGGCGATGGATGAGCGAGCACGCCTCCGGCGACCCCTGCGTGCAAGCCATCCTGGTGGCGTTTTGTTTCGGCGCTTTGCTCGAGGGCACGTCGGGCTTTGGCTCTCCCGTCGCCGTGGCGGGATTTCTGCTGCTCGGCCTGGGATTCACGGCGCGCCAGGCGGTAACCCTCGCCCTGATCGCCAATACCACGCCGGTGGCCTTCGGCGGCCTGGGAATCCCCATTGTGGCGCTCGCCGGCGTGACCGGGCTCAACCTGATGAAGCTCTCCGCCATGGTGGGGCGGCAGCTACCTTTTCTCTCCTTGATCCTGCCGGCCTACCTGGTTTGGGTCGTCGCCGGCGGCAAGGGATTGAAACGGGCATGGCCGATTGCCCTGGCCGGCGGCGCAAGCTTTGCGCTGGCCCAATTCGCTTGCTCGAATTACTGGGGACCTTACGCGGCGGACATCGTCGCCGCCATGTTCTCTACCGCCTGCGTGGTGGGGCTTCTGCGGATTTGGAAACCCGCGTCATTGCCGGCGGAGGCAGGCCCGGCGCGAGTCGGGAACTCACCAGCGCCGGAAGCGGGCCTGACCACTGGGCAATCCTTCGCCGCCTGGGCGCCCTGGGGGCTGCTGGCGGCGGTGATGGTCGCCTGGTCCTACTTCCACCTCTTCACTCTCGGCCAGAAGACCCTGCTGGTCCCTCACCTGCACAACGGGGTCTTCATCACGCTTTACAACAAACCCTATGCCGCGGTCTTCTCCTTTCAACCCCTGGCGGCAGGAACCGCAGGGCTCACGGCGATGCTCCTGACCGCCCTGCTTTTCCGCACCCCGCCACGGACCGTTCTGGAAGCCGGAATCAAAACGCTCCGCCAGCTTCGCATGCCCGGGCTGACCGTGGGGCTCATCGTGTCCCTGGCGTATCTATACAATTATTCCGGGATGGCCTATACGCTGGGCGCGGCCTTGGCGGGCCTGGGAAAGCTCTTCCCCCTGGTCAGCGGATTCCTGGGCTGGGTGGCCTGTTTCTTGAGCGGCAGCGACACCTCCAGCAATCTCCTCTTTGGAAACCTGCAAGTGGCCGCCGCCCATCAGATCGGCGTAAACCCCATCTTGCTGGCCGCCACCAATTCTTCCGGGGCGGTCACCGGAAAGATGATCTCTCCGCAGAATATTGCCGTGGGAGTTACCACCGTGGGCCTGGTGGGGCATGAGGGCGACGTGGTGCGCTCCACCATCGGCCACAGCTTGCTGCTGGCCCTGCTGCTCAGCCTGATCGCCTTTGCGCAAGCTTACTGGCTGGGCTGGATGATTCCCTGACATGGTATTCTTGACTAATGCCCAATCGGAATCGGCTTTTGAATCTGTTCTTAGTGCTCATCGGCATCGCCATGGTGCAGATTGCGCGGGCGGAGAATCAACCGCCGGCAACCTGGACGGGAACCTTGATCGAATCGAGCGGCGTCCCTGTCGCCCAGGCCGAGGTCGAACTGCGGGAGGTGCATTCCGACCAGAGACGCCACGCCGTTACCGACTCCCATGGCGCCTTCACCTTCACGGATCTCGCTGCCGGTGAATACTCCGTATCGGTGCGCTGGAAGGGCCGAAGCGTGGCGGTCGCGGAGCCCGTGAAGATCATCGCCGGCCAGGCGCTCGACGCGGGACTCGAGTTCAGCGCCCAGGGGGTCGAGCTTGTCGCGCACCGCGCTGCCGAAGGGACGGGGAAGCAGGCCACGGGCGGAGAAGTGCTTTCCAGCCAGGCGGTCGCCGATCTGCCGCTCAACGGGCGCGACTTCAGTCAGTTGCTCTTGCTCGCCGCCGGCACCATGACCGACACCAATGGCGCCGCCAATTTCACCCAACAGTTCGCCGTGAACGGCCAGCGCGGCACGACCGGAGTTTTCGCCACGGACGGCATCGATACCACCGACCCGGAGATGGGCGGCGCCACCTTCTCAAACTTCAACGTGGATGCCATTCAGGAAATCAAGGCGAGTTCCGGCGTCATGCCCGCGGAGATCGGCCACGGCGCCGCCGGCTTCACCAACATCATCACCAAATCCGGCACCGGCCACCTTCACGGATCGCTCTTTGAATTCGCGCGCAACTCGGATTTCGATGCCCGTAATTTTTTTGACCGCCGCAATATTGCCAACCCCGAGCGCATCCCCCACTTCGTGCGCAATGAATTTGGATTTACCAACGGCGGGCCCGTGGTTTTGCCGGGAATTTACGACGGCCGGCAAAGAACGTTCTACTTTGGCCAATACCAGGGCTTTCGCCAGATTCTGGGGACTACGCAAGTCCTATCGGTTCCGACCGCCGGGGAACGCCAGGGCCTGGACACCACGGCTTTTGCGGGTGATACCTTGCGGGTTCCGGTGAATCCTCAGATGGCTTCCGTATTCGCGGATTACCCCTTGCCGAACGACCCGGTGGGGGCCTACGGCGCGCGCACTTTCGCGACTTCCGCCAAGGTCACAACCGATACCGATCAATTCTCGCTGCGCATCGATCATCGCATCTCCGACCACGCCACGTTCTTTGCCCGGTTCACCTTCGCGAACGTTACGGGGCCGCTCACCAACCCCGACCAGACCGCCATTAATCCCAGTTACGCGATTCGCTTTTTGGACCACCAGCGGAACGCGGGAGTGACTTACACCCGCACCTCATCCCCGAATTTCACCTGGGATGCTTCTTTGGGATTCATTCGGGCCACACCGTTTTTCCCCTCGATCAACAACACCCAGCCGGCCCTGGAGTTTGGCGACGGTCTCTATGAACCCATCAATTCCGCGGATGGCTCGGTAATCGGCGCCTTCGGGAATCTCTGGCAGGCCAAGCAGAATTTTACCTATCTGCACGGAACTCATACCCTGAAGTGGGGCTGGGAAATCCGATTGAACCGCGATGCCACGGTCTTCGGCACGAATCCCAACGGCCTCTACACCTTTGGCGGTGGCCCGGCTTATGCGCCCGTGGCGATTCCCTCCGCCAGCGGCCAGCACGACATTAACGCCGGCGAGCTGCTTCCCGATTCTCTGACCGGCCTCCTTACCGCCACGCCCTTCGCTTACTTGATTTCACTGGCCTCGCCGCAAGCGGCCACGGGGGATCGCTTCAATGAGGCGGCTCTCCACCGTCAGGCCTACAATTTCTATTTTCAGGACACGTGGAAGGTCACGCCCCGTCTCCAGATGGACTATGGCTTGCGGTATGAGTACAACACGCCATTTAGCGAGCCCAAGGACCGGACTTCGGGGCCGGTCTTCCTGGGTCCGGACGGGCAACCAGCCCATTCCTGGGACCCAGGCGTCCTCCAGCCGTTCCTGGTCAGACTGGAACCACCCTACCGGAGCGATTGGCGAGGGTGGGGACCACGCCTCGCCGTCGAGATCCGCCAGAGCGAGCACACCGTCTGGCATGCAGGCGCCGCCATTACCACGCGCCTGCCTAACCTTTTTCAGGAGGACTTCTCCACCGGCGGCGCCCCCTTCATGATTCAGCCTACCCTTACCGCCAAGCCGGGAGTAACCGTCCCCTTTGCAAACGCGGTGACCCATTTCAATCTGCCGCTGCCTTACACGCCCTCGGGACAACTGGTTTTTCCCACGGGCCGCACCACGGACGTACGGCCCAACACGGTGATGGACATCCAGCGCTATGAGACTGACCTGGCGGCCGCGACACCGGGGCGCCAGATCCAGCCTCTCACGGTCTTTGGAATGCTGCGGAACTTTGCCGATGGTTACATCCAAAGCTATACGGCAGGAGTGGACCAGGATTGGGGCGACGTCAAATTGAGTGCTGCCTATGTGGCCACCATGGGCGTAGGGCTGCCCAGCATTGCTTATCCCAACGGTTATACGGGCGCGGACGCGGGATTCGCGCGCTTTACGACCTTTGACTCCGCCGGGGACGTTTTGGGAGGATATGGCACGGAAGCGATCATGAGCAGCCGCTCGCACTCCACGTATCATGCCCTCCAGGTGGGCGCGGAGAAAACCTCCGCCCGGCTGGGTTTGGGATTTCAGGCGAGCTATACCCTCAGCAAATCCCTCGACGACACCAGCGCTACCTTGGGAGGCTTCCTCGGCTCTTCGGGGACGCTGCTGCAAGCGAGTCCCCAAAACCCCTGGAACCCCGGCGCGGAGAAAGGGCCGTCCACCTTCGACACGACCCAGGTTTTTACCATCAGCTTGATTCAGGCTCTTCCCTTCGATCACCTCGCCGCGCTTCAACCGCTGGGCCGCAAGCTGACCCGCGGATGGCAATTCCTGAATATCACGACGCTCACCAGCGGCTCGCCCTTTACGGTATTTTCGGGAATTCAACAGACCGGCGTGGGTTCCACCGGGGCCGACCGGCCGGACCAGGTCGCCAAGCCGGATTTTTCAACCAGCCGCAAAGTGCGCGAGGATTACTTCGGCCGCGGCGCGGATAATTCTTCGTTTTTCTCCATCCCCATCAATCTGCCGGGCGGAACCGGCCCCAACCAGGGGAAGTTCGGGACCTTGGGCCGCGATACCTTCCGCGGACCGGACTTTCATGACTTGGATATGTCCTTAATTAAAGATACCGCGCTGGGTAAGAGAGGGAATTCGGAAGCGGCGACGCTGGAGTTCCGCGCGGAGTTCTTTAATGCCTTCAACCTCGTCAATTTCAGCCTGCCCTCGAATGTTGTGCTGGGATCGGGGTTCGGGCTGATCAATAAGACCGCCGGCCCCTCCCGGCAAATCCAGTTCTCGTTGAAGTTGATTTACTGAATTGAGCTGGGATCAACGGAAATGCCTTCCACGCCCTTCCGGATTCTCGAATCCCGTTCCGTGGTAGACTGAGCCTGGAGTGCAACGGACAGTCAGGAATTTCTTGATCATGCGCGACGAATCCTGGAGTTCTGTAGAAGTCAGATTCATCGATCGGGACCAAGTGCTCCGTGACTTGCGCAACGCCGCCGCTGAGGCTAAGCACGCACACCCGGAGGTCGCGAAGGTCTATTTGTTTGGTTCGCTGGTTAAGGGAAACTGGACGGCGGACAGCGATGCGGACTTGATCGTCGTTGTCCGCAAGGAGTTTCCCGACTTTGTCCGGAGCCGTACCGCCTACCAGATTTTCACCTCTTCGATCCCGACGGACACGCTGGTATACTCCGAGCGCGAATTCGAGCACCTTCGAGCTGACCCCTCCAGCCTCGTGGCGCAAGAGTTCCCCTTCATGGCGGAGTTGTGATGATGTCCGGCGAACAAGGAGCAAATACGGACTCACTCGAAACCGCGCTTCCTGTCGAAACCACAACCCACAGCCGCACCTCCACGCTTCGCGCGCTGATTGAAACGCTGCGCCCGCAGCAGTGGGTCAAGAATGGATTCATTTTTGCCGCCCTTATTTTTTCCCAGAGCCTCACGCGCTGGGACCGTTGCCGGCAGGTGCTGCTGGCCGCTCTGGTGTTCTGCCTGGTCTCCAGCGCCGTGTATGTTCTGAATGATATTATGGACGCCGCGGAAGACCGCCAGCATCCCCTTAAAAAGCTCAGGCCGATCGCCTCCGGCAGGATCAGCGCAACGACGGCGGGAATCTTTGGGGCGATCGTGGGGGCCGTGGGCCTGATCGCGGCTTGGAGGCTCAGTACCAGCTTCTTTGGAGTCGTTGGGGCATACCTGGCACTCAATGTTCTCTATTCCACCTTCCTGAAGCGGGTTTTTCTGCTGGATGTGTTTATTGTGGCGGCGGGCTTCTTGTTTCGGGTGATTGCCGGCGGTTTGGTGATTCGGGTTCCCATTTCCCCCTGGTTGATCGTGTGCACGACGCTGCTGGCGCTCTTCATCGCCCTCAGCAAGCGCCGCCATGAAATGGTTCTGTTAGGGCGCCGCGCCTCTGACCACCGGGCTATCCTGGCGGACTACTCGCCGTATTTTCTCGACCAGCTCATCAGCATCGTCACCGCCTCGACCGTCGTTACGTATGCGCTCTACACCCTGTCCCCGGACGTCCAAAGCAAATTCCCCGGCAAGCGGTTGGAGTTGACCATTCCGTTTGTCTTGTTTGGTATCTTTCGTTATCTCCACCTCATCCACCATCGCGACCAGGGAGGAAACCCCACGCGGTCGTTATTTACAGACCCAGTATTATTATCGGTGGTGCTGTTGTGGGCGGCGGCGGTGGTTCTGATTATCTATCTTTAGCGGGCGAGTGGGATTCGGGGTTAGTTTTTCCCCTGTATTTGTTTGTGTGGGGAGGATTTTTCTTCGCGACCGAAATGATTCTCCAGCGACCGCCCTCATATAGTCGCACCTGGGTCACCCTACCCTCAGCAGAAATTCTCGCAGTGGATGGTCTTTGCCTGCGATGCAATTCACGAAGAATGTCTCGTTTCGCGGCAATGATCCTCGGCCCCCATTCTTTAGGTCCTTCATCGTTATTTGTTGTAACAAACACGGCGATGTTCGCTTCCGCGATTTCCTTCGCCCATGTGAATACTAAATCTTGATCGCCAGTTAGAAGGACGCGGCCCTTAAACCCACAGTCGGTTATTAATACGGGATCGGCGATCTTGAATTCCGCATCCCCGAACTCATCGTAAAGAGTGACGATCTGAAATCCCGCAGGTCTCAACAATCCCGCCAATTCAGTTCTTCCGAACGTCCGATCAAGCAAGAAGATTGGCGGTTCGTCAGGCCGTTGCTCTCCACTCGTAATCTTGGACTGCTTCTTTGACCTCAATAGCTGTTAGTCCATAGTCGCGTGCGATTTCTGGTACAGGCTCCCCAGATTTATTTCGTCCCCAAATCACGGATGCAGTGATACCTCGATCCTTAACAATTGGCTTGCCAGAAGAGAAAAGCGGGTCAATTGCTAGGCGCGTAGAATTGATTGGGAATACTCTAAGTGGCAGTCCATAGCCATCGCGCGGAATAAGCATGAGGTACTTGTCCAGAATCTCTCTCATTGCCCTTTGCCCATACGCCGTGGCGTTGATTGTTTCCCCAAGATGCTGAATGAATATCTCCTTGCCCGAAGTCTCGAAATTATGCGTCAAAAGGGGATGTTTTCCGGGTATGGTTTCGTGAACGTAATCAAGCGCCTTCCGCACGTTCTGGAAGGGGACCCCGCGTTCCGTAGTGGAACGCAATATGTGGGATTCGACCAGGTTGTAAAAGGACAGTAGCTTGTTTTTCTTGTCTGCTAATTCAATGAGGGGATGAAACATCCGGTGCACACCGGTGCTAGTTACGTAATCTTGGCCTTGCGTCCATGCGTGGAGTGTGGTGTAAGGGATACGCACATAAAATGCGGCCTCCGCTATGCTATACCGCGGAAACTCTCTTACATCGCCTTCGATTCGCAGTGGTCGTCTCTTGGGCATAGAATAAAATACGCTTCTCTTCTCGGGCTCCGCGCAGTACAATTCATTGGCGCGCAAACCTAGCCGCGACGAGCTTAGAGATTTATCCCGCCTGCCAGCGGCCTTTTTTTCAGGACTCAAACCTGCGATTAGTCCCGGTACATCAACCTCTTTCCTACGACTCCCTTGGTAGCGAGTTCTGCCCGGTTGCGGTCGGAAGTATCTCTCGCGTTGTAGCGAAAGTTAAACTCATCATTCCGCAATAAAGCGTCTGGGGCGGGGCCCTTCGGCCCTGCAAGAGTCGCATAGCGTCTCTACCCAGTCGAAGAATTAGGGTGACACGCTTTGATGCGGATGTCGAGACTTATCGTGGTAGGTCTATGCCCGTTGTCAGCTTTAGGCTTTCCGAGTGATAACTTATTTGGGGGACCAGCCTATCTGTTTGTATAATGCCGGGGACCTGATGCCTGATGACTGAAAACTGATGACTGATAACTGATAACTGACGACTGATAACTGATGACTAACCGCAATCCTACCTTCGCCGCACAACCTCTCTCCGGCTGGGGCCGTTATCCGGTAGTAACTTGCCATCTCTTTCGGCCGGAGAAACGCAGCGAGGTGGCGGATGTCCTGGCGTCGGGCGGGCAAACTTCTTACATTGCTCGCGGCCTGGGGCGCAGCTACGGTGACGCCGCTCTGAACGAGAATGCCGGCGTGATCTGGCCCATCCTGCTGAACCGTTTTCTCTCCTTCGACAACGCTTCCGGCGTGCTTGAATGCGAGAGCGGTGTGAGCCTCGCCGAGATCATTCAATTCTTCCTTCCGCGCGACTGGTTTCTGCCCGTGACGCCGGGAACAAAGTATGTGACCGTGGGCGGGGCGATTGCCGCGGACATTCACGGTAAGAACCACCACCGGGACGGATCTTTTTCCAACTTCGTTCTGGATTTCCGGCTGCTCGCTCCCACTGGCGAAGTTCTGCTCTGCTCCCCGGCCGACCATCCCGAGATTTTCTGGGCGACCGTGGGTGGCATGGGCCTGACGGGGGTCATTCTGAGCGCGCGGCTGCGGCTGCGACGGGTGGATTCGGCCTATATCTTCGTGGACTTTTTCAAAGCCACTAATCTCGAAGACGCCTTGGCGACGATGGAAGCGTCCGACGAGCGCTATGAGTACTCGGTGGCGTGGATCGATGCCCTTGCCACCGGCAAGACCATGGGCCGCAGCGTTCTGATGCGGGGGAATCACGCGCCGGAGGCCGAGCTGCCGGCGCGGCTGTGGAATTCTTCATCCGGAATTCGGAATCCGCAACCCAAAATCGGGAACGCTCCGACAAGTCCGACCCGTCCCCAATGGAACCTCTTCTTCGACTTCCCTTCCGGGGCTTTGAACCGGCTGACCGTGAAGGCCTTCAATAGCGCCTACTACGCCATCCACCGCACTGCGCCACGGCAACTAGTGGGGTTTGAAAAGTTCTTTTATCCGCTCGATGCCATCAACCAGTGGAACCGGATGTACGGCAAGCACGGTTTTGTCCAGTATCAGATCGCGCTTCCCCAGGCGAGTGGCCGCGCCGGCCTGCGCACCATTCTTGACCGGCTGGCGCGCTCCGGACGCGCCTCGTTCCTGGCCGTCCTGAAGCGTTTCGGCGACGCCGGCAATGGCCTGCTCTCCTTCCCGCTGCGCGGCTACACTTTGGCTCTGGATATTCCCGCGGCTCGCGGGCTCGTTCCCTTTCTCCATGAGCTCGACCGGATGACTCTCGATCACGGTGGACGCATCTATTTGGCAAAGGATGCTGTGCTCCGCGCCGAGAATTTTGCCGCCATGTACCCCAAGCTCGAATCCTTCCGCGCCATCCAGCGGAAACTGGACCCGGAGCGACTATTTTCTTCTTCTTTGGCGAGGAGGCTGAAGATTTGTGATTGATGATTGACCATTGGTGATTGGTGAATTGTGATTGGTGATTGTCGATTGGTGAATTGTGATTGGTGATTGAGGATACTGGATTGAGGATGGTCGATTGGGGGTGGTCGATATTCGATTGGTTCAATCGACAATCGCCAATGATCAATCACCAATCACAATTCACCAATCACCAATGGTCAATCACCAATCACAAATCACCAATGAAGGTGTTACTGTGCCGACGGTTCTAATCCTGGGGGCTAATGCCGGCATCGGCCGGGCCTTGGCGGCGGAATTTGCCTCGCACCAGTACGACCTCATTCTCGCCGGCCGCGACCTGGAAGAGTTGCAGGCTCTCGCCGCCGACCTGCACCTGCGCCATAACGTCAGCGCCCGCGCCGAGCGCGTCGATGTGCTGAACTTCGAAGCTCTGGAATCGGCACTCGCGGCGTGCGTCGATCCGGCCGGCGATTCGCTGGAGGGAGCCGTCCTCTGCACCGGCTACCTGGGAGATCCTGAGACGGCACGGAAGGATTTGAACGAAGCACGCCGGATTATCGATACGAACTTTACCGGGTCCGCGCTTGCCCTCGAGGTCCTGGCCAACCATTTTGAAAGGAAGCGCAAGGGATTCATCTGCGCGCTCTCTTCCGTTGCCGGAGACCGCGGGCGCCAGAGCAATTACCTCTATGGCTCGGCGAAGGGCGGACTGACGACCTATCTCCAAGGGCTGCGCAACCGGCTTTACCACCGCGGGGTCCACGTCATCACCGTGAAGCCTGGTTTCGTCGACACGCGCATGGTGTACGGAAAGGGTAAGCTGCCTCTGGTGGCTTCTCCGGAGGCCGTGGCGCGGGGCATTTACCGTGCGGTGAAAAGCCGGAAGAATGTGGTTTACGTTCCCTGGTTTTGGCGGGTTATAATGTTCATGGTGTGTTTAATTCCCGAAGAGTTGTTCAAAAAACTTAGAATGTAACTCTTGGCACCTCACCTGCCGCCCATGTTGATGGGGGAAATGACCACCGACTATCCAAAACGGCTGACAATTGTAGGCAGCGTGGGCTTGCTGGGAGCCAGCGCCGGAATCGTTGTCGGGCTGCTCGAGGCGGGTTTTATGCGCCTCTCGGACTGGCCTTTGGCTTTGATGCTGCCGCATGTCCCGCGCTCCTTCTGGGCCTTTGCTCCTCTCCTGGCCGCGGTGACCTTTGGGTTGCTGGGCCTGCTGGCGGGTTTGCTCGCCGCCTTGCCGAGATCCCGCTTCCTGGGGATGGTGATTATCGCCGCCCTCGCCGGTTTGGCCGGCGCCTACTTGGCCCTCGTGGTGCAATACACGCAATCGGCAAGCCTGTGGTATCCTGCGCTCGGGCAGTTTGTCACGCCCGCCATCTTCTTCGCCGTGGTTTTCACCTGGACTTTGCTCGCCCTATGGGCTACCCGGAAGCCTGGCTCCCCTTCGGGCTTTTTGTCCAATGTACCGCTGCGGCTTTGGTCAGGTGTAGTCTTTGGCATTATTGCCCTTTCGTGGGGATTCTTGGTTTATCCACTTCTCACCGACCACCTAACGGGCCATACGAACCACGCCACGGGCAAAACGCGGTCACCCAATATCGTCCTGATCGTGTGGGACACCACCCGCGCTGACCACTTTTCTTCTTACGGCTATTTCCGGAACACCACCCCCAACGTCGATCAGTTTGCCAAGCGCGGAGTTCTTTTCGAGAATGCCATCTCCTCATCCTCTTGGACGCTGCCGGCGATGGCATCGATTTTTACCAGCCTCTTGCCCCACCAGCACGGCGGCGGCAAGGAAACGGTTCTCGGAAACGGGCCGCGGACCTTGGCGGAAATCCTTCGAATGGGCGGCTACGAGACGGCGGGGTTCAATGCCAATCCTTATTACGGAAATATTCCCTGGGGACTGGCTCGGGGCTTTGAGACTTACCTCGACAGCACCAGGACCCTGGGTTACAGCTTTGACGCTACCCGGATCGGACGCGAGTTCATCGAACCTTATAGCGAAGAGTGGTTCCACCGCAGCCGCTTTAACCAGCCCGATGCCCACCAACTCAACCAGCAAGTTTACCGCTGGTTCGATCACCGCTCCGACCGCCCCTTTTTCCTCTTCCTCAATTACAACGATGCCCATGAGCCCTACGAAGTCCCTTCCCCTTACAACCGGCTCTACGTCCCCAAGGAAGCCAAACATCTGCTGCATACGAGAACGCCGGCCCGCTTCTACCTTCCTCCCGCCGAGCGCGAAGGGACGATTGCCGCATACGACCAATGCTTGAACTACATCGACAGCCAGGTGGGGGAGTTGCTGCGGTTTCTGGAGCAATCACCCGAGTGGTCCAACACCTACATCATCATTACCTCCGACCACGGGGAAGGTTTTGGCGAGCATGACACCTATTCGCACGGCTGGAACCTTTATCGCGAGGTCCTGCGCGTGCCATTGATTATCGCCGGCCCGGGAATCCCCGTCGGCGTCCGGGTCACGGGCATCGCCAGAACGTGGGATATCTTCGCCACGGCGCTCGAATGGGCGGGGTTGAAGCAAGCCGTTCTGCGCCGCACCAGCTTGGCCCGCCTGTGGGCGCCGGGGTACGCACCGAACATCGCGGATGAACCCTCCCTCTCGGAACTCCTGGATAACACTCCCCCGCCTTACCCCCAGGGCTTGATCAGCGTCACTACGCGGGAATGGCATTTCATCTGCCGGCCGGGTTATCGGCGCAACCGGCTTTATCATTGGCCCACCGACCCCTCGGAACAGCACAACGTTGCCGATTTGCCGGAGAATCAAGCTGTGGTGGAACACCTCAAGGCCAGCCTGCTCTCGATCATCGAAAGGTCGTACCGGCCCTGGCGCGACACCGGCTACCTGGCGGCGCTTGCCGGACCCGATTTCTCGCCGGACGCGGAGTCCCTCAAATCAATTCCCTCGCTGCCCGGGGAGCCGCTTCTTCCCCCAGGAGCCGGAGCGGCGCAAAGCCTTTTTCGCCCGAACCCGGAGAGTCCCCAGCCCAACAGCAAGAACCCTGACAAAGAATTGCTCGAGAGCCTTCCTTACGACGCGCGATGACCGGGGCTGGCCGCGGGTGAGTTTCCGGGGTGGGCATGTTCTGCGCCAACCGGCCCGCCTAGCCCCACGGCGACTTCCCTGCTCCCCCGTACGGACGGAAGATGCGCTGCGCCCGGCGGGCGACCGGGGGAGGTTCCCGCAGTGAATTTCTGCCAAAACCCGCGCCAAAAGTGTCATTCAAGGTGAATTGTCCCGTCATATCCTGAATTTTTCTGCAAAATCCACGTCATATCGCCGTAAATGTCCGACTCTTCTGCGGTCATTTTGTGCATGTTTCTTTTGTTTTCATACACATACTGGCTTTGATCGTCATAAATTAACATCTTTTTTAGTATGCCCGTCCCCGGCAGTGACATTTTGTTGGAATGGAAGCTCCAGGAGAGAGAGGAGGCCAGACTGTTGCGGGCTCTTTCGACATTTTTCGCGAGTGCCCGCTGCGCACAACGGTTATCTCCTTTTATCTCCTTTTTTATCTCCTTTACTTTCATAAACTCATCCAGAGCACTTTTTTTGCCCCTTTGTTTTCAATCAACCATCCAGAGCAATCTTCATTTTTAACATCTTTTTTCCCTTGCCCCTTTGTTTTCAATGATTCATCGGGACGTATTTTTCGCGGTCAAAGTCTCTTGGGTCCAGCGCCCCTGTTAAGGGCAACGGACAATCCATAGAGATTACCTTGAGGTTAGCGGTTCGTCGCGCTCTGAAGTCAGGAGTCTGCGTGCTGCTCAAGGCGTGCCGCCGGATACCGTTTGCCGTCTCCTCTCTCCTGCCGTCTACGGCCCACTTCCCGCCGGCCCGCGATCTGTCTCCCCCCCGCGGCGGCTTCCCTGCTCCCCTTTAGGCTAGCACATAGGCAAGGAATCCTGTCAAGAAGATTCTGGCGGAATTTCCTACGGGCAGGAAGAAATCTTATGCTTCCCGCGTCGATTTCCTGCCGGTAGGAAATGGCGACGCAAGGCTCGGTTGCGAGGGCGACAACACGTCAGCAATCGCCAACGACACCGGGCACAAGGGTGGTTACCCCGTTTTGCGTCAAAGTGAGTTGTTCCGAGCCAACTAGCGCCGCTCGCAGCCTGTTAATCATCGTCAACCGCGAAACTGAAGGTACGCTCCCCCCCTCCGTTAGCCGACAGATCCCGGACGCTAAACCGCCACGGTCCGCGTCAGTTCCCACCGTAGAGCAATCCTCCACTTGAGTTTTGGCCCCTTACAAGGTACGCTTTCATCCCATCCCGTTGGCGGGTCTCCACATGCCAGAAGGTCAACCAAAGAAAATTGTGTACCTGTTCGGTGCAGGGGCAACTCACGCTGAACTCCAGAACCTCGATCCAGACCTAATCGAGGAAAAGAGTGGACTCCTGATAGGAAGCGTCTCTTCGAGGGTTATTGAAAAAGCAAGACGTGACGAACGGTATATGGAAGAGGTAGCAATGGTCTCGGCGACATCCGGGGCGTTGAACATTGAACTGCTGATAAGTCTCATCGAAAACAGCAAGATTCCAACCCACAAGCGATTCCCTCCCTGAGGGTACCTGGGGCGTATGGTTACATGCTGTGGCGCAGGGCGGCGGTTCTCAGGTTCGGAGGTAAGCCTTATCGGACAAAGCTTTCATAATGCCTGCGCTTAGTCCAGACATTACGGCGGTAGTAGACGTCCTGAGTTCCTCATAAAGCTTTTTCTCGACCCCGTCTTTAAGAGAGCCATGGCTGATCCCATTGCGAATATTAAGCAGTTTGTTGATGTCGCCATCAAACTGTTCAAACTGATCGTGAGGCAGTCCTAAACGAAAGAGATTTTTCCTGAGGACCACCGGTTTCAGATTTGACTCAGTGTCCACAACGTCCTCAGGTATGCTGACCGGACGCTTCTCGAATTCAGAGGACAGCTCTACGAACTCCCGTTCACGCGCGAACTGGTGCAACCTGGAATCGTCCGGGAGTTCGCGCCGGAACAAATCAGACTTCGACTGGGGATTTCGAAGATTCCGAAACAAATCCGCCAGCGAAGCTGCAGCGATCGCGTAGCTCGCTTCGCCGCACGAGACTCCCGACTGATTTATAGCTCCTGCATAAAGTGAGAACGCAAACTTGCAAAAACCTTCGTAATGCGCATATAGCAACAGAACCAGAGCGCGCCTGTACCGTTTCAGTTCCTCCTCGTCCTGAATCGTAGCCCCGTAGTTTTGGAACGCACGTATCTCAGCATCTCTCCATGCTTGATCATCTTCGAGTTGTGCGCGGAGACCAGCCAGGTTCATAAGCGTGCTTCGACCCTGGTTTGAACGAATGAGATACGCTCGGCAAGCTGCCCTGGAGAATTTTTGCCGCCCCCGGTGGTCAGCTCAATGAAATCAGGATCAAGCTTTATGTCCATAAGCACCTGTTTGAGCGTTCCCATTTGAGCTACATCACCGGGGATCAATGCATCGATTCGGGACTGCAACCCCAGAGTGATAGCCTCGTAGTGATAGACGCTAAAACCACGCGTCAAACCATCTCGGGATTGATTGGCATATGCAAAGGCGCGGTCGCCGAGAGTCTGGTTCAGCACGGCGAACGTGCGCAAAAAAGTGGCTCTTTCGGCAGCATAATCAAATGGGAGCGCTATTTCGCGGTCCGAAACTCCTTCCATGTACTCGGTGAGGAAGTCCCCGACATCGTGTTTGAACGCGCGTCGATAATTCTTCATTGCGAAAAATCGCAATACAAGCTCTTGATCAAACGCACCTAATCGGCTCTGTTGCGACAGAGCTTTGGTTGTCTCTCGAAAGACTTCTATTCGGCTCAGCTCGGCAACGAAATTGTCGAAGGTAGCGTCGAGGAGTCTGATCGTGCAGTTTCGGAGTTGTTGCGCAGTTAGCAGCTGACCGCCGGTGTTGAGCCGTTTGAACATATGATATTTAAACCGCGGGTCGCTCCCCTTACGAACTACTTCGACCCGGACGAACGCGCGTTTCAGCCGTATTTGCAGAGCAGCTCCCAAATCATCAAACCTCATCCCGTTCAGCTCCTCCACGATGTCGCAGTCAACTAGCTCAAGTTTATCTCCGCGATGAACCGGAGGGTCGAGATGGGCCGCCTCCAACTCCCCGCGCAGATGCAGGTATGACGAAATCCTTTGAAGTCCGTCGATCAGCAGATAGCGCCCCTCTTCCTCTTCAATCACGTAGATCGGCGGGACCGGCATTTCCAGGAGCAGCGATTCAATGAACCGTGATCGTGCGCCCTCTGACCACTGAAAAAGGCGCTGGTAATCTGGATTGATGTCGAGCTCCTTGTTTTTGAACATGTCCAAAATCTCGTTGAACGACAAATCTAGACTCTGGGTATGCACCTTCGCCAGTTTGCTATCGATGGCTCTGATCAGTTCGACCACCTGCTGGTCTTGGGCGTTTGGCATAGTCATCCTCAATTCTTAGTGAAGCAAAGCACAGATTCCACCGCTGGGCTGCTAGAGCGGTAAAGGCGCGATTTCGTATTGATGTGAACCAGTGTTTGCAACAAAGGAAAATCAAGCCGGCGAGAAAGCACAAGCCCGCGTTCAGAAGCAATTTCGGCAAACATGGCGGGTAGGTCGGCGCGAATGTCTTTGAAATAGGAATCCTGGACCACGATCGCACACGACCCCTTTCGCTTCACGCAGCGCGATATCTCAGTCACTGAACTTGAAATGGCGGCGAAGTACTGTACATAGGTTTTGTAGTAGTAGCTCTTCGCCGCCTTCGACGGGTGATGGAGCACACGTCGGAGAAAAACATTGCAGGTTTTCCCCCACGTCGGGTCAGCCCCGTAAAATCCCCGTCGAATGGTGGGCGTACCAATTAAGGCTTCACGAAGATCGTGGAATCGTTCAGTAATGGGGAACCCTAGAACTGCCAGCTCCGGGGAGGTCGCCACTCCGTAATCAATCCTGGTGCAATAAGGGGGTGAAGATAAGACCAAATCTACACTTTGGTCAGGCATTGGGACGTTCTCCGACGACGCAACCTTTATAGTGCACTCCGCCCCCGCCAGATCCCATTCGTTTTGTTCCATCCGAATGGTGCCGGACATCCCAGACACTTGTGAAGTGAAAACTCGCAGGACCTCATCAAGTGGCGGCCGTATGCGCGATTGCGGGCCGGCTGGACGCTTGATCCATGTGGGGTTGGACGAATTAAATCTCGTGAGCAGGTGTCGTACGGCCCGAAAGAGAGCCACATAAAAAAATGCGGCCATAGCAGACATTTCCGAGGCTGATTCGAAAGTGCTCCCTGTCGGAAATTCCGATACTAACAGTGTGTGAATAGCTCTATCTATCCCGCGAATTGCGGCGGCTGCGGCAGGGGCAAACCACGTGACTAATGGGTCGTCATCAGAATCTACGTCATCAAAACCCCGCGCTTTTCTGGCAATGTCCGCCAAAAGAGGTCGCACGCTAGAGAGTTCAGTCCGCGGTAAGATGCGAGCCTTGGCAACGACAGCCATGACTGGATTCAGGTCGATGCCAATTGCACGATGTCCGCAGAGCGCAGCCGCAGTCGTGCTAGTGCCGCTACCGTTCCACGGGTCCATAATAGTAAAGCGCTTACCGGCCCCAAAACTGTGAATAAGCTCGCGAGCAAAATTCCCAGAAAACCCGGCGTAGTAAGGATACCACTCGTCGCGCCACACGCCGGACGAGCAACGACGCTTTGGGTTTGTAATCACGAGGTGGCCGTACATTTTCCTACACCGCCCGGTTTGCGTTCCATGAGAATGAATTCGATGTCGTTTTTGATGACGGAGTTCGGTTCATAGGGCTTGCCGAGAAACCCTCCCCCGTTATCGACTTCATAGACAGCGTTCGCGATTTTGTGCCAGATAATGGGCGCCAGGTTGTCGAACCCTAGTTTCCTGCAATGCTCCTGGATGGAAGCATGCAGCGGAACGACGGTATGGCGCCCATTGTTCTTCCGGCGGGACAAGCACACATCGCCCACTACGCAGATTAGGCGGCCGCCAGGAACGAGCGCTCGGAAACAATGGGCCCAGACCTTGTCGAGCTCGGTGATGAACTCGTCATAGTCACCGATGTGTCCCATCTGTCCTTCCGACTCCCGGTATATCTTAAGGGTCCAGTACGGCGGAGAGGTGAGTGCGAGGTGAACGCTCGCCGGCGCCAATTCGCTCATTGCTCGAGCATCCCCAAGGTTGAGACAATGCCACGTCGGAATCCTCTGGACTGCCGCATCAATCAGGTGTGTGAGCCTTGGATCTCTAGCAATTCGCGGGATGTCGGTCTGAGGGTTTTCAAAAGGAAACAGCTCGGAAGGAACAAACTTGGTGAGGTCTGCCGCTGGTCCAGCTTGCAGACCGTTCGCGGATTCCGTTCTACTCAAATCTGGCGATAGGCTCATGGGGCATCAGTACGATTATACCGAATATCCTCTCGTATAAGACTCCACATCCCGCCTCTCCGTCAAGGTCGATCTGATCCGCGCATACGGAATAACGACAGGAGGATCATGCACCATGCAATCGGTTTCTAGGGCACTCTTCCCAGACTCTGAAGTCAGATGGCCGATAAGTCGAAACCGTAGATGGGGTTCCCACGTTCGCCTGTTGATTCCTTCCGAAGATCGCACTTGGAAACCAGGCTGAGTGGGTACATCCACAGATTCGGCCTGGGAATAGCCCATAGTGGAGATTGGCCAATCTGCTCCACCAACTAACTTCAAACTGTACCACCCTCCATCCGGCAAGCTCCATCCGGCAAGGTTGCAAGCCTCTTCACGCTGTATTAGAGTCTTTCCGGTCCTATCGACATGACGCTCATCCATTCCGACACTTCACCGGAAGCCCGCGACCGAACCAAAGAGCCTGGTCTGTTTACGCGCCGCGACGCGATGGCGGTGGCGTTGCTTGTCGCCAGCCTGGTGGGCATGTTTTGGAGGGTCATCTTTACTTCCGCGATGTTCTTCTATCGCGACGTCTATAATTACACGTTTCCCAGCGCGCGCTTGATCCACGATCTCTGCCGCCAGGGTTTTCTTCCCTACTGGAATCCCTACTTGAATTACGGCCAGCCGCTGCTGGCCAATCCCAATCTCCTTTTCTTCTACCCTTTCACGCTGCTCATGGTTCTTTTACCCATCGATATCGCCTTTACGATGCACTTCCTGGCGCATTTTGCTTGGGCGGGAATCGGTGTGTATGTGTTAGCGCGTTCGTGGGGGCAGACCTATCTGGGAGCTTTTTTTGCGGCAATCATCTTCATGCTGAGCGGACCGGTGCTTTCCCTCGGCAATATCTATAACCTGGCCGCCTGCGCCGCCTGGATTCCTTGGGCGCTGTGGGCTACCGACCGCGCTCTGGCCAGCTCGCGGCGGCGTTCGTGGATCGTACTCAGCGTGATCTTCTCATTCCAGTGGCTGGCCGGTGAACCGCTGACCATGCTGGCGACGTTTGGCCTGTCCTTCGCCTACGCCTGTTACCACGTGGTCCGAGGTCCGAAGTCCGAAGTCCAAAGTCCGCAGCCCGCAGCCGATACCCGAAACTCGAAACTCGAAACTCGAAACTCGAAAGTCGCGCATCGTCCGAATTTCGATTTTCGAGTTTCGATTTTCGACCCGGGGACTTCGCCATCCGGTCGCGCCTTCCTCCGCTTGCTCGGGATTTTCTTTCTGGTGGGCGTGGGAATCATGCTGCTCTGCGCGGCGCAGTTTCTGCCGGCCTCCAGTGTGCTCAGCCAGTCGCGGCGGGGCGTGCAGGGTTTGAGTTTTGGTGAGACCACTACCTGGTCGGTGAATCCCTTCTACTTGATGGAGATGCTGGTGCCGGACTTTTACGGCGCCGGGATCGGCGCCCCCACCGGCTGGCAGGGGTTGATGACCGACCCGAACCTGGGCCCGCATTATCTTTCCGTTTTTCTTGGCTTTGTACCCCTGTTCTGCGCGCTGGCCGGATGGGCGCTGGCACGCGACCGCCGCCGCAACTTCGTGGCCGGCGCGGCCGGAGCGCTCTTGCTGCTCTCCTTCGGCCGCTTTACGCCCGTCTTTGCCCTGGCCTATTTGCTTTTTCCGCCCCTTACCATGGTGCGCTACCCCGTCAAGCTTCTGGTCCTGGTTACGTTTCTGGTGGCGATTCTGGCAGGGTGGGGATTCGATGCTTTGCTCGTACCGGCTTCACCGTGGAAGACTCATTGGCGCCGGCTGCTCGTGCCTCTCAAGATCGTCCTCGGTTGTATCCTCGCCATCCTGGCCGTGGCTTGGATGCTGCCTGCTCTCATCATATCGCCCACCCGGTGGGTGCTGAGTACGCTCGGGGAGACGCCGTTCAACCTTCACCAGATGCCGGATTTTCTCGTCACCATGCTTCGCTATCAACTTCCCGGCCTCACCGGATTCTGCTTGGGCGGAATAGTTTTGGCCTACGGCCTGGAACAGGGGAAATCCTGGGCGCGCCCGGGATTGTATGCCTTCGCTCTGCTGGCGGTCGGCCAACTGGTGATGGTGAATTCCGGCGCGAACCCGACGGTACCCAAAAGCTTCTTCACCTACCGGCCTCCCGTCTTGAAGGAATTCAAGGGTCCGCCCGGAACCTATCGGGCCGCTTCCTTCTGGCCCCTGGTCGCGACATCCGACACCCAAAGTCTGCAAACCTACACCAGTTTTGATTCCATTCCGGAAGCGGCCGACTTCGGGCCCATGGCGCAAGGAGCCTTGCAAGCGCGGTTGCAACTCGCCACGGGCTCCATGCTCAACCAAGTGGAGGGAAACATCAACCTGGATCTGGAGCGCTCGATGCCGCCTTACCTTTACGACGTGGAGATCTACCAGAGCCGTGAGGCCGCGCATCCGGAGCTGGTGGATTGCATGCTGGGCCGCACGAACGTGAAGTATATTCTTCGGCCCACGCGCGCCGACTCCGCGGCCACGCGGTTGATGGGAGAAGTCTTCAATGGCTCCCCAACGCCGAGTGCCTTGTATGAGGACTTGTGTTTCGTTCCCCGCGCCTACGTGGCGGGCAATTCCCTGTTCTCGACGAATTCCACCGAGACCCTGGATCACCTGGCCGCAGCGGATTTTGATGCACTCAACACGGTTATCCTCGCCTCGACGGCGGGCTCATCACCTGCGGTAGGGGCACACCATGACGTGCCCCTACCCGCCGGGCAAGTGGAAATCGTGCATCGCGATCCTAACTCCGTCACCCTTCGGGCGGAACTCGCGCGCCCCGCTTACATCGTCCTGTTGGAGCGGTACGATCCCAATTGGCAAGCTACGCTCGACGGCCGCCCCGCCGCCGTGTTCCGCGCCAACCAGATTTTTCGCGCCGTCTACGCTGGGGCCGGCCTTCACGAAATCCGTTTTAACTATCGCCAGCGCGGCCTGCGTGTGGGAGTGATCATTTCGCTTCTCACCCTCGCGGCATTGGGTGGTGGATCTCTTGGCTCCTATTTCAGCTCGTAGACTTCAAAGTCCCAGTAATTGACGGCCGGTCGATAATGACGCTGCAAAACGCCAGCCAGGGCAGGGTACACCTGAAGGTATTGTTCCGAGTCCTTCAGCGAAAAGGTGACCGCCACGATCGTGTCATGGCGCTCCACCACGACATACCGGGGCCGGCTCAGCTCGATGGTGCGCGCCAATTCCTGACGCCAACTTTCCGGCGCCCACGTCGCCATCACACCCACGTTGGTCACGAACCGGCTGGGGTTCTCCCGTTGGGAGAGAAAATTGATGAGCGCCGCCGTGCCCCAAACGAAGACCTCATCGCGGGGTTGGGAATGCGCTTTCAGGTAATCCACCACGCGCAGTTGGTCCCCGATCTTTTCCAGGGGCAATTGCCAGTAATACGACTGGTAGGAGTACTCCGCATTCCGCATCCAGTCCGCCGCGTACCGGTACTGCTCGGCAATTCGCACGGTTTCTTCCGGCAGCAGCGAGAAGACGAGGCTGGCAAACAGCACCCACAACAAACCCCGCGCCAAGGCCCAGTGCCGTCGCACGAAGATCCGGTGAAGGCAGACGACGCCCTCGTAGGTCTTCAAACTGACGTAGGCCCAGAACATGGCGAAAAACGAAAAACAGGTTTCAAAATAATAGGGGTGGAAACGCCCCTGACTCGCCGCGGCAAGGTATCCTGCCAGCGCCAGCAAGGTCAGCGGCGCAACCCGCCCCAGCTCGCGGCGCAACCAGGCAATCAGCAGGGTGACCGCGGGCATGACCTCCCACCATATTCCCAGATGCTCTTGGGTCCGTTGGAGAGCAAAGAGGAGGAAAGCGCGGCTCCAATGAAATGCCTTGGCGCCATAGCGCGGCAGAACCACAAACTGCACCTCTTTCATCGCCGGCCATGCACCAGAAAGGTAGAAATATACCAACACTGCCACGATGGCGAAGACAAAACCCGCCGCCACCATCAGCGTCCTCCCCAGCCAGTCTTTCCAGGGAATTAACAGGCGCAAACCCTCGAAATTCGAAACTGGAAACTCGAAACTCGGCCTTTCCAACTCGGAGGCAGCCTTGCCCGCGCCGAGTTTCGATTCTCCGATATCTCCCGATTGCAAATTCGGCGCAGGGCAAGACAATTTCGAATTTCGAGTTTCGAATTTCGACTTTCGAATTTCCAGTTTCGAGTTTCGAATACGGTCCAGCCCACGGAAGTCCACAAAGGGTACCAGCGCCAGGAATGGGAAAAAGAATGCGGCGTTATACTTCAGCCAAAAAGCTGCGCCCAATATCAGACCCACCGCAAAGTACCGAGCCACATGCTGGGTCCAACCTTGCCCTCTCTCTGGGAGAGATGACGCCCCAGGGGCGAGGGCAGGTGAGGGGTTTGTTCCACACAAAAGGAACCAAACGGCGAAGACGCAGAGCATCACGAAGGATTCCGTCTGGAGGGCTTGCAGGTAGCCCTGACGGCAGTGGCGGCAGGCGTAGAAGATCACCGCCAGGATTGCGCCGGCCATCCCCAGATAACGGCGGGCAAAATAGAAAATGAAGCAGGAAATAATAAGCAACCATAGAATGTCAACCACGCCCACGAACCACATCACGGGCCCGAAGATTTTCACGATCGGGGCGTAGATATAGAAAATTCCCGGAGGCTTGTTGTCCCAGAGGTCACGATAAAGAAGTTTGCCGTGTAAGAGGCCCTGCGCGATTACACAATAGGTGGCTTGATCCCGCCCAATGATGTAGCGAAGGTTGGGGAGAGCCCGCAGGAATACCAAGACGAGCGTTCCAGAGAGCCAAGCGCGTGAGCGATTCGAGGCCAGCAAATTGGTAACACCCGCACGGGTATCTTCTCCGGCGCGACGCTTTCCCAGCGTGATTTGGCGAGTAGGTCAATCGTCGGTCAAGCCGGCTCCCCAATCTACATTATTCCGGTTGTCGGATACAATGAGGATGTGCTTCAGGGATAGTCCTACATTCTGCTCTGTTCCGGCCGTTTCTTGGCCGCGTCTGAAACTTCATGTTAAACTGCTCCCGGTTCGCCTCCCGTTGGCCATCAAAGCGGACCATCGAGAGGGCCTTAGACGATGGGCCATCCAGAAGGGTAGACAAAGCAGGAAAGGGCGTTTCAAGAACCTGGCTAGAGTCTCGGCAGAGTAACATGTTCTTCTTCTTCGAGTATATTCTGGTGGCCGTCCTGATCGTGGCTACGTACTTCCTTCGCAGCTTCCCCTCCGGGTGGTTTCAGGGGGCGGAACAATGCCTGAGCCGCTTGGCAAGGAGGCGCGCCCTTGCCGTCCTGGTGGTGGGCGTTCTGTGTCTTGTCGTACGCGCCGCCCTTCTGAACAACCTGCCGGTCCCGCAACCCGGCATCCACGATGAGTTCACCTTCCTGTTGATGGGTGACACTTATGCACACGGTCGCCTGGCGAATCCGACTCACCCGATGTGGATCTACTTTGAGACCTTGCACATTATCCAAAAACCCACGTATGTTGGGTTGTTCTATCCCGCCCAGGGCATGGTTCTGGCGCTGGGGCAGGTGATCGGACACCCCTACGTAGGTGTGTGGCTTTGCTCCGGCGTGATGTGCGCAGCGATTTGCTGGATGTTGCAAGGCTGGTTGCCACCGGGATGGGCTCTGCTGGGTGGGTTGCTGGCCGTCATGCGGCTTGGCACTTTCAGCTATTGGGCAAATTCTTACTGTATGGGCACCTTGGCGGCAATCGGCGGGGCGCTCGTCTTGGGAGCCCTACCGAGGATCAAACGTTACCAAAAGGTGCAGGATTCCCTGCTGATGGGCTTGGGGCTGGCCCTTCTGGCCAACACCCGGCCTTACGAGAGTCTGTTCTTCACCGTGCCGGTGGGCGCGGCGCTCTGCGCCTGGATGCTGGGAGCGAAGGGCCCACCACTTCGACACTCGCTTCTACGAACCGCACTGCCGATGGGCGTTCTCCTGGCGGCTGCGGCGGGAGGCATGACCTATTATTTCTGGCGCACCACCGGCAGTCCCTTCCTTTCACCCTATATGGTTTACATGAAAACCTACAACGCTGTACCGCCTTTTCCCTGGCAACCTCTAAACCTCACGCACGTGTACAATCATCCGGTGCTGGAGCATTTCTATCGGCATGATTGGGAAATGTACTTTTACTATCTAGACAGAAAGCATCCCTTGCATGTGTTAGCCGGTAAGGTCTCGGATCTGTACGGCTTCTACCTGGGGCCCATGCTGGCGCTGCCCCTGGTCATGATGTTCGCCGTAAACCCCTGGCAGTTTCTCCGCAGGTCCATCGCCGGCAAGACTGGCTTTTTGGTGGCGGTGTGCGGCGCCACTTTCCTCGGGGCGGCGCTGCCCATCTATTTTATCCCGCACTACGTTGCACCGGTAACCGCAGCGATCTATGCGTTGGTTTTACAAGCCATGCGGTACCTGCGGCTGTGGCGTTGGCGCGGAAGACAAGCCGGGCTGGGGTTGGCGCGGGCGATCCCGGCCAGTTGCCTCCTGCTCTTCGTGCTACGCGGTTTTGCGCCCCAATTGCACATTCCCACCCCCGTCGAATGGAAGCACACTTGGGCCTCCGAGCATTTTCAGAACGTTGACCGGGCCAAGGCCTTGGCGCGATTGGAGGCACTACCGGGGGACCATCTCGTCATTGTGCATTACAATCGATATCATTATACGAATAATGAATGGGTGTATAATAGGGCGGATATCGACAGAGCAAAAGTCGTGTGGGCGCGTGACATGGGCGACTCCGGAAATGCCGAGATAATTCGGTACTTCCCGCAAAGGCGTGTCTGGCTGGCGGAACCAGACCTTGCGCCTCCCAGGTTGTCACCCTATCCTGGGGTGGCGGAAGCAGGCGATAAGCAATGAACATTTACCGGGTTCTGGAGATACCCCTGGTCTATCGAATGTCACAGGCCGTCCTGGGTCCCGGTTATGTCCGCATCATTAGCCAACATCTTTCCCGGACTTTTGCGCAGTTACCGGCCCCGGTGACAGTTCTCGACGTGGGATGCGGACCATCCTCCTTCTTATGGAATTTCGGCATGAAGCCTGTGGGGCTTGATCTCTGCCGTGCCTACACAAAGAAATTTCGCGACGCCGGCAACCTGTCCGTCACGGCTTCGGCCGCGGTTCTGCCATTTCCGGCAAACTCTTTTGACCTGGTGTTCAGTATGAGTCTGCTCCATCATCTCCCGGACGCCGTGGCACGCGAGACTGTTGGGGAAATCCTCAGGGTGACGCGGCCCGGTGGACAAGCAGTCCTTTTTGATCCCGTACTTCCCAAGAAGGCTTGGCGGCGTCCGCAGGCATGGGCGCTCTGCAAACTCGATCGCGGCAAATTCATTCGATCTCAGAGCGATTACGAGTCCCGCATTTTGGGAGGGCGAGAATGTAAGACCTTTCGATTCACCCATACCCTCTTGGGCGCAGAAGGTGTGCTGACCCTTCTGCACAAGGGACGTTGAGGACAATTTGCAATCCGCCAGCCCGGTAGTCAGCCGGTCTCGACGGCAAAGGTGGCGCGACAATTTCGCTTTGAATCTGAAAGCATCCGACCTGAACTGCCGGTCGGCGCTGCACGTCTTTTGTTCTGAACTTCAGATAAAGGTAACTCACATGGTGGACGATGTCCGCACGATCCCGGCAGGAATCTCGGTTCTGGTTCCCGTCTTTAACAGTGAGTTGAGCCTGGCGGACTTGGCCGATCGGCTTCACCCCGTCCTGTACCAGACCGGGGAGAAGTTCGAAGCTGTACTCGTGAACGACGGCAGCCGTGACGGAAGTTGGGATGTAATCTGTCGGCTTTCTCGATCCCACGATTGGGTTCGGGGCATCGATCTGATGCGAAATTATGGCCAGCACAATGCATTGCTATGCGCTATTCGCGCCGCCCGATTTGACAAGATTGTCACGTTGGACGACGATCTGCAGAACCCCCCTGAGGAAATCCCACGCTTGTTGGCTGAAATCCGGAAGAGAGCGGATGTGGCCTATGGCTACTCCCAACAACAACATCACGGCCTGCTTCGTGATCTGGCCTCAGAGATCACCAAATTGGCTCTGCAGAGGGCAATGGGTGCCCAGACCGCAAGGCGCGTCAGTGCCTTTCGGGCTTTTCGCACAGAATTGCGTGCCGCCTTCGCAAAGTATGAAGGCCCGTTCGTGTCGATCGATGTTTTACTGACTTGGGCGACCTCCAGTTTTGTTACCGTTGAGGTGCGCAACGACCCGCGCAAGGTCGGTCAGTCGAATTATACGGTCGGAAAGCTCATTACCCATGCCCTGAATATGCTGACCGGATTCACGACGCTTCCACTACAGTTGGCCAGTTTCTTCGGGTTCGGATTGACGGCATTTGGCGCTGGCATACTGTTTTACGTCATTGGTCGGTACCTGCTGCGAGGAACCGGCGTTCCCGGATTTCCATTCCTCGCGTCGATTATCGCCATTTTTTCAGGGGCGCAGTTGTTTGCGTTGGGCATTATCGGTGAATATCTGGGTCGTTTGCATATGAAGACGATGGAAAAGCCGGCATACACTGTGCGAGGCGAGATAGAAATCTAGGGGATTTCCTCGCCGCTGGGTCTTACAACTGGGACGCGCCCTCCCGCACTTGATCGGGAGCGCGCCACCTAATAACCATGACTTCCCATAGCAGTTACACGATCCCTTTCAACCACTCGGCGGTGGTCGGAAGGGAGTTGGATTACGTCACCGAGGCGTTGAGGGGCGGCCAGATTGCCGGCGATCAGACCTTCACGCGGCGCTGTCAAGGGCTGCTGGAGGAGGTCTTGCAGGTTCCCAAGGCCCTTCTCACGACCAGTTGCACGCATGCCCTGGAGCTGGCGGCATTGCTGTTAGACCTTCAGCCCGGCGACCAGGTGATTGTTCCGTCGTTCACGTTTGTGTCGACGGTTAACGCTTTTGTCCTGCGCGGGGCATGGCCTGTCTTCGCCGACATTCGGCAGGACACCCTCAATATGGACGAGGCACAAATTGAGCGATTGCTGACCCCACGGACGAAAGCTATTGTTCCAGTGCACTATGCCGGCGTTGGGTGTGAGATGGGTGTGGTCATGCAAATTTCCTCGCGGCATGGCATTCCGGTGGTGGAGGACAATGCGCATGGGTTGTTTGGCAGCTACCGGGGGCGCAAGCTTGGGACTTTCGGGACTTTCTCCACGCAGAGCTTCCACGAAACCAAGAATTTTACCTGCGGCGAGGGTGGGGCGTTGCTGTTGAATGACGCGCGATACATTGAGCGCGCCGAGATCATGCGCGAAAAGGGTACCAACCGCGCCCGATTCTTTCGCGGTCAGGTGGACAAGTACACCTGGGTGGACATCGGTAGCAGCTACTTGATGTCCGACGTGCTGGCGGCATTTCTCTATGGGCAATTAGAGGTCTGGCAACAAATTCAGGAGAGACGGCGCACCATCTGGGAGTACTATGACCACCACCTTGGCGATTGGGCTCGCGGACGTGGCATCCGCAGGCCCATCGTACCCTCCCACTGTGATCAGGCTTATCACATGTACTACCTGCTGCTACCGAGTCAGGAAGACCGAACGGCGCTGATCGAACATTTAAAGAAGCAGGGCATCCTGAGCGTTTTTCATTACCTGCCTCTGCACCTCTCGGTAATGGGGAGGAAATTCGGGGGCAAGCCGGGCGCTTGCCCGGTAACAGAAGACATATCGGAGCGCCTGCTCCGCCTGCCTTTTTACAACACGCTTTCCGAGATCCAACAAGAAAAGGTTGTTGCCGCTCTCCGCGAGTTTTAGTTTCATCACAATTCAATGGGTAGGCGGGGGAGAAGCCTCGTTACCGCATCTTCTTGAAGCGGCCGCTGAACTGATCTTTCTGCACAATCTCCATCCGGGCTGGAATCTTGAAGGGATCCAGGCGCCCCCGGCAAAACTCCCGGACACGCTTTTTGAAGGACGTAAAGTCTTCCGGTTCGATGAGGTTGAAACGGGCAACCACCATATTGCCGGTAATCACATTGGGGGCGGAAGAGACCGTGACGTCGCGCACATTCGGGATCTCCATCAACACATTTTCGACTTCCGCGGGATACACCTTCTGGCCTCCCACATTGACAATTTCGGTGGTCCGTCCCAGAAAGCGAATGTAATCCCCCTTCACTTCCACCAGGTCGCCGGTATTCAGCCACCCCTCGGCGTCGAATGGAGACGGGGCATTCAGGTAACCCAGCATGGCGGACTGGGCCTTGATCCACAGGGTGCCGTCCACCACTTTCGTCTCGAATCCTTCCCCGCCGACGCGCACCCACAGCGAGTCAGGGCGCTCGCTCTTCGAGCGTAGAATGCCGACCTCGGAAAGTCCGTAGGTTTGTTGCAAGGTGACGTGCGGCAGGATCTCGGAAATTTTTGCCAGTGTCCGCTCCGGCATCATTTCCGTGCCGTAGGTAATGAGCTTCAGCGATGACAGATCGTAGTGGTTGTAGGCCTCCGAGAGCACTAGGAGGTTCAGGAAAGTCGGAGAGGTGGGAAGCAACTCCACCTCCTGGGCAGCAATGGTGGCGCAGACCACGTGCGGATCGCGGCTCGGGCTGACCACCACGGTTCCGGCATTGGATAGCACATGGAACAGCGTGTTGATGCCGCCGATGTGGTCGATCATGAGAAAGGTCAGCGTCACCATTCCCCGTCGCGGCGTCTTGAATTTATCCAGCAGGCGGGCGAAGTCATGCAGAGCGGCCTTGCTCTTCCCCGTAGACCCGGAACTAAAGAGGACCAGGCCGGGATGATCGCGCTGAGCGAGCTGCGCAAACAAGGGATGGCTGGGGGTGACCGCCCGCCTATCCAGCATCAACGCGCCGCCCGCATCAGGTGGGAACGACCAGACTGCCTGCACTTCCGCGATGTCGAGGAATTCAGCCTCCTGGGCGGCTGCCGCCGGTGAGAGCGGCACCACGATAGCACCGCGGTCCACCAGCGCCAGCAGTGCGGCCACGATCTTGGGTGAATAATCACCTCTTAGCGCGGCAATGGTGCCGGCCTTTAAGACGTGTTCATCCAATTGGGCGGAACATTTCCGGACATTCTCGCGCAGCCACGCATAGGAAACCGGATGGTCTTCGTGAGCCATGAAGACACGCTCCGGGTTGCGATCAAAGATCTCGAATAGCCAATCGAGATGGTGCACGGTCAGGCTCCTCCGAGGTAGATGACTTGCCCCGTAATGGCGCTGCTTTCGGGCCGGAGGAAGAACTCCACGACGTTAAAGACATCCTCCATGGTGCCCTTGCGCTTAATGGCCAACCGCCCCACCAGTTGATCGATCTTGGCCGCGGGAACGTTGCGTATCAGATCGGTATCGATGGGAGAAGGGCCCACGGCGTTCACCGTAATTCCGAATCCCCCGAGTTCCCGCGCCAGCACCCGGGTCAGGGTCTCGACCGCGCTTTTGCTGGCGGCGTAGATCGCCTCTCCCTCCAACCTCATGGGTACCGCGATGGTGGAAAAGTTGACGATGCGGCCCGCTTTGCGTTGCTGCATCAATTTGGCGCTTTCCCGGCACACCAGGAAGGTGCCTCGCACATTTACCCCCAGCACCCGATCCACCGTGGCGCCGGGAACCAGCAGGACGTGGTTCATCGAGGCGATGCCGGCGTTGTTGATGGCGACATCGAGACGTCCGTAGCGGGAGCGGATGTGGCCCGTCAGGCCCAGGACCGAACGCTCATCGCTGACATCGGCCACGATGTGTTCATAGCCATCCAGCGTCCAGTCGGGTTCCCCCCGGCTGCACCCGACCACGCGATAGCCGCGCTCGACAAGCGATTGGGCAACAAATTTTCCCAATCCGGTCCGGCTGCCGGTGACCAGGGCGACAGGAGTTGGCGAAATGTTGGGCTTATGCGGGGTCACTTCTTTCCTTGAGCAACATCACGACGTACTCGGCAAGCGTACCGATGGTTCGAAATGGGCTGCGTTTCTGCGACATGGCGCGGTCATCGGCAAGCACAATCTCCGTCCCCACCGCGTCGTTAATCTGCTGCTCGACTTCCACGAGCAGGGAGACCAGCGCCGACGAATCGAGCTGCGCGTGGGCCCCGAAAAGTCGGGTTTGGTCGTTAACCTCAGTCACAGGCTGCCCAGGCGGGAGGCATTGTTTGTAAATCTCGCAGATCAGGTTCGTGCATTCTTGTAGGGAAAGGGTCACGTGAGAATCCTTTGTTGCCAGGAAAGCGGCGTCGGGAGCAAATGGGAAGAGTTCGGCGCATGCCAGTGCAGCGTCGTTTCCGGACTGGAAAACCGGCACCCGAGCGAGGCGCAGACATTCATGACGCGGGTATTGGCCGCGGCAATCTTCGCCGAGGCGCTATGAGCACCCAACCTGTGGACGGTGCGAAGCGTTTCCGCGTACAACGCAAAACCGGCAAACCCGATTTCATTCTCGGGGTCGACGGCGCCGAGACGCAGGTCGGCATTTCCATCGCGGATCACCACGTTCATGAATCCCAGAACCGTATTCGGACGGCCCAGAACCAGGACGTGGTCGTCCGGAACCCCGCTGTCGAGTGCGCACCTTACCCATTGCATGTACCGCCGGTTTGCCAGGTATCCTGGAAAACGTGGGTCGCCGTGATAACGGCCGAAAACAAACGCCGATTCGGCGATGCGAAGAATCGCCACGTGATCCCCGGATTCGGCCGGTCGGATGGGGAATCGGTGCTTGGGAAGCGGCTCCGGCTTCAATGGCTGGATCTGTGCCAGAATGCTGAAATCAACCGGAAGAAAACCCGCGGCAATCAGCAAGGCCTGCGTGGCGGTGTCGGCCCCGTCGGCGTGAGCTGAAACCAACTCTGCTTTGGTTTGGCCGCAAAACGTATCCAACGCTTCGGATAACGCTACACTCGGGTTGGTCTCGGAAGGGGGAGCCTCCGACAAGCGCAAGTCGGCTACCGGAAAGCCGAATATGGCCTCGTCCCAGGGGAGGCAGGCGATCTTCGCCCAGTCCGGGTGGCTTCGGAGAAGGGATTGATACTCAACGGAAAACACAAAAGTTCTCCTTGCGTCGCATGATAGCAAACACGGGACATTGTTCTCTACTAGGATTTCCACTTTGACTTCCCGGAGGAAATTCAGCCTCGCGTGCCTGTCCGTTAATCCGATCCGGGTGGCGGGTAGTGATTAAGTTTGATGCCGAGGCTGCTCTGTGCAACAATTTGGTGGCGTCAATTCGCCGCCACATCATCAATTGGCCAACTGTTCAGCATAGTGGTTGCTTGCCGTCTCAAGCAGGTGAGAATAAACTGGTCGGAGTTTTGAGTATTTGATATGGGCGACTCCGGAAATGCCGAGTTAATCCGCTACTTCCCGCAAAGGCGCGTCTGGCTTGCGGAGCCGGACCTTGCGCCCCCCAGGTTGTCGAGCTATCCTGTCCCGGTGGACCTGCCGACTCCCCTGCGAGACACGCCATGAAGTCCGCGACGCGAATCATGGAAAATACCGCGGCCTACCGCCTCTGGCAGGCGCCCTTTGCGGAGAAGAAATTTGCGCCCATCCTGGCCCACAATGACTTGCGCACGGCGCGGCGAGTGCTCGACGTGGGTTGCGGGCCGGGCACCAATACTCCGCGCTTTGCCCACACGTACTATCTGGGAATCGATCATAATTTGCGCTACCTCGAGGATGCTCGCCGGCGGTACGGACGGGATTTTCTGGCAGCGGATGTCACGCGCCCGGTGCTGGCCCCGGCGGCGCGCTTCGACTTTATCCTGATCAACAGCTTTCTGCACCATGTCGACACGTTCTGCGCCCGCGCGCTCCTCTCGCAGCTCGGCGCCCTGCTTACGGATGACGGTCACGTTCACATCCTGGACCTGGTCATGCCCGCGCGACCCTCGGCGGCCCGGCTCCTCGCCCGCCTGGATCGCGGAGAGTTTCCGCGCCCTCTGGAAGACTGGAAGCAAATCTTCAGTGAAACGCTCGAGACTGAAATCTTCGAACCCTACCCGCTCACCGGTCTGGGGGCGGCTCTCTGGCAAATGGTTTATTTCAAGGGGAGAAGGAAATAATGAGCCGCCCTTTCCGCTTGTCCGTGGCCGTTCCCCTCTATAACGAGGAAAGCGTGCTGCCGGAGCTTTTGCGCCGTCTCCGCGCGGTACTGGAAAACCTCGCAGGGGGGCCGCACGAAATGGTCTTCGTCGATGACGGCAGCGCGGACCGCACGCTGGAGATCGTGGAATCGGAAGCGGCGCTTGATCCGAGGATTGTCGTGGTGGCGCTGTCGCGAAATTTCGGGCACCAGGCTGCGGTGACAGCGGCTCTCGACCACTGCTCGGGCGATGCCGTGGTGGTGATGGATGCCGACCTCCAGGACACCCCGGAGGCGATTCCGCGTTTTGTGGAGCAGTTCCAGCGAGGGTACGACGTGGTCTACGCCCAGCGCGCCCACCGCAAGGAAGCGTGGTGGCTGAAGCTCTCATATTTCCTCTTCTACCGACTCTTGGCGATGCTCTCCGAGTTAAACCTGCCGCTCGACGCGGGTGACTTCGCCCTGATCTCGCGCCGCGTGGTGGAGCAACTTCGCCGCCTGCCTGAGCACCACCGCTACCTGCGGGGCCTGCGCAGTTGGGTGGGATTCCGGCAGATCGGCATCCCCATCGATCGCGCCGAGCGGCACTCCGGCCGAAGCAAGTACAGCCTTCGGAAACTTGTCGAGCTCGCCTCGGACGGAATTTTCGCCTTCTCCATCGTGCCCCTGCGCCTCGCCATCCTGTTGGGCGCGCTGGCCACCGTTCTATCCGGTTTGTTTTCGGCCTATGCGGTCTACGCGCGGCTCTTCCTCCAGCGCTCTCCCCAAGGCTTCACCGCCCTGGTCTTGCTCATCACTTTCCTCTCGGGCATTCTGCTTTTCTTCATGGGAATCATCGGTGAGTACGTGGGGCGCCTCTACGAAGAGGTGAAGGCTCGCCCCCTTTACATCACCGGCAAAACGCTGGGATGGCGCCCTCCCCGCACGCTGGAGGCGCGGGCGCCGGAGCCCGCAGCCAAGCCGCCGGGGACGCCCACCGGCGCGGCCCCCACTGAAGAGGGAACCGGATAGGGAGCTGAAATTCCCCTTTGCGCAACGATTATCTTGAACGCTATCGCGAGCTGTACCAGCGGCACTGGTGGTGGCGCGCCCGCGAGAAGTTGATCCTCGAAACCCTCTGCGCCCACGAACCCCCGGGCGGGTGGAAGAGAATTCTGGATGTCGGTTGCGGCGATGGTTTGTTTTTTGATCAGTTAACACCTTTCGGAGAAGTGGAAGGGGTGGAGCCCTCCGCCGCGTCGGTCAGCGAGCAAGGCCCCCACCGCTCTCGCATCCACATCGGTCCCTTTGACGAGAACTTTCAGCCGGGCAAGGAGTTCACGCTCATTCTCATGCTCGACGTCCTAGAGCACCTCGCGGATCCTGCCGCCGCGCTCGGTCGCGCCTTGGCCTTGCTCGCCCCCGCGGGGATGTTGCTGGTCACCGTGCCCGCTTTCAACGCCTTGTGGACGAATCACGACCTCATCAACCAGCACGTCACTCGTTACACCCGCCGAACTTTCCGGGAGTTGGCTCGGCAGGCGGGTTTGGCGATCCAGTCGGAGCGTTACTTCTTCCAATGGCTTTTTCCCTTCAAGCTCGCCACTCGGGGGCTGGAACGCGCGATGCACTTTCCGCCCCGGCCGGCGAGCGTCCCTCCCCGGTGGATCAACACTCCCCTCTATCTGCTCTCCCGCCTCGAGCAGAACACCTGGGGTGCGCTACCCTGGCCCTTCGGCACTTCGCTAATGGTGTGGGGGAGAAAGCCATGATCTTGTCCACCTTATGAATCCCTCGGTGGTGTCCTAATCTGAAGGTATCGCCGCCATCTCCGATTTCTGGAGTCCGATGGACTCCATCGGAGTCCGCAGATCGGACTTGGCGGCTCAATGCCGGCTGGAAGCCGGCGCTACACTGCAAATCGCGAACGTGATCGCAGCATTATCAATAGATCGGACTGAGCTCTAGCGATTCAAATTGCATCAAGTCGTGGTCATAGCTTCCCGCGGGCTGGATTCGAACCGTAATGGGGCCTGCCTGGGGGAGCGTCAGGGTGCCGAGATCGACCGTCTTGTAATCAAAATCCTCGCCGGTTCGCTCCACCACGCCGCTGAGCGACTGCGGCCCAATAGTCAGCGAGTATTTGCCCCCTTGCATTTCGGCGGGAGCCGCGTAAGTGATTTGAACCTTGTAGCTCCCCGTCTGGCTTACCAGAAGATGCCAGGTGATGGAATCCTCCGGGCTGGTCCATTTCGAAATGAAGAAGTTTCCTTTGCGATTAAAGCGTTTCAGCGCCTTCCCGGCGGTGGCCCCATTCACGTAATCCAGATGGAAGGGGTCATCGCTGCCCTGCGTCACCAAAGGCGGGTCCACCTTGAGCGGTGCGGCCATTTCCAAAACCACCACCGTGTCGTTGACATCGGGAATCTGCGCAGGCAGGGATATCAGGACAACTCCCTGATTATGGCTGATGGCCAACTTCTCCGCCGGCCGGACTAGCAAGTGCGCAGCCTTCACTTGGTTGTTCCCCAATTGCGAAACGCGCAGCACATTATCCGCCGGCCAACTGAAAACGTGCAGATACACCTTCTCGCCTTTCACGGTCGTGCGTCCCCAGGGATACTCGGGTAAGGGGCTGGCTGTTGTCCCATAGATGCTCTCTCCGTTCTGCTGCATCCAGGCCCCGACCTTGCGGAGTGTGGCCACGGCAGCAGGGGGCATGGCGCCGTCGGGCATTGGGCCAACGTTGAGCAGATAATTGCCTCCCTTGCTGACCGCTTCCACCAGAAGGTGGATCACCACGGCGGGGGGCTTCCAATCCTGATCGAACTTGCTATAACCCCAGGTTGCGTTGAGAATCTGCGGCGTCTCCCAAGGTTCTTCTATTCCTCCTACCGGCATGCCCTGATCGCTCATATCCTGGTAGTCCCCCATCAAATCCTGATTGTAGCTGCCCACGCGGCCGTCGATGAGGCAGAGGGGTTGCAATCCCCGGACCAGTTCGACGAAGTCCTCGGCCTGCTGGCGTGTGTCCAGGCCACGGTCGAACCAAACGAGTCCGACCGGGCCGTAATTCGTCAACAGTTCGCGCAACTGCGGCTTGGATTTAATTTCCAGATATCGATCGAAGTTTTTTTTCGAGCGGTCGTAGTCCCAGTTGTTTCCGTATCCATCGGGGTCGTCCCAATCCTCCCGTTGGGAATAGTAAAAGCAGAATCGGATGCCTTGCTTGCGGCAGGCTTCGGAGAGTTCCTTGAGCAGATCGCGCTTGAAGGGCGTCCAATCGACGATGTTGTACGGGCTGACTTGGGAGTGATACATGGCAAAGCCATCGTGGTGCTTCGCCGTGATCACCAGGTATTTCATCCCCGCCGCCTTGGCCAAACCTACCCAGTCGTCGGCATTGAACTTGACCGGATTCAGTTGCCGCGCCACCTCGCGATAGTCCTTCACCGGAATGTTGAACCGCTGCATGATCCATTCAGCTTCCGTGCCCACGGGCACGCTGCGGCCCTGCCATTCGCCGGCCAGAACCGAATAGGGACCAAAGTGAATGAACAAGCCAAACTTGTCATGCTGAAACCACTGGAGCCGCTCGTCCGCGCTCGCCGGGGCCTCTTGCGACCGGTTCTGGGCAAGCATATTCGTCCCGGCAAGTAGCCCCACCACGCCAACCAGGATTACCACCGCGCCCTTTGTGCGTTTCACGTGGATTTCCTTTCTTGCGTCAAGGTTTGAGGATGCACTCGGAGTCACAACAATAAATCACGCGCCCCGCGGCATCGTCAAGGAAATCTCGGAGCCGGGTTTCCCGTCTCGTAGGGGCGAGCAGCGCTCGCCCTCCGTGGCACGGGCGTCCCGCCCGTGAGCAGTCACGGCCAAAGCCTGCCCTGAGCTTGCCGAAGGGATGGCCGTGCCACCACAAGGCCTCGGCGTCTCCGCGCCCCGGCGGTAAAGCACCACAGCGGCAGCGGAGTCGATGGCGTCAAGTTTGGAACTTTACGGCGCGGCGAAACGTAGGTATAAACAGCTAGTGAAGAAGGAGATCCCTGCCATGGCTACAAGTCCTCAGCCTCCTCGTCCCCCCGTACCCCCGCAACCGCCCGGAAGCCGCAGCAACGTCGTTGCGATCGTCCTCCTCCTTTTGGCGCTGGTTGTCCTGGTCTGTGGCGTCGCTGTCTGGGGGGGCCTACGCTTTCTGGCGAGCGCCGTCCACGTGCAGGTGGAGAATCAGGGTTCGGGAAAGAAAGAGGTCTCCATCAAGACGCCCTTTGGCTCGGTCGAGGTCAACAAGGATGTCAATGAAGTCAGCCTGGGCTTGCCCATATATCCCGGCGCGACCCGCATCAAGGACCAAGGCTCCGCAGCCGTGAACCTGGATATCGCTGGAGAAGCGAAGCTTCACGTGCTGGCGGGGAGGTATGAAACTCCGGATTCCATTGATAAAGTTGTCGCCTTCTATCACGACCGCTTGGGCGATCAAGTGACCAGTTTCAAGGAGAGGAACGAGGAGGGAAAGACCGTCTTCGAGATCAAGCACGACAAGCAAGACAAAGTCGTGGCGCTCAAGAGCAGCGGTGACAAAACGGTCATCGAACTCGTCCGCATCGCTGAGGGCCAATCGGATGCGAATTGATCATTCTCCACTTGCTGCGCATGATGGGCTTTCCTGGAGGAGCCGCTCGTGACCACGTTTGATATCGAATGGGTCAGGTCACAATTCCCGGCGCTGGCCATGAAGGTGAATGGCTACTCCGCGGCGTTCTTTGACGGTCCGGGAGGCACCCAGGTGCCGCAGCGCGTGATTGACGCGATGGGCGATTATTTGGCCACCTCGAACGCCAATTCCCATGGGGCGTTTGCCACCAGCCGGCGCAGCGATGAGGTTATCGCTGCTGCGCATGTGGCCATGGCGGACTTGTTGGGCTGCGATCCGGACGAGGTTGTTTTTGGCCCCAACATGACCACGCTGACCTTCGCGCTCAGCCGCGCCCTGGGCCGGGATCTCGAGCCCGGGGATGAAATCGTGGTGACGCGGCTCGACCACGACGCCAATGTTTCGCCCTGGACGGCGTTGGAGGAACGCGGCTGCGTTATCCGCTGGGTGGATATCCACCCCGCTGATTGCACCTTGGATATGGAGGACTTGCGGCGAAAGGTAACGCCCCGCACCCGCCTCGTGGCCGCGGGCTATGCCTCCAACGCCGTGGGGACCATTAACGACGTCGAGGAAGTGGCGCGGCTGGCGCATGAGGCGGGCGCGGCGGCCTATATCGACGCGGTCCACTACGCGCCGCACGGACCCATCGACGTGCGCAGTCTGGACTGCGATTTTCTGGTTTGTTCCCCGTACAAATTCTTTGGTCCGCATTCCGGCGTGCTTTATGGAAAGCGCGAACACCTCCTGCGCCTGCGCCCTTACAAGGTGCGGCCGGCGGCCGACAGCCCCCCCGGCCGCTGGGAGACGGGAACGCAAAACCACGAGGGTATGGCGGGTGTCACCGCCGCCGTGGAGTACCTGGCGGAACTCGGGCGACGCCACATCCCGGCGGCGCATGGGCAAAGGGCCGTGCTCCTGGCCGCCTACGACGCCCTCCGCGCGTACGAGCGAACGCTGCTTGCGCAACTGATTCCCGCCCTGCTCGAAATTCCCGGATTGACCTTCTACGGCATCTCCGAGCCCGGACGCTTCGACCAACGCGTTCCCACCGTGGCGGTGCGCATCGCCGGGCGCTCACCCCGCGAACTGGCGGCGTATCTCGGCGAGCGCGGCATTTTCACCTGGGACGGCAACTACTATGCGCTGAACCTCAGCGAACGCCTGGGTGTCGAGCCCACCGGTGGGATGCTCCGAATCGGCCTGGTGCACTACAACACGGCGGCGGAAGTTGACCGCTTGCTCGCGGCGCTTCGCGAACTGGCGCCGCGCGGCTAGCGGATTTATCACCACGGCTTTGAAAGGCCTGCTATGTGCAGCGCGCCTGTTTTGTAGGTCCGCGGTTCGTTCCTTATGGACAGGGAAAAACCGCGGACCTACAAAACCGGTCCGCGCTACACCTCCTCCCCCCTACCGATTGCGAAGCCCGCTTCTACGATAACCAATACCCTCCAGAAAATTCATGTACGGCTCGGGGCCTCTTGCGCCGAGCGGCCCGGTCGCAGATAATGCCGTGTCTCGAAAAAGTAATCCATCAAGTTCCGGGAGAGGTTTCCATGAACCGACGTGTGATTTGCGCATTGCTGATAACTCTATTCTGGGCGGGGGCCCTGGCCCTTGCTGAGGAGCACTACGAGGTGATTGTGGAGCGCGGCGTGCCCGCCAAAATGCGTGACGGAGTGGTGTTGCGTGCGGATATTTACCGGCCCAAAGCCGAGGGGAAATTTCCGGTGCTCCTCACCCGTACCCCCTACGACAAGCGCGGGGAAATGGACTTCGGCCCCCTGGCGGCGGCGCGCGGCTACGTGGTGATCAGTCAGGATGTGCGCGGCCGTTACACTTCGGAAGGCGAATGGTACACCTTCAAGAACGAATCGCAGGACGGCTACGACACCGTGGAGTGGGCCGCCGCCCTGCCCTATTCCAACGGCAAGGTGGGGATGTTTGGCGGGTCTTACGTCGGCGCCACCCAGATGCTCGCCGCCATCGCCGCCCCGCCCCACCTGGCAGGAATTCTGCCGGTGGTGACCGCCTCCAACTATCATGAAAACTGGACTTATCAGGGCGGGGCGTTCGAACAGTGGTTTGACCAGTCCTGGACGACGGGCCTTGCGGAGAACACGCTTGACCGCCGCATGGCCAAGGACTCCTACGCAACCCGCTGGGATACGAAGCTCCCCCTGACGGAATATTCCCTGCTCGATCTCGGCACTCCGGCCGGCTTGGCGGATTATTACCTCGACTGGCTGGCGCACCCCGCCTATGACGACTATTGGAAACCGTGGTCGATTGAAGAACACTTCTCGCAAATCCAGGTGCCCGCTCTGCACGTTGCCGCCTGGTACGACCTCTTCCAGGACGGCTCATTCCGAAATTACTTGGGGATCAAGGCCCATGGCGCGAGCGATGCGGCTCGGAACGGCCAGCGCTTGCTGGTGATCGTGGGGGGACATGCGGGGTCCGGGCCGGTCATCGGAGAGGTCGACTTCGGCAAGGACTCGGTGTTGAATGAAGACGCACTCACCTTGCGCTGGTACGACTACCTGCTGAAAGGCGTTGAGAACGGCATGGGCAGCGAAAAGCCGGTGAAGCTTTTCGTGATGGGCAAAAATATTTGGCGGGAAGAGGACGATTGGCCGCTGGCGCGCGCCAAACAAACAAGCTACTATCTGCACTCCGCCGGCAAGGCGAACACCCTCAGTGGTGACGGGACGCTGAGCACCGCGACGCCCGCAACCGAGGCCGCGGATAAGTACGTTTATGACCCTGTCGACCCCGCGCCGACCCGCGGTGGGCCTCTCTGCTGCGACTCGACTCACCTTCCTCCCGGCGCTTTCGACCAGCGGCCCGTCGAGAACCGCGAGGACGTTTTGGTCTATACCACGCCGGCTTTCAAGCAAGACACGGAAGTGACTGGCCCCATCACGCTTGAAATCTACGTGAGCTCCTCCGCCGTGGACACCGACTTTACCGGCAAAGTGGTGGATGTAGGACCGCAGGGCTACGCCCGGAATCTGACGGAAGGGATTCTGCGTGCGCGCTATCGAACTTCGCGGGAAAAAGCTGAGCTCATGAATCCGGGCGAGGTTTATAAACTCACGCTCAACCTTTGGTCAACTTCCAATGTGTTTCTAGCAGGTCATAAGCTGAGGTTGGAAGTATCCAGCAGCAACTTTCCGCGCTTCGACCGAAATTTGAATACTGGAGAGGATGCGGGTCATTCCGCACGCATGGTGAAGGCGACGAATGCCGTATATCACGACCGCGAGCATCCCTCGGCGCTGATTCTGCCGGTGGCGCCGTAGAAAGGCTCTGCGGAAGAGGGCCGGTTGGATTGACACCCCTCCGCCGCACGCCGATAATGAGTTTTCCCGTACGTTATTTCGGTCCACGAAAGGGCTCAACAAATCATGGAACCCTACTACGATCCCGACGCTAGTCTGGAAATACTCCGCAACAAAACCCTCGGAATCATTGGCTATGGAAATCAGGGGCGCGCCCAGGCGTTGAACCTGCGCGACTCGGGCCTCGACGTCATCGTCGGAAGCCTTCGCGATGAGTCAGCGGGTCAGGCAGAGAAGGATGGCTTCGTGGTCCGGTCGGTGGCGGAAGTTGCCGAGCGCGCGGACGTGATGGCCTTGCTGATCCCCGACGAAGTCCAGCGCGAGGTTTACCACGACGTCATAATCACCCGCCTGCGGGGCGGGCAGACGCTGGATTTTGCTCATGGGTACAACATTCATTTTGGTTTGATCGCGCCGCCCGCGAACGTGGACGTTATCATGGTGGCGCCACGCATGATTGGGACCGAGGTGCGCGAGTCGTTTGTTGCCGGCCGGGGCGCTCCGGCCTTCATCGCCGTCGCGCAAGACGCCTCGGGCAACGCTCTGGAGACAGCGCTCGCCTGGGCGCGGGGGATTGGCGCCACGCGGGCAGGCGCCTTTAAGACGACGTTTGCGCAAGAGACGGACCTCGACCTCTTTCAAGAACAGGCCGTGTGGCCCCTTCTCTTCCGCACCTGGACCACGGCATTCGAATGCCTGGTCGAGAATGGCTTTCCACCGGAGATGGTGGCTCTGGAAATGTACGGGTCCGGAGAGGCAGCGGAGATTTTCCGCGAGATGGCTCGTGTGGGCTTCTTCAAACAGACGCGATTCCACTCCCAAACCAGCCAGTATGGAACTCTGTCGCGAGCCGGCGCCGTTCCCTTTGGCAAGGAAATCCGCGACCTCATGGATAATGCCCTCGCCGCAATTCGCGATGGCCGGTTCGACGCCGAATGGCGCAGCGAGCAGGCCGCCGGCTACCCGGTTTTCAAAAAACTGCGCGCGCAAGCGGACTCGCATCCCATCAACCAGGCAGAGGAAGAGATGCGGCGTTTGCTGCGGATCAAGTCGGAGTGATCAAGGGACTTCGAAGAGGTCCAATGTCATTAGCCATCCCGATGAATTTAGTCGGGACGGGAACGATGCGCCACGACGATTTTCCAACCCCGAAGGGGTTGAATTTGGTTGGCGCCGAGTTGGTATAGAAGGGGTTCTTGGAATCAGGAAGAAAAACTAAAGGGGGGGTGCAGGAAGATGGGTTCTATTAGGAACATCCGTCCTAGCGCGCTCTTTTTCTGCCCATTCCTTGAACATCTGCTCAAATTCTTCAGGAGCGTAAACGCCCTTCTGGATCAGGAGGCTGTTCATTGCGTAAATAGTGGCCCTGAAGCGTTCGTCACGTGAAAGCGTCTCCAAAGCTTCCTGGAATGACATGACCCTACACTTTTCTGGGGCGCGAAAGGTAACTCACTTACCTTATGATTTCAGCAGTCCCACGGAACCTTAGTTTCACCGCCAATATACCAAATTTGAAACGAAACACAAAGGCCTGCGATGGCATTGCGCCGCCATCCGCTGGTCTTCTTGACATGTGCTACACCCCCTCACCATAATGGCTTGCTTCCACCAGGGAGCTCAAGATCATTTCCTAATCCCTTGTAGGCGAGAGTCTATGTCAAATCCATTCTTAAACTACATTGCCGGCCAGTGGGTGGAATGCCAATCCGGAAAAACGTTCCCGAACATCAACCCCGCCAACACTACGGAAGTCGTTGGGCACTTTCAAGCTTCCGGAGCGGAGGATGTGCAGGCGGCGTGCGAGGCGGCCGCGAAAGCGCACTCCGCCTGGGCCTCTGCGCCCGCGCCGCGCCGGGGCGATTATCTCTTCAAGGCGGCGGAACTCCTGGAGAGCCGTCTCGCGAAGATCAGTGAAGAGATGACCCGCGAAGAAGGCAAAACCCTGCCCGAAGCCAAAGGCGAGGTGAAGCGCGCCATCAACATTCTGCGCTATTTCGGCGGCGAGGGCGCGCGCCAGTTCTGCTATCAGATTCCTTCCGAGCGCGACAACGTGTTCTGCTACACGCTGCGCAAACCTTTGGGCGTGGTGGCGCTCATCACTCCCTGGAACTTTCCCAGCGCCATTCCCGCCTGGAAAATGGCGCCGGCGCTGGTGGCAGGGAACACCGTGGTCATCAAGCCCGCGTCGCTGGCCCCGCTGAGCGCCTATCGAATCGTGGAGGCGCTGCACGAAGCCGGAATCCCTGCCGGGGTGGTGAATTACGTGACGGGGGCAGGCGGCGCCGTCGGCAACGCTCTGGTCGAGCACCCGGCCGTTCGCGCCGTCTCCTTCACCGGTTCGTGCGAGGTCGGCAATGCGCTATACGAAAAAGTCACGCGGCGGAAAGTGCGCGTCCAACTCGAAATGGGCGGCAAGAACCCCACGGTGGTACTGCAAGACGCTGACCTGGATTACGCCGCAGATGTCCTGGTGAATGGCGCCTTCTTCTCCACCGGCCAAAAGTGCACCGCGTGCAGCCGCGCCATTGTTGAAAAGTCCATCTATGAACCCCTACTCGAAAAGCTCATCGCCAAGACCCGCAAGCTGAAAGTGGGCAACGGGCTCGAGCCCGGCGTGGAGATTGGCCCGGCCGTGGACGCCGCCCAACTTGCGACCGACTTGAAATACATCGAAATCGCCCAGAACGAGGGGGCCAAGCTGGTCTGCGGTGGCAAGCGCTTGACGGGAGGAATCTACGACTTGGGTTACTTCGTGGAGCCGACGATATTCACCGGCGTGACACCGGAAATGCGGATTGCGCAGGAAGAAGTCTTTGGGCCGGTGCTGGGCTTGATGGTGGCCGACGACTTTGATGACGCCATGCGCCTGGCCAATGGCGTGAAGTTTGGCCTCTCGGCCTCGATCGTTTCCCGCGACCTCACGCGCGTTCATCAATTCATCAACAGGATCGAAGCCGGGCTCATCACCATTAACCTGCCCACAGCGGGCGTGGAATACCAGCTTCCCTTCGGCGGCACCAAGGAATCAAGCTTCGGCATGAGGGAACAGGGACCCGCCGCGCTCGATTTCTACACGGAGACACGCACAGTTTATATGAAGTATACGCAGTAAGGACGTCCGTTGTCCGTGGTCCGTTGTCCGTGGCCACGAGGGGATGAAGCCGCTATTTTGCGACGGGCAACGGACCACGGACAACGGACAATTGCCAACCAGGAGTCGCCCATGAAGAAGACCCAGCAATTCCTCGCCAAGCTCAAGTTGCCCACAGAAGACAATCATGCGCTGAAGCCCAGCTCCAAGCGCTTCAAGGACGGCGGACAGTATCGCCTTGAGATTCCCAGCGTCGAAGGGCCGCGGGTTTTTCGCGAAGTGTTGGAAGCCGCCAAGGCCCACAAAGTGCCGATTCACCGCGTCAGTCAGGGAAGCGGCGTGATGCTGCTTACGCGCGACGAGATTCGCAATATGGCCGAGATCGGGCACGATGAACGCATTGAAGTGTGCCTGTTTGTCGGCCCCCGCGCCACCTTTGAGACCGGCGCGCAGACGGCTTCCGCTGCGGGCAAAGTCATCGGCCTCCAACACCGCGGCGCCGATCAACTGGTTTACGCCATCGAGGACGTCCGGCGCGCCTGCGACCTCGGCATCCGCAGCATTCTCCCCGCCGACCTCGGGCTCATCTGGGTGCTGGACGCCATGAAGCAGAAGGGTGACTTGCCCAAGAACCTGGTCATCAAGAGTTCCGTAACCCTGCCCGCCGCCAATCCCGCCACCGCCATGATTTTTGAAAAGTGTGGAGTGTCGACGATGAACATTCCCACCGACTTGAGCCCGGCGCAGATGGGCGCCATCCGGCAGGCCGTCGACATCCCCATTGACCTCTATATTGAAGTCCCCGATAACTTCGGCGGCTTCATCCGCTACTACGAAATGCCCAGGATCATCGAGGTGGCTGCGCCCGTCTATTTCAAATTCGGTCTGCGCAACTCACCGGATATCTATCCCTCGGGATTGCACCTCGAAGACCTTGCCGTCAAAATGGGCCGCGAGCGTGTGCACCGCGCGCGCATCGCGCTGGATTTGCTCGAGGAATACGCGCCGGACGCAAGGATGTCGCCGCTCGGCTCAAAGGACCTGGGCATACCCGAAGTGTAAGGCCGCATCCCCGCAGGGTCCTCGCCATGACTGCGCACGGGCGGGACGCCCGCGCTACCTCCCCGGAATTCGCAGGTGGGCTTCCCCACTACTGTCAAAGAATTTGCATCCCCTTTTCCAGTTTTCACGTATTTATCTATTGAGCAGACAAGATGCCGGAGGCGGGCGGGTAGCATGACTACGGTGACATTACCGCAAGGCGAGGTAGCCCTGGCCCGTTCCATCCGGGGTGACGCTGCGGCCTTTGCTGACATCGTTCAGGAACATCAATCCATGGTATTCAGCCTCGCCTATCACTTTCTGCATGACCGGGGACGGGCGGAAGAGGTAGCGCAGGATGTTTTCCTTCGTCTTTATCGCCACCTGGCCTCGATCAAGTCGGAAGACCATCTGGTTTTCTGGCTTCGCAAGGTAACCTGCCGCCGCTCGATTGATGAAGTTCGGAAGTTGCCCAAGGCTCCGACGGCCAGTCTGGAAGATATCGCGGAGCCTGCCGCGGAGTCCCCGAATCTCGACCCGTTGCTCTCCCGGGGACTGCGGCGCATGGTGGCGTCCCTCTCGGAGGACGCGCGCGCCGTGATCATCCTGCGCTACCAGGAAGAATTAGAGCTGGCGGACATCGCCGAGATTCTTGACATCCCGGTGAATACCGTGAAGAGCCGGCTACAACGATCGCTCGAAATCCTGCGGGAGAAATTCCACCGCTGGGCAGGAGATGTTCAACGATGAACCCCTTTGAAGAGAAGCTTCGAAACGCGCTGCGCCGCGAGTCTGCCCCCGAGGGTTTTGCGGAAAAAGTCCTGACTCGCGTCCGGGGTCTTCCGCAACCTGGAGCAAAACCTTGGCAGCAATTCGGCGCCTTTTTCGCGAGGCCGGTACTCCGGTGGGCATTAGCGGCGGCCGCCGTCTGCCTGGTGATCGCCGCCGGCGTGGTTCATCACGAGAGGCAGGAACGCTTACGCCAGGAAGGTGAAATGGCCAGGGTCCAGGTGCGGCAAGCTCTGCGGATCGCCAGCGTGAAACTCAATGTCGCTCGCAAGAAGGTTCAGGAAATCAACCGGGAGACTCCTCCGAGCCGCCTGTAATGCGCCGTTCGCCAACGGCTGCAAGGAGTAATCACATGAACGTGACGCAAACAAGAATCTACCTCAAACCCGCCTTGATATTATTTGGGGCGATGCTGTTCAGTGCAGTCAGCCCGCCCGCTTTCGGGCAGAATCCCAAATTGGACATCCAGAAACTGGAGACGTTCGCGAAGAAGGCCTCGGAGGTTGTGGACGTTAACCTGGACGGGACGGTGCTAAAGCTGGCCGCAAGGTTCATGACGGATGAAGATGACCGCGAGGGACTGGAAATCGTCAAGAACCTGAAAGGCATTTACGTAAAGAATTTCGAGTTCGACAAGCCTGGAGAATATTCGCAGGCTGACGTAGAGGCGATTCGCGGCCAACTGCAAAAGCCGTTCTGGTCCCGGATCGTGTCGGCGCAAAACCGGCACGAAGGTGAGACCAGCGAGGTTTACTTGATGACGGCCAGCGACGGGGGCGCCGTCCTGGGAATGGCCATCATTGATGCCCAGCCCAAGGAGCTCACCGTCGTCAACATCGTGGGCCCCATCGACATTGACAAGCTCAGCGCGCTGGAAGGCAAGATGGGAATTCCCCGCCTGGGCGAGGTAGCGAAGGAATCCTCCAAACCGGAAGGCCACAATGAGAAACAGAAATAAGTTACTGGCGCGCGCCATCCTTCTTTTCGTGTTCCTGCAACTCCTTCCGTCCAAAGCGGCGGCCGGGGACCAGGAGTTTCACTTGCTCGTTGACCGTATGTCAGCCTACTACCAGAAACGCCCCATGCCGTTCATGGGACTGCTCAGCTTCATCGGCAACCGTTTCACTCCCCGTGGGGTAGGGCACTTGCAGATGGCGATTTTTGAGGACGTCCCTTCGCTGCGGACGCCTCCGGGAGAAGAGCTAGAATCTACTCTCCAAGGTCTGGTAGGACCCGGTTACCAACCCTTCGTGCGGGTCCAAGATCAACGCAGCGGGGATCTGACTCTCATTTACGTTCGCGAATCGGGCAAGAAGAGTTTCGAAATGCTGATTGTTTCAATCGAATCGGCGGAGGCAGTGCTGGTGAAGATGCAGCTCAACCCCGATGCCATGCGCGATTGGATGGATGAGCCCGTCAGCAGTGGCCGCGATTCTGCACACGGCGGCCGGAACAGTGTGGCGCGGTAGGTGCAACATAAACGCCCCACCGATCAAAAGCCGCGCCCGAATTCAAAATGTCGCGGCAGGGATCGAAAGACTTGAGAAAACCTGAACGGGGATAGCGCCTGATTTCGCGAGCCGAGCTTCCGCCGCCTACCAGAAAATCCATTGCAGCACGAGAAAAATTGCGAGGGAAACTGCTGCCCAGAAAACCGGGCGTTTGAGCAGCGGCACGTGGCCCTCACTGGGGATATCGGTGCAACCGTAAACGAGGCCGGTCAGATCTTCCACGGGTTTCGGGCGCGTCAAGAGACTCACGGCCACAATGACGATCAGAGCGACCAGGCCTGACCAGAGTTCCCGGTACATATTCTCAGCCATCGGCTTGGCGTGAACCGAGAGGGCAATCCACGCAAGTTTTGAGGGATCGAGTTTCACCAGCAGCCACATACCCAGGGAAGAGAGTGTTCCCGTCAGCAGCCCCCAAAATCCCCCGGCGGCCGTGGCGCGTTTCCACATCATCCCGAGAAAGACCGTGGCGAAAAGTGGCGTGATAAAGAAGCTAAAGACAGCCTGCGCGTAATCCATGATGCTGGCGAACTGCATAACCAGATACGCCGTACCGATGCTGATGATCACTCCCAGGATCGTGCACCAGCGGCCCATCGACACGTAGTGGGCATCGGTGGCGGTCTTACGAAGGAAAGGCCGATAGAGATCGTAAGTCCACACAGTGGCAAAAGCGCTCACGTTGCCCGCCATGCCCGACATGAATCCGGCAATGAGCGCGGTGATGCCAAGCCCCAGCAAGCCCGGTCCACAATAGCGCGCCAGCATCAGCGGCAGGACTTCGTTATAACTGTGTTGGCCGGGCCCCACGGCGCTTTCCGGCACCAGCTTGAATGACAATAATCCGAGCCCGAGCAGTCCGGGCAGGACGACGATCAGCGGCACGGCCATTTTGAAATAGGAGGCAATGATCGGCGCGAGCTTCGCGGCACGCAGGCTTTTGGCGGCCAGCGCCCGTTGCACCACCAGAAAATCGGTGGTCCAATAACCCAACGACCCCATCAGCAATCCAAAGGCGATGCCCGTCCAGTGGATGCCCATGGGGTTACCCGCAAAGTGGGCCATGGGCCGCCACAAGTGCGTATAGTCGCCCTGCGGAAAGTTCTGGTGAATGCGCGCGACCAAGGCCGACCAACTCCCGGCTTCCACCATGCCGAGAATCGGAATCATCAACGCGCCCAACCAAATCAGGAAGAACTGCAAAACCTCATTGAAGATCGCGGAAACCAATCCTCCCAGTGCAACGTAGACGGCCACGGTCAGGGACGAAATCCAAATGCTCAGGTGAATATCCCAACCCAACATCACCTTCATGACCACGGCCATGGCGTACATGTTGATCCCTGACATCAGGACGGTAAGGAAGACAAATGACAGCGCGCCCACCAGGCGGGTAGGTTCGCCAAAACGAAGTTGCAGGTAGCCCGGCACGGAATGGGTCTTGCAGATGTAGTAGAAGGGCATCATGACAACGCCCAGAAAAAGCATGGCGGGAATTGCCCCGTACCAGTAATAATGCGCGGCTAGAATCCCGTACTGATACGCCGAGGCAGCCCATCCCATCAGCTCGAGCGCGCCCAGATTGGCGGAGATGAAGCTGAGCCCGGCCACCCAGGCGGTCATCTCGCGTCCGGCCATGAAGAAGTCCTCACTGCTTTTGGTGTAGCGCTTGAGATAAAAACCGATAGTGAGAACGACCACGAAATAGATAGCGATGATGAGGAAATCCACCGCGTGCGCGGAGAGGATCGCCTGGCCGCCGGGCGCGTCGGCAAAAAGCAAGGCGAGGGGAAAGCTCATGTTCATGCAGTGATCTCCGCAGCAGCTTGGCAAGCAGTTTTAAGTGTTTGTAGCCTGGCCCGTGCGCCCGCGATTATGGATAAATGGCTAATCCCCAAGAAATGAGGCTCATCCCCAAGGTGATTACGCACAAGGCTCTCCCGGGTGCGTGGGAGCCCTGATATCCGACAAAATGTCGGCGCTCAGGATTTCTTCGGCATGTAAATATAGACATAAATACCGCCGATTACGGTCAGCAGCGCTCCCCACCACACCGCCGGATGCGTGCTGGCGAGCACCGTGGGCGGTGGGCTGGAGAACTCATAGATGCCCGTACCCAAAATGATCAATCCGTAGATCAGCAGAATGACCCCCACGAAAAACCAGACGGGAATCATGTGATGATCGTGTGGTTTTACGTCTTCCTGATCGACGGCGACGCGGCGTTTCCCGCCGTCACCCCCCGCACGGAGGTCTTGCGGCTTTGCTTCCATGCTCACCCCCCTACCAGAAGATCCACTGGAGGATCAAAAACAGCGCCAAGGAGATCGCGGCCCAGAAAACCGGCCTTTTCCATAACGGCAGATGCCCTTCGCTGGGCAGTTTGGTGCAGCCGTAGACCAAGTTGGTCAACTCTTCCACGGGCTTGGGCTTGGTGAAATAGCTGACGGCCACGGTGACGATAACGCAAATCAGCCACGACCACAGGGCGCGGTACATATTCTCGGCCATATCCTTGGCATCACTCGAGAGTGCAATGACAGAAAGCATATTATGATTAAATTTCACCAGCAGGAACATGGCCACGGAAGAAACGCTTCCGGCCAACAGCCCCCAGAAGCCGCCGGCGGCGGTCGTGCGTTTCCACATCATGCCCAGCAACACGGTGCCGAAAAGCGGCGCGATGAAAAAGCTGAAGAGCGCCTGGACGTAATCCATGATGCTGCCGAAATGCATCACCAGGTAGGCTGTCCCGATGGAGATGATGACGCCCAAAATCGTACACCAGCGTCCCATGCTGACGTAGTGGTTGTCGGAAGCATGCTTGCGGATGAAGGGGCGGTAGAGGTCGTAAGTCCACACCGTCGCAAAAGCGCTCACGTTCCCGGCCATTCCCGACATGAACCCGGCGATGAGGGCGGTGATGCCCAGGCCCAGCAGGCCGGGGCCGCAATAGCGAGCCAGCATCAGGGGCAGCACTTCATTGTAACTGTGCTGGCCGATCCCCACGGCGCTTTCCGGAAACAACTTGAAGGGTAACAGGGCCAGCCCCAGCAATCCCGGCAGGATCACGATGAAGGGAACGGCCATCTTGAAATAAGAACCGATGATGGGAGCCATCTTGGCGGCGCGAATGTCCTTGGCGGCAAAGATACGCTGCACCACCAGGAAATCGGTGTTCCAGTAACCGAAGGAAATCACCCAACCCAGACCAAAGACAATGCCGGTCCAATGGATGCCCATGGGGTTGCTGGCGAAGTGGGCCATCGGCCGCCACAGATGCGTGTAATCCCCTTGCGGAAAATTCTGGTGGATGCGCGCGATGAGCCCGCTCCAGCCGCCCGTTTCCACCAGGCCCAGGATGGGAATGAGCAGCGCGCCAAACCAGATCAGGAAGAATTGGAGCACTTCGTTGAAGATGGCGGAGAAGAGCCCTCCCAGGGCCACGTAAACCGCCACGGTGAGGGAGGACACCCAAATGCTGAAATGGATGTTCCAACCCAGAACCACCTTCATTACCAAGGCCATTGCATACATATTAATGCCCGACATCAAAACAGTCATGAAGGCGAAGGAAATAGCGCTGAGCGCGCGCGTGGGTTCGCCGTAGCGGAGCTGGAGGTAGCCGGGCACGGAATGGGTTTTGGAAATGTAATAGAACGGCATCAGGACGAGGCCCAGAAACAGGATGGCGGGGATGGCGCCAATCCAGTACCAGTGCGTGGCCAGGATGCCGTACTGGTAGCTGGCGGCCGCCCAGCCCATCAGTTCCAGCGCGCCGAGGTTGGCGGAGATAAAGCTCAGCCCGGCGACCCAAGCGGTCATTTCCCGGCCCGCCAGAAAGAAATCCTCGCCACTCCGCGTATAGCGCTTCAAGTAGAAGCCAATCCCCAACACCATGGCGAAGTAGATGGCGATGATGGCCATGTCCACCGGGTGCAGGAGAATGAGGCGCTCGCCGGCCTGAGCGAGATCCGGCGTCGCGAACCACAGCATGCCTATTGGATTCATGTCAGCCTTCGAAAGGGATTTCTAATCGCTGTGAAAGCGTAAGGTTCTTTTTACCATGAATGATGTCGTTAGTGTTCAGCTTATTGCGCAAGGGTCTTGGAAGTAGCCTGCGCCGCTGGGGTGGCCGGCTCGACTCTCCATCCGGGGCGTTCTTCCCCATCCGGCGAAGCGCCCACTCAGCATAGGTTCCGAATGCGTTATCCAAGAGGAATCAGCAGGCGAATGTGGGCACCAAAGTAACCTAATCCATTTAAAATAAAGACGATACAAAGCGCGTGTCCTATCGATATGTCTAACTATCGGCCAAGTGAAGGGCGGGTCGCCCCTATTGTGGCGCGGGGCGATATCAAACTGTATAATCTCGTACCGGTTTCAGGCTTCCCATTGGAGCTTGACCGAACCGTCGGCGCCGATTTGGCGCCTCAAGAAAGGCTGAGTAATGACGACAGCTTCACAGGCTATTATCCCTGCGGAACCAATCGAGGCCAAGATTCTCCTGATTCGCCGCCAGAAGGTGATGCTGGATTCCGATCTCGCCAGTCTTTACGACGTTTCGACCAAGCGCTTGAATGAGCAGGTGAAGCGTAATCGTCATCGGTTCCCGCGGGATTTCATGTTTCAGTTGAGCGCGGAAGAGACGGAGAATTTGAGGTCGCAATTTGCGACCTCAAGCGGGGGCCACGGGGGGAGGCGTTACCGGCCTTATGCCTTCACCGAGCACGGAGCGGTAATGCTGGCCAGCGTCCTGAACAGCAAAATCGCGGTCGCGGCGAGCGTCCAGGTGGTGCGAGCTTTTGTGCGCTTGCGCCGGATGTTGGCAACGCACAAGGAACTGGCCGCAAAACTGGCGGAGCTGGAGACTCGGATCGAAACACATGATGAGAATATCACCGCGTTGTTCGAAGCGATCCGACAGTTAATGGAACCCCCCGCCCGACCCCGGAAGCCCATCGGCTTCGCGGCCCAAAGCAAGACATAACGGCGCGAGCGATCTCGGAACCCATGGGCCGTCGAAAAGCAGGTTCGCTCGAAACGCAGACATAGCAGACGATGTCTGCGCCACCCGCCGGACAGTATGGTGATTTCCGCCCAGCGTGTAGCGCGGACCTGCTTCGCAAGGTCCGCAGCTTTTCGGCCTCGTGCCCTGCGGGGCGGGCGCGCGGATGATCGCGGTGTGGCGTCGGCGCCTGCCGTTTTGGATCGCCGTGGCACAGCCACTCATGGCTGTGCCTGGGCCTGACGCATTCCCTGCATCGTGCACAGGCATGTCCCCATGTCCCCCCGGCGGTATCCCTCGTATTTGAAGGGCGCGGTCTGTTAGGTTTCTATTGACGGCTCATATATTCATGGTTACAATGTATTAAAGGTCGATACATCCGACTGAGAGCTAAAAATGTCCACATCCACCACGAACGGAACGACGATAAAGGTCGCTGACGAGGTCTGGACCGCGGCGGCGCTGCTCCACCGTGAACATCCCGAGCGGGTAGATTTCGCCGTGGAGGAAATCGTCGAGCGCGCTCAGCAGGAGGGCATCGAGCGCCCCTTGCGCCCCGGCGTGTACGTGCATGTGGTTCAGCACTGCGTGGCCAATCGACCGCCGAACCCGGGCCGTTACCGAATGCTTTTTCAAACTGGTGAAGGGCGGCGGCGCCTCTTTCGCAAGGGTGACACCCATCACCCAGCCCGCGAAGGCGCGAAGATCACTCCGGCGCCGGAGGATATTCCCGCGGCCTATCGCGACCTGCTCGCTTGGTATCGCGAATGGAGTGCGGCGGCGGCACAGGCTTCACAGGAAGGCGATCCTCTGCTGGCCCTGCTGGGCTCAGGCAAGGAGCTGTGGTCAGACGAGCACGCAGACGATTACGTCCGGCGCCTGCGTGAGGGTTGGGAATGAGCCGAATCTTCTGGGACACCAACCTGTTCATTTATCTTTTGGAAGATTATGCCGAACTCTCCCAGCGCGTAGCCCGCCTCCGCCGGTCAATGCTGGAGCGGGGAGACCAGTTGGTGACTTCCACCCTCACCCTGGGTGAGATTCTGGTGAAGCCCTACGAGCGGGGGAAATACGAACTGGCGCGAAAATACGAGCAGACCATCACCGCCGCCTCACAGATGCTTTCCTTTGATGCCAAGGCCGCGGGAATCTATGCCCGGCTGCGCTGCGACCGCTCGCTGCGCGCCCCGGACGCCATCCAGTTGGCCTGCGCCGCGGCCAGCGGGGTGGATCTCTTCATCACCAACGATGCGCATCTGCAATCCCGCCACGTGGAAGGAATTCAATTTATTGTCTCGCTCGAGCGCGCGCCGCTGTGAGAGGATGGTAGCGCGAACCACCGCTTTTGTGGGCCTCGGCTTTTCGGCCCTGTACCCCGCGGGCCGGGCGCGTGGATGATCGCGGTGTGACGCCGGCGCCTGCCGCTTCGGTACGACCGATTTGGCTTGGTGACGATCGCCCCCTCCCGGCCATTCGCGGGCGCACGCGGATTTTAAGATGCAAGGCTCGATTCCGGATGAAAAGCCGCGGACCTCAACCGCAGGTCCGCGCTACTGGCTCGACCGCAGGCCAACTGCACGGCGAGCCGTAAGGTTCAGGAAGGTTGACCAGTATCCGTCTTTAACGTATAGTTAGCCTGTGCAAACAGTCGTCGAAACAGAGTCCTATCTCCGCGACGCAAGGGCGACGGGAGTAACACACCATGAACGTTTGCGGATCGTGGATTTTATCGCGGCGAATCCCGATGCCGGGAAGGAAATCAGGGGTACCGGAGGTGCACGCAAAGTGCGCTTTGCGGGTAAGGGTAAAGGCAAAAGCGGCGGTTACAGGGTTATCACCTTTTACAGTGGTGAAGACGTTCCCGTGTTTTTGCTCAACGTGTTCGCAAAGAACGAAAAGACCGACTTGTCGCAAGCAGAGCGGAATGAGCTCAAAACCGTACTTGCTGCCCTTGCCGATGCTTATCGAAGGAGAAAATGACCATGGCCAAGAAACTGACCGCAGGACAACGCATCATTGCCAGTGCCAAGCAGGGCCTGGCATTCGCCCAGGGGGAAAACAACGACTGCGTTGTCCACATCCCTCGCGAGATCGACACGGCGCGGATTCGCAGGAAAATAAAAATGAGCCAGAGCCAGTTTGCGGCGTATTTTGGCGTAAGCGTCCGGACGGTACAGGAATGGGAGCAAGGCCGGGTGGTGCCTTCCGGGGCGGCACGGGCATTCCTGATCGTGATTGACCGTGAGCCGGATGCCGTGCGTCGCGCCCTTGTGGATTTTGCCGTCCGCGGCAACCACTCTGCGGATCATCAACCCGCGCACCCGTAACGCCCAGCGGCTCTCAAAATCGAAATCTCGACTTGTTCATTGTCAACCCATGAGCAAAGGCCGCGGAGTTCTCCCGCTAAGAGCAGTAAGACTCCGCGCTCCTAGAGCATTTCCATAAATAATGTAGCTTGCTAAGAAAGAGTTTTTATGGCAGAGTATGCTCATGCGAGCCATACCGATTCCGATCCGCAAGCGCATTTTGGAGCTCTACGACCGCAGCCGGAGCACGCGGGAGATCGCCCAGTTCTCGGGCTTCTGCGTCGCGGCGGTGCGGCGCGTGCGCCAGCAGTATCGCCAGCGCCGCACGCTAGAACCCCGGACGCATTTGTGCGGGCGCAAGACGCT
>Ga0326728_10001706_pt1 | contig 76431 bp, 71 predicted proteins | sample MB3enrmetagenome_FD_207602 | JGI IMG/M metagenome (GOLD analysis project Ga0326728, IMG submission 207602) | Lab enriched peat soil microbial communities from McLean, Ithaca, NY, United States - MB31MN | ecosystem: Environmental > Terrestrial > Soil > Wetlands > Peat | place: USA: New York...
AGGATCTACTTGAGGTCGCGGCGGTGCTCGGAGAGGTCGAGACGTTGGGCATCAATCTCGAGCAAGTGAGCATGGACTTGGAGCGCGAAGGCCTTGCGTCGTTTTCCGCCAGCATGAACGCGCTTCTCACGCACCTCGCATCGGCCGGGTAAATCAAAACTTGGACTTCAACACGCTGATGACTCACCTTCGAGACCTTGCCGTTGAATTTGGCGTACTTGATGCCGTCCTTGACGGTCACTTCTCGGCACGTGACCGGGGCACTAGGATTAAAGCGAGGGTCTTGAACTGATTCACGTGGGAAAACGCCAAATGTCCGCTGATGCACTACAAGGACTTCCCCTGCGTGTCCCGTGTTGTCGTCTCTCGTTTCTCCATTCGAACATCGAACATCAAGCATCAGACTGCGGCACTACAACCGGCCTCTTTATGGGCACGGCGTTCATCATGGAAATCCTATTGACGACCGGTTTGGTCAGCACGATTCTTGGCACCTTCGGGCGCCCGCAATATCGGATCCAACGGAGCTCTCGCGGTCGGCGGCTACATTGCGTTGGCCGGCTATTCTTCACCATCCTCTTATTTCTAAACGATTTTTCGCCCTTCTCCGATATTCCCGTGCAAATCGGCGAACGGCAGGCTCAATCGCAAACGTCAGGCGATCGGGAATCTAATATCCAGGGGCCACGGACACTTGCGCCGCACTTCTGACAAGGTTTTTCCCCAATGCCGTGAAGTTTCGACCACGACGGTCCTGGGTTCGCGAAAAGTGCCCCGGGCAGGAATCGAACCTGCGACCTAGCGCTTAGGAGGCACTCGCTCTATCCACTGAGCTACCGAGGCCACGAAGAAAAGGCCGGAAGTTATGCATTTCCGGCCTTCCGATGTGGTGGAGGAGAAGGGGATCGAACCCTCGACCTTCGCATTGCGAACGCGACGCTCTCCCAACTGAGCTACTCCCCCTAAAAAGGGCCAGGAATATTAGCAGCAAAGACCAATGTTAGCCAAAGTCTGCACATGGGTATGGGAAAATCGCTACGATCCGGTAAAGGGGGGTACTGTCAAATGCTCAAAGCAGGGGAACGCGCGCCGGAATTTACTCTTCCGGACGACACCGGGAAAGATCGATCACTGACCGACTTCCTGAACGCCGGCGCCATCGTCCTGTATTTTTATCCCGCCGATTTCACGCCCGGTTGCACTCGCCAAGCCTGCGCGTTGCGCGACTTGCAGGCAGACCTTCAAAATGCAAAATTACGCGTCGTCGGCATCAGCCCGCAGAATCCGCAATCACACGCGAAGTTTCGGGCGAAATACCATCTGCCTTTCACCTTGTTGTCCGACGAGGACAAATCGGTCATCAAAATGTACGGGGTCAACGGACCTCTCGGCATCGGGGTGCGCCGCGCCACCTATTTAATCGACGGAAGCCGGCGAATTCACGATGCGGTGCTGGCGGACTTCAGGATCGGGCGGCACTCCGATTTCGTACGAAAAGCAATACTGTTGCGCGCGGCCGCGCCCTAATACGTCAAGCGCAAGAAATCCGCGCGGCCGATGCGCGGAACGCTGACGACATACATAGTGCCGTACTCGTCGTCGGCGATCTGCGGCAGATTCTTCGCGCCGGTCAGCGCCGCGACGATCTCGGGCACCGTATCGCCATATCCAACCACCAAGATTCGGCCGCCCTCATGCTCGCGCAGTACACGGCGCGCAAGGCCCTTCGCATCGCGTGCCGGGGCGACGATGGGTGTCACCCCGAGCCTTGCGGCCAAGGGCGCTGCCGTCATCCGATTGCGCAATGTGGGCGATACATAGATGGCATCGATGTGCCCCGGTGCGCGGGCATCGCCGAACATGCGGGCCAACAGCGCGGCGCGTGCCTCCCCGGCCGGCGTGAGCGGCGGGTCGCCGCCGTCGTCGGTTACCTTTTCCGCATGCCGCACCACTATAATCGTGGTCGAATCCGCGGTGGCCCAAACCCAAGCTTCGAAGCTCAAGAAACCTAAGAGACTTAAGATGAGCGCCACAGCGAACGCGGACAACCAAATGGGCGTCAAAAACGGCCGGCGCTGCAATCTCGCGTGGTTCGTCATCATGGCGGCATGATACCAATGAAAGCCCGCTCGCTGCCTACGCTGCGGATCATCGTGCTTGCGGCGGGCTTTTCCGCCCGTCTCGGGCAACCCAAAGCGCTGGCGCGGGTTCACGGTCTGACTTTGCTCCGAAGGACGCTCAGGGTGTTGGCGCCGTTTGCGGCGCCGTCCAAGATCATTGTCGTGATTCCGCCCGCTGCCGGCCGTTACAAAATCGGCTCGGACGCGCATTCGGCGGCGTTCATCGCCAATTCGCAGCGTGCCGGCGGACTGTCGAGTTCGGTGCGTTTGGGGCTGCGTCGGGCTCGGCACTCCGCCGGAGCGCTATTGCTCCCGGTCGATCTGGTTGACCTGGCGCGCCGCGATATTGCGCGGTTGATCGCGTGTTGGCGCGGGGCCCGCCGCCGCGTCGTCGCGCGATGCGTGCAGGGTGAACCGGGAGTGCCGCTCATCCTGCCCCGGTGGCTGTATGCCCGAACGGCTGGACTCAAGGGAGATCAAGGGCTGCGAGAAGTGGTGCGTCGTCTACCCAAAGACAGCGTCTCGCTGGTCGTGCTGCCGTCCGCGGAGTTGGACATAGACACTCCGCGGGACCTCGAGGGTGCGCGTCGCCGCGTCCGCCCGGCCTAGATTCTAGCGCTCTGCACCAAGCGATAACCCACGGCGGTCTCCGTCAGTATGTGTTTGGGCTGCGCGGGATCGTCCTCCAATTTGTGCCGCAGATGGCCCATGTATACGCGCACGTAATGTCCATCTTCGGCATGCGACGGACCCCATACTTCGCGCAGAATCTGCCGGTGGGTCAGCACCTTGCCTGCATTCGCGACCAGGAGACTCAGCAAGCGATATTCGATTGGCGTCAAATGGACCGCTGCGGCGCCTTTATGAACGGTGCGCAGACTCATATCGACCGTGACGTCGCCGAACTGGAATATTGCGCCGTGTGCGGCCCCCGCGGCCTGCTGGCGGCGCGAAGCCGCGCGCACGCGCGCGAGCAACTCGCCCACGCCGAACGGCTTGCTCAAATAGTCGTCGGCGCCGGCGTCCAGCGCCTCGATCTTGTCCTGTTCGCCCACTCGCGCCGACAACACGATGATGGGCACTTTGGACCACCCTCGCACATCGCGGATGAAGTCCATGCCGTCGCCGTCCGGTAATCCAAGATCCAGAATGATGAGATCCGGCTTACGAGTCCCGGCATCCGTCAATCCCTGACTTAGCGTCTCCGTCTCCACCACGCTCCAGCCCTCGGCCTCCAAAGCACTGCGGACGAAACGCCGAATTTGACGCTCGTCTTCGATGAGAATCGCAATCGGCACGGGCTCAGCCATCGGCGATCTCCGATTCAACTTCGGCCGCCGCTACGGGAGGACTGCCCAGAGGCAGCATGAACGAGAAAGTCACGCCGCCTTCGGGGCGGTTGATGCCGACGATCTTGCCGTGGTGGGATTCGATGATCGCGCGGCAGATCGCCAAGCCGAGCCCCACTCCGGGTGTGGCCGACTCTCGATCGCCGCGTGTAAATTTTTGAAACAATGCCTCCTCGCGGCCGATCGGCAGTCCCGGCCCATTGTCCGACACGGAGACCTGGAGCTGATCCCCGATCACTGCGGCGGAGAGTGTCACGTTGCTGCCGGCCGGCGTGTACTTCGACGCATTCTCCAAGAGGTTCACCAGTACGCGTTCGATCAACAATGCGTCGATTTTCACCAACGGCAGATCCGCGGGCAGCCGCACCTCGACGCGATGTTGTTTCAACATGCTTCTCGCGGAATCGAGCGCTGCACCAACCACTTCTTCCAGCGGCTGCCATTGCAGGTCGAGCTTGACCTCCCCGCTCTCGATGCGGGCCATGTCCAGCAGGTTGCTGACGAGCGTGCTCATGCGCCGCGCCTCGTCCTGGATTGCTTCCGCGGTTTCCGCCTGTTCTCTCGACAAGGGCGCCTTGGCCAACGTCAACGATTCAGCCAAGCCCACGAGCACGGTCAACGGAGTTCTCAAATCATGCGACAGCGCAGCCAGCAAGGAGTTGCGCAACCGCTCCGACTCCATCCGCACCAACGCATCCTGGGCGATACCGACGTAGTGCACCCGCTCGAGTGCGATGGCGATCAGGGCAGCAAAGGTATCCAACAGCTGCCGCTGCTCGGGTATCTTGAGCAACCGGCGATTTTTCACCCGCAAGGCAAGCACGCCGCGCGCCTGGACCGGAGCGCGAAACGGAATGTATAACACCTCGCTGCCCGGTAACGTGTCGGTGCCGAGGCCGGCCGGGTGTACCTTGTCGAACGCCCATTGCGCAATGCCGAGATCGACGCTCAGAGGAGGATCAGAACGCGCGGATGCCATCGTGAGTTGCCCCGTTGCATCGGGCAGCAACAGCGCTGCACTGGCGTGAAACGTGCGCTCGATGGACTCGTCGCTGATCTTGACCACCTGATCGAGCTGCACAGCGCCCGATAGATCGCGTGCCAATTCGTACAAGGCGGCGGCCCGCTCTTCACGATGTAACGCGACGCGCGCCTGAGAGCGCAAACCGGCCGTCAATTGCCCCGTAATCAGGCCGACCGCCAACATGATGCCGAACGTCAGCAAATATTGGACATCGCTCACCGCGAAAGAGAACCGCGGCGGCACGAAAAAGAAATCGAAGGCGCTGACGCTCAGCACCGCGGCGAGGGCCGCTGGTCCGCGGCCCCACCGAACGCCGACGAGCACCACCGTCAAAATATAAATTGCCACGATATTGGAGCGGTCGAAACGCAGCGCCAGGGGCATAGAAAGCCCCGTGACGGCGCTGCAGGCGATGGCCGTCCACAAGTAGCGCAGGTGCTTGCGCCTACGGCGATCGGCGGCATCGGAACCGAGTAGGGTCGGCGGCATCACCACGCGCTTGATGCCGCCATTTTGCACAGACCCGGAACTGCGCCCGATCTCGATCAAATCGATATCGGGCGCCAGCAGCGCGAGCTTCTGGCCGCTCGAGCGTTGCCAAGGCCACAAGCGGCGCTTGGGGTCGCGACCGATGACGAGTTTGGAGAGGTTGTGCTTGCGGGCGTACGCCACCACGCTCTCCGCAACTTCCGGGCTGGATATGACCGCCGTGGTGGCGCCGAGATTCTGCGCCAGATTCAGCGTCGTCAGTATGGTCTCGCGCCGTACCGCGGGCAGCCGCTGCAGTGCGGGCGTTTCGATGTAGATTGCGTGCCAGTCCGCATTCAATTGGCTCGCCAGACGAGCGGCTGCGCGCACGACTCGCTCTGCGCCCTCATCAGGACCGACGCAGGTCAACAGTGCGGTCGCGGTTTTCCAGATGGAGCCGATGGATTTATCGACGCGATAGGCTTGGACGTCCCCCTCGACGCGATCGGCGGTACGGCGCAACGCGAGTTCGCGCAGCGCCATCAAATTGCCCTTGCGGAAGAAGTTCTCGGCGGCGCGCTCTGCCTGCTGCGGAATGTACACCTTGCCGGACTTCAGCCGCTCGAAGAGTTCCTCCACCGGTATGTCGACCAGCACGACTTCGTCCGCGGCATCGAACACCGTGTCCGGCACGGTTTCCCACACCCGCACGTTGGTGATGCCGCCCACCACGTCGTTGAGGCTTTCGAGATGCTGCACGTTGAGAGTCGTGAACACATCGATCCCCGCGGCCAGCAGTTCGTTGACGTCCTGCCAGCGCTTCGGATGGCGCGCGCCGGGCACGTTCGAGTGCGCGAGTTCATCGACCAGAATGAGCGTGGGATGCCGCTCGAGCGCGGCATCCAGATCGAAATCGGTGAGCGTCCGACCCCGATGCGACACCGTCCTGGGGGGGGTGATTTCAAAACCGTCGAGGAGCGTCTCGGTTTCCGAACGACCATGAGTTTCCACGACGCCGACGATGACGTCGCAACCCTCGCTGTTGAGTTTCCGGGCAGCCAGCAGCATCGCGAAGGTCTTACCGACGCCGGCCGACGCACCAAAATAAATGCGCAGCTTACCGCGCTGCGCCTTGGCCGCTTGCAGGGTGACCCTCGCCAATAACGAATCGGGGTCGGGGCGCTGTTCGCTTAACTTGGTCATCCGCCTATTCTGCGCGATCCGACGCTTATACGCGATCCAGAGCCAGATTGAGCATCAATGCAGCAATAGCCGAGTGCGCAGAAAAACGCGGCAGAGTTACCCGCCGCCGGTGTAAAAACGGTGTAAAAACCGTACGGAGAACCCTTAACTCAGGACCAGTCCGGATATTCGCGAAATGCCTGGAGCGCGACATCGATCTTGGCGCGCGAAACATCCAGATGGGTAACGAGGCGAGTGCGTGGCGTGATTGAGGCGCGGATGCCACGCCGCAACAGGTATTCCGTCAGCGCTCCTACGTGGCGAACCGGTATGTCGACATAAACAATATTGGTCTGCGGCGGTTCCACCGGCAGCCCGAGATCCCGTAAGCCATCGGCCAAAAACGCTGCATTGGCATGATCCTCGGCTAGGCGTTCAACATTGTGCTCGAGCGCGTAGAGCCCGGCGGCGGCGAGAATTCCGGCCTGTCGCATGCCACCGCCCAATGCCTTTCGCCAGCGCCGCGCCGCGATGATCACCTCATGGGAACCCAACAGCACCGACCCTGCCGGCGCGCCCAACCCCTTGGACAGGCAAACCGACACGGAATCGAAGCCCGCCACCGCTGTCCGAGGATCCACGTCGAGCTTGACGATGGCATTGAATACGCGCGCGCCATCCAAGTGCGTACGTAAACCGTGGGCATGCGCGAAATTCGTGGCCTCGTGCAGATAGGAAATCGGCAGCACGCGGCCGCCCATCGTGTTCTCCAGCGCCAGTAGCCGCGTACGCGCAAAATGCAGGTCGTCGGGCTTGATGGCGGCAGCGATGCGCTCGATCGCAATGCCGCCATGCGGTTCGTGCTCGAGGGGCTGCGGCTGGATGCTGCCGAGGACGGCGGCGCCACCCTGCTCATATTTGTACGTATGCGCATCCTGGCCCACGATATATTCGTCGCCGCGTCCGCAATGCGCCATCAACGCGGCCAAGTTGCTCTGCGTGCCGCTCGGAAAAAATAACGCCGTCTCGAAGCCAAAGCGCTCGGCAGCCACGTCTTGAAGCCGGTTGACGGTCGGGTCATCACCGTACACATCATCACCCACCGGCGCGGCAGCCATGGCAGCGCGCATGCCGGGCGAAGGCTGCGTGACCGTGTCGCTACGCAGGTCGATCAGCGATGGCGAACTTGAATGCACGGCGAGCAACTTCCAGAGATTTCAATGCAGCGGCACGAAGCCGTATTTTACAAACACCGCGTCGGCGGCCGGCGTACTCAGGTACGCCGCGAATTTCGCCGCATCGCTTTTCGCTCCCACGGTAAGCGCGATCGGATACGTGATAGGCGGGTGGGTGTCGGCCGGAAACGTATCGACCGTGCGCACGCCTTGGTCGACCAGCGCATCAGTCGCGTAGACGATGCCCAACGGCACCTCACCGCGATCCACGTATGCCAGCGCCGCACGAACATTCTCAGCACGGACCAAACGATCGGCAACCGAATCCCATACGCCGAGCGTGGTCAGCGCCGCACGGGCATAGCGTCCGACCGGCACCGAGTCAGGATCGCCGGTGGCCAAGCGACCCTTGCCGAGCGCTTGCGCCAGCGCAAAGTGAGGTGTGATTTTCAATCTCAGGGTGCTGTTCGCAGGGGCGATCAGCACCAAGCGGTTGCCGAGTAGATCATGCCGCGACTCCGCTTGAATCAGCTTGCGCGACTGCAGATAATCCATCCAATCGATGTCGGCTGAGAAAAATACGTCGGCGGGCGCACCGCTTTCGATTTGCCGAGCAAGGGCGGAACTCGCGGCAAAGGAAAGTTTCACTTCGATGCCGGTGGACTTGCCGAAGTCGGTGCCCAGCTGTTGCATCGCATCGGTCAAGGACGATGCCGCGAAAACGACGATGGTGGGCCGAGGCGGGTCCGCCGCATGGGCCGACCAGGCAAGCAAGGTCATCGCCGGCAACCAGCAGCCAAACCTCGCCAGCAGAGTCCTTCGGTTCATAGTCGTCATTGTCCACTACCTTTCGTGGCGGAGGCACTCAATATTGCGCGGCCTCGGCCAAACCCATCGGCCGCGATGTCGGCCAAGGCCGCCCCCATACGTAAGATTTCTCTTTACATTTGACCACTTGCGAATTATCGGGCGAGTCATGTCACAATTGGTGCATGGCGACTACCGATCTGACAGATTCTAAAGTCCGGCTTGCCGCTGTGCGCGAGCGCCTCGTTACGTGGTTGACGGACGCCGCCTACCCGTTGTGGGCGCAACGCGGCATCGATCCCGAGAGCGGCGGCTTCATCGAATCCCTTGGACAGAATGGAGTCGGCCTGCCGCATCCGCGTCGCGCCCGAATTCACCCGCGACAGATCTACGCATTCGCGCAAGCGGCCCGCCTCGGCTGGACGGGCGACATACGCGGTATCGTGCTGCGCGGAACCAATTATTTCACGACGCATTATCGACGACGCGACGGCTTGTTTCGCACCTTGGCCGGCGTCGATGGAGCGCCATTGGATGATCGGGCGCTGCTCTATGATCAAGCGTTTGCATTGCTGGGGTATGCCGCTGCGGCAAGCGCGCTCGATGCGCGGCGCGATTTCGAGAGGCGTGCCATCGAACTGCGGCAGACAATCGAATCGCAGTTTCGGGCGCACAACGGGGGATTTCACTCCGGCGAGACGCCGGAAGGATTGTTCGAATCCAACCCGCACATGCATTTGCTGGAGGCATGTCTGGCCTGGGCCGAGATCGGTGATGATCCCGGCTGGACGGATTGGACCCGGCGGTTGGTGGACCTGGCAATGCAAAGGTTCATTCGCCGCGGCAGCGGTGCGCTGGGCGAATCCTTTGCCGCAGATTGGCAGCCCGCTCCGGGCATCGCCGGGCGTATCGTTGAGCCGGGTCATCAATTCGAATGGGCTTGGTTGTTGATGCGCTACGAAAGCCGGCATCCGGGTCCGGTGCGGGATGCGGCGCTGCGGCTCGTCTCCATCGGCGAGACGTCCGGCGTGCACAACCAAGTCGCGATCAATGCGCTGCTCGATGATTTTTCCATCCATGACCCGAATGCCCGCTGTTGGCCGCAAACCGAACGGCTCAAAGCGGCGCTCATCGCCGCCGAGCTCACCGGGGAAGAGCCGTATTGGTCCATGGCGGCTGCCGCCGCAGCCACGCTGCTTCCCTATCTCGAGACGCCCGTGGCGGGCCTGTGGCTCGATATCCGGCGACCGAGCGGTGAACTTGTCGATTCACCGTCCCCAGCGAGTACGTTCTATCATCTGGTCGGCGCCATCGTGGCGTTGGATACGACCTTGGCGGCGACCGAATCGAGTTGACGAAATCTTATGTCAATGGATAGAAAGGATATCGAGCGAATGCGCGCAGCGGTGGCGACGTCCCTGCACGCGCATTGGGCACTCTTTTTGATTGAGGGAATCGTGTTGCTGGTTCTGGGGTCGGCGGCCATCGTGGTGCCGTCAGTAGCCACCATAGCGGTTGAAATCCTGATCGGCTGGCTGGTCTTGGCGAGTGGAATCATCGGTTTGGCCATGACCCTGCGAGCTCGCGGCGCACCCGGCTTCGGGTGGTCGCTGGTCTCGGCCATCGTCGGTATCGTAGCGGGTATCGTGTTGCTGGCGTGGCCGCTCTCCGGCGCGCTGTCCCTGACGGTGATATTGAGCGTGTTTCTCACGATGGAGGGCATTGCGTCGATCATGTATGCCCTCGAGCATCGGCGCGAACTCTCGCCTCGCTGGAGCTTCATGCTGGTGAGCGGCATCGTGGATTTGATTCTCGCCGGCATGATTTTCGCCGGTCTGCCCGCCACGGCGGCGTGGGCTATCGGTCTGCTCGTCGGAATCAATTTGATCTTCGGCGGGGTGGCGCTCATCGCGATGGCGCTGCGCGCTCGCGTGCAGCCGCAGACCGGCGTGTGACCGCCGCTGTCAACCTCGGGACGGGCAATTCGTTATGCTAAATGTCCCGCGAGGCGGCCAAAAAACGGTTCGGAGAAGCAACGTGCGAATACCCATCGTCTCGATGCCCATGAAGCTTAGTTCGATTGCCGGCTGCGCCTTGGTGTGTGCGGTCCTGGGATCAACTGCGATTTTCGCCGTCGGCGCCTCGTCTTCCACGCCGCCCGAAACCGGGGTTTGGCAAAAACATGAATATTCGTTTGCCTTCATGGGGTTTACATCGACGTATTCCTGCGACGGGCTGGCGAGCAAGTTGAAACTGCTGCTGATTGCATCCGGAGCGCGGCCGGACGCCAAGGCGCAGGCGGGCGCCTGCGCGTCGGGATTTGGCCGGCCCGACAAGTTTGCCCGGGCGGATCTGACCTTTTACACACTGGCTCCCGCGGGCGCCGCAGAGGCCGCGGGCAGCGCGCCCGTCGACGGCGCTTGGATTCCTGTCGCTCTTGCCTACCAGCAGCCTCGAAATCTCGACAGAGGCGACTGCGAACTCGTCGAGCAGTTTCGAAGCAACGTGCTGCCGATGTTCACGACGCGCAATGTCGAGAATCACACCACTTGCATTCCGCATCAGGAATCGGGATCCGTGATCGATCTGAAGTTCGAGTCGTTCAGCGCGCCGCCCAAGGCGAAGTCCCCCAAGCCCGGTTCGAAGTCCTAGACGTGACCGGGACGTTCATCCGTGGACCCGTGCAGACGCTCTAGATCGGCGAACCGAGCCGCCGCGATGGGGGCCGCTGGCGCTCTGCTGGTGGCTTGTGCCCCATCATGGCACGTGTTGACCGGGACCCCTCGCCCGCCGACCTCGCCCTCCCAGGTGAAGATCTATTCCGATGCGCCGCCGACGTTCGAGGAAATCGCGGTGCTCCAGGCATCCCGTAAGAGCATCTTTTGGCCGGGCGGCGAACGCAGCACCGATAGAGTCGTAGAGCGCCTGAAGGCCGAGGCCGCTAAAGTGGGCGCCAATGGCCTCATCATCGAGGGCTTCGACCAAACGCAATCCGGATCCATCGGCAGCGGCGCGGGTTCGGACTCGTACTCCGCACATGGCTCGATCAGCGTAGGGCTAGGCGCGTCGGTCGGAATTTTCAAAACCACCGGCAAGGGCCGCGCTATTTTCGTGCCGCCCGGCTAGCCGGGCCGAGACCCACTCATGCGTAAAAAACCGCTGGCGCCGTATCGCGAAAAGCGCGACTTTTCCAAGACCGCTGAGCCGCGCGGCGAACGTGAGGTGGTTGCATCAGACCGGCTGCGCTTCGTGGTGCAAAAGCACGCGGCACGCCGGCTTCACTTCGATTTGCGGCTGGAACTCGATGGGGTGTTCAAGTCCTGGGCCGTCACACGCGGCCCGTCAAACGATCCCGCCGACAAGCGGCTGGCCGTGGAAGTCGAAGATCATCCGCTCGACTACGGCGACTTCGAGGGAACCATTCCCCAAGGGCAATACGGCGGTGGAACGGTTCAGCTTTGGGACCGCGGTTATTGGTATCCCGAAGGCGACAAAACACCGCAAGACGCGCTGGCCTCCGGCAACCTGAAGTTCACTCTGGAAGGCACGCATCTGCATGGCAGTTGGGTGCTGGTACGCCTGAAAAAAGACCGCAGCGGCGGCAAGCGGACGAATTGGCTGCTCATCAAACATCGTGACGCCTATGCCCGCGACGGCGGCGGCGAGGCGCTCGCCGCTATTGACCGATCGGTCGCCTCGGGGAGATCCATGCAGCAGATCGCCGCGGGCGTCGGACGGTCGCCGACACCCTTCATGTTGGCAGGCCAGTAACGCGACTTACAGCCGCCGACCGTTACCTACCGATTAGCCGTAACTTTCGCAGGTATCTGCTAAACCGCGTGATCGGCTTCGGCCGCCCCGGTGAGCATCCAAAACGTCCTGTGTATTCCGCCGCCGCGATGATGTGGCCAGCTACCCTTTCACGCATTTGCCGGGTTATGGCCGCCTCGGGGGGGCGGGTCCGCCTTGATCGCTGAAGAGGCATCCAGCACCACTTGTTCCAGAACGGCAAGGTACTCGATGTAGCGCTTGCGGCCCAGAGGGGTGATGCGGCACACGGTCTGAGGGCGGCCGTGTTCGACGCCCTTGATTGCGGCGACCATTTTTGCGTCTTCCAATACCATCAAATGCCGGTTCAAATTGCCGTCCGTCAGGTCGCAGAGCTGCTTGAGCTCGCCAAACGGCAAGCCCTTTGTGTGGGAAATCAGGGACGTGAGCACGCTCAAGCGCGCTCGTTCGTGAATAACCCGATCGAGTCCGTCGTAGGCAAAGCGGGAACCGCGTTTCGGACGAATCTTAGCGTTCTTCAACGGATTCCTCGAACCCATAGCGCAGCACCGCAGCCACGAGCAGTTGACCGGCGCCGAATGGAATTCCCATTTCCCAGGGCGACAACACGCGCGGCCCACTTTCAATCATCAAGCAAGTCAGCCCGCAGGCAAGATACCACACGCCCACACCGAACATGTGGCGCGGCAGAAAGCGGCACGAGGCAAACACTCCGAGGCTGAAGATCAGTTCCCAAAGTCCGGGCAGCATCCAAAGATCCGCGGGTGCAGCCAGCAGCAACACACCCGTCAGCAACAGTCCGACAACCGTGGCCGGCAGGAACTGTTCGAGGGCGGATTGAAGCATCTCGCGGGCAAACCCCGAATGCACACGCCGCGCACGGACAATGGTTTCCAGCGTGGATAACGCCACCGCGACCGCGGCGGTCGCCACCCAGATGGCGAGAAACGAGATAACGTCGCGACCGGGATCTTTCGACCAAAACGCCTGCGCCGACGCAACGGCCAACGCCAGGCCGCCGCTGGCGGCCACGGATGCGGGACCGTAGCCGCGAAATTGGGTGCCGCGCGCCACCTGGGCGCGAATCGCGCTGATCTCGGCCAATGCTTGGCTCAGATCCCTCATGCGAAACCTCCATCTACTTGGGCACAAAGTATAGCGAACCGTCGCTAGGGATACCTATAGTCCCGGGCGATGCGATAATAATAGCGCCGGACGACGCTGCCGTTCCGCGTCAGCACGCCTTCCCGCACGGGGTCCAAGCCGTCGACTCGATTTTCCAGATGCGATGGTGCGAGATTCGCAGGATCCCACGAAACCAACAGCAACGTGCGGCCGGTTTGCAGCTCGACGGGGAACCATTGCTCATACATGAGACCGACGTCGTCGAACAAATGCGCACTCGACGTCGCGGCCACCGCTTTGACCTGATCATGCGAGTAAAACGCCAGCTCGCTCGCAATGGCATAACGGTCCATGCCAACGACCAGGAGCTTGTCGCCGTACTTTGAGCGCAAGGCGTCCGCGATACCGTCGATCTGTCGCGCGAAGTCCCGCCATTCGACCGGTACCAACTCGGTATGCCGCGTATAGCCTAGGCCGGGGATCCCGAGCACTAGGTAGTACAGCCCCGCGCCATAGATCAAGAGCATGATCAAAATCGTCGGCGGCCACGCGACTCGCAACCAGCGCCTCGCTCCCGGGCCGCCGCCATTCGCCTCGGCGAGACCGTACGCCATCAGCGGCAGCGCGGCCGTCCACGGCGCGCCGGTCCAATCCAGCTTCACCTCGTGACGGAGGCTGAACAGTGCAAAGACCACCATCGGAACCATCACCGCAATTTGCAGGAACCGCGAGGCACGTGTCCGGGGCGTAATTCCGATCACGGCGGCTCCCGCCGCCAGCAAGCCGGTCGGCGTCAGCAACACCAGTGCGGAGCCGATGAGCTTATGCAGAGAAAATCGCGGCGGTTCGGCCAAGCGGCGCGACGTTTGAAACGCAAACGACGCCCAATGGTGCATGGCATTCCAGATGATCACGGGAGCGAACACTGCCGCGGCGATCAGCAGTGCGGCATATGGTTCCCAACGCCGCAGCCAGCGACGCGAGGGCGGATCGAGCAGTATGAACGCGAAGGAGGCCATCCCGAGCAGCCCGATCGTATACTTCGAAATGAGACCGATGCCGACCGATAACCCGGCCCACAGCCACGCGCGCGATCGTCCGCCAATCAGCGCGCGCTCCAAGAAATACAGCGAGGCAGCCCAAGCGGCCGTCAAGGGCGCGTCCGGAGTCATGAGCATTCCGGACAAGAAGAAGAAGGGGAGCACCTGAAGCATGCCCAAGGCCAGCAGCGCACTGGGCTCGCCGAACAAATTTCGCGTCAGCCGGAAGACAAAAAAAGCCGCCGCCGCACCACAGCATAGGGCACTGAAGCGAACCCCGAATTCAGTATTGCCGAACAACGTGGTGCCGAAGCGAATCAGCCACGCAACCAACGGAGGATGATCCAGATACCCAATATCGAGATGGCGAGAATAATTCCAGTAGTACGCCTCCTCCGGAAGCAGTTCGACCCGGGCGCTGTAGATGAGCCGCAGAAAGAACCCATAGCCGACAATTCCGATGACGAGTGCGCGCCATTGCACGTCGGCATCCGCGGCGGGATCACCGATCAGCCGCCGCAGATGCGCCGGTGCGGATTCCCATTTCATGTGCACCCGCCGTCTAGCAAAAATTCGCGCTGACGCATAAACCCGACTTGGCATCCGCCAGCCTGAGGGTTTCGTGGTGCAGTTTGGCAACGGCCGGCATCAAGGCCAAGCCATGACGCAGCGCCTTGACGACGTCCAAACCCGATAAACAGGGAAGCATTCGATCCAATACAATGACGCCAAACTCGCTGCAACGAGCTTCTTTCAAGCCGGTTTCACCGTCGCCTACGTGCAGCACCGCATAGCCGTTGTCCTGAAAACGATCGATCAGCGGGCGCGCCAATTCGCCGTCATCCTCGACCAACAAAATAGTCATTTCCGGTAGGGTAACTCACCGCAAACCAAAACGCACAGGACGCGCGGCTTTGGATTCTTACAAAAATACAAAGCCCCGCGGGAAGGGCTGATGATATGTTCAGGCGGTGGACACGCGGATCGTGGCCGTCAACGCTTGAAAAGGTGACTCGTGGTGCGTTCAAAATCCGTCTGGGGCGGCATCTTCGCCGCCGTTTTCATTGCGGGATGCGCCGGAAGGCCCGATGGCCAGTACGGTTCTGGGCGGCCTCCTATCCTCGACGCTGCTCAATCTCTTGGTGCTTCCCGCGCTCAGCTATCGGTTCAGTCGCCCAACAACGCTCAATGACAATTCTCGATGATCCCTCTACGGCGGTGAAAGTGGCGCCGACCACCGCCGGCCTCGGTCGTTTGACGATCGTGGTTGCCTTCGCGGCGGTGACCATCTTATGGTTCGCGCTGCTGGCGCACCGGCCGCTGTACGACCCGGACGAGGGACGCTACGCAGAGATACCGCGAGAGATGGCGACGGGCGGCGACTGGGTGGTGCCGCATCTCGATGGACTGGTCTATCTGGAAAAACCCCCGCTTCAATACTGGCTCACCGCCCTGACATTCCGCTGTTTCGGCCTAAGTGAATTTACCGCGCGTTTGTGGACCGGAATCGCGGGCTATTGTTCGATGGGTTTGGTGTTCTTCGTCGGGTACCGACTATGGGGTTCACGCGCTGGGCTCAAAGCGCTTTTATTATCCATGGCGTCCAGCTTTTTCGTCCTGCTGGGGCACCAGCTCACGCTGGACATGGTGTTGAGCACGTGCTTGCTCGCCTGCTTGACTTGCTTTCTGATGGCCGAGTCGGAGGCCGCAGCGCGCCGCAGGTCATCGAGCCGCGCCCGTGCGTGGATGCTCGGATGCTGGGCGGCGATGGGGCTGTCGGTGTTGTCGAAAGGCTTGATCGGGATGCTCATTCCCGGATCCACGTTGGCTCTTTACGCCCTGTGGCAGCGTGATTTCGACGTGTTGCACCGGCTGAACATCCGCTTCGGGTTGCCGCTGTTCGCGTTGATTGCCGCTCCCTGGTTCGTGATGGCGGCACGGGCGAACGCCGCATTTCTGCAATTTTTCTTCATACGCGAGCATTTCCAACGGTTCTTAACGCCGATTGAAAATCGAACCGAGCCCTGGTGGTATTTCGCGCCCGTGCTGACCGTGGGCATACTACCCTGGCTGCCACAGGCGCTGCGGGCGCTCGCGCGACCATTCCGACCGTCGGCTCCGCATCAAAGCTTCGAACCCGCCCGAGTGCTGTGGGTCTGGTGCGTGTTCGTATTGATATTCTTTTCGGCGTCAAATGCCAAGCTGATTCCTTATATCCTGCCGGCAATCCCGGCATTGGCCCTCCTCTGCGCAGTGCCCGCGGCGAACGGCGAAACGCGCCGCGATCTCGTCCTCGGAGGGTTGCTGTCGCTGGCGTCATGTCTCGGCATTCTCATCTATGCGAGCGGAGCTTGGGCGACGGCCGATGGCCGCGCACTTGCAACGCAGCTGTCGCCCACGCTGGTGGGAACTGCGACGCTCCTTGCGTTGGCTGGCTTGGGTTGCACGGGACTGGCTCTGAGGAATCGACCGGACGCGGCGCTCCTGGTCTTGTGTTGCGGATGGTTTCTCGCGTCGGCAACCGTGCTCGTGGCCGCGAATTCGGTACAGCAGTTCTTCAGCGCGAAAGATGCGGCGATCGCGCTGCGAACGGCGGCTCCCCAAGCGTCGGCCGTGTTCTCGGTGCGGACCTATGAACAATCGTTCACATTCTATTGGGGGCACCCGGTCGTCCTCGTCGACTATCGCGATGAGTTCACGTTCGGATTGGCCCAGGATCCTGACCGCGGCATCGCCACACTGGCTCAATTCTCCGATCGTTGGCGTTTATTGAACGATGCTTATGCCATCATGCAGCCCCGTACACGCGACGCATTACTGGCGCAAGGTTTACCCTTGCGAGAAATCGCCCATTTTCCCAACATCGTGTTGGTGAGCCGCCGATAGCTTGCAGTTGCCGCCCGGATCGGCGCGGGTATGATGCGGTCAACAGCGGGAGACCATGTGATGCTCAATGAATCTTCGGTTTCGCCCCTCATGAACCCGGACGAGTGGCGTTTGCGGCGCGAGCTGACGGATTTCTATCATTTGATCGACCACTTGGGTTGGACCGAACTCATCTTCAACCATATTTCGGTAAGAATTCCCGGCCCCGCCCATCAGTACCTGGTCAATCCGTTTGGCCTGAACTATTACGAGATCACTCCGGAGAATCTTCTCAAAGTGGACGTCGATGGTCGGCTCGTCGAGCCCTCCGCGTATGCCGCCAACCCGGCCGGCTTCGCCCTGCACGGAGCCATCCATGAGCATCGCGCCGATGTGACCTGCGTCGCACATACGCACACCAATGCCGTGTCGGCGGTCGCGATGAAGCGCGGCGGCTTCGATCACAGCAACTTCTACGGTGCGCAGTTCACCGGCCGCGTCGGCTACCATGATTTCGAAGGAATCACGCTCTATCCGGAGGAGCGCGGCCGCATGCTCGCAAGCCTCGGCGACAAGCATGTGCTGGTGCTTCGCAATCATGGAGTGGCCGTTTGCGAGCGCGACATACCCACCACCTTCCTGCTGTTGTGGACCGTGCAGCGCGCTGCCGAGATTCAGTGCCAGGCGGGACAAATCGGCGGAGAGGACATCGCTTTGAGCGAAGCGATTCGCGAGCGCTGCCGCAGTGTGGCCACCGACCTCGGCAGCAACATCAGTGTCGCCAAACTGGCATTCGATGCCGCGGTGCGGCGAATGCACGCCCGCGCTTAAGTTTCTTTCGCTCCAGCCGAGATACTGCCTGTGCGAATTCGATCTGCGTCTCGAACGGATTCTAGGCGAAACGAACGCTTTTTCTGGAGTTAACGCATTATGTTGAACGCTCCCGCAGCACCCACTTACAAGTCGGGAAAAAAATCTGTCGCGCCTGCCGGCGCCGCATCGCCCGACGAAGTGCGCGGCGCCGCGCTACAGTTCTTGGGCCAATTGGCCACCGAAGTATCGGGCGGCACTGTGGACCTTCCCTGTTTTCCGAACATTGTGCTGCGAATCCGCAATGCGCTGGCAGACCCGAAAAACACCCCGGAGCAAACGGTCAAAATCGTGGGCGCGGAACCGCGTCTGGCGGCCCGCCTGCTGCAAACCGCCAACTCCGCCGCATTCAACCCCTCGGGCAAACCTCTCACGGAACTGCGCACGGCAATCACCCGGCTGGGTCATCAATTGGTCCAGAGCGCGGCCATGGCGTTCGCAGTTCAGCACATGAAAGACGAAGACTCATTACGTTCGATCGCCGAGCCTTTGAGTCAGTTGTGGACGGAGAGCATTTCGGTTGCGGCGATCTGTCAGGTTGTGGCAAGGCACACCAAAATCACGCCCGATGAGGCCTTTCTTACCGGTCTGCTGCACGGTATCGGCCGCCTCTACATCATGGTGCGCGCTGTCGGCAAAGCGGATGAATTCCGCCACCAGGAATCCTTCCTCGAACTGATCTCTGGCTGGCAGGCATCGATCGGAAAAGCGGTGCTCGAGAATTGGGGTTTCGCCGAGGAGATGTGCGAGGCCGTCGCCGATCAAGGGGACTACGAGCGCAAGCATAAGCACGACGCCGAATTATCCGACGTCTTGATCGTCAGCATCATTCTCGCAGAATCGTTGAAAATGCCCGCTCCCCGTGTCGTCGACATGGAAGGCGCCACCGCTTTCTCCACCATCGGATTGTCGGAAAAGGACTGCAGCACCATCTTGACTCATGCAGAGCTGCAACTCGGCTCGCTGCAGGACGCGCTGGGTTGCTGATGATCGCCTGACACCGGTAGCGATCGCTTACAATCGAGGCCATGAGATGTCTCCATGCGCCCGTGATGCCGCAAACACAGGACCTCATCGGGCTCTGGGAGCGTTCCCTGATCGTATGGCCCGACGGCACACGCGACGCCACCACCTGCGTGCGCTGGCTGCAAGGCCGCGAGATGTTCGTCGACCTACGGCAGCCGGCATCGTTGCCCGATTTCCCGCATGCACTCAGCATCGATGATCTGTCGCTGCGCGACTGCGCGTGCCTCGCCACGCAACAAGGCTTCGCCGGTCGGCTGAGATTCGACGGCCGGCATTTTGAATGGGCGCGTCAGATCGACTTTCAACCGATATCGCCGTTTGCCGATGCCGGCTCCTTGGAGTGGCAGGCCGACGTGCTGGTGGAACGCGGTCGAGACGTCGAATACATCGAACATTGGCATCGTGATGGCGCGCTGGCTACGGCGCCGCAAGGCGCCGTTGAATTGCGCGAAGGCGATCACGGTGCGCATGCGGTGCTGCTCCGCGTCGGCAGCACATTCATGTTTGCCCGGAACCGCACCATGCCGCTGCCGGCGCAGCGGACGTTGCAGGAATGCGTCGCCGCCGCTCCCACGGTGAAGGTAGCGCGTCAATTGGTCGACTGCGAAATATCGGCCGGCGTCGTCGCTGCCGAGGGATTCCGCATCACGGCCTCCACGTTGCCCTTCCGTCGTGGGCGGCTGTTGGACCACCAATGGGTCCACGACTCCGTCATGACCTTCGGCCACCGATCGGGCGGCGCCGGCAGCGCTCAAAGTTGGACCATCATCGACTGTGAGGGTGATATCGGCGCATTACATATCACCCGTTGAATCGTGCGATGCTCCAGCGCGAAAGTGCGTGAATATCCTGATAATTCATCGCGACGCCCGGCAGCATGGATGTGATCGTCAGGGTGTCGTTCCGCAGAAAGTCGCGCGCACGGATGCGCGCGCATTAGTTCGGCTTAGTGGTCGGGGCAGCCGCAGAGGGTGCCGGCGGCGGCGGTGACGCAGTGTCGAGCCCCTGGCAACCGTGTGCTTCGGTGCACACTTGATTCACCGGGCAGACCACCGGCGAACCCTTCACGCAGCCGCGAGCGTCGGCCCCGGCACTGCGTGGCGCGCACCGTTCCTGGCCGTTGCATCTGCGGTGATCGTCACAATCCGCGTCGGTCATGCAGGTCATGGATCCCGCCTCGCGCTCTTCGGTGGCGAGTTCACCTTGGCGCGCGATGACGCCGGACAACGTCGCGTTCAGCAAGCGTTGCGGCGCTCCTCGTCCGGACGATAGATCCACATAGGCGTCAACCACTTCCCAGGCTGGAGCCACGGGACTGGCCGCTCGATAGTACAGACCGAAGCGTACCACCGTGCGCGGATCGAGAGGTTCGGTCAGCGTCACCGGAATCACCAACGTGGCATCGCGCGGCCACGCTTCGCCGTGGGTCAACGGCAAGTGCCGCACGCCTTTGCCCGCTTCGTAGATCCGCAGTTCCACCAGGCTGCCCGCGGCCAATTCCTCGGCGCCGGTGACGATGCGCACCTGAACCTGCGTGACAGATGCCGCGACCGCATGGGACACGGCCAGCGCAAGCGCCATCAGCACCGTAAGAATTTTCGACCACCGCTTGGCGTTATTCAATGGAACCTCTGCGCTTTTACGGACCTCTTGGTGATCATATCCGATCATCCGGGGCGCTCAACATAGCGCAAATAATCGACACGGCGAGTTAACTTAACGCGCCTCGGCTCTTGTACCGCTAGAATGCGCGCCATGACCGTCCCATTGAGCGGCGCATTGAAGCGCATATTCGGATTCGACGCCTTTCGCCCCGGCCAGGAAGCCATGGTCCGCGACGTCCTGGCGGGCCGCGATGTGTTGGCCCTCATGCCCACCGGCGGCGGTAAGTCGCTGTGCTACCAGCTGCCTGCGCTGCTGCAACCGGGCGTGAGCCTGGTCGTCTCGCCGCTGATCGCGCTCATGCAGGACCAGGTACGTCAACTACAGGACAACGATATCTCTGCAACGTTCATCAATTCAAGTATCGAGCCGGCGGAAATCACCCGCCGCCTGAAGGGCCTGTTGAGAGGCGACTACAAGCTGGTGTACTTGGCGCCTGAACGCCTGGTCCTCACGGAATTTCTCGATGGCCCCTTGAGTTCCTTGAGCGCCGGGCTGGGGATCAACGCCTTCGTCATCGATGAAGCGCACTGCGTTTCAGAATGGGGCCACGATTTTCGCCCGGAATATCGCCAATTATCCACCCTGCGCAGGCGCCATCCGCAGGTTCCCCTCCTGGCATTCACCGCTACTGCCACGCCCCGCGTCAGGACCGACATCATCGCGCAACTCGCATTGCGCAATCCGGCCGTCCACCTCGCGAGTTTCAATCGCCCAAACCTATTTTACCGAGTGCGGCCCAAGAGCAAACACAGTTACGGCGAGTTGTTGGCGCAGGCGCGCGCCGGCGGCGCCGGTATAGTTTATTGCCTGTCGCGCCGGCGCGTCGACGAAGTCACCTCGCAGCTTCAATCCGACGGCGTCCGGGTGCTCCCCTATCATGCCGGACTCGATGGACAAACGCGGCGCGATAACCAGGAAGCATTCATTCGCGATGACGTTCAGATCATCGTCGCGACCATTGCCTTCGGTATGGGCATCAATAAGCCGGATGTCCGCTGGGTCATTCATTACGACCTGCCCAAGAGCTTGGAAAGCTACTACCAGGAATCCGGCCGTGCCGGACGCGACGGGGATCCGGCGTACTGCACCCTGTTCTTCGGCGCTTCCGACATTCGTACGGCCGAATTTCTCATCCAGCAAAAGATCGACCCGAATACGGGCGAGCCGCTCGAGAACGAACAACGCATAGCCCGCCAACAGTTGCGCCAGGTGTTGAATTACGCGGAATCGAGCGACTGCCGCCGCGCCATCCAGTTGCATTACTTCGATGAAGCCTTCACGGGTCCATGTGACGCGTGCGATAACTGCTGTGAGCCGCGCGCCACGCATGACTACAGCCTCGAAGCACGCCAATTCTTATCATGCATCGCGCGCTTGGCGCAACGTGGTGAACGCTTCGGTGCGGCCTACATCATCGAGATACTGCGAGGGGCGCGCACCGAGCGGCTGCAGAGCCGTGGACATGACAGTTTGAGCGTGTACGGGATCGGCAAGCATCGTTCGGTGCAGGAATGGCGCTCATTGGCGCGCGCGCTCATGCACCGGCGACTGATCGGGCAGAGCCAGGACGGATACTCGGTACTATCGCTCAATGAATCGAGCTGGCAAGTGTTACGGAACGAGCGCTCGGTGATGCTGGCCACGACCGGCAAAGCCGACCGGGCCCGCACGCCGCAGCCCGGAGCCGCCGCTACGGCGGACGGCGATGCGTTATTCGAGCGATTGCGCGCCCTGCGCAAGCAGTTGGCGGACGCGCACGGCTTGCCGCCCTATGTCATTTTCCATGATGCGACTTTGCGCGAAATAGTTGCACGAAGACCCCAGACGCTCGCTCAGTTCGCGGGAATCCGCGGCGTCGGCGAGGGCAAACTGGCGCGCTACGGGCAACAATTCATCGCCGCGCTACGGGAACCCGGCGCGTGAATGCGAATGGTCAAGGAGCCGTGATCAACCCGAGATACTTCATCATCACAACGATATTGGGCGGACTACCGCGCCACGCTGGCCGCTCGCTCACCAAAGGAGTTCACCCATGCGTGCAATGGCACGAGGATTGTTGATTGGCGGCCTTACCGGCCTTTTCAGCATGGTGGGCGCAGCCGCCGCGCCTCAGCAGGACGAGGCGGCCTTTCGCGCGCTGTACAAGGAGTTGGTCGAGACCAATACGACGCGGTCCATCGGCAGTTGTACACGGGCCGCGGAGGCCATGCGCGCGCACCTCTTGAGCGCGGGGATTCCCGCCGCCGATACGCAAATCTTGGCGCCCGCGGATCGGCCCAACGACGGCGCGCTGGTCGCCGTCATTCACGGTACGGACAACCGAACCAAGCCGATTTTGCTGCTGGCGCATATCGACGTCGTCGAAGCCAAACGCGAGGATTGGGAGCGCGATCCGTACACTCTGGTCGAGGAGAACGGTTGGTTCTACGCGCGCGGCGCCAGCGACGACAAGGCGATGGCCGCCGTATTCACCGATTCGCTGGTGCGTTACCGGAAGGAGGGTTTCAAACCGCGGCGAGACATCAAACTGGCGCTCACTTGCGGCGAAGAAACGCCGGACGTCTTCAACAGCGTCAAATGGCTGATCGACACCCACCCGGACGTACTGAGCGCGGCGTTCGCACTCAATGAGGGCGCCGGCGGAGAGCTCGGCAAGAACGACAAACCGGTGGCACTGCAAATCCAGGCCGGCGAGAAGGTCTATCAGGACTTTGCACTCGACGCTACCGACGTCGGCGGCCATAGTTCGCGGCCGACCAAGCACAATCCAATTGTCCGGCTCAGCGCGGGATTGACCAGACTGGGCAGCCATAATTTCGACGTCGCGCTGAACCAGGCGACGCGGGGGTATCTCGAAGCGGAATCCCGGTTGGTCGCTCCCGATGTGGCCGCCGACATGCAAGCCATCTTGAAAGATCCCCGTGATGAGGCTGCAGTGGAGCGCTTGTGGTCCATCAATCCCGGTTGGAACGGCATTTTACGCACCACCTGCGTCGTCACGGAAATCACCGGCGGTCACGCCCCCAATGCGCTGCCGCAGCGCGCCCGCGCGAATGTGAATTGCCGAATACTTCCCGGCGTGGCCATCGCCGACGTTCAGCAGGAAATCATCGGTGTGCTCGGCGACGCTGAAATCGCCGTCACGCGCACCGGCGAGCCGGGTATGCAGTCGCCGCCGCCGCCGCTGTCGCCCGAGATCATGGGCCCGGTGCGTAAAATCGCCGACGAGCTATGGCCCGGCGTGGCGATCGTGCCGACCATGTCGACCGGCGCCACCGACGGACGCTTCTTGAATGCCGCCGGGATACCCACCTACGGCCTGTCGGGCATGTTCCATGACGCCGAAGGAAGCCACGCTCACGGCCTCAATGAACGGATACGCGTCAGTTCTCTGATGGAGGGACGTCGTTTCCTCTATGAGATAGTGAAGCTGTACGCCAATGGCTCACACTGAACGGGTCCTCTCGTGGAGACAGCCCTATGTGGAATGTCGAAGTGGCGAACGATGCCGATGCCAAACGAGGCCTGGCCCCGCGCCATCGCGAAATCGACCGCAATCCACCTTACAAACGCATTGCCACCGAGGAGGCGTGGAACATTCCCGAGATCCTTGAAGCGCAGGTAAGGCTGCTCGCCGGTCCCAATGCCCCCGATGATCCGTCGCTGCGGATGGCGGGCATGTTCTCGAAGCTCGAGGAACTGCAAGACCAACTCATGGATATCGGCGAGCGCCGAATCGCGCGCATGGATGAGTTGGGCATCGACAAGCAGTTGTTGCTGCTGACCGCCCCCGGGGTTCAGGTGCTCGATCCCGACGAGGGCACCGCCCTGGCGCGCCTCGCCAACGACCGCCTCGCCGAAGCGTGCCGCCGTTATCCGGATCGCCTTGCGGGCCTTACGGTGTTCGCGCCGCAGGACGTTACCGGCGCAATTGCCGAAATCGAGCGCGGCATCAAGACGCTCGGGTTCAACGGTGCGGTGCTCAATTCGCATTTTCGCGGCCGCTATCTCGATGAGTTGGAATTCTGGCCGATTATCGAGGCGCTCGAGGCAAACGACGCGGCGCTCTACATTCATCCCACCATACCGCCGAAAGCATGGGCGCAACCCTATGAATTCCGCGGCTTCGGCGGTGCGCTCGCCGGCTTCACCCATGAGGTCTGGATGCACACCATGGGTCTCATCTTCTCGGGCGCGTTCGATCGTTTCCCCCTCTTCCGCTTGGTCATCGGGCACATGGGCGAAGCCATGCCGCTGTTGCTCTATCGTTTCGATTGGATGCAAAGCAATGCCGACGGCAAGTCCGGACTGCGCGGCGGCGCGCCGGCGGTCAAGCTTCGGCACCCTGTTTCGTACTATTTCAAAGAGAACATTTGGATCACGACCAGCGGGCAAGGCTGGGAGCCGTCGATCAAGTTCTGTATGGATGTACTTGGGCCCGACCGCGTGATCTACGCCATGGATTATCCGTATCAGCAATCCGCCGACGAGGTTGCCGCCTATGATGCGTTCGACATGAGCATCGAACACAAGAGGATGCTGATGCAGACCAATGCCGAGCGGGTATTCCGGCTGAATCGCTAGCTTTGCTCCCGCGCGTCCGCTTTCCCGCGACTTAGCTGGCCACCGCTGCGGGCTTGCCCGCCTCCGCAATCACTTCGTCGGCAACGTTTCGCGGCACCGGTTCATAGTGCGAGAACTCCATGGTGTACGAGGCACGACCGCTGGTCATACCGCGCAGTTGCCCGATGTAGCCGAACATTTCCGACAGCGGTACGGTCGCCACCACCGCGATGTTCGTGCCGCGTTCCAACTGATCTTGGATCATACCGCGCCGACGATTGATATCGCCGATGACGTCGCCGAGATAATCTCCCGGCGTGACGGTTTCCACCTTCATGACCGGCTCGAGCAGAATCGGTCCGGCCTTTCGGATGCCCTCGCGAAAGGCGGCTTTCGCTGCGATTTCGAACGTCAGCGCGTTGGAATCGACGTCGTGGTAGCTGCCGTCCGTCAGGGTCGCGCGGAAATCCACGGTGGGATAGCCCGCCAATACCCCGTCTTCCTTTTGAATCTTCAATCCCTTTTCAACGGCCGGCACATATTCCTTGGGCACCGATCCGCCGACGGTCTCGTCGACGAACTCGAATCCGGCACTGCGCGCCAGCGGCTCGAACGTTATCCAAACTTCCGCGAATTGGCCGGAACCGCCGGTTTGCTTCTTGTGGATGTACTGTTCGTCGATCTTTTTCGTGAACGTCTCGCGGTAGGCAACCTGAGGCTCGCCCATGATGCCCTCGACGCCGAATTCCGTGCGCATGCGATCCAGCGTCACTTCGAGATGCAGTTCGCCCATCCCGCGCAGGATGGTTTGACCGGTTTCGCGATCGGTTTCCAAATGCAAGGATGGATCGGCGCGGACCATTTTTCCGAGGGCAGCGCCGAATTTTTCCTGCTCCGCCTTGTTCTTGGCCTTGACCGACACGCTGATGACCGGTTCAGGAAAGCGCATGCGTTCCAGCACCACCGGGTTCGCGGCGTCGCACAGCGTATCCCCGGTTTCGGTATCCGCAAGCGACACCAGGGCGATGATGTCGCCGGCTCGCGCTTCTTCGATTGGATTCGCTTCCTTGGCGAACATCTCGACCATGCGGCCGATCTTCTCGCGCTTGCCGCGCGTGGAATTCTGCACGGAGGCGCCTTTCGTCAGAACGCCGGAATAGACTCGAATGAACGTGAGAGCGCCATAGATGTCATTGATGACCTTGAAGGCCAAAGCGGAGAACGGCTCGTCGTCCGAGCACTTGCGCTCACCGATGGGCTCGCCGTCGGCGTCGACGGTCTTGATGGCCGGCACGTCGGTGGGGGCCGGGAGATAATCGACCACCGCGTCGAGCACCTGCTGCACGCCTTTGTTCTTGTAGGATGAGCCGCAAAGCACGATGGTGAACGAAGAATTCAGGGTACCTTTGCGCAGCGCCTTGCGCAGCACCTCGCCGGATGGGACCGTGCCGTCGGTGAGATACGCTTCCATCGCCTCGTCGTCCTGCTCGAGGCAGGTATCGATCAGTTCGGTGCGGTACTTGTCGATGGACGCGAGAATCGCGCGGTCGCTGGGCGTAGTGATCTTGAGTTTGTCCGCGATGTCCGGAGTCACGTCGATTACCTGCCAAACGGCGTCCTTGTCGTCGGAATCCCACACGAGAGCCTTCATCTCGACCAGGTCGATCATGCCTTTGAAGTTGTCTTCCGAGCCGATCGGTAGTTGGACCGGCAACGGCCGGGCGCCCAGGCGCTTTTTGATCATGTCGACGCAGCGCAGGAAATTCGCGCCGCTGCGGTCCATTTTATTCACGTAGCACATGCGCGGTACGTGGTAGTTGTCGGCGAGGCGCCAATTGGTCTCGGACTGCGGTTCGACGCCGGCGACGCCGTCGAACACCACCACGGCTCCGTCGAGCACGCGCAGCGATCGATTGACCTCGATCGTAAAGTCGACGTGGCCCGGAGTGTCGATCAGATTGATCTTTTTGTCGCGCCAGAACGCCGACACCGCTGCGCTTTGAATGGTGATGCCGCGCTTCTGTTCCTGTTCCAGATAGTCGGTGGTCGTCGATGTCTTCAGATCCTTGGTATCGTGAATATCGATGATGGTGTGCTTCCGCCCCGTGTAATACAGGATGCGCTCGGTCGTCGTCGTCTTGCCGGCGTCGACGTGGGCAATGATGCCGATATTGCGGATATCGGAAAGTGGGGTTGTACGGGCCATATCAAAATTCCATGACAGTTTCAGGGTGAATGGGATCAACCGGATTAAAAGCAACGGCGCTGCCGCGCAATCTTTGGACGATCACGAGCTTAGGTTCGCGTCTACAGGCTGCTAACGGGCGCAGAGTTTGACACGGCGCCGCGGAAGTGTCGAAAAAAAATGCACTTTCTTGGACATATGGCTCGAATCAGGGCCCTGAAAGGCCGATTTGGGCATTCGGCACTCCGAAATAGACGGGATCCGCGATTTGCTTGTTGCCCCGCCGCACATATGGTAACTAACTCACCGAAACACCTCCCTGAGCGCACGACCAATGGCACACCGGCACACGATCCATCGGCACCAGCATCATTACGGCTGGAATAATGCAATTCGACCCGCACTGCGCATCGCACCGGGCGAGTCCATCGAATTCGACGTGCCCGATGCGTCGGGCGGACAAATTTCCGCAACATCGACGGCCGCCGACATCGCGCGGCTGGACTTCGGCAAAATCAATCCGGTAACCGGACCGATTTTTATCGAAGGGGCGGAACCCGGCGATGTGCTGAAGGTGACGCTGTTGTCGTTCAGCCCGTCGGGATGGGGTTGGACGGCCAACATTCCCGGCTTTGGATTGCTCGCGGACGACTTTCCCGACGCCGCATTACATCTCTGGCAGTATGATGCGGTCACCATGGCGCCTGCCCTGTTCGGTCGTTGGGGCAAGGTTCCTCTCAAACCCTTCACCGGTACCATTGGCCTCGCTCCGGCCGAACCGGGCGTGCACAGCATCGTTCCACCGCGGCGCGTAGGCGGGAATATGGACGTTCGCGATATCTCCCAGGGGACCGATTTATTTCTGCCGATCGAAGTCGCGGGCGCGCTATTTTCGGTCGGCGACACGCATGCCGCGCAAGGGGACGGCGAGGTCTGCGGGACTGCGATCGAAAGCCCGATGAAGGTCGCGCTCGAATTCAACCTCATCAAACAAACGCCGTTGGCTTATCCCCGATTCACCACGGTGGGACCGGTAACCCGACACCTCGATGCAAGGGGTTACGAAGTGGCCACCGGCATCGGTCCGGACTTGATGGACGCGGCACGAAGCGCCCTACGCTCGATGATCGATCTGCTATGCAAGCGCTCAGGGATACCCGCGGTCGATGCTTATATGCTGTGCAGCGTCTGCGGCGACCTGCGCATCAGTGAAATCGTGGATGCGCCGAACTGGACGGTCTCGTTCTACTTTCCTCGGATCGTGCTGGAGTAATCGCTCCCCGCTTCATATCTCTAGTTCGACGGGCTTTTTCAACACGGCCGTGAGAATGAAGTAATAAACGATGCCGATCGCAATCCAGCACGCGCCCATGATCTTCGCGGGTCTGTCCATTTCGTACAGCACGAAGCCGATGACCGACGCCCCCACCAGCGGAAAAACCACGTGCTGCAGCCAGTTGCCGCTGCGCCGTCGAATGAAAAAGTGGTTGATGACGGCCAGATGCAGCAGCAGAAAGCTCGTCAAGGCGCCAAAATTGACGATACGGGTGAGGTCGTCCATGCGCGCGGAAAAGAACAAGCCGACCAGCAGCGACACGAACGCGACCGCCAGAGTGCTCACATACGGCGTCTTGTACCGCGGATGGATCTTGGCGAGCACCGCGGGGAGTTTGCCGTCGCGCGCCATCGCGAACAGGATTCGCGACACGGCAGCCTGCGCCGCGATGGCGTTCGCAATTGCGGAGGCAATCACCACCGCCACGACGGAAATCAGGCGCAACCACGCGCCGCCCGCCCGCTCTGTAATTTCGTAAAACGCGGTCTCGGGCGAGGAAAACTGCATGCCCTGCGCCAGATCAGTGGCGATCCACGTCTGCAGCATGAACAGCGCACCCACCAGCACCAGCGACAACATAACGGCCCGGCCCACCGAATTCTCGCCGCCGCGACTCTCTTCGGCGAGAGTCGAGATCCCGTCGAAACCGAGAAACGAGAGCACCGCGATCGACGTGGCACCGACTACCAGGGAGGGCGAGAATACGTTGGGATTGTAGATCGGTCTCAAGGTCAGGCCGCCCGCACCGGCGCCGTGATACAGCGTGGCCAGTCCGAGGATGATGAAAAGTGCCAACACCGCCAACTCCATCAGAAGCATGCAGCGATTGACCTTCGCGGTGAACTGGATGCCGAGCAGGTTTACGCAGGCATTGAAACCGATGAAAGCGACCAGCCAAATCCACTCGGGCATGCGCGGGAAAATAGGCCGCAATGCGACGGCGCTGAATAAATAGAGCAGCGCCGGGACCAAGATGTAGTCGAGGAGTATCAGCCACCCGGAGAAGAAACCCGCCATTTCGTGCAAACCCCGGTGGGCATAGGTGTACACCGAACCCGCCAGCGGGAAAGCCCGCGACATCTGCGCATAGCTCATGGCCGTAAACAGCATGCCGATGAGGCCAATCAGATACGCGAGCGGCACCATGCCCTTGGCTTCGTTCCACACGAAGCCGAATGGCGAGTACGGCGCGATAGGGACCATGAAGATCATGCCGTAAACGACCAGATCTCGGGTGGTCAGAGCGCGGCTGAGTTGCTCGGTATAGCCAAATTCTTCGAGCGTGGACATAAGTGCCAGGTAGTGTGTCAGAGCCGCCGCGACAATGCATGAATTCGGTGTCGCGAATTTCGGATGGCGACGGCGGCCGCAGGCTGGCATTCTGAATCGCCGCTGTTAAGTGCCGCACCCTCGGGGACCGTGCACGACATCAGCCGCCACCGTCTTTCACCGGAGAACTGCCGTGAACTTGGACTGGAGAATGTACGCGTTCGGATCTGCCGCCTTTGCTGCCCTGACCGCGATTTTTGGCAAAGTCGGCGTCAGCGAGCTCAATTCGGACTTGGCGACTTTCATCCGAACGGTCGTCATCCTCGTCGTGAGCGCGGCAGTCGTTTGGGCTCGCGGCGAATGGCAACGTCCCGATACGTTGTCGTCGAAAGGCGTGGTCTTCCTGATCCTATCGGGCGCCGCTACCGGGCTATCGTGGCTCTGCTACTACCGCGCGCTGCAGCTGGCGCCGGCCTCACGCGTGGCGCCCATCGACAAACTCAGCGTCGTCCTGGTGGTCCTCTTCGCCGTGGCGTTCTAGGTGAAAAATTGACTTGGAAAGTGGCCATCGGGGCCACCCTCGTTGCGGCGGGCGCGATCATCATGGCGATTTGATTCACAGGCGATCATCAATCTTCGCGCGAACCTGTTTCGGCCGCTGCGAATACAGCCGCTTCCCGAGTTTTCGCGCCTTGCGCTGCAGCACCGCGCGCTGCCGCCGCACGCGATCCGCCCATACGCGAACCTCCCGTGAGTCCGCAGCCAAGCCCTCCGCGCTCGAGATTTGCCCTATTTTCTCTTGAAGCACCGCCAGATCGTGATCTTTCCCCAACCATTCGGCTAATCGATGGGATTGCTTGCGAAGTGTCGCAAAGTGGCCGCCGCTGATTCGCGACACGATGTCGATTTGATTGAAAAGATATTTCGCCTGCTTGCGGCACTCGTGCAAACGCGCGTCGGTGGCTTTTTGCTGAACCAGCGCGAATGCTCTGCGCCCCGATTTGTACACGTGCCCGATGCCGACGCTGACGGCTGCTCGCTCGAGCTGCGGCGTCGGTATGCTCGCCAATCGGCGCCTCGCGTCCTGTAGGGCAGTGACGGCCATGGCGCTGCCGTCCAATCGCTGCCGACTTTCGCGTCGCTCTTTCTGCAGTATTCGGGACACGCGGACGCCAAATGTCTTTTCTCCCCCGGAGTCTTTCGCCCGCTTCAAGCCGGAAAACCTGTTCAGCAGCACTGTCGCATCTCGGGCTGTGCCGAGTTTCCTCGCCGCGTCGCGAATCACCAAATTCTCGCGGTGATAGGCGCGCTCTCCGATACATTTACGCATGAGCCGCAAGCTTGCCCTCGCCCGTTTCAATTCCGTGCGCACGTCGTGTATGACCGCGTCGCGGGCTCCGCGACCTCGCAGCCCGGCCACGGATTTATCGAGCTGCGCGACCAACATATCGCGAACGATATGCATCGGAGAATCACGTTCCTTCGACATAACAATTCCCGTCCACAGATGAGCGAAATTAGCGTGAGCGGAAGAATTTCTCGTCTGCCCGGCGCTGCGCCGCTGCATAACCGCATGTCAATTCATCACACATAGGCCTTAGCAATGCGGGTCAATCTAACGGGTTTCAAGGTAAAAAACGCGCCGGAACGGCATTCGCGGGTTTCGTCGCGGCGGCGTCGCCACCCGCGGTTCAGCCCACCGTGACGGTGTCGCCGCCCGCCGTCCGGTCGCGGGGGTCGTCCACCGCCACGAAAACGCAGCAATTGGCGCGTTCCGCCAGCGACACCCGCTGTGATCCGGACCACCAAAATCCACCGGATGGCTGGGGATAATGACCGAGGACGATCAGATCGATGTTGAGCCGCTTCGTGTAGGCGGTAATCTGATCGATGATGTTGCCGCTCGACACATAGCCTTCCGCAGCGATGCCGCGCGCTTTGAGCCATTGAACCGACTCACCCAGCATTCCCTCGTAGCGCCGCGTCGCATCGTCGACGAAGCAAGCATGTCCCGTGGCTCCCGCCACCAAGAAAGGGTCGTGAATGCCGCTCGGAAGTATCAGCAGTACGTGCGCGTGCGCATTCAATAATATGGCAAGTTCAGCACCTCGCCGCAAAGCACGCCGGCCTGCGTCCGAACCGTCGTAGCAGAGAAGTACTCGCTTGAACATCCTCGCTTTCTCAATTGCCGACTCGCCCAGATTTCTCAGAGTATATACCGAAGATAAACGATGGGACGTTCATGCCGCGTCAGATTCGACCCCGTGCTGTGCCGGCGCAACGCGTAAGCAGTGCCGCAACAAGCCCTCGCGGCGAACGTACGCGTCGCTGTGCGTATAATGCAGCATGCTCCCGATCATCCGGCTGCCGCGAAGCGTGCAGCTCAGCCTCGCGTCCACTGCCAGCGCCCTATTACAGCCGCCTCAAGGCCGACAAATTGATTTCAGCCGACCCTTCGGTGAAGAGGCGTTGGTCTCACCGGACTCCGTATCTTGGCGCATCTTCAAGAATCCCATCGCCCTGATGGTCGGCGGTATCGCTGCGGTGATTCTTGAACTGGCCGAACCCGCCGTACGCACAGGCGTATGGCAGCACTCGACATTTCTGAAGGATCCCGTGGGCCGCCTGCGGCGAACCGGAATGGCGGCCATGGTCACCGTGTACGGCGCGCGGAGCATCTCGGAACCTATGATCAGAGGTGTGGTCGGTATGCACGCTCGGATCGCCGGCGAGACGCCTTCCGGTGAAGCCTTTTCTGCCAATGACGCACGCCTTCTCCGCTGGGTACACGCCACTGCGAGTTTCGGCTTCGGTGAGGCTTATAGCCGCTACGTGTCGCCGCTCAGTCAACTGGACTTCGACAGGCTTTATCGGGAAGGGGCGCCGACTGCCCGGCTGTACGGTGCAGAGGATGCACCGCGCTCGGATGCGGACGTGCATGCTCTATTCGACTCCATGCAAGGACGATTGGAGTCCTCCGACATCGTATTCGAGTTCCTGCGGATCATGCGTGCCACACCGGTGTTGCCGGCGCCGCTTCGCTGGCTCCAACCCTTGCTGGTGAGTGCCGCTGTCGAGCTGATTCCCGGCTGGATTCGCGCATGCCTCGGTCTGACGGCCTGCCATGGGCTGCGTCCGCCGCAAAGACTCATGGTGAGATTGGCGGGCGCCGTGTCGGATAAGATCGTCATTCCCGACAGCCCGCCGACGCTATCGTGTCAGCGGCTTGGCTTACCGAAGGCTTATCTATTTGGCCGCGGAAACCCTTAGAATATCCCGCCAGCTCACGATGCCGACCGGCCTGAACCGATCATCGACGATGGGAACGCAGGAGATGCGATGGTCAAGCAGCAGCGCAACGGCGTCTTCAACGGTGCCGTCCGCCTTTAGCGTGATTGGCTGACGAGACATGATTTGATGGACTCGCTTGTTCAAACTCGCGGTGTCTCTGGTGGTTTCCGCCGCCGTGCCGACGTACGGACTGAGCGCGCGCAATAAATCCCGGTCGGAGACGACCCCCCGAAGTGTCTTGTCATCTCCGACCACGAGCAGATGATGAAAGCCCATGGAATCGAAGATATCTTTGACCACGCGCAATTTGTCATCCATTTCGACGGTTGCCAATCGCGTTTTCATGATTTTGTTCAACAGCATCGCCTGTCAACTCCATTTCACGGCCGAAAGCCCATCATCACGTTTGTCGGTCCCTAACGCCATCACGCCTGGTGGCGGAAATTCGCAGCCGGCCGGCCGGCTGACTGACTAGCCGTGCGGCATGTCGGCGGGCTTTTACAAACGGTTCAAGGGTCGTCAGGATATGACCTGGAACCCCGTTCATGCAAAATAGGAATTAATCAGCGATGCCCACTGAACCCTTGGAATCTTCGCCGCCGCTGCAAACCTCTGGGCGCTACGGGTCCGGCGCCATGGCCTTTCATTGGATAATGTTCCTGCTGGTCGTCGTCGTCGGCATTTTGGGCCTCTTGCACGACGACTGGCCGAAGCAGACGCAGGCATTCTGGATCAACCTGCATGCGGTAATCGGCATTCTCTTATGGTTTACGCTGATTGCACGGTTTGCGTGGCGTAGCCGGCATGCACCGCCGACGCCACCGTCGAATGTGGGCGCATTCGCGCGGCGTTTCTCCGGCCCGGTGCACTGGGCGCTGTATGCATTGATGTTCATCACGCCCATTTTGGGGTTTGTGACGTTTATCTATCACGGCCGTATTTTCGATTTCGGGCTTTTCCAGATCAATTTCGGGGTCGCCAAGAACCGTGCGATATTTCACCCGACGGAAGATATCCACGGTTACTTGGCCTATGCCCTGTTCGGGCTTGCGGGGTTGCACGTGCTCGCGGCCCTATGGCATCAATTCTATCTGCATGACGGTGTGCTGGATCGAATGTGGCCGTTTCGGTTAACGGCGTCGGCCGCCCACCGGACGATCTCGCGCGCGAATTAGGCCGCTTGCTGCCCCCCCGTATACGTTCAATACCGCGAAGAGGGGGACGGTGGCATGCACCGTTGCTCGGTAAATACCGCCTCGCATTGCCGCGGCCCATCGTCGTGGACGTCGCGTCGTCGTTCCTGGTGGGTCTCGGCATATTTTGGTTTGTCACCCGCAGCTACGCGTAGGCTAAGCTCGAGACAAGTTTTTCAGCAATGGAATTGCGTAGAACCCTCGCGCACTTGCTGATCGCCGATGGACGCCTCGCCGAAGCACAGCAAGTGCTCGCAATGCTCAAGGAACAGGAGTTCTACGATTTCACGCAAGCCAGCGCTGACGCCGATCCACGCAAGACCGTGGCCGGCTTGAGTTCGCCGGAAAAGGAGCTGGATGATCTGAACGGAAAAGACGTCGCCCTCGGTAGGGAATACGGCCTGCTGCAGGAAAAATTTCAACGAGGAATCATTGCGCGATGGGCTCGATCAAGCGTATCCGGTCATTCACATTGCCAGTCATTTTCGCTTCGCGCCCGGGAGCACGGATGATTCCGTTTTGCTGCTGGGCGACGGCAGCCGTATGACTCTCGGCCAGATCAAGACTAAATTGAACTTCACGAGCGTCGATCTGCTCACCCTCTCGGCATGTGAGACGGCGGTTGGCGACGACAGCGCCGCGCACCATGGAATTGAAGTCGAAGGGCTCGGTGCCATCGCCCAGCAGGCGGGGGCCAAGGCCGTCCTAGCCTCTTTATGGTCGGTCTCGGACAGCAGCACGGCACTTTTGATGCGCACGATTTACCAGGCGCACAAGGACGGCCATCTGACCAAGGCCGACGCGCTAAGGCACGCGCAACTCGCGCTGCTGCATGGGTCCGTGCAGGCGGATCCCGCGACCAAGAGTGCACGCGGGCTGACGCGAGTCGCCGACACGCCCGCGAACGGCAATTTCAAGACCGATCCGAACGCGCCCTTCGCTCACCCCTTCTTTTGGGCGCCGTTCATCTTGATGGGCAACTGGCTTTGATCCGGCATGAGGAGCGGCGCATCGCGTCGACGCTCAAGCAGCCACGCCGGTCTCAATGAGGTCAATCCTGCGATCCGCCGCCGCAGATTCGAATTCAGCACTGATGATGGTGAGTTCGCGTTCATCATGGGCGCTCACCGCACTGATCAAACAGGCACGATCGCGGCCGCGGCGCTTTGCTTCGTATAGCGCTTTGTCGACCAGGCTAATGGCGCTATCCAACGAGATCGCCGTGGCCGATCCGGCCATCGGGAAAAACGCATACCCGATGGATATCGTGCATTGAATGGCCTGACCGCTCCAGAGTACCGGATCACGGCGCACGGCCTGCAGAAGCCTCAGCACGGTTGCGTTCGCCTGTTCAGGCGTGATGGGATCGAGTATGGCGAGAAATTCCTCCCCGCCCCAGCGCACGAGCTTATCGCTCTCGCGCAGAGCCGCGGAAAGCCGATGACTGACCGTCGCCAATACGGCATCGCCCGCCGGGTGTCCCAACGTATCGTTGATGCGCTTGAAGTGATCGAGATCCGCAAGCAACACACAGCCTTCCACCGGCCGCGCACCGTCGACGGATAATACGTATTCGTTGAAATAGCGGCGATTGCGCAGGCCGGTCAGCGCGTCTCGCTCGCTGTCGAAGCGCAGCCGATGGTTGGCTTTCCGCACGCCGACAAAGGCCCAGAGCAGCGCCGCACAGATAAACGTCACGAACAACGCGCCCGCGAGGATGAGTTGCTGCTGCAGGCGCTGACCGCGCATCTCCGAAGCCTTGAGCGCATTGTCTCGCCGCAAGAGTTCGAGTTCGCGCGCTCGTCGCTCGTCATCGAATTTGGCCGACAGTTCGAGAAACGCACGCTGGCGGGTGCTCGTCATGAATTTCTCGCTCACCTCATCGTATCGATGATAGACCTGAATCGCCATCATCAAGTAGCCCGCGTGCTCGAGGGCGTCGGCGTACTCACGCAAGTCTTCCTTCACGTCGAGCACGTTGTCTCCGGCAAACGCCTCCGCAATGGCACCCTCGGCCAGTCTTTCGCCTAGTTTTATGTTGCCGAGACCGATGTACGCCAACCCCTCGTTGAAGGACACGATTTGCTCGTAGCCGGTTTCACGAAACGTCGACAACAGCGGCAGTGCCTGCTTGGAATATTTCAGCGATTCGTTGAAATCGCGGGTCTTCAAGTACGAATCGCCGAGGTTGACCAGTGCCTGCGCCAGCCACTTATTGCTTCCCGAACGCCGAGCATGCGCAAGGGCCGCTAGGCTCGCGCGGCGCTCCTCGGCGCGATCGCCTTGTCGGTCGGCGATATCCGAAATACGGCCCTCCACTTCGACCAACGCCGCCTCGTCGCCGAGCGTCATTGCCAGGCGACGGGCAATCTCCAGTTGCGATGACGCGCGCTCGAAATTTCCGGTGTTTGTGTAGATTCGCGCCAACCACAGCATCGCGTGCAGGCTACGCGTGTCATCGTGCATCTCGTGCGCGATATCCAAACCGCGTTCCAGAAACGGCAGCGCCGCCTCGGCCTGACCCAAGGTGCGCAGGATGTTGCCGCGCAGAATGGACACTCGATAGCGCTCCGCGTCCGCGGCGATCGACTCGACGTCGACATGGCTGAGTTCGGTGCGGGCGGCCGCGTATTGGCCGGTCTGGTAAAGCGAGTACGCCCGGATATAATGCTCGCCCACGAGCGCCGGCTTATTGCCCTGACGGGCGAGCGTCTCCAGGCGAGCAATCACCGCGTCGACATCGGCATCCCGGTACACGTCGACGTACACCATGCCGCGGACTTCGAGCATCTGGACCTCGGGCGCGCGCAGTTCCGCGGGAGTGGGAACCGCGTCGATGACTTGCTGCGCACGCTCGGGATCCGACCAATCGAGCATCTCGATCCGATCGGCAAGGGTCGGCTCGGCGCCCGCAACCGTGGCACCGGCGGCAACCGCGGCTACCAACCCCATCATCCACACCAGTGTGCCGTTCTTTATATGCCGCATACCCGGTTATACTTAGACTGCAGTGCAGCACTTTGAATGGGGCATTGTCGCCATAGCTACTCCGCTCTTGCCGTGATGGATGTCATTTACCGACGTTTTGAGACCACGTTCTTGATAAAATCGCCTCAATATGTGACTCGGGTCTCCGTTGCCGGGCCAGTCGGCGCCGGCTTTCCCCAGGCACCGAAGGCGCGGCGACCAACAGTGCGCCCCCGATGAGCTCTAAAGTTGGGGTGCGATGGAAACGAACTGCGGACCACGCCGCGCGCGCCGCCCTTGAAGAACAAACTTTGCAGGCTTCACGACCAGCAGATCGCAGCGAAGTTCGTCCATGACACTCTCGGCGGTGTTGCCAATAAAAAGCCGCTTCAGGGCGGAGCGAGATACCGCTCCGATCACGACAATCGCACTGTGGGTTTTGCGCGCGGTCGCAGGAATGACCGCGACCGGCTCGCCGCGCACCAAGTGGCGGCGTGAAGTGGGAATCGCTCTCTTGACAAGCGCATGGTCGAACATTTGGCGCGCTTCATGTTCGGCCTCCGCGAGCAAGCCTTCCCGACGCTTGGTGTCAAACGTCAGCGTCGGCGGCAGCGGTTGCGGCATATAGGCATGTACGACGTGAAGCGCACCGCGTAAAGCTCGGCCGACTTGGGCGCCGTAATCGAGAATTCGTTCGTCGAGTCCGCTGGGCTTTGCATGAGCATGGGTCGGATCGATTGCCGCAAGCACCGTGGGGCGGCGATAGAGCGCCGCAGTCTTGACCAGCAAGACCGGGATTGGACTTAAGCGCAAGAGTTCCCAGTCCGTGTAGCCCAGCAACGCGGGCAAACGATGCCGGTCACGACGCGGTGCAACGATCAAGTCGGCTCCGATAGCGACGGCCCGCCGCAGGATCGCTTCGTAGGGTGGATAATCCCATGCCGCAGCAATTGAAACCCTCAGCCCGCGTGCACGCAGCGGCGCCGCCAAGCGTTCCAGACCTTCGATCGCCGGCTCCCGGGTATTGGCCTTTAGGCTCTTCAGCGTATATCCCGGGCTCTCCAAAGCCTCGATGGCGATTGGATTGGCCAGATCATGAAAGAGTTCGAGTCGTGCGCTCAACGCGGTGGCCAATTGCGCGGCCTTGTTAACGACCGGCAACGAGCGTGCTGAATAATTTGCGACGGGGACGAGAATGCTCCTGACCGGACGCATGCGTAATCTCCTAAGGGCAATGAAATTCATTATCCATGACCGGATCGTCAGGTCGATAAGCAGATTTACGTAACGGATCGATTAGGTGCGTTCGTTGGAGCGCGTGGCAAGTCATTGATTTGTTCGTTACCGGACACGGCGTCGTGTGGATTATACGTAGTTGCCGACCTTAGATTCCGTTTTCGCGCGTAGTGGCAATCGTGGCAGGGTCGATGAACGCTGTTAGCCGAGCGCCTCGTTCGCATGTTGCCGAGGCGCCAAATCGAATACGCCGTTCGAGACGGCGTTCCACAGAAAGATGGTCGGCGCCTCCTCCCCATTGTTGTGTTGGTAGCCGAGAATGCTGATCGAGCCGGTGTCCAGATCGAAATGGCAGCCTTGCTGGATGGGCAGGTCGATCCAGCGCACCGCCAGCGCGCGCAGGAACTGCCCGTGGGAGAAAATCGCAATGCGGCCGACCATCGCTCGAAGCTCGGCAATCACCGCATCTGCACGCGCGGATACTTCATCGGCCGACTCACCGCCCGGGGCGCCATCCCGATAAATGTCCCAACTCGGGCGCCGCGCTCGAATGTCGGCCGGCGTGCGGCCTTCGTAGTCGCCATAATTCCACTCGCTGAGATTCTGCTGCACGCGCGCCGCTGCGCCGAGTCCCGCCAGTTCGCACGTTCTGCGCGCCCGCTGCAGCGGGCTGACGAGAACCTGAGAGAACGTCGTTCCGGATAACAGCTTGCCGATGTGCTGCGCCTGCAGCACTCCGCGCTCCGTTAGCGGCAGGTCTGTACATCCCGTATGTTGACCACTGAGGGACCACTTCGTTTCGCCGTGTCGGATCAGATAGATTTGTGCGTCCATAAGGTCGTGCGCCACCCGCCCGTTGCAGACTTCACGCATCTTATCGGTGAATTCGGTGAGCGCCCACCTCAAATTTCTATAATAAATTTATATTCCGGCCCTTAGTATGCGCCCCAGAATCGACGGGACTTGAATTTGCACCCCGGCCGCTAGGGGGAGTTCCGTATGGTTAGGCGTATGACAAGTGCTACCGTCGGCACGAAATTGTTAGGGAGTTTATAGGGATGGACGCTATCTACCTGCTGATTCTCGCCGGCCTGTACTTGGTGACCCACGGCCTCGTGTTGGGGCTCAACCGCCTAGGAAAGACGCCATGACCATCATGTATTGGTTGGGGGCTGCGCTTGCGCTGTTCTTGTTCGGCTACCTCCTGTATGCCCTTCTCCAGGCGGAGCGATTCTGATGAGCGCCAACGCCCTGTTTGGTCTGCTGCTGGTGGCGTTCCTCGGCATCGCGGTGCTGTGCGCCAAGCCGCTCGGCAGTTACATCGCCGATGTCATGGAAGGCCGGTCCAATTTCGCCCTGCGCGCGGGCGGCCGGTTCGAAGGTCTCATATATCGGCTTTGCGCGGTCGATTCCCGCGAGGAGATGTCCTGGAAGCAATACGCAATCGCGTTGCTGCTCTTCAACGTGCTGGGCGCCGTTATCATCTATGGGCTGCAGCGCCTGCAGCTCTTTTTGCCGCTCAACCCGCAGAAGTTCGCGGCGGTCAGCGCGGACTCATCGTTCAACACCGCCGTCAGTTTCATCACCAATACCAACTGGCAGGGCTACTCCGGCGAGTCGACGATGGGCTATCTGGTGCAGATGGCGGGTCTCGCGGTGCAGAATTTCCTCTCCGCCGCAACGGGCATCGCAGTCGCGATTGCCTTGACCCGAGGCTTCGCGCGGCACACGGTCAAAACGATCGGCAACTTCTGGGTGGACGTCACGCGCGCCACGCTCTACGTGCTGCTGCCGATCTCGGTCGTACTCGCGCTCGTACTCGTCAGCCAGGGCGTGATCCAGAACTTCAGCGGCTACCAGGATGCGACGACCGTTGAGAAGATTACCTACCAGAATCCGAAGACCGACGCGGCCGGCAATCCAATCAAGGACGCTGCGGGAAACGCCGTGACCGAGACGGCGACGACTCAGACACAGACGCTGCCGATGGGGCCGATCGCATCGCAGGAAGCCATCAAGGAGCTCGGCACCAACGGGGGCGGCTTCTACAACGCAAACTCTGCGCACCCGTATGAGAATCCCACGCCGCTGACGAACCTGCTCGAGATGCTGGCGATCTTCATAATCCCGTTCGCTCTCACTTACACATTCGGCAAGATGGTCGGAGACACGCGGCAGGGCTGGGTGATCCTGGCCGCCATGCTGATCCTCTTCGTCCCGCTGGTGCTGTTGGCGTTCCACAGCGAGCAGAATGGCAGTCCGCTGGTCGCTCATCAGGGCATCGACCAGGTCGCGAGTGCGGTGCAGGCCGGCGGCAACATGGAGGGCAAGGAGACCCGTTTCGGCATCGCCGCCTCCGCGCTTTTTGCGGCGGTCACGACCGCAACCTCCTGCGGCGCGGTGAACACGATGCACGACTCCATGATGCCCCTGGGCGGCTTCGTGCCGATGTTCCTGATGCAGCTCGGGGAGGTCGCGCCCGGCGGGGTTGGCACCGGCCTGTACTCGATACTGATGTTCGCCATTCTCGGCGTATTCATTGCCGGCTTGATGATCGGTCGGACGCCGGAGTACATCGGAAAAAAGATCGAGGCCCTCGAAATGAAGTTGGCCTCGGTGTTCATCCTCACGACCCCCTTCGCCGTGCTGATCGGGACCGCGGTCGCCGTCATGACGGCCGCCGGCAAGGCCGGTGTCGCGAATCCCGGCGTCCACGGTTTCAGCGAGATTCTCTATGCGTTCACGTCGGTCGCCAACAACAACGGCAGCGCGTTCGGCGGCCTTTCAGCGAACACTGTCTTCTATAATGTGTCCACCGGCCTTGCGATGTACATCGGGCGTTTCTGGCCGATCGTCGCGGCCCTCGCCATCGCGGGCTCGCTGGCAGCGAAGAAGCGGGTTCCGGTCACCGAAGGCACCATGCCGACTCACGGACCTCTGTTCGTGGTGCTGCTCATCGGCTCGATTCTGTTGATCGGTGTCCTCACTTACGTTCCGGCCCTGGCGCTGGGACCGGTCGTCGAGCACTTCATGCTCGCGGCTGCCAAATAACGAGTTTCGTATGTCACGGCAACAACTATCCCTCTTTGATCGCAAGCTCATCGGACCGGCGCTGCTCCAGTCGGTGAGCAAACTCGACCCACGCACCCAATGGCGCAATCCGGTGATGTTCGTGGTTTACGTCGGCACGATCGTGACCGCCATTTTGTATGGCCAGGCCGTCGCGGGCCACGGAGAAGCCCCGGCCGGCTTCATTCTGGCCATCACCATCTGGCTGCTGTTCACGGTGCTGTTCGCCAATTTCGCCGAAGCGCTTGCCGAAGGCCGCAGCCGCGCACAGGCCTCCGCGCTGCGCAACATGCGCCAAACCGTGATGGCCAAACGCATCGTCCAGAACACGCCGGGGCCCCGCCAGACGATACTCGTCAAGGCGGAGGACTTGAGGAAAGGCGATATCGTGCTGGTCGAGACGCATGACACCATCGCGGCCGACGGCGAAGTCATCGAGGGCGTCGCTTCGGTCGACGAAAGCGCCATCACCGGAGAGTCGGCGCCGGTGATTCGCGAATCCGGCGGCGACTTCTCGTCGGTGACCGGCGGCACCCGAGTGCTGTCGGATTGGATCGTGGTGCGGGTGTCGGTCAACCCCGGCGAGACCTTTCTCGACCGGATGATCTCCATGGTCGAAGCGGCGAAACGCCAGAAGACTCCCAACGAGATCGCTCTGACCATCTTGCTCGTGGCGCTGACGCTGGTATTTCTGGTCGTAATCGTCACGCTCTTACCGTTCTCGCTGTTCGCCGTCGAGGTCAGCAAGGTCGGGAGTCCGGTCACGATGACGGCCCTCGTGGCGCTGCTGGTCTGCCTCATCCCCACGACGATCGGCGGCCTGTTGTCGGCGATCGGCGTAGCCGGAATGAGCCGGATGATGCAGGCAAACGTCATCGCCACCTCCGGTCGCGCCGTGGAGGCAGCCGGTGACGTCGATGTGCTGCTTCTGGACAAGACGGGCACCATTACGCTCGGCAACCGACAGGCCGCGGCATTCCTGCCGGCGCCCGGCGTCACGGATCAGGAACTGGCCGATGCCGCTCAGCTCGCTTCGCTTGCCGACGAGACCCCGGAAGGGCGCAGCATTGTCGTGCTCGCCAAGCAGCGCTTCAATCTGCGCGAGCGCGATCTGGGCACGCTCGGCGCGACCTTCGTGCCGTTCTCGGCGCATACGCGGATGAGCGGCGTCAATATCGGCGAGCGCCAGATTCGCAAGGGGGCTCCGGATGCGATCGTCAAGTACGTCGAGGCGCTCGGCAAGCAATTCCCGTCACCGGTCGAGGAAGCTGTGCAGCGCGTCGCGCGCAAAGGCAGCACACCGCTAGTCGTCGCCGATGGCGCGCGCGTGCTGGGCGTCATCGAACTCAAGGACATCGTCAAAGGCGGCATCAAGGAGCGATTCGCCGACCTTCGGCACATGGGCATCAAGACGATCATGATCACGGGCGACAATCGACTCACGGCGGCGGCGATTGCCGCTGAGGCCGGGGTCGATGACTTTCTGGCTGAAGCGACGCCGGAAGCCAAACTCCAATTGATTCGCCAGCACCAGGCAGAAGGCCGCCTCGTTGCGATGACGGGCGACGGGACCAATGATGCGCCGGCGCTCGCGCAGTCGGATGTCGCGGTTGCAATGAATACCGGCACGCAGGCGGCCAAGGAAGCCGGCAACATGGTCGACCTCGATTCGAATCCGACCAAGCTCATCGAGATCGTGGAGACGGGCAAGCAGATGCTGATGACGCGCGGCGCGCTGACGACGTTCTCGATCGCCAATGACGTCGCGAAGTACTTCGCGATTATTCCAGCCGCCTTTGCGATGACGTACCCGCAGCTCGGCGCGCTCAACATCATGCACCTGGCGACACCCAACTCCGCCATTCTGTCGGCGGTGATCTTCAATGCCCTCATCATCGTCGCCTTGATTCCGCTCGCCATCAAGGGCGTGAAGTACCGGCCGCTGGGCGCAGGCCCGCTCCTGCGGCGCAACCTGCTCGTATACGGACTGGGCGGCATCATCGTGCCGTTTCCCGGAATCAAATTGATCGACATGATCTTGTCGGCGGCCGGCTGGACCTAAGGAATAACCATGTTCGTGCGACTCATTCGGCCCGCGGTCAGTCTCCTTGTCCTGATGACGATCCTCCTCGGGATCGTGTATCCGCTCCTCATCACCGGCGTGGCGAAAGTAACTTTCCCGCGCCAGGCCGAAGGCAGCCTGATCTACCAGGACGGTAAGCTCATCGGATCAACGCTGATCGGCCAGAGTTTCACGGATCCTAAGTACTTCTGGGGTCGCCCGTCCGCCACTACGCCTCAGCCCTACAACGGCGTGGCCTCGTCAGGCTCGAACCTCGGCCCGCTCAACCCCGCATTGCTCGATGCCGTCAAGGCAAACGCCAAAGCCCTGCACGACGCCGACCCCGAGAACCGGCAGCCGATTCCGGTCGACCTCGTCACCGCATCGGCGAGCGGTCTTGATCCGGAAATCAGTACCGCAGGTGCGCTTTTTCAGGCCGCACGGGTGGCCCGTGCTCGCAATCTTCCGCTCGCGCAGGTCGAGGCGCTGATCCAGGCGCACGAACAGGGTCGCCTGTTCGGCTTAATCGGCGAACGGCGGATCAACATTCTCGAACTCAATCTCGCGTTGGATCAGAGGCGCTGACCACGCGGAGCTGCTGGTGAAATGGGGAGATGCAAATGAAAATACAATACTGTTCGAAAGCGCTTCTGGCTTCCATCCTGGCGGCGGGACTTACGCTGCCCGCAGTCGGGGCGGATTCCTCTGTGTCAGTGAGCCAAGTAGCCTACGGAACGATCGTCGGGATCGTGACGAATGCGGCCAAGCTTCCCGTGGCGGGAGCCACCGTGACGGCCACCCGGGTGGGCGGCGGCATTCGGGCAACGATATCGGGAAGCGATGGCGTCTATTCGTTTGCCGATCTGCCGCCGGGCTCGTGGTATCTCACGGCCCAGGTCGAGGGCGCGCCCGAGGCGGTGGCCCCGCCGCTCGAAGTGGTCGCCAGCAAGGCAACTCGCTACGACGTCGTCATGAACGTCGCGGTGAAGCCCGCGGCCGCGCCTGTCGCACCCGCCGCGCCTGTCGCACCCGCCGCGGCTGCGCCGGCCGTTGCGGCAACGGTGCCCGAGGCGCTGCAAGCGCCTGAACCCGGCCCGGAAGTCGATACCCAAACCCCGTTTGCCAATGCCGGCGATATCGGCTGGCTGAACGGCACCCCGCGTGAGAAGTCACCGATCTTCGACACGAAGTTCTTCACGCCCGAGATCCGCTTCGATATGAACTACCTGCAAAGCGGCAACCATCCGATCGACCATACGATTGTCGGCTCGACCGAGGAGTTCCGCTCCGGGGAGTTCCAGATCGAACAGGTCAGCTTCGGCGGCGACTTCCACTGGGAAGGCGTGAAAGCCCGCTTTCTCTCGATGTTCGGCATGTTCTCGACCACCACACCGCGCAATGACGCGAGTTCCGCGGTGGGCCAGTGGGATCTCCAAGATGCGTACCGCTACTTCTCGGAGGCGAATGCCGGGTATCACTTCGACGTGAACCACGGCCTCAATGTCGATGTGGGGATTTTCGTCTCGTACATCGGCCTGTTCAGCTACTACAACTTCGACAACTGGACTTACCAGCCCTCGTTCGTGTCATCCAACACACCCTGGTTCTTCAACGGACTGCGCGTCCAGTGGTGGCCCACCCAGACTCTGAAGATCGAGCCCTGGCTCATCAACGGCTGGCAATCCTATGCGAAGTTCAACAGCAAGCCGGGCTTCGGCGGCCAGATTCTCTGGATCCCGAACGATAGGCTCAAATTGGTGTTCAACAGCTATTCCATCGGACAGGATAATTTGAACTGCCAAACCAATAGCACCACCGGAGCGGGAACTGCCGACACCCTCTGCCAGCCGCAGAACGGCGGCAACCTCAATGCGGCGGCCGGGTCGCTCGTGGGGGCGGGGCCGCCCGTCGACTGGTCGCGGGTGAAGCGGATTCACGAGGACGACAGCGTCTTGGTGAAGTACTACGACGCGCACGGCAACGGCGGCGCCGGCGTATCGAAAATGGCGTTCAGCTTGACGGCCGATATCGGCTGCGAGTACGGCGGCGGCGTGCACTGCTCGAGCGGCCAAAACAAGGAAAACTTTTTCGGCATGATGCTCTACGACCGGACCTGGTTCCATAACGATCTGTACGCGGTGACGCTGGGCGGCGGGTTCATGAACAATCCGGGCCGCTATCTGGCCCTGACCCCGCCCATCAATGGGGCGACGGCGGCCAGCGGTTCGCCGTACTTCACTCAGCAGCCGGGACAAAAGCTCTACCAATGGGATACGCAGCTGAATCTGCAGTACATGCCGCGGGACTGGATTACCTGGTGGACCGAAGCGACGTTTCGGCATTCGGATGTTCCCTACTGGACAGGATCGGGCGGCGTGACCCCTCCCGGCGGCAACAACGGTTCGCCGGGAAGCTGCGTGGGGGGTGGTGCCAATGGAACTACGGGTCAGTGCTCCGCGGGTGACTGGTATCCGGATCTGCGCACGCGCGAAGTCATCTGGGGCGCCGGCGTATTGGTCAAGTTCTAGCAATATCCTTCCCTTCGGTCGGCTCGGAGAGCCTCTGAGTCCGACCGGTAGGGATCGGCGGTACCGGCAAATGCACGCGGCAGCGCGAGCTGACTCACCACGTGTTTGACATGAACGGGATATTGAATGACTGAAGTGACCCCCAAGCCCGGCCATACTCCGAGCGGCAAAGACATTATCAATAAGCGCGCGTGGTCAAGGAAACGCCAGTTCCAACTTGCTGGTGTGGCGGCCGTGGTCGTAATCGGGGTCATTGTGGCTTGTTGGCTAGGCGGGAAATTTTTCGCCAAGCCAGAGGCGTCTGGTGACCAAGGTCCGTCTTCGCCTCCCGGTACCTTTCGTGCCACGGCTCAGCAAATCAAGACTTTTACGATCGAGCCGGTGGCGCTGTACAGCTTCGTCAGCGAGGAGTCGACAGAGGGCAAGATCGCGGTCAACGCGAATCGGGCGACCCCGGTCTACTCGCCCTATTCGGGTCGCGTTACACGAGTCATCGCGGGCCTCGGCGACGTCGTAAAATCGGGTGCTCCACTCGCGACGCTGGCAGCGTCCGAGTTCGTCCAAGTGCAGAGCGATCTCAGCACGGCCGCTGCTCAAGTCAAGCTTGCCCGAATCAATGAGGCGCGTAAGCGCGCGCTTTACGATGCTAAGGGCGGCAGCTTGCAAGATTGGCAGCAGTCTCAGGCGGATCTGGCGAGTGCGGAAGCTGCGCTACAGTCCGTGCGAAATCGGCTGCGTATATTGGACAAGTCCGATGCCGAGATCGACGGGCTCGAAAAGGCGAAGTTCATCAACGCCATCGCCACAATTACATCGCCGATCGCCGGCGTGGTCGTGGATCGTCAAGTCGGGCCCGGCCAATTTGTGCAATCAGGAAGCGGTACGCCGGTGTTCACGATCGCCGATCCCTCGAGCGTTTGGCTGCTCGCCAATGTTCGCGAAGGTGATTCGCCTTTGGTGCACATCGGTCAACCGGTCGAGGTGCGCGTCCTCGCATATTCGCAGAGGACCTTCGCGGCGCGCGTTACCTATGTGGCCGCGATCGTCGATCCGGTGACTCATCGCGTGCCGGTGCGGGCGGAAATCGACAATCGCGATGGCGCGCTCAAGCCCGAAATGTTCGCCAATTTTCGCATTCTGACGAGCGACGCCACGCAAGCGCCGGCGGTACCAGAAGCGGCTCTCGTCTACGAAGGAGATACAGCCCATGTCTGGGTCGTGCAAGCGGATGGGTTGATTTCCTATCGCATGATACGCGCAGGCCGACGAAATGCCGGGATGGTCGAAGTATTGGAGGGATTGAAGCCCGGCGAGCGCATCGTGACCAAGGGCAGTCTTTTCATCGATCAAGTGGCGGCGCCTGCGTCTTCATGAACTCCATCATCAGCTTCGCGCTGCGCCAGCGCGTCTTGATCGTGGTGCTATTGGTGATGATGCTGGTGGCCGGTGTCGCCGGATTTCTGTCGTTGAACATCGAGGCATATCCGGATCCGGTGCCGCCGCTGGTTGATGTCGTCACGCAGAGCACCGGCCAGTCGGCCGAGGAAATTGAACGCTACATTACGATTCCGCTCGAAATCCAGATGGCCGGCATTCCTAACCTGCAGGCAATTCGCACCATATCACTGTTCGGACTCTCGGACGTCAAGGTCCAGTTTACGTACGACTTCACCTATCAGCAGGCCGAGCAATGGGTGATCAATCGGCTGTCGCAACTCGCTCCCTTGCCGAACGGCGCGCAACCGCAGATCTCGCCAACCAGCCCGATCGGCGAAATTTACCGCTACCGCGTCGTGGGCCCGGCGAATTACTCGCTCACCGATTTGAAGACGCTGGAGGATTGGGTTTTGGAACGCCGCTTCAAGGCGGTGCCGGGAGTCATCGACGTGACCGGTTGGGGCGGTAAGACCAAGACATACGACATCGCTATCGATCAACGCAAGCTCATCGGATATGGCTTGTCGACCCCGCAGATATTGACGGCCCTCGGCAATGCAAACATCAATGTCGGCGGTCAAACCGTGAACTTCGGTGCGCAGTCCGCGGTTGTACGCGGCGTGGGATTGATACATTCCGCCGAGGAAATCCGTCGCACGCTGATCACAAACAACCAGGGAGCTCCGGTAGTGCTGGGCGACGTGGCGACTGTGACGATCGGCAACCTACCGCGGCTCGGCGTCGCCGGGCTCAACGACTCCGGCGAAATCGTCCAGGGCATCGTACTAATGCGCCGCGGCGCGAAGAGTGTCCCAACGATCAAGCGCGTCGAAGCCGAAGTGGACTTCGTCAACAAGACCGGCATATTGCCGCCCGGCGTGCGCATCGAGCGGATATATGATCGCAGCGATTTGATCCACATTACCACCCACACCGTGTTGCACAACATGGTCGAAGGTGTCGTCCTGATCTTCCTGTTGCAATGGGCTTTTCTCGGCAATCTACGCAGCGCCGTGATCGTCGCATTGACCATCCCGTTTGCCCTCTCGTTCGCGATCGGGTTGATGGTGCTGCGCGGGGAGTCGGCAAATCTGTTGTCGGTGGGCGCCATCGATTTCGGACTCGTCGTCGACGCCACTGTGATCATGGTGGAGAACATTTTTAGGCATCTCACCGAGGCATCGGCGCACCTGGGTACGGGGCCCAGTACGCTGGATCGCATGCGGCCACCAAGCGGGTTCCGCGGAAAAATGGGCACAGTGTCAATTGGCGCCGCCGAAGTGAGTCAGTCGATATTCTTCGCCGCCGCGATTATTATCGCGGGGTTTGTACCGCTCTTCACGCTGTCAGGCATCGAGGGCCATATTTTCGGTCCAATGGCGAAAACTTACGCGTACGCAATCGCGGGCGGCTTGATTGCGACATTCACCGTCGCGCCCGCCTTGAGTTTGATTTTCTTCCCCCATGACGTCAAGGAACGAGAGACTCTCATCGTTCGTATGTTGCGGCGTGGTTACGAACCTGCCCTCGAGTTCGTACTTGCGAACCGCATCATCACGTTTGCGGCTGTCGGTCTGATCGGCCTCCTGGCGATTTTAGCGATGCGCTCCTTGGGGCTGGAGTTTCTACCCAAACTCGAAGAGGGCAACCTATGGATTCGCGCGACATTTCCGCAATCGATCTCTCTGGAAGCCAGTGATAGCTATGTAGATCGCATGCGGATACTCATCAAGAGTTACCCGGAGGTCGAGACCGTCGTGTCACAACACGGCCGACCCGATGATGGAACCGATGCGACCGGATTTTTCAACGCCGAATTTTTCGTGCCCTTGAAACCCTTCGATACTTGGCCGGCCGGCATCGATAAAGAGAAGCTCACAAGGAGCATGACTGATGACCTGGAACAGAAATTTCCCGGCGTGGATTTCAACTTCTCCCAATATATCGAAGACAACGTCGAGGAGGCGGCGTCCGGGGTCAAAGGCGAGAATTCCGTCAAGATTTATGGTAACGATCTCGAGACGCTGGAGAAGACCGCCAATAGAATTGCCGCAGTGCTCGGCAGGGTTCCCGGCATAACGGACCTTGCGGTTCTGCGCTCTCTCGGGCAACCCACGATCCGCATTGATGTCGACCGCGTACGCGCCGCGCGCTATGGTCTCGCCCCCGGCGACATCAATGCCGTGGTACAAACCGCGATAGGTGGTCAAAGCGCCGGAGACTTATACGAGGGTACTAGCGATCGTCATTTTCCGATGATGGTGCGCTTAGCCGTGCCGTATCGCCAAAACTTGGATGCGATCAGGCACATTCCCATCGCAGCGCCGGCAAGCAACGGCAATGGCGTGATTCAAGTGCCGCTGGAGGACGTCGCCGACGTGCGCCTCGTTTCCGGCGCTGGCTTCATCTTCCGAGAGCAACAGCAGCGTTACGTACCGATCAAGTTCAGCGTGCGGGGCCGTGACCTGGGCGGCGCGGTGCTCGAGGCGCAGCATGCGGTCGAATCCCAAGTGTTGATGCCCGGCGGCTACCGGCTCGAATGGGTCGGCGAATTCGGCAATTTGCAGGACGCCATTTCCCGCCTGAGCGTGGTCGTGCCCCTGGCGATCGCGCTCATCGTGCTGTTGCTATACCTGAAATTTAGTAGTTTGCGGGACGCGCTGCTTGCTGCGAGCGTGATTCCGATGGCTCTTGTGGGCGGAATTTTCGCACTTCGGGTCACCGGTACCGCCTTCAGCGTGTCCTCGGCGATCGGTTTTGTGGCGCTCTTTGGTATCGCGGCGATGGACGGGATTCTCGTTTTGTCTTACTACAATTTGGCTCTGGAATCCGGTCTCGATCGCGCGGATGCGATGCTGCAAACCTGCAGAACGCAACTCCGGCCGGTAGTCATGACGTGTATCGTGGCGTGCGTCGGTCTGGTCCCGGCAGCAATATCTACCGGCATCGGTTCACAAGTGCAACGCCCGCTTGCGCTGGTCGTGGTCGGCGGTATGCTGCTTGCACCGGTGCTGATCTTGCTCGTATTGCCGGTTTTGATCTTGAAATTTTCCAAGACCCTCGAATTACCGCCCGAAGAGCGGCGGGACGTCGCCGGATGAAGCGCACGGACGGCTTGCCCGTTTTTCTGTTGTCCACCGCTTGCCTATACGCATGCGTCGGCCCGAATTTCCATCGTCCCGAGCCGCCGAAAATCCAGCGGTATACGACTCAAGAGTTGCCAGAAAGGACCGCATCGGCGGACATCTCAGGCGGTGCCGCACAGCAATTCCTGCTCGGACAGGACGTGCCTCGAGACTGGTGGAAGCTTTATGGATCAACGGAGCTCGATGCGCTCGTCGGTGAGGCCTTGCATGCCAATCCGAGCGTCCGATCCGCACAAGCGGCGCTGCGACAGGCGCTGGAAAATACGGCCGCTCAGCGCGGGATTTACTTTCCAAATGTGCAGGGCAATTTCGCCGCCAGCCGTGAACGTGATGCGGTAGGGGTACTGTCGCCAAACCTGACTTCGGGGACGGCGCTCTATAACTTATACACACCGCAAGTCACCGTGACCTATGTACCGGACATTTTTGGGGCAAATCGGCGCGCGGTCGAATCACTGGCTGCACAAGCGGAGGCAAGCCGCTACCAACTCGACGCAACCTATCTGACATTGACGGCGAACGTGGTCACTGCGGCGATTCAAGAGGCGGGCTTACGGGAAGAAGTCGCAACCACACTGCAGGTAATCACGCTGGAACGCGATTCGCTCGCGGTGTTGCGGCGCGCCCTGGAGCTTGGGTCAGTGGCCGAGGTGGACGTCTACGCGCAGGAGGTGGCGCTTGCGCAATTGGAAGCGTCGTTGCCTCCGTTGGACCGGCAGCTACGGCAAACGCACGACCTATTGGCGGTATTGAGCGGACAGTTGCCCGCCGATCTGTCGCCCGTGCGCTTCGAGCTGAGTGCGCTTAATCTGCCGACCGAGTTGCCGCTCGGTATCCCATCGCAACTGGTCGAGCGCCGACCTGATGTACGCGCCGCCGAAGCACAGCTGCATGCGGCGACGGCGCAAGTCGGCGTGACCATCGCCAATTTGCTGCCGCAGTTGACCATTACAGGAGACATCGGCAGCACGGCGACGCTATTGTCCAATCTGTTTAAACCGGGCACCGGATTCTGGAGTATCGGCGCGAACGCGACCCAGACGCTATTTGAGGGCGGCACGCTCATCCACCGCAAACGCGCCGCTGATGCCGCACTGGATCAAGCAGGAGCGCTCTACCGATCCGCCGTACTGACGGCGTTTCAGAACGTCGCCGATGCATTGCATGCTCTGGACACCGACGCGGCGGCGATCGTCGCGGCGTCGCGTGCCGAAATGGCGGCGAAGAAGGGTCTCGATGTCGTAAGACACCAACTCGAGCTAGGATCCGTCAGTTATCTCGCCTTGGTCACCGCTGAGCAGAACTATCAGCAGGCGATGATTTCCCTGACGCAATCACGAATCAATCGGTATCTGGATACGGCGGCATTGTTCCAGGCGGTGGGCGGTTCCATCTCGGTGCCTGCGTTGACTCGTGAGCATTGACATTGTGCGTAATCCGATATCGGCGGGACGGTCGACAGTATCATCAGCAGCTTAATACGAGGCCAAGTTTAATAGTCGTAGCGTATCGGTAGGTTCAAATCATTTGCATTGAAGCAAACCAACAATTGTGTCGTAGGCTAAATTAAGTTTTGGAGAATGGAATGAAATTGATCACTGCGATCATTAAACCCTTCAAGCTGGACGACGTGCGTTCGGCTCTCTCGGAAATCGGGGTGTCCGGCATGACGGTCACCGAGGTCAAAGGTTTCGGCCGCCAGCGCGGGCATACCGAGTTGTATCGCGGCGCCGAGTACACCGTCGATTTCGTGCCGAAGGTGCGCATCGAAGTGGCGGTGAGAAACGAACTCGTCGATCAAGCGCTCGACGCCATCAGCGCCGCGGCGAAGACCGGCAAAATCGGCGACGGCAAGATTTTCGTCAGCGATATTCTGCGCGTGTTGCGAATTCGAACCGGCGAGACGGACAGCGCCGCCTTGTGAAGGTGCTGGCCGATTCCTGCGGGAGCGAAGCAAGGCAAGGCGGGTAGGGCTTAAGCGCAGCATTGCGCGGGGGAGAATGGAATGAAAATGATCATTGCAATTATCAGACCTTTCAAGCTCGATGACGTGCGCGCGGCCGTCTCGGAAATCGGCGTGTCCGGCATGACGGTGACCGAGGTGAAGGGCTTCGGCCGCCAGCGCGGACATACCGAGTTGTATCGTGAGGCCGAGTACACCGTCGAATTCGTGCCCAAGGTGCGAATCGAGGTCGCCGTCAAAGATGAGTTCGTCGATCAGGTGCTCGAGGCGATAATCGGCGCGGCGAAGACCGGCAAAACAGGCGATGGTAAGATTTTCGTCACGGACATTCTGCGCACGCTGCGCATTCGAACCGGCGAGGCCGATAGCGCGGCGATGTGATGAGAATAGCCGTGATCAAAGCTCAGGCGGTTGGAAAAAGCGGTTTAGACCCGCTGGCTTTGGCGATCCACGTGGCCATTGGGTTGGCCTGTGGGCTGGGGATTTCGACGGATGCAGAGGCGCAGAGCTGCGATCCGTCGCTGACGATATCCATCCACGCAACCGAACAGTTGGTTTACTCGCGATCCGCCGGTGACGTGCAGTCGGCCCGCTGGATGAACGGCGAGTTGGGATTGATCCGCGAGGCCTGTTCACGGGGTAACGACGTTGAGGCAGCTTGGCGACTCGAGAAAATTCAACTGGGCATGGCGAACGCCGGGAAACTCGCGGAGCGACAAATTCGTCAGGTGACCCGTCGAGATGGCGGCAAGCGCTCGCCGATTGGTAATTCCCGTAATGCAACGCGAAAAACGCGTATGGAGCAAGCGAGAGCCGGTGCGCTGGAGGCGCCATGGCCTGATGCGCCTTGACGGCTGCCTGGCGCCCGCGCATCAATCAGCGGAAAATGCCTCGATGATGACCAAACAAGTTCCTTCATTCGCCGGCCTGCTCGGCCTCTTGCTCTGCTTCGCAGTCTTCATGCCGGCACTTGCTGCCGCCGACGAAGACGATCCGCCGACGCGGGTCGCACGTCTCGCCTATGTCGAGGGCTCGGTCTCCTTCCAGCCGGGGGGCACGGATGACTGGGTCGCGGCGCCGCTCAATCGCCCGCTGACCACCGGCGATAAACTCTGGTCGGATCGGGACAGCCGTCTGGAACTGCAATTGGATGGCTCGCTGCTGCGCCTCGCGAGCAATACCGCCGTGTCCTTCTTGAATCTCGGCGACCACATCACGCAGATCCAGCTTTCGGCCGGGACCTTGCTGGTCCGCGTCCGCCGTCTCGATGACAGCGAGACTTTTGAAATTGATACGCCGAACCTGGCCTTCTCGATTCTGAGGCCTGGCGTGTATCGGCTCACTGTCGATGACTCGGGAAATACGGCGATCGGCGTGCGCAGCGGTCAAGGCGAAGTCACGGGCGGCGGATACGCTTATCCCGTGTATGCGAACGAGTATGACGTTTTCTCGGGTACCGACCCGTTAGCGGAGGATGCACGATCCTATGGCCCTGACCAAGACCCGTTTGACGCGTGGAGTTCCGGCCGCGACAGCCGCTGGGCGAACTCGGGCTCCGCTCGCTACGTATCTCCCGATATCGTCGGCTACGAGGATCTGGATGACCAGGGGTCGTGGAATCCGACGCCCGATTACGGCTACGTGTGGTTTCCTCGCCGGGTCGAGGGCGGCTGGGCGCCGTATCACAATGGGCATTGGGCGTACATTGCACCCTGGGGATACACCTGGGTGGATGATCAACCCTGGGGATTTGCGCCGTTTCATTATGGCCGGTGGATTTTCGTCGGCGGGGCCTGGGGATGGGTGCCGTCTCCGCCACGCGTGGAAGGAGTGGCGTACGTTCGGCCCATTTACGCGCCTGCACTCGTCGCTTGGGTCGGGGTCGGCGCGGGTATCGCCTGGTTTGCACTCGGTCCGCGGGAGGTCTATGTGCCTTCCTATCCCGTGAGCCGCAACTACCTCAATCAGATCAACGTCTCGAACACGACGGCTAATACGACGGTCATCAATAACATTTACAACACGACAATCATCAACAATAAGACGGTGAATGTCACGAATGTGACCTACGTCAATCGCAGCGTCCCGGGCGCTGTCGCGGCCACTACGTCGCAAGCGTTTACGACGGCGCAGCCGGTGTCGAGAAACCGGATAACGATCGATGCGCATGCCATCGCCAGCGCACCGGTGCAGGCCATGGCGCCCGCCAGCGTTCCGGCGAAGCAGGCGGTTCTCGGCGGCACTCGCATGGCGGCAGCAAGACCGCCGGCGGCAGTGCAGACGCGCGCCGTCGTTGCTCGGACTGCACCGCCGCCGCCGCCGCCTACCTTCGAGCGGCGCCAGGAAGCGCTGCGCAACAATGGCGGAAAACCGCTGTCGGCCGCCGAGGTCAAAAGTATTCAAGCGGGTGCAGCGCCGCGCATCGCTGCCGTCAGAATTGCGCCTCCCGCCACACCGGTCAATGCTCGACCGGCTGCGCGGCCCGTGACTTCGGAAAACGCGCCACCGAGAGTGGAACGGCCGCCGCTGGGTCGGCCGCCGGTCGCGACCCCGGAAGTCAATCGCCCGGCGCCCGCCGCAGTGCATGCGAACGAGATTCCCGTGGCGCCGAAGCCCGCTTCACCCGGCGTCGCAAACTCGGCTCTCGAACGTCAACATCTGCAAGAGCAGCAGCAGCAGCGTGCTCAGCAAGATGCGGAGCGACAGAAAGTTCAGCAGCAGCAGGAACTCGAGCATGAGCAATTGGCAAAACAACAAGCGGACGAAGCGAGAAAACAGCAGCTCGAGCAGCAGCACCAGTTGCAAACGCAACAGTTGGCGGAGCGACATGCCCAGGAGCAGCAGCAGCTGCTAGAGAAACAGCAAGAACAACGGCGGCAGCAGGAAAGTCAGACCAAGCCTGATAATCGCAAGGCGCCTCGGCCGCCCGACCAGAAGCCGTAGGGAGTTCAGCGGCGGCCTCCCAACCGATTGCCGTCAATCCGGAGATCGAAGCAGAAGCCCTCGCGATGAGCAGTGGTATTCGAGCTGACGCAGCAACATGGCTTCAAAGCGGTGCGGGATATCCGACCGACTGAGCGAACAGCACCCGCTGTTCCGGCCGCAATTCAAGGCGCTGCCCGAGGCTAGTTTTGTCGCAGTTGTGAAACCATGCCGCCAGTCCCTGTGCCGCGGCGAACAGATACACGTTACCGGCAATAATGCCGGTGTCGACGTAGTAGTACGACTTCTGAACTTCAGGATCCTGCAAGCCCGGTTCCTGAAAGCCTGCTGTGTGGGTGAGTCGGTGAAGGTCAACGACGAAGATCAGTTGCACAGGCGCCCGTGCATCGACGCCTCGCTGACCGGGGGTCAGGGCCGCGCCGCGCAGATCGCCTGCGACGATGGGGCTCAACCGGTGGTTGACCGCGTCGTACAAATAAATGCCTTCCTTGACCGCGACATAGAGGTCGATTTCCTGCGAGTTGCTGGCCGAAGCGGCAGTCCTTCCGGGGACTCCAAATGGGCCTGTCTTTCGATTTACGCCGCAGGCGGCCCACAGGAGGTTCGACAGGAGTTTCATGGGCAGCGGCGTTGCACTGATTTCCCGCGTGGTCTTGCGCCGTTCAAGAGCGGCGAATAAGGGGGTATCGCACTCGCTCGCCGGCAACGGGAGCTCAATGACCGGCAACGTCTGCGTAACGGGAGTCGAGGTATTCATCGGAGTCTCCTGCTCGGTTCGCCGAGCTTATACTTTTTCCGGAATATCATGCTGAAAATAGCCCCTGACGAAGAGCCGCTCAGTCGTCTCGCATCAATGATAGATTGCCAGTCCGTTCGGTGGTTTACTGGATCGATTGAGAGAGAAAAAGATTAATAAAATGAATAACTTAGATCGACGTATTAACGTCGCGCCGATGATGGATTGGACCGATCGTCATTGTCGGTACCTGCACCGCCTGTTTGCCCCGCACGCGTTGCTCTATACGGAGATGATCGTGGCGGCGGCGATCGTACGCGGCAACGCGAATCGACTGCTCGAGCACGATCCGGCCGAACATCCGGTGGCGTTGCAGTTGGGCGGCTGCGATCCTAAGGAGCTTGCGCAGGCGGCACGTGTCGGCGCCTACGCCGGCTATGCGGAGATCAATCTCAACGTCGGCTGTCCCAGCGATCGGGTGAAGAGCGGAGCATTTGGCGCTTGCCTCATGCAGCGCCCCGCTTTGGTCGCTGAATGCGTCGTGCGCATGCGCGATGCCGTGCAAGTGCCGGTGACCGTCAAATGCCGGATTGGGATCGATGAGCGCGACGATTACGAGTTCTTTTCCGGGTTCGTCGATGCGGTAACGGGTGCAGGCGTGGATGCTTTGATCGTGCATGCGCGTGCCGCCATCTTGGGCGGGCTTTCCCCTAAGGAAAACCGCGAAATACCGCCGCTGAAGTACGACTATGTGCATCGGCTGAAGCACGAGCGCCCGGCACTTCCGATCGTCATCAACGGCGGCCTCGACGATTTAGCCTCCATTCGAGCCGAACTGGGTAAGGGCCTCGGGGTGATGTTGGGCCGTGCTGCCTACCATCGGCCCGCGTTGCTGGCGGAACTCGAATGTGCGGTCGTCAATTCCGCCTGGCGCATTCCCGAGCCTTGGGAGATCATCGAACAAATGGTGTCTTACGCCCAGAGGCAGATGCCGCGCGGCGTGCGCCTGCATTCGATCACGCGGCATATGCACGGTCTCATGGCCGGCCGCGAGGGCGCCCGCGCCTGGCGGCGATTCCTTTCGGAGATTGCAGGGCGGCCGGATGCGGCGCCGGAAACCCTTTTTTCAGCCCTTTCTCTCCTTAATCACGGCTTGGCCGCTTAAACGGGTGAAGCGTCGGGTGCCAGGTTAAGTATAATTTGGCTTCTGTATGGGAAAAGAAATCGAAGTTGCCATCGTATTCGCCGACGTGGTCGGCAGTACCAAGCTGTATGAGCTGCTTGGGGATCTGCGCGCGCGCGACATGGTGGGCATTTGCATCGATGTGATGCGCGCCGCGACCGAACAGAATCATGGAACCGTCATCAAGACCATGGGCGATGAAATCATGGCCACCTTTCCAACGGCCGATGACGCTTTGAATGCCGCCGCCCAGATGCAGAAACAGATCGTCCTACATCCCGCATTGAAGGTCGACGAGCAGACCGTCGCTATACGGATCGGCTGCAATTTCGGCCCTGTGGTGCTCGAGAACCGCGACATTTTCGGCTCCGCCGTGCATACCGCGAACCGCATGACGAGCCAGGCCAAAGCGGGTCAGATCATCACTACCGCGACGATGGTGGAGCATCTCTCGAGCGAATGGCGTGCCTCGGTGCGTCAAATCGATATCGCCACGCTCAAGGGGCGCAGCAGCGAAGTTGCCCTATTCGAGGTGCTTTGGCAGACCGACGACATCACCAGCATGGTGCCGGCCATCGCCATCACGTCACGCGAGCGGCCGAACAAAAGCCTGCGCCTCAGGCTGCGGTATCAGGGGCAGGAAGTCGTGGTGGATGATGACCACGCAAGCATCACCATGGGCCGGGCCGAAGAGAATAACCTCGTGATCAAGGGTAACTTGATTTCGCGATTGCACGCCCGCGTGGAGGTCAATCGCAATAAGTTCATGCTGGTCGATCAAAGTACGAACGGCACGTTCGTCATTGGGAAGGATGGCGAAGAAGCGTTCGTTCGCCGTGACTCCATGCAGATTCGCGGCGAAGGCCTGATTGGCCTCGGTAAAGCACCGGACAGCAACTCTTCGCAGGTCATTCGGTACACTTGCGAAGAGTAGGTGCCAGCTCAAGCCTTGGGTTCTACGCGCTGCAGCGCGTCGGCGAGTTCGGTGTGCAAGGCTAACGGTACCCGCGCCCCGAACTCCTTGATATAGGTGGCGATTCCCTCGAATTCCGTGCGCCACAGGGCAGGGTCGACGGCAAGCAGTTCCTCGAGCGCGCCCGGCGCGATATTCAGTCCCTGCGTATCCAAATCCTCGGTGTGAGGTAGGTATCCGATGGCCGTCTCGCGAGCCTCGGCGGTACCTTTGCAGCGATCGATGATCCACCGCAGCACGCGCAGGTTGTCGCCGAAGCCGGGCCATAGAAACTTGCCCGCGTTGTCCTGACGGAACCAATTGACATGAAAAACCGCAGGCGTCGACCTCAGCTTTGAGCCGACGTTGATCCAATGAGACCAATAATCGGCAAAATTGTAGCCGGCGAACGGCTTCATCGCCATGGGATCACGGCGCAACACGCCCACGGTGCCGGTAATTGCGGCGGTGGTTTCGGAAGCCACACTGGCGCCCACCAGTACGCCGTGCAGCCAACTGCGCGCTTGATAGACCAGCGGTGCCAGCGTGCGGCGGCGGCCGCCGAACACGAGAGCGGAGATCGGGACGCCGCCCGGCGCATCCGCCAGCTTCGAGTAGCTGGGGTTTTGTTTGGCGGCCACCGTAAACCGGGAATTCGGATGGGCGGCCGACCCATTCCCCGGATCATAGGGGCGTCCCTGCCAGTCGGTTACCGGCTCACCCACGGAGAGTCCTTCCCACCAAGGTTCATTGTCCGCAGCCATCGCGGCATTGGTGAAAATCGTATCCTTGCGGATGGTCTCATACGCATTCCGATTGGTGTGCGGGTTGGTGCCCGGCAGGACCCCGAAATACCCCGACTCGGGATTGATGGCATACAGCCGGCCATCCTTGCCCGGATGCAGCCACGCAATATCGTCGCCCAGGGTCCAAACCTTCCAGCCCGGGTAGCTTTCCGGAGGAATCAGCATCGCGAGGTTGGTCTTGCCGCATGCGGACGGAAACGCGCATGCCAGGTAATAGACTTCGCCTCGAGGATTCTCGATGCCGACGATCAGCATGTGCTCCGCGAGCCAGCCTTCGGTGCGCGCCTGCCAACTGGCGATGCGCAGAGCGTGGCACTTTTTTCCCAGGAGGGCGTTACCGCCGTAGCCCGAGCCGAAGCTCTTGATGGAGAGTTCTTCCGGAAAATGCATGATGAAGCGGCGGTCCGGATTCAGGTCACCGGTCGAATGCACCCCCCTCACGAACGTGCCGTCGCGCGTGATGCGCTCCAGGGCGGCCTGACCCATGCGGGTCATCAGCTTCATGTTCAGCACCACATAGGCGCTGTCCGTGATTTCCACGCCGCAGCGGGAGAAGGGTGAATCGATCGGGCCCATGCAGTAAGGCACGACGTAAAGCGTGCGGCCCTTCATGCATCCGGCGAACAGCGCATCCATTTTTTGATGTGCTTGTTGCGGAGCCATCCAGTAATTGTTCGGCCCGGCATCTTCTTGGCTCTCGGTGCAAACGAAGGTGAGGTGTTCGACGCGGGCCACATCCGCCGGATCGGAGCGATACAGGTAACAGCCCGGAAAACTGTCTGGATTCAGGGGCAGCAATTCCTTCTTGGCCACCAATTCGCGTTCCAAGACCTGAAATTCCGACTCGCTACCATCACACCAATGAATCCTGTCCGGCTTCGTCAACCGTGCCACATCGTCGACCCAGCTCGATACTTCACGGCTTAAGGAAGCAAGAGACGTGATGTGTTGTGGTGCGGTAGCCATTAAGAGTCCCCGGGAGCAGTCTGTACTAGACTATTGAGAATGACAGATGGGCAACCGCCTCGCCAACTCCTGCAAAGCAACCAATAGGATCGGGAAACGGCGCGTCCCCGTGCGCATCAGTCAAAATAGAGATTTAACTTATAACTCGCTGATTAATATCGTATAAAATTGTAAGAAATTATGTACAAGACGGTCCTAATGCGTCTCACCGCGCTGACGCTGCTTGCGATCTGCGCAGGTACTGCTGCGAGTGGTCAAGCCACCTTGAATGGGTTGGTCGTAAAAGCCGTCGCTGAGGTCGAAATCAGATCGATTCAGGATGGTCGGGAAACCGTCAAGCTGGCGCCGGCGACCCGCGTCGTTCCCGGTGATCAGGTCATCTATACGCTGGAGATTCGAAATACCGGTGCGGCCGCGGTACATGCACCGACGGTGACCCATCCTATTCCCGCCCATATGGCCTACGTTGCCGATTCCGCAACGGGTCCCGGCGCCGAGATCAGCTATTCGGTCGACGGCGGACATACGTTTGACCGTCCGGATAATCTTCAGGCGGTCGATCCCGAAGGACATTTTGGTAAGGCAAAAGCCCAAGATTACACGCACATACGATGGAAATTAAGAAATACACTGAAGTCTAATTCTGTTGCGTTCGCGCGATTTCGCGCCATTGTGAAATAGTCGGCGCAAAACGTCGTAGGCTAGGAGCCTGTCTGAGTATTCTGCGTGGCCGCGACCGCGGCAGATTTCCCCTCAGTCGAGGCGGAGCCGACGCGGTTGGGTCAAGACCCAATGAGGAGGTGACAACGATGAATGAGGGGAAATCTGCCCGGTCCCTTCGGGTTGGCTGGGAGAGGGGCGTCTGCGGCGTTGCGCGGCTTGCCCGTGGAGTCCACCACGGCCGGCGCCGCACGCCTTGCATCCGCTCCCTCTCCCAGCCAACGCGGCTCACGCAGAATACTCAGACAGGCTCCTGATATCGATACTGACTATAAAGATGTCTTCGGCGCGGCGGGCCCGCTCGCGCGTGCGCTTCCTGGATATGCCTATCGACCGGAACAAGCCGCCATGGCGGCAGCCGTGGGCCGTGCACTGGCACGCGCCGAACCGCTGATCGTCGAGGCCGGCACCGGTACCGGCAAGACGTTTGCCTATCTTGTACCGGCCCTCCTTTCGGGTCGGCGCGTGATCATTTCCACCGGCACACGCACGCTGCAAGATCAGTTGTTTCGCCGTGACGTTCCGCTGCTGGCGCAAGCCTTGGGCTTGCCGGTCAAAGTGGCGCTGCTCAAGGGGCGCGCCAATTATCTATGTCGACACCGCTTGGAGCTGACTCTGCAGCAGCCTTCGCTGCTCGGGGACCAGCGAGGCGGTGCAAAGATTCTCACCCGCGTGTCGCGCTGGGCGGCGACCACCGCCAGCGGAGATCTGGCGGAACTCACCGACCTGCCGGAACAGTCGTCCGTGTGGCCGATGATCACGTCGACACGCGAGAACTGTCTCGGACAAGAATGCCCCCAGTTCTCTCGCTGCCACGTGGTCGATGCTCGCCGCGCCGCCCAAGCGGCGGAGATCGTCGTGGTGAATCACCACTTGCTGCTGGCGGACCTCGCACTCAAGGATGAGGGGTTCGGCGATCTGTTGCCGGGCGCCGAGGCAGTCATTTTGGACGAAGCGCATCAAGTCCCCGACATCGCGGCGCAGTTCTTCGGTCAGAGTTGGTCCGTCAGGCAGGTGCAGATCTTGCTGCGCGACGTGACTGCCGAACTGACGGCGGCGGCGGTTCGGGAGACGATGATCAGCGGTGAACTTGCGATCGTCGAGGCGCATCTCGACGATTTGCGCGGCAGCGTGCCCGGTGGCGCCGGTCGCTACGAATGGGCGAGTCTGCCCGAATCGTTTTTAGACGTACTGCCGGAACTCGAGACCGCTCTCGGCGATTTGGCCATAGAACTAGAGGGGGTGGGCGCCGGCGCCGGTACTGCCAGCTGCGCGCGCAGAGCGGAAAGTTTGGCGGCCAGCCTGCGGACCTTGGTCTGCGTGCCGGAGGAATCAGGGTTGCGTTGGGTCGAAGCGGCGGCGAGCGGCTTGTCGCTGCAGTTCACCCCGTTTGAAATCGCAGATCGGCTGCGCGGCTACGTTGAAGCGCGACCGTGCGCTTGGGTGTTCACGTCGGCGACCCTGGCCATCGGCGAGGACTTCTCGCATTTCGCGACCCGCATCGGTCTGCCGCAGGCTCGCACGTTGCACATCGACAGCCCCTTCGATTTTCGCGATCAGGCGCGCATCTATCTCCCACGCAACATGCCGGAACCGCAGCATCCCGAATTTGCGGCCAGATTCATTGCGGCGTGTGCGCCATTGCTCGAGGCGAGCGGCGGCCGCGCGTTCCTGCTCTATACCAGCTATCGCGGCTTGGCCGAGGGCGTCGCAGCGCTAAAGGCACGGTTTCCCGAGCCACCGTTTCCCGTGCTCGTGCAGGGCCAAGCGCCGCGCGAATCTCTGCTCATTCGATTCCGTGAACTGGGAAATGCCGTATTGCTCGCCACCGGCAGCTTTTGGGAAGGCGTCGATGTGAAAGGCGAGGCGCTGTCGATTGTCGCCATCGATAAGCTGCCCTTTGCCGCTCCCGACGATCCGCTCCTGAAAGCCCGTCTGGAGGGCATTCGGCGGCGCGGGGGCAATCCATTTTTCGAGTATCAGTTGCCCCAGGCGGTACTGTCATTGAAGCAGGGCGTGGGCCGCTTGATTCGCGACTTCGAGGATTTTGGAGTGATCGTGCTTGGCGATCCACGGATCAAGACCAAGGGCTATGGCAAGGTATTCTTGCAGGCATTGCCGCCGAGTCCGGTCATCACCGATGCCGGCGCCGCCGCGCAATTCCTCGCCGAACGGTTGGGTAAGGCGCGCGCAGGGCTGCCTGGAGCCGCGTCGACAGCCCAGACAGGCTCCTGATATGCGGGTGCTGGCACTCGATACCGCGACTGAAGCTTGTTCAGCCGCGGTGCTGACGGACACGGATCTGTTCGGAATTTTCGAAGAAGTCGGGCGTGGCCACGCGGAGCGGATTCTGGGTATGGTCGATGCAGTACTGCGCGAGGCCGGGTTGGTTCTGGGCATGCTCGATGGCATCGCTGCGAGCGTCGGACCAGGCGCGTTCACGGGGGTCCGGATCAGTGTATCCGTGGCGCAGGGCCTGGCCTTCGGAGCGCAGGTGCCCGTGGTCGCCGTAACCACCCTGGAGGCACTGGCTTTGCAGGCGATTCGCGGGGGTGCAGATCAGGTGCTGGCCTGTCTCGATGCACGCATGGGAGAGATTTACTGGGGCTGCTTCCAGGCAGATGCCGAGCGCGGCCTGCGTGCCTGCGGTGCCCCTGCGGTCGGAGCGGCCGCAGCGGTCAGCGTGCCTCTCACCGGGCCATTTCACGGGATTGGCCGCGGTTTCGGCGCCTACCCCGTGCTCAAGGCACTCCCTGGGGTCATCGTAACGCCCGGCGCGTGCGCTGCGCTGCCCGATGCCCGAGACATGGCGCGATTGGGCGCGATCAGACTCGATGCAGGCGAAGGGCTGGACCCCGCCGAGCTGGCGCCGATGTATCTGCGGGATAAGATTGCTCTTACCGAAGCCGAGCGGATCGCCGCGAAGCAGGCGTTGCGGTGACATTAGGTTTCACGGCCGGTCATGGAACTGTCACGCAGCAACGCTGTAATAGCGTGCTTTAAGAATCAAGGGACTAGCAAAATATGACAGCAAAACGCATCCTCATCGTCGAAGACGAAAAGAGCATCCGTGATATGGTTGCCTTTGGGCTGCGGCGTGCCGGCTATGAGGTGCGCGAGGCTGAGGACTGCCGGGAAGCGCGCGCGCGCATCGTCGATGTGCGGCCGGATCTCATGCTGGTCGATTGGATGCTCCCGGACATGAGCGGCTTGGAGCTGACACGTTCATTGAAACGCGCCAAGGACACCGAAGAAATCCCGGTGATCATGTTGACCGCACGGGCCGAAGAACAGGATAAGGTGGGCGGCCTGGAAGGCGGGGCGGACGACTACATTACCAAGCCGTTTTCACCGCGCGAACTCCTCGCGCGCATCCAAGCCGTGCTGCGCCGAGCGGCGCCGGCCGGCGCCGCAGACACGGTGGAAGTGGAGGGACTCAAGCTCGATGATTCCAGTCACCGCGTCAGCGCGGGCGAGCGTGAGATACCCTTGGGGCCCACCGAATACCGCTTGCTGCATTTCTTCATGACCCACCCGGAGCGCGTCTTCACGCGGGGTCAGTTGCTCGACCGGGTCTGGGGGGGTAATACTTATGTCGAAGAGCGTACGGTGGACGTGCACATTCGGCGATTGCGTAAGGCGCTCGAGCCTTTTCTTTTGGAGCGGTTGGTGCAAACCGTGCGCGGCTCTGGTTACCGATTCTCTGCGCGGGATACCTAAGACGAGATAACCTTTGGCATCGATGTGGACCTTCACGCTCGCGCGGCTCGCGGGCATTCTGATTGCGGGCCTGACACTGGGTCTCTTGATCGGACCCATTTGGCTGTGGCTGCTATGTGCCGTTTGTCTGTATCTGGGTTGGCAGCTGCTCAATCTGTATCGAGTGGACCGCTGGCTGCGGCTGCGTTCACAGATCGATCCGCCCAACCTTGGCGGGATCTGGGGCGACGTCATCAGCCAAGTCGTGCGGCTGCACCGGCGCAAACAATTTCACAAGCAACGGCTCGTGCAACTTTACCGCGAGCTGCGGCGCTCGACGGCGGCTCTGCCGGATGGCGTCATTATTTTGAGCAGCCAGCACGATATCGTTTGGTTCAATCGGCAGGCGGCGCGGCTGCTGGGGCTGAAGCGTCCGATGGATGTCGGGCTGCGAATCGACAATCTGATCCGCTCCCCGGAGTTCGTGCACTATCTCCACGGCGACGATTTTGCGATGCCGTTGGTCATTCGGCCGCCGGTGCACGCCGAGATATATCTGTCGCTGCAACTCGTGCCCTATGGCGCCGGTCAGTCCTTGTTGCTGGTGCGCGACGTCACCCGGCAAATGCGCTTGGAGGCCACGCGCAAGGATTTCGTGGCGAATGCTTCGCATGAGTTGCGCACGCCATTGACGGTGATTTCAGGATATTTGGATACGCTGGCGGACGATCCCTCCATCGACCAGGCATGGGCCGGCCCGATTCGGGACATGCGTGCGCAGGCGCAGCGCATGAATGCCATCATCGCGGATTTGCTGGAGCTGTCGCGCCTGGAGTCCACGGACGGCGAGGCGCCGCGCGAGCCCATCGATGTCCCGCGCATGCTCGAGCGACTGCACCGCGACGCCCTGGCGGGCGGCGATCGCCCGCGCCAAGTGTCGTTGGATCTGGAATCGGACGACGGCCTGTACGGCTCCATGCAAGAGATCGAGTCTGCGTTCACCAATCTGCTGGTGAACGGAATCAAGTACACATTGTCTGAAGGAACAGTGCGTATGCGCTGGTGGACGGATGATGACGGTGCGTATTTCTCGGTGATCGACAGCGGCATCGGCATACCCGCCGAACACATTCCGCGTTTGACGGAGCGTTTTTATCGGGTAGATGCCGGGCGTTCCCGCGATCGCGGCGGATCGGGCTTGGGGCTTGCCATCGTGAAGCATGCATTGCAGCGCCACGGCGGTTGGCTCGATGTGCAGAGCACCGAAGGCAAAGGCAGTACGTTTACATGTCACTTTCCGCCACAACGCGTCTGGCACACCGCATTGCACGCTGCAGCTAGCGCATAACGTCATATTAATCGCGCAAACTATTGACGCGCCGCGTAATCGGTTGTAAACGATCATGGCAGTAGAACGCGCTAAGTAGACGCGCGTCGCAGACGCAGGTAACGCGCGTGGCTAGAGTTGTCGATGGACTTTTTGTCAAGGTAAACACCATGGAAACGGCCGATCTCACCCATCACATTTCCCGGCGCTTCAACGAGGACCTGGAAAAAGTGCGCAACCAAGTGTTGCAGATGGGTGGTTTCGTCGAGCAGCAGCTGCACAAAGCCATCACCGCCTTGGTGGAGGGGGACAGCCGGCTCGGCGAATCCGTGGCGACCGACGACTACAAGGTCAACGGCATGGAAGTGTCCATCGACGAAGAGTGCAGCCGAATTCTGGCGCTCCGGGCGCCCGCGGCAGGAGACTTGCGGGTCATCGTCGCCATCATCAAAACCATCACCGACCTCGAGCGAATCGGCGATGAAGGCGAAAAAATCGGCTACATCGCCTCGCAGCTCGCCATCATGGAGCGGCCGGCGGACAAGTATCGCGAGGTCAAGCATCTCGGCCGTCAGGTCGCGCAGATGGTGCATGATTCGCTCGACGCGTTTGCGCGCATGGACTCGCAGGCGGCGCTGCGAACCGCGCAAGAAGACAGAATGGTGGACGAAGAGTACGAGTCCATCCATCGTCAGTGCATCACGTTCATGATGGAGGACCCTCGCACCATTCGCCGGGCGCTCGAAATCATGTGGGTCGTTCGCGCCTTGGAACGTATCGGCGATCACGCGAAGAATATCTGTGAGTACGTGATCTACATGGTGCATGGCAAAGACATACGCCATACCTCGCTCGAGGACGTCGCCAAGCAAATAGACGCTGCACACGCCATCGCCCGCCGGTGATGAGCGCGCGTTCCGCTAATTTACTGGGCGCGCTGGCCTGCGCGGCGCTGTTGGCGTATGCGTACTACGCGCAGTATGTGCTGCACCTCGAGCCTTGCCCGCTGTGCATTTTCCAGCGCGTCGGCATCTTTGCCATGGGCGTCATCTTCGCACTCGCCGCAGCGCATGATCCGGCGGCCTGGGGCCGGCGCGTGTATGCCGTACTGCTCGGCACGGCATCGCTCGCCACCATCGGGGTTGCCGCGCGGCATCTGTACATCCAGAGTCTGCCGCCGGGCACCGTGGCGGCGTGCGGCGCCTCGCTGGACTTCATGCTCAAAGTGTTCCCGCTCACCGATGTCCTCGCCAAAGTCTTAACCGGATCAGGTGAATGCGCCAAAATCGAATGGCGCTTTCTGGGACTTGCGATGCCGGCGTGGGTACTGATTGCAGCGATTACGCTGGGCGCCTATGGCCTGTGGGCGAATTTGCGCCGCCGGCCTCCCGTGCTGCGGTTCTGATGTCGGTAACGCTGGCGCTTACCGAGGAGCTGATCTCACGCGCGTCCGTCAGTCCCACGGATGCCGGATGTCAGGCGCTGATGATCGAGCGACTCGAGGCGATCGGCTTCGAGGTCGAAAGGCTGCGATTCGGGCCGGTCGATAACTTCTGGGCGAAGCGCGGCAGCGGCGCGCCGGTGTTTTGCTTCGCCGGCCATACCGACGTCGTGCCATCCGGCCCGACCGAGGATTGGCGGACCGACCCGTTCTCGCCGGTTATCGAGAACGGAATGCTGTACGGTCGCGGCGCTGCCGACATGAAAAGCGGACTGGCGGCCATGCTGACGGCGAGCGAGGAGTTCGTCCGGCGCTATCCCGATCATCGGGGCACCGTCGCGTTCCTCATCACCAGCGATGAAGAAGGGCCGTCGGTCGACGGCACGCGCCGGGTGGTCGAGGTACTGCGGGAGCGGCGGGAGACGATCGACTGGTGCCTGGTCGGGGAGCCCTCGAGCGAGAAATTCCTCGGCGATACCATCAAAATCGGTCGACGCGGCAGCTTGAGCGGACGCCTCACCGTGCATGGCGTCCAAGGCCACATCGCCTATCCACAGTTTGCGAACAATCCCGTACATGCCCTGGCGCCCGCGCTTGCCGAACTAACGTCGCGCACTTGGGACCACGGCAATGAGCATTTTCAGCCCACCACCTTTCAGGTCTCCAACCTATCGGCGGGTACCGGCGCGCCGAATGTGATTCCGGGGGAACTCAAAGCGCGCTTCAACCTGCGATTCTCGACGGAACAAACCGTCGAGAAGCTCAAAGCCACGGTTGAAGGCATCTTGGCCAAGCATCACGTGAACTATTCGCTGGAGTGGTTCGTTTCGGGTTACCCGTTCCTGACCGCCCCGGGAACACTCTCCACGGCGGCTTGCCGAGCGGTGCAAGAACAACTGGACGTCGTTCCGAAATTATCTACCGGAGGCGGCACATCGGATGGCCGCTTCATCGCACCGATGGGTGCACAGGTCATCGAGCTTGGCGTGGTGAACGAGACCATTCATAAGGTGAACGAGTGCGTACGGGTCGAGGACATCGAGCGCCTGCGGAACATCTACTTCAGAACGCTCGAGTTGCTCCTCGCCCCGTAGCTTGACCCTTACTTGACGCTGTAGCCGCGCCCCTCCAAACAAGCGGCCTGCGCTCGCATGTAATCGGTGCGCTTCTGGGCGGTCGCCGCCGCGGTTGCACCCTGGGTGGGATCGAAACCGCTCTGAGTGGTCGCCCAATGATGGCACTCGTATTTATCCCTCGCCTGTTGGTCGGCGCTCTGGCCGTTCTTCGGATAGGCAATCAGATCCGTTCCGACCGGCTCCTGCGGCGCCATCTGGCTTTGGAGTCCCGGAGGCGGGGCCACGGTTACATATTGACCGACGTTGCCGTCGTAGACGTAGTAGGTGTTATTCGCGTAGTAGTACGGGATGCCGTCCCACCACAACGTGGAGTAATAGAGCGGCAACGCGGCGAAATACAGCCCAAGTCCCAGACCGCCCCAACCCCAACCCCAGCCCCAGCCGCCATAATATCCACCCCGCCACCCATAACCGTAGCCGCCCCGATAACCGCCATAACCGTAGCCGCCATGGCCGGCATAGGCGTGCCCGCCGGCGGCGCCCCCGTGTCCGCCACCCCCGCCATGGCCTTGGGCGAATGCACTGCTGCTGCCAGCCAACGCCAGCGCTCCGAGGGAGATGAATACCCATGCTGACCGGAGCGTAGTTCGATTTTTCATAATCTCACCAAATCCATGAATCGGCGCCGATGGAGTAGCTGCGGCGCTCGTCACTGTCGATTCAAACACTTCCCAGGGGCACGAAGTGACGCGTTTCGATTTCAATCCATTATGACTCCGAAACACAAAGTCAGTTCAAAAAAACCAACCTTCCCGGCCCCTGCGGGGCCGTCCCGCCCGTGTCATATGCCGACGGAGCATTGGCGATCGAAGTCCACGCGGACGAACCGTAAGATCGCCGGACATCAGAGTTTTCGCGGCGGTGGCTGCGTCACCGTGAGCCGGATCGTCGTCTTGGCCGAACCGCTGATTTGCAGAATGAATTGCTTCCCGCCGCTGAGATCGAACTCGACGATCTTATGCGGTCCGTCGCAGCTTTGCTGCCCCTGAAAATCCGTGGCGGTCGCGAGTTTCCCGTTGGCCGCAACGTCGATCCACATCGGGGCATCCACCGCGATCCGGTAGCTGCCGGGCGCATCCAACTTCAGATTGGCAAGGCCGGCATATGCGCCGTCGGTGGCCGTGCTTCTTGCGGGAGTCACGGCAAATGCCACTTCGGCTTGCGGCAAGAGTTGCAGCTGATACAAGCGATCTGCGCCAATCGTGGGTGCGGACGCGGCGTTCTTGGCGGCGGAAAGCGCCACGCTTGGGCCGTTGAACAGCGCGAGTTCCTTGCTGACGTCCCACTTGAATCCGGTGCACGGACCTGCGGCGAACGCCGGTGCCGTGCCGAGTGCGATCAACAGGAGCGAAAGAGGCAGAATCGGGCGCATGGTAAAGATCTCCGTCGGATCGTTGCTGAACGGTTCAGGTTGCAGGTTGGCAAAATACTGACGCCTCGTCGAGCGCTAGAGCATTTCCGGCACCATCCTCAAAGTCACCGTCAGCGCCGTCCCCTGGTTCGGGGCGCTGTCGATGCGCAGTTCTGCATTGATCAGATGCGCCTGCTCGCGCAGCCCGAGGAGCCCGAAGTGCCCCGGGCGGGAAGCGGTGGGGTCGAAGCCGATACCATCATCCGCAATCCGCAGCCGCACGTGAGTGTCGTCCATCGTCGCCAGCACAATGTCCACCCGAGTGGCCAGGGCGTGCCGCTCGATATTCCGCAGGGCTTCCTCGGCCATTCGAAACAAGGTTTCGGCACGCTCGTCGCCGAAGCGGGCCGCGCCGGGGTCCGCGTTGAACTCGCCGGTCAATCCGGTACGGTCCAGAAAGCGGTCGAACGCCTTGGCGAGCGCCGGGCCGAGACCGGTATCGCGAACCGCGTTGACGCGCATCTGCGCAATTGCAATACGGGCTTCATTCAGGCCTTCGTGAGCGACTCGTTCGGCACGCACCAGTTCTTCCGGGAGCGCCGCCGGATCGTGCTGCTGGAGTTTGCGCAGCAGCCGCACCTCGCTCAGCATGGCCATCATGGAATGCGCGAGCGTGTCATGCAGATCGCGGGCAATCTTCAGGCGTTCTCGCACGATGGCCGCGTACCGAGATTCCTCCGCCAGGCGCTCCACCTCACGTGTTCTGACGGCCACGCGGCGTTCGAGCTCACTGCTGAGAGTCAGCAGCTCGCTGCGTTCTTGCCGCAAGTCGTCCAGGATCTTTGCGAAGACGCCGGCGAGCTGCGCCACTTCGTCGCGCCCGCTCGGCACTTCGATGCGTGCCATTTCATTTCGGCCAACGGCGCCGGCCGATTGGGTCAAACGCTTCAGCCGATTCGTAAGATGACGCGCCCCCAGCGCGCCGATGAACGCCGTCGCCGCACCCAAGCAAGCTGAAATCCACAGAATACGCGCGGCCAAATCGTTTGCGCGCTGATAAACCTGGCGTTTCGGTTCGCTGAGCTGAACTTGCCAGCCCGCCAACGATGGCTGTCCCGCAATGAGCACCGCCGCGCGTGCGACCAACACCGTTTGGCCGTCCGGCAGCCGTTCGAAGCGCGGCGTGCCGGACGGCGCGGAAGCCACGGATTCCAGTGACATGGCTGAGCCTGCCGGTTCGCGTGCCCCCGGGTTGGCGGACACGGGGTCGGTCGCAATCGGTTCGATGGGCGGCGATTGATCGAGTGCGACCCCGCGCCACGGACGATCGCGCAGGGCGTCCCCGCCCACCGCAACGATACCGGCGCTATCCAGCACCAGCGTCTGGGCGGAGCCGCTCGGATCGAGTGCCGCACTGAGACGTCGTACATCTTGTGCCGCCCAGTGCCAGGTCAAATGCGCGGCAACGACGCCGATCACATGCCCGCCGGCATCTTTGAGCGGGGCGGCAAGATCGCCGAGAAGGGGCGTGCGGGGGGGCGGTCGGCTCCCGCCGATCAACCCGATCCATGGACCTTTGAACCCCATTGAAAACCAGCGCGCTTCGCTCACGGAGGAGCCGGGGGCGATGCTTCCGTCACTGGCAACCACGACACCGGCGGCGCTCGCCAAGGTGATCCACCCAAGGCGCGGATAAGCAGCTTTCAATTGATTGAAGGTTGCGGCGCCTGCCCCTCCGCCGGTGGCCTGAAGCGCCTGCAGTCTCGCATCCACCGCCTGCCCCAAGTCCGAGCCCAGCTGGTCGGTTTCCAGTGCGAGCCGGCGAACATGCTGCTGCACGACGATTTCGCGGGCGACTCTTCCCACCCATAGCGACGCGACGAGCGCAAAGCTTGCTGCCAGTCCGACCACCAGCCACATGATGCCGGCGACCAAGCTTTGCCGCGGATCGATGCGCCGAAAGAACGCCTGAGGAAAGCTCGACAGTGCTTGACTAGACATGGGACACGAGCCAGATGATGGAAGCCACCGAAGTGTTCCATGAATCCAGCTTTCGGTGGGATCTGCTCGATGACATTAGAGCAGAGTGTCGCACCGAGAGGCGAGCTCAGCGATTACCGAGTTCTGGCACGGAAAACAAGGCGACCCCATGTGCGGCGAGGCCTCAAAGCGCCAGGCAGGTCATGACGGGCGAGCGACCCTGGAGAATTGGCCGCTGCGCCGAGGTCCGCCCGGTGGCGGGGGTCTCATGGCCGCGAAAGGCCATGAGACCCCTGAACTCGATCGGGTCGATCGATTAGAAGGAGAATCGCGCGCCGATGGTCGGATCGATCATGGTCGTGTTGAGGTAGCCATTGGCGAGGCCGTGCGACACGTTCGACCACATGGCGCCCGCATAGGCATCAAAGCGCTTGGTGAAGTGATAGTCCAGCGATACGGAGAGCGCGTTGAAATTTCCGCTGCAAGAACCGGCGATGACGGTCGAGCAGCCTGCATCGGCGCCGGTCGCGTAGGCAAATTGTTTTTCTCCGTAGTAGGCGATCGCGGCGGTGAATTCCGGTGTCACCGAATACCGGGCGCCCAACCAGTACACGTTCAGTTGCTTGTCGGCTTTCTTATAGGCCGTATTGTTCACGGCGCCCAGCACGTATCCGCCGATATCGTCGAATCCCGGAGCCAGAGCGATCGAGGGATTCATGAAGGTGATGTGCTGAAAGCCGCCGTAGACGGTCACGGGAACCACCGGGAGCACCGGGGCGAGGGCGTACGACGCCATGACTCCGTAGGAGGCGTTGTCAGAGATCGTGCCGGAGAGCGAGTTGTTCGGAGAGAGGTTCAACGCCGGCAAGGTCGCGAGCTGCGCAGTGCTCAACGTACCAACCGAAACCGCATCCCGCATCTTGGTGTAGAACGCATCGACGGATGCGCCCGCGTACGTCGCACCCAGCGCCACCTCTAACCCGGAGAACGCCTCGCCGGTGCCGGCGGTGGCATAGTTCTGCGCCGACGAATTCTGGGTTTTGTACTGTGCGCCGAAGTGCACGATGTCGAAGAAATGGCCGTCATACTTGATCGAGCTGTCGAGGCGGCGATCCTGCGTGTCGCCGCCGCCGGCCGGAGTGCCGGACAAGCCGAGCAGCGAGAATGCATACGAGGTCTGCTGCGGATCGTATTTGGCGATGAGGTCCGCGAGCGTCGTATTCTGACGGCCGAACGTGAAGGTTCCCCAGGTGGGAGAGCTCATGCCGACGAAGGCTTGCTCGAACGGCTGCCCGGCGATGCTCGAATCGATGTTCGTGCTCTGCGCGTCGAGCGCGCGGCCGTTGTTCTGGGCAACCGACTTGAGGGCGTCGGTCATCTGGCCCGAGGCAGGATTGAAATAGCTCTCGAGCTTAAACACGGCCGACCAATCCATGAAGGGCAACGGCTCTTTGCCCTGCAGACCGACTCGCGACTGGCTCATGCCGTTCGAGGTGAAGCCGGACACGGCATTGTTGCTGTTCTTCTGCACGATGTCCGAGCCGCCCGAGATGAAGTAATTGCTGAAGGGCGCGCCGTGGGTCTCGTACTGAAAATCCATGTCGATGATGCCGTAGAGGGTGATGCCGTGCCAGGTCAGGCTTTCGTCCGCGGGGGCCGGAGGAGCGGTCGGCGTCGTGGTCTGCGCCTGCGCAGCGCTTCCCGCCAGCAGCAGCGCACCGGCCAGGAGGCTTCCTCCCAGATGCGAAAGGCCGCGACGGCCGTCGGCTTGATTGAGCTTCATCGCAGGGGCGATGATCGTATTGAAATTCTTCACGTTGTGAACTCCATCGGGTTTAATACGGTTGTTGCATTCGAGCCACAAATAAATACCGTTGCCGGTAGTCGGGCCCTCACTTCTCGTCTCATGGTTTGACTGCAGCGGATCTCGCGACGCCTTCGACGTATTTACAAGAGAGACCAGCCATCTAGATTTGTGCTGAGCTGAAAAAATTTTTTCGCGCCCGTTGCGCTTAGCCCACCTTGCACTTGGAGATTACTCTCTATGATTCGCCTCAAATATTACATCTAGATGACATGAGATGACATTCTCGCCACAAAAGGCCGGCCGCAGAGATGAATTATCCGGCTGCCGGCGCGGGCAGGCGCTGCTGACGCCATTTCCCGGAGACGCACAACGCTGAATTGTTGCACCGCAGCTGATCTGTACTTCCGTAACTCTCATGTAATTATAGCGTGTTTGCAACACCCGAGCCACGCCGGGTTGATTGGCGCGACCAGGTCAGCGGGAGTTATCGATGGACAGCAGATTCTGTACTTCGGTCACGCCCGGCGCCCCCTCGGCGATGCTCCCGGCCTCCGCGATCTGGTAGGGAGTGGAAACCAGTCCCCTCAGGTAAACCACGCCGTGGAAGGTCTGCACGCTGATGAGGTTTGGAGTTTCGAGTGCGGGGATCTGCGCGAGGAGAGTGCGCACTTCGGCGCTGATCCTGGCGTCCGCGGGGCATTCGCGCAACCCGCACGTGCCGAACGCGGCACAACCCGTCAGGGCCGTGGCCAGGCAAATGCACAGCACCGTGGCGCGCATGGATGCGTGCATCCGAAATGCCACGCGTTGCTGTTGAGCCATGTAATGCCAGTCAAGACTCATTGGCTGCCCCGCTCCGCCTAGTATAGCGCGCTGCACGGGTACCGCTCCAAAGGAGGCGGCAAATTCCAGCCTCGTGACCCCTGACCGCGATGTCCGGGGTCGCGAGGGGGCGGGCTGCGAGAATAATCGAGACTTGCACGCCTCGACCCGGGTAGGATTCGCCGCTGCGGACGCTACGCGGTGGGAGGCTTTGCTGATGAACGACATACCCAAGAAGCGCAAGGGTTGGAGCTGGTGGTACCTGCTCTTCGTCATCCAGTTCGCCGTCGCCCTGTGGCCGCCCCTCTATAATAGAGCGGAGCCGACTTTGATGGGTATTCCGTTCTTTTATTGGTTCCAGCTTCTGTGGGTTCTGGTCAGCGCGGTGTTCACCGCGGTGGTTTATTTTGCCACCAGCGATTAGATTGATACCGCACGCCGTATTGGGGCCCAAAATCCAAGCATAAGATAAAAAGGCACGGGGGACTGTAGTGCAGGATGTCAATTGGATTGCACTGAGCATTTTTGTTGCGTTGTTTGGATTCATTTCCTGGCTGGGATTTGCGGCCGCCCGCTGGCGCAAAGGCGATCTCGACCAACTGCATGAATGGGGACTGGGCGGGCGGCGGTTCGGCACGCTCATCACCTGGTTTCTGGTGGGCGGTGATGTCTACACCGCCTACACCTTCATCGCCGTTCCCGCGCTGGCCTTCGGCGCCGGGGCCGTCGCGTTCTTCGCGGTTCCGTATACGATCATCATCTACCCCTTGCTATTCCTGGTGTTTCGCCGGCTCTGGCATGTATGCCACAAGCACGGTTACATCACGGCGGGGGATTTCGTGCGCGGCCGTTTCGGCAATCGCTGGCTGGCCCTCGCGGTCACGGTGACGGGGATCGTTGCCACCATGCCATACATCGCCCTGCAACTCGTGGGCATTCAGGTGGTGATCGGTGCGCTCGGCATCCACGGCTCTGGATGGGCTGCAGACTTGCCGTTGCTCATCGCATTTTTCGTACTGGCGGCTTTCACGTATTCGAGCGGACTGCGCGCGCCGGCATCGATCGCGGTAGTAAAAGACATCTTGATCTATGCCACCGCGTTGGCCGCGATCATCGTCATTCCGATGGAATTGGGAGGTTTCGAGAAGATCTTCGCGGCAATCCCCGCGAAGAAGCTGTTGCTAGCGGTTCCGGGACCGCATACCACGGGCTCGTACAGCGGCTACGCGACGTTGGCTTTGGGCTCCGCCCTGGCGCTTTTTCTCTATCCGCATTCGCTCACCGGCATTTTGAGCGCCAGCAGCGGACATGCCATTCGACGTAACGCGGCGATGCTGCCGGGTTATACGTTCATGCTGGGACTCCTCGCGCTCTTGGGCTTTTTCGTCATCGCCAGCGGCGTCGACAAACTTCCTGAGTACGTGGCGGGTTTCAAGCAGTTCGGCAACAATTTTGCGGTACCCGCGCTATTGCTGCATAGCTTTCCTTCGTGGTTCGTGGGCATCGCGTTCGCCGCGATCGGCATCGGCGCTCTGGTGCCCGCGGCAATCATGTCGATCGCTGCCGCCAATCTCTATACGCGCAATATTCATCGCGAGTTCATCAATAAAAATCCAACCGCTAAGCAGGAATCGACCATCGCAAAGCTGGTGTCGCTGATCGTCAAAGCCGGTGCGCTGGTATTCATTCTTTTCGTGCCGACCCAATACGCCATCCAACTGCAGCTGTTGGGCGGCATCTGGATCATTCAAACGCTTCCCGCCGTGATGCTGGGAGCGTATACCCGATGGTTTAACTCCTGGGCGTTGCTCA
>Ga0326728_10001707_pt1 | contig 76413 bp, 78 predicted proteins | sample MB3enrmetagenome_FD_207602 | JGI IMG/M metagenome (GOLD analysis project Ga0326728, IMG submission 207602) | Lab enriched peat soil microbial communities from McLean, Ithaca, NY, United States - MB31MN | ecosystem: Environmental > Terrestrial > Soil > Wetlands > Peat | place: USA: New York...
CTTGGGAAAGAGGTAGCCAGGAAAAGATGTTCCTTGAGATAATCAAAAGTACACTCAATCTTTGGTCTGGCTTGTAGTAATAGCAGCTGCCACCTAGCAAGAACTTGCTTACGTTGTTTAGGATGTGGCGGTGACAAGATATATGCCTTGTGTTCCCGCCACATCTTTCGACGCATAACACTAGCGACATAACCGCCATCACCAACTGCAATCACACAAGCATCATTTACCAGATACGGTATCTGCTGAGAGTCACTTTCGTTGGCTGGCGTGAAGCGAATAGCACACAACTGCCCTTTAAGATTACAAGCAGCATGCAACTTAAAGCCGTAGTGGCAACCCTGGTGGTTATAGCCGAAACCAGCAACCCCTTTGGCAACTTTATGCCGCTCAGCCCTGACTAGCTTACAGACTTCCAGCATGGTGCTATCCATGGAGCGCAAGCTCGTATCTTTCACTAGCAACTGGTCAAGGATAAGTAGCATATCCGGCAATACTCCACGGCACTTATTCATCCAAGTGCTGTAAGCTGGTAAGTTAAACCTACGATAGAAGTGCACCTGGGCATAGTTATATATACCGGTTAGGGTCCGTTGCGGAGCTGCCAGGCTACTAAAGATAAGCAGGGCTATGACTTCGTTGTGGTGTAACGTAACCGGCCTACCACCTCTGGGATCGGGTAACTCTCTGGGTAAGAAACTATCTACCACTGCAATTAATTCTGTTATATGATGAGCACGTAAAAGACGCATACTCTTTTCTCCTTGTTTGTTTTAATAGGTGAACAAGAAAAATTGTAGCGTCTTTTCGCTATTTAGGGGAGGTTTTGAGAGTCAGGTATAATACGCTTGATGTTATACTCAGATTATGTTATTATAAATTGTTTTCCAGATTGGGAGACATCTAGGTAACCCCTAGCGAACCTTTCGGAGTAATAATGGAATATTTGGCAGTTACCCAAGAATCAATCGAGGGTGGCATAGAATTTGCCGATCTTGATTCCGTTAAAAACGCCTTGTTGCTTTATGCTTCAGGCGACACAGCCGGTTCTCATGAAACCACTCGTCGTGGCTTTGACAATACTGAGTCAGGGGGCTTTGGCCTCATGATGAAGATGTTGATTGATTTAGATAACGACGACAGCTTCATGGAGGACCTGCTCAGCGGAGTCGACACCGTCGATATGGGTCGACCATACGATCGTAGTTACGACTATGACGGCGTGGGCGCGTTCTTCAAGACAACAGTCTTGGTATCGATGGCTCAGGTCAGGCGTGGTTATTACGTCTATCTGCTTAGCCTTAACGCAGCCTATGTCGGCGATAAACCATGCGCTGAACTGGCTAAAGCCATTGGGGCTGATCGATCTCTGTGGCGGGATACTGTCACAGTTGAATTGGCGCCAGTTGGCGATCATTTCGAGATCGATTTCGATGACGTCATGGAGCGACTAATCGCTGTTGGTCTGAAAACCATGAGTGGCCAACAGTTTGCCGAACACACGATGCGTCAGACAACGAAGCCACTCGACGCTGAGTATAGCCTGCCAATTCGAAGCGAACCTCTCTTGGTCATATTTGGCTTGGAACGCTACAGCGTAGGTGACCCCATCGATCGCACCAGCCGGCAAGTCTGCTGGACTCAAACTGGTTCGGTTATCAGCGGTCCGCTTTGGCCACACCAGAATCCCAGATTGACTTTCACTGTCACCGCTCCAGCGTCAGCTGATCAAAGATCTTGGGAACGTGTTCCAATCATCGACCCGGCAATCAAGCAAGCCATTCATGATCAATCAGCAGCCATCGTTGGCGTCTTCCAATAATCCATTCTCCGCAAGCCCCGGAAGAGTAGAAAAGAGCCTTTTTAGCTCGTCCCTTTCCGGGAAGAAGGACCTGAACACCCTCTATAACCTTGGTTATAGATTTCACCGTAAGGTGATTAAGTGTTAGTAGGGTCCTGTTTTCTTTCTTAATAGTTGCTTCATATTTAACAGAATTATATGCTTATCTGTTTACTTGCTGTGATGGGATATTCACCTTTTTTACGGCGATTATCCCCTCGTAGCAAGTAAATATTAGCCCAGTCCCTGATGGACTTCATAATATTTATACTTTTGATTATAATATTGATTAGTGAACAAAAAAAAGAAAAAGCTGGCTGTAACTTCTTTTATTAGTGGGATTATATTAATTGCAATTGGTTTAATTCTTTCGGAAACAGGATTATTTAAGGCTTATGGACTGGCAAGTAGTCCCACTAGCTGCCCAGCCGTTACTTGCTCAAAGAGTATCAATCAAGTGTCATCAATTGTTCGCATAGGAGATGTCATGACTTATGTTGGATATGCTTTAGTAATTATTGGACTTATAGTTTTAATTGTAATGAGCTTGAAGAAGCAAATAGAACATCAAAAGTAGAGTACTGCTGACAGATTGTTACTTGCTGTTATAGTATAGTCATCTTTTTTACCCACCATCAGTGCTTACCTGTTAGAATAGAACCATGTCTTCCTCGGTATTTTGCGGTATAGTTGGCCTTCCCAATGTTGGAAAATCAACTATTTTTAATGCACTGACGCATAATACTGCGTTGGTTGCCAATTACCCTTTTGCTACTATTGAACCAAATACCGGGATTGTTAACGTACCCGATAAAAGATTGTCGGTGTTAGCAAATTTATTCAACAGTCAAAAGATTATTCCATCAACGATAAAATTTATCGATATTGCCGGCTTAGTTGCCGGTGCTTCCCAGGGTGAAGGCCTTGGCAATCAATTTCTGGCCCATATCCGAACCTGTAATGCTATCGTGCAGATTGTCCGAGTATTTACTGATCAAAATGTTATTCACGTTGGTAGTGCCGTTAACCCCGCTAGCGATATCGATATTATCAATACAGAGTTGGTTTTAGCTGATTTGCAAACGGTCCAACGGCGACTACCGAAATTACAAAAAGAAGCCGCTGCTGACCATAGTCTATTGCCGTTGGTCAATAATTTAAAGGAAGCTGAAGCAACCCTCGATAGCGGTAAGCCGGTTTCGGCAAATTCTAATATAGATAAGGGATTAATTGCTGATCTCCAACTGATAACCGCTAAACCAATAATATATTTGTTCAACCTCGACGATAATCAGATGAACGATCAATCACTGAAGGATAAGCTTAGCCAACTTGTAGCTAATCAACAGGTTCTTTTTAGCTGCGCCAAATTAGAGCAGGAATTACTTGATTTAGACGAAGCTGATGCCCAGGAACTACTGCTTAGTTACGGCCAGGAGCAATCCAGTCTAATAAATTTAGTTCGGGCTGCTTACGAATTACTTGGTCTACAGAGTTTTTTAACGGCTGGGGAGAAAGAAGTTCGAGCTTGGACCGTTAAAAAAGGAGCGACTGCGCCGCAAGCGGCCGGCGTGATTCATACCGATTTCGAACGGGGTTTTATTGCCGCGGAAGTAGTTGATTATAATGATTTAATTGCCGCCGGATCAATTTTAAAAGCCCGTCAAGCTGGTAAGGTTCGCACCGAAGGTAAGGGTTATATTATGAGACCAGATGACGTTGTTGAATTTCGGTTTAACGTTTAGGCATTATTTGGGAGGTATTTGCAATAGAACTATACGTATTGGCTGATTGAGATCATAATTAATTCTATGGCTGAAAAGAATACGCAACTACAGCAACTTACATCCTTATTCCATACTGGTGTTCGCCACAGCTATACAAAAGGCGAGTTTATTATTCGGCCCGGCGAGACACCACCGGGCATTTTTTTTATAGAATCAGGTCTCGTCAAAATATACGATATCACCAAATATGGCGAAGAAAACCTGCTGATTTTTCGGAAAAGCGAAGATTTATTGGCTGTTACTTGGGCATTTACCGGCATCGACCGGCATATAATTTACACTGCCCTCGCGCCAACTGTAGTTTGGCAATTACCTTCGGACAAATTCTTGGAATTTCTCCAAAAACATCCAAAGATTAGCCTAGCGGTATTGGAAAAAGTCGTTGATATGTACCGCCTACATTCCGAACGAATAATAAATCTTGAGTATCGAACGGTTCGTGAACGTCTTATCTCGTTCCTGCTGACAACCGCCGCTCACTTTGGGACTAAGGTTGAGAAAGGTATATTAATTGAAGTCCCCCTGCGGCACCAAGATATTGCCAGTTCAATTAACTCTAGTCGGGAAACTACCAGCCGGGAAATGGCCTATTTGGAACGGAGAGGTTTAGTTTGTGATGAACAATTTTTTATTACTTTGCTTGATCTTAATAAACTAAAAAATTATTTATAGATTAATCTAAAATTATCCTTTTACTTTCCTGGAAGTTGGCGTGGTAGCTATTTGGCGGCATTTTAATACGTAAAATCTTTCCAGATTGCCCTTCGCTCCGGCAACTGCCGAGTCGGCTTTATCGATAATTACAAAGGATTTGCGAGCCCATTGTTCAAAATCTTTTAGAATGTCTCTACGAATATGATCATTTTTGATTATGCCGTCATGTTTAAGGTTATCGATTGTTGTTTCAAATTGTGGTTTAACTAAAGCAATAATTATGGTTTGTGGCTGGCAAAGCTTAGCCACCGACGGCAAGATTCTGCGGAGCGATATAAAACTTACGTCAATTAAGACAACATCAGGCACTGCTGGCAAGGATTTTAGTTCACGAATATCGGTTTGTTCGGCCAATAAAACTCTTTTATCAGCTCGTAATCTTGGGTGCAACTGATTGGTCCCAACGTCAACGGCAATAACCCGGGATGCGCCATGCTTAAGAACGTAGTCCGTAAAACCGCCAACTGAACTGCCGACATCAAGGACGACTAAGTCTTTAAATGACAATCTTAACAAATGTACAACGGAATCTAATTTATAAGCCCCCCTGGAGACATAATTTGCTTCAACCGAAAGGGTTAACTTAGCGCTGCTTGGGACTAAAATATTAGGTTTATCAATTATTTGATCATTAACTCTAACAAAACCGAGTCTAATATAATCTTCAGCTTGGCTACGGTTTACTGCCAGTCCTTGTTTAAGTAGCGCCCGATCAAGTCGAAGTTTAGGCATTGTTTTACAAAACTTAGCGTTTAGCTCGCTCAATATATTCACCAGTCCGAGTGTCAACAATAATAACATCGTCTTGTTTAATAAAAGCTGGGACTTTGACTGTTAGGCCAGTTTCTAAAGTAGCTTCTTTCAAAACACTGCTTGAGGTATCGCCTTTGACGACGTTTTCGGTATAAGTTACTTTCAGTGGGATCTTTTTAGCGAGGTCAATATTTATTATTCTGCCTTCAAATAATTGAGCAGTAATATGTTCGCCTTCCTTGATGAATTTTAGGCTGTCACCAACCAAAGAAATCTTGACTGTAAACTGATCGTAGGTTTCATCATCCATTAAATAGAGATTGTTATCGTCCGTATATAGGAACTGCATTCCTCGATTGGTAATTTCGGCTGTATCAATTTGTTCGTTCCCTTTAAAAGTTTTGTCAAAAACTTTGCCGTCAACTAAACTTTTTATCCGAACTGTAACGATTGAACTGCCTCGCCCCATGACTTTTTGGGAGTAGTCAATTACCCGGTAAGGTACGCCATCCAGTTGAAAGACTACACCTTTTTTTAAATTCGTAATTGATAACGACATTGATTTAGTCCTTATATATAATAATTAACTAACAAGTTTGACGGCAAAAATTAGGGTTATAGTTAAGGAGGTTAACTGTTAGCAACAAATGGTAAGAGGGCGATATGCCGGGCCCGTTTAATGGCTTTGGCTAAATGACGCTGTTGACTTTCGGTTAAACCGGTTTTTTTACGTGTCTCAATTTGCCCGTAAACATTTAGATAACGTTGCAGGGTTTTAACATCCTTATAGTCAAAATAGGCAACATCCGTTCGGTCTTTAAATATTTTCGCCATACGTATTTACTCCTTAATTGTTATTAAAATGGGATATCATCCAGATTAATTGGCTCGTCACTAATATCTTCGATGACAACTTCTTTTTCTTTATCCTTTTTGCCAGGTTTTAACTTCTCAGTTGGAGCTTTTTCAGTAGTTAAGGCGGTTTCTGGTTCCTGCTCGCCGCTAAAACCACGACTATCTAAGAATGTTACATCGTTTGCGACTACTTCAACTTTTGTACGCTTTTGGCCATCTTGTTCCCAATTACGGCTTTGTAAACGACCTTGCACCAACACCCGTCGGCCTTTAGCTAAATACTGCGAGACCCGTTCAGCTAACGGTCCCCAGGTAACAATATCAATAAAGTCGGTGGCTTCCTGCCAGTCGCCGGTTTGCGTTCGGTAGGCCCGATTTAAAGCCAATCCGAAACCGCAGACGTTCTGGCCATTCGGCGTTTGTCTTAGTTCCGGATCACGCGTTAGATTGCCCATTAAAAAGACTTGATTAACACTCCTTGCCATAATAAGTTCCTCTCTTTTGCTATTACTAATTATTGTACACCGCTAGGTGTTATCTTCCTCAACTTTAGTTTCTGGTTCATTAGCCTGATCTTCCTCAGCCTCACTTTGTTCGGTTAAGCGCTTGGCTTTCGCAGCTTTAGCGGCTTCAGCTTTAGCAATTGCTTTTAAGTCAGGTTTGGTAATTAAAAAGCGAATTACTTCATCTGTAATATGCAAGGTATTTTCTACTTTGTGAACACTACCGGCTGGTAACTCAACGGTATAAATTACATAGACTGCAGTTTCGTGTTGTTTAATCCGATAAGCTAATTTGCGCACACCCCAGTTGTCACTGTTTAATATTTTGCCCTTGTTATCGGCAATGATTTTTTCAAATCTTGAAGTTGCCTTATCAAGGTCTATCTCTAGACCAGAGTCATAGAGAATAGCAATTTCGTATTGGTCCATATTGTAATCTCCTTTAGCCTAACGCCCATGCACATCAAATAGTCATGAGCTGAGTGATATTAATTAAAATTATAAACGAATCTATATCTATCGTCAAATATCAATCTAATAGCCGCTTATCAGTAGTTGTTATCCTGATCTGAGTTATTGTCGGCAGCATTGTTTTGCAGTGTATTAATGTCACTAGAGAATACTTCATCCATACTACTGATGAGAACTTCTCTTGGCCTCGATCCGTCCGCTGGGCTAACAATACCTTGTTCTTCCATGGTTTCAATTAACCGAGCCGCCCGGCCATAACCGATACGTAAGCGCCGCTGCAACAGACTAGTGCTAGCTTTCCGAGCTTCAAGCACGACATGGACCGCATCGCGCCACAGATCGTCATCAACGTCGCTACCATAATCAGCTACGATTCCGCCCTTACCATTTAATTGAACCGGTTGGCTAATAATTTCAGGGTCGTATTGCGGTGGCCGCTGCATCCGGATAAAATCGGTAACTCTTGCGGTTTCTTCATCGCTGATGAATGCGCCTTGGATACGTTTCGGTTTGGGCATTTCGGCGGTCAAAAATAGCATATCGCCGGTACTCAGTAACTTTTCTGCGCCGATTTGATCGATGATGGTTCGTGAATCGACTTGGCTAGTAGTTGTAAAGGCCACTCGAGCCGGTATATTAGCTTTAATCAGTCCGGTAATTACATCAACGCTTGGACGTTGAGTAGCCAAGACTAAGTGAATACCGACGGCCCGGGCTTTTTGGGCTATCCGGACTACCAGCGATTCAACATCACGGGCGGCCATCATCATTAGGTCAGCCAGCTCATCAATCACAATTATAATGTAGGGCATGTGCGTATCGCCGTTTTGATGATTGTATTCGCCAATATTACGGGTTCCGGCAGCGGCCAGTTCTTTATAACGGCGATCCATTTCCGCCACCGCCCATTTAAGGGCGCTAATGCACTTTTCTGGTTCAGTAATTACTTGAGTTAATAAGTGTGGAATATCGTTATAGGGGGCTAATTCAACTCGTTTTGGATCGACTAGAATAAATTTAAGCTCCGACGGGGTGTTTCGATAAAGCAGGCTGGTAATGACTGAGTTAATCATAATCGATTTACCAGAGCCGGTTTGACCGGCAATTAAAATATGCGGCATCCGGTCAAGCGAAGCGACTACTGGCGTGCCGACAATATCTTTGCCGATTGTTATGGCCAGCGGAGCGGTCAACTCAGCCCATTCGCGGGACTGCAGCAGTGAACTAATTCTAACTATTGCCGGTTTAACATTCGGCACTTCTATGCCAACTGCCCGTTTACCGGGTATTGGAGCTTCAATCCGAATGTTGCTGGCGGCTAGATCCAGGGCTAGATTATTTTCCAGAGCAGTAATTTTGGTTAGTTTTACCCCATGTGAAGGTTTTAGGGTATATTGCGTGACACGCGGTCCGATATTGGCGCCTTCCATAGCCACATCAATATTAAAATTAGCCAGCGTCTCCCGAATAATCCGGGCATTGGCCTCAACATTCCCGGCATCGGCTTTATCTTGTTTCTGAATTAACAGATCAATTGATGGGAATTTCCAATCCGGATCACTAGCCAGCGTTAAAGGGCCGGCAACTTTTTGGGCAGTATTGCGCAGCGAGTTTTGGGGAACTCGTTCGCTAATCGGATGATGCTCAACTGGTACACCCTCATTCAATTTAAATCCAGTATTTTCAGCTTTAGCTTTAAGGTCTGCCAATTCGGTATCTTCCGTATCATTACGGAATAACCGGCCTAATTTAAGGATAATTTTGGGAGAAATGCCAAAAGCAAAAAAGATAGCAAAGACAACTAGTACCAAGAAAATTAGCGATGATGGGAAACGATCAAGTACGCGTAGTACGGCATTACCAACAACCCTACCAACATTGCCGCCATGTCCGCCGACAAGCACCCCGGCGGCGTTACGCGATACCATGCTGGTAAAGAAAAAACTGGCCGTAAACAGTAAAACCGCTAACATACTGACTAATTTATCCAGCGGGATCCGCCGATCTTCACTGATAAACTTATAGACGCCCCAGTAAATTAGCGCAACGGGAGCAATAAAGGCCGCCCAGCCCAAAGCCCAATAGGCACCATGGAATAAATCTTTTGGCAGCGGTCCACCGGTATTAAAGCCGCCAAATAGGAGTAGTAGGGCAATAACCATCAAACCGATACCGCCGGCTAATGACCAAAAGGCTGATTGTTCAGTGGTGGCTGAACGAGTATTTCGGTTATCCTTTGTATGCTTTTTCTTTTTGGGCATAACAAGGTTATTTTATCATATATTCACTTATTCAGCTGCCATGAAAGACAGTATTCTACTTTAGCTAATCAACCCGAGCATCTTGGCTGAGCAAACGAGCCCGCATATCACGAAACCGTTTTTCTTGTTCCAGCGCAATGTCTTCGGCTGATTTAGTATGGTTGGCATGGACAGTTGTCGCACCGGCTTTACCGCCAATTACGTTAACTACCGGTATAACTATTGGACTCTGTTGGGTATTGTCAAATAAATAGTGTGTCAAGTGATCTTTAAGTTCCAATTTAAATCGATCTAGATCAATCCGCTTAAACCGCTGCACTACAGCCCGTCTTAATTCCTGGCGTAAACTATTCATTAATTCCTCATTGTCACGCATATAGATAAAGCCGCGGCTGATAATGTCCGGACTGGTCAGCAGTGCGCCAGTTTTCTTATCGATAGTCAGTACGACGGTAACTAAACCACCTTCGCTTAATAACACGCGATCTTTTACTACCACGCTATTAACGATTGCGCCGGTTTGGTCGACAAGTAGACTGCCGTAAGGTACTTGGCCAGCAGCTTCCCATTTATCAGCTGTAAACAGAAAACTGTCACCATTATTGGCTTGAATAATATTTTGCCTAGGCCAGCCTTCCTCAACCGCCATCTCGGTATAGTATTTCCGATGTAAAGCGCCAGCGTAAATCGGTAAGAAATATTTCGGTTGGATAATATGGAGGATCTCCCGGTATTCGTCACGACGGGCATGGCCGGAGACGTGCAACGGTCCGCTACCGTCAACTTCATGGGTCGGGTGACGATAGAGGTGAACACCTTTTAAGACTAAATCATTGCCAATTTCCTCATAGCGAACTTCGTTACCGGGGATAGGCGTCGAACTAACAACCACCGTATCGCCGGCGTGAAGTTTGATATGTTTGTGCTCGCCCGTAGCCATTCGTTGCAAGGCGGCACCTGGTTCGCCCTGTCCACCGGTACAAACTACCAGTACTTGATTATCAGGTAACGTTACTACGTCACGCATGGCCGTTACTGTACCTTTTGGAATTTTTAATATTCCCTGCCGGACGGCAATTTCGGCATAACTTATCATACTGCGGCCATCCAGGGCTACCCGACGATTAGCCGCTACTGCCGCATTTACAATCATTTGCACCCGATTCATATTACTAGAGAATATGGCCACAAAGACTCTTCCCTCGGCCCGGCCGATAATGTCGTGAAAACTTTCTTGAAGACTGTGTTCGGTCGGTGTCCGGCCAGGTAATTGCGTATTACAGCTATCGCTCATCAACAGCAGCACACCTTCCTTGCCCAATTCGGCCAATCGGGCAGCGTCAGTTGGTTTTTCATCAAGCGGTTCTGGATCTAGCCGCCAGTCACCGGTGTTAATAATCCGACCGACCGGCGTATCCACAACCATACTGCTTGATTCCGGCACAGAATGAGTAATTCGAACCAGTTCAACCGTAAAAACCCCTATTTTAAGACGTTCGTGATTATCCATATTCATAATCACGGTTTGGGGTTTAAAATCTAATCCAGTTTCATCGGCAGCATCTTCAAAAGTTTTTTCAATGACGCCAATAGTAAAGCGTGATCCGTATATCGGAGCTGGGTATTTCGGCACAATGTGCCTTAGGCCGCCGACATGATCCAAGTGGCCATGACTTATAATATAGGCCCGAATTTTATGTTTAATACTTTCTAGGTAGGTTGGATCGGCAATGGTGTAGTTAATGCCGGGTAGTTCAACCCCTAAGTCATTCCCACAGTCCAGAATAATGGCATCATTCTGCCATTCCAAAACCTGCATGTTTTTTTCGCCGATGGCTTCTTGCCCACCCAGAAAAGTTAGTCTTAATTTCTGGGAATTATCGACAATTAAGTTAGCCCGACGGGGCTGATTAGCGGTACCGTTAACGGCCGCCGGGGCATACTGATTCGTCAGCCGCTGGGCGTCCTCTTGGCTTCGTCTTTGTGCGCGAATTGCTTCGCTGCGGGAAGTCCCGCGGCTACTTAGGCTTTGCAGCTTAAGTTTGGGGGGATTCTCATTATTAGTTATATTATTTTGTCTATTTTGATCCATGTTTTTCCTTTCTTTTAAGTTAATAAATGGATAATTCAAAATTATTTTATGATTTCGATAATTGATGGAATCATCGCGAAGTCATCAATTAAGGTTTGGCGCATGGCACCGTTATAAAGGGCTGCTGCCGGATGAAATAATGGCAGGTAAACTCGATTATGGTAACGTTTAGGTTGGCCATGGCATTGGCTGATTTGCAGCTGCGGTAAAAAGCAGTTAAGACTATGTCGGCCAAGGGTGACGATTAATTTAGGCTGAATAACTTCAAGTTGTTCTTCCAGGTAGGGCAAGAAAGCCGTTTTCTCATCCGGGTACGGATCACGATTATCCGGCGGACGGTATTTAACGATGTTGGTGATATAGACATCTTGCCGTTTCAGGTTGATCATATCTAGCATCTGGTCAAAAAATTTACCGGCCGCACCGACAAATGGTATACCTTGTAAATCTTCATTTTTACCAGGCGCTTCACCAATAAATACAATCTCAGCGTCCGGGTTACCGCTGGCAAATACCAATTGGGTAGCGGTTTCGGCTAAGTCCGGACAGACTTTATCCGCTATTATGGCGGTTTTAATCTTATCTAGTTGCTGTTGTTTAGACTGTTTACTCACGTTTATAACTTAATTTAATAGCGTTAAGCAACCGATTAATAAATATTATTAAGAAAACTAGGGCCCCGAGGTATTCCCACCAACTACCGGTATCAAACGCTCGAGACAATAGTAGGTAAGCTAGGCCTAAACTGACAAGACTAAGTAGAAACTGCCAGCTGGCATGTCTAAACCACCGCTTATTATTAGACGTCTTTTTTACCATTGTTTCGTTGTTCCCTATCGCGCAACTCGCGAGTGACGGCTTTCATACTCAACTGTAACCGACCACGGTCATCAATGGCTACTAGTTTCACGGTAACCCGGTCACCTTCACGGACGATGTCGCTTGGTTTATCAACCCTTTGTTCACTCATTTCACTAACGTGAACCAGACCTTCTTTTCCTGGTAATATTTCGACAAAAGCTCCAAAATCAAGTACGCTAACAACTCGGCAGTCGTAGTAAATCCGTCCGACTTCCGGTTCAGCAGTTAAGCTCCGGATGAACTGAATAGCACTTTCAATTGACTGTTTATCTGGGCTGGCGATAAATACCGTGCCATCGTCTTTAATATCTATTTCCGCACCAGTCTCGGCGATGATTTTATTGATCATCTCGCCACCCTTACCAATAACTTCACGAATTTTATCGGGATTAATACTGATTGACTCAACGCGTGGCGCATAAGGACTAAGTTCTTGACGGGGAGCCGCTAAGGTAGTCAGCATATGTTTCAAGATGAAAGCACGTCCTTCGTTAGCTTGTAAGAGGGCAGCTTTGAGAATATCGACTGACAGACCATGTACTTTCATGTCCATTTGTAAGGCAGTTATGCCTTTGGTCGTTCCGGTAACTTTAAAATCCATATCGCCGGCAAAATCTTCAGCATCAGCTATATCGCTTAAGATAAAGGACTTATTGCCTTCCAGCATTAAACCCATCGCAATACCGCTGACCGGACGTGTTAATGGAACACCGGCATCCATCAGCGCCAGACAACTTGAACAAGTAGCCGCCATTGACGTACTACCATGCTGACTCATTATTTCGGTAACTGACCGGATGGCATATGGGAATTCTGTCTCTGATGGTAAAACTGGTTGCAAGGCCCGTTCGGCTAGCGCTGAGTGCCCAATTTCGCGCCGGCCAGGACCGCTCAATCGCCGGATGTCACCAGTTGTATAGCCAGGCGCATTATAGTAATGGAAATAGTGTTTCTCAGCATTTTTTTCCATTGTGTCAATCAGCAACGAATAGCTTAGGGGAGCTAATGTCACAATATTTAGGGCTTGGGTCATCCCACGCGTAAACAGACTGGAGCCGTGAGCGCGCGGCAAAAAACCAACTTCCGAACTCAGTGGTCTGATTTCAGTTAATTTCCTGCCATCAGGACGAAGACTGTCTTTAATTATACCTTCACGGACATCAAGATTAACAGCGTGTGACCAGGCGTCTTCATAATCTTGGCTTAAACTGTTAAAAGTTTCGGCGCCCAGTTCATTACTAAAATGCAACATCAATTCATCGCGCAACAACCGCATTTTTTCATGTCTAATCGGATATTGATCCCTGATATTTTTACCTAACTTACCCTTTAGCCAGGCATCAACTTGTTTCTGGATGGCTTCACTGGGTAAACTCAAGCCATAGATCTGTTGTTCAACGCCAACTTTTTCAATCAGTTGGCGTTGCAGATCGATGGCTGGTTTAATTATTTCAGCCGCTAACTTTAAAGCTTTAATAATCTGTTCTTCGTCTACTTCATTGGCCCCAGCTTCCACCATCATGATGGCTTTTTCAGTTCCAGCCACAAATAAGTCGAGATCACCGTCGGCCAGTTGTTGAGGTGAAGCAAACGGTATTAATTTCCCGTCAACTAAGCCTAACCTGACTCCAGCTACCGGACCTTCAAAAGGCGCCCCTGTTAGCATGAAGGCAGCGCTCATGGCAATCATCGCAATAGCGTCCGGTCGAAAATTAGGATCCATACTTAAAACAGTAGCAATGCCCTGCACCTCATGACGATAGCCTTTCGGCCAGAGCGGTCGAACCGGTCGATCAATCAGTCGACCGACCAACACTGCATCGTCACTCGGCCTGGTTTCACGTTTAACAAAACGACTGCCGCTGATTTTGCCAGCTGCATACATTTTTTCTTCATAATCAATGCTGAGCGGAAAATAGTCAAAACCGGCGACTGGTTGCTCGCTAACCATAGCGGAGGCAACGATAACCGTATCGCCGTAGTGGGCAGTTACGCTGGCGGTTGTACGAAAACCGATTCGTCCAACTTCCAGACTAAGGCGTTTACCACAGTAATCTGTCTCAACGCTTATAATTTTTTTACCAAATGGGTTGATGGTTTGTCCCATTATTGTTTGTTCCTTTCTTGGCACCTTACGGCCCAGGGTTCAGGTATACGTTATTCCCGTATAACTGTGCTCTGTCCCGTATGTTACCGATTAATTATTAATTTATTTATAAACATAGGAGGCTAACTAAAGTTGTTATATGTATTTAATCCTTAACGGGTACTGACAGAATAATAAACAATTCGGTTTTAAAGAATTAAAGGATGTTTTAACGACGGATGCCCAGTTTCTTAATAAGATCCAAATATGACTGACTATCTTTTTGGGCTATATAACGTAACAGTCGGCGGCGTTTACCGACTAATTGCAACAGGCCCCTTTGAGCGGCATAATCTTTTTTATTAGCTTTCATATGCCCCGCCAGAGTCTCAATTCGTTTCGTCATAATACCCACCTGAACAGAACTGCTGCCAGTGTCGGTTTTATGACTCTGTAGATCTTTTGTCACCACTTGTTTTTTGACCACGCTAACGGGGATTATAACAGATTTGCTTCTTAGATGCAACTATCAAATTGATTTGCCCCACTTTATAACCCTATTAGATGCTGACGGATATCACTGATCGTCAGGTTCTGAAGTCTAACCGCTTGAGCAACATAATATTGACCGATACTTATTCGTCTTAACTGTACCGTGTAGGCACCCGTTTTAAGAGCCTTCCCGATATCTTCCACTAATGACCGGACATAAGTTCCACTACTGACACTTACGGACAGCTTAATTAATGGGTAATGATAGCTTTTCAGCTGTAAAGAGTTGATGTGCACTAAACGTGGTGTTAGCTGGACAGGCAAACCTTTTCGAGCCAGTCGATAAGCCGGTTGACCCTTAATTTTAATCGCCGAGTAAGCCGGCGGTAATTGCTCTATCGGACCTAAAAAACGGTTTAAAATCTGGTGAATTTGTCCAATTAACGGCTGAAAGTCGGATTTAACGGTCTTCTCGCCTTCTTCGTCGCCTGTCGTACTGATCAGTCCCAGTTTCATTGTAACTAGGTAGGTTTTATCATATTTCCCGGTTACGGCCGATTGTTTGGTAGCAGAACCGATTAAAACAAGCAACAAACCGGTGGCCAGTGGATCAAGGGTTCCACTATGACCGACTGGATATCTTTTCCGGCGATTGTTTATTGACTCATCTGCTTCGATAATTACCCGGATTTTATTTACTACGTCAAAACTAGTCCAGCCGATTGGTTTATCAACCAACAAAATACCGTTCATAAAGCCATATTAACTTAATTTCAGTGAAATACTAACTGACTAAAACGGAATATCGGGGATAGAGTTAGGCCCTTCAGTTGGTGGAGCCATCGCCGGCGGTAGATAAGTCATTGGCGGTGGCACAGGTGGAGCGGGCGGTATACTAGATGGTTGGACATAATTATTGCTGGCCGGAGGCGTTACCGGTTGAGTCGGTAAAGGAAAATCTAACGGCGCTGGGGCTGGATTTTGATCCGGCATAGTTGGGGTAACTAGTTGATTGCCCTGGATATTATCAAAGGCAGTTTGGGCGTTCAAGGCGGCAATCGGCTCAAGTTGTTGGCTAACAGCCGCTTTAACCGCGCTGCGGGCGGCTTCAATATCTGGTAATGATGATTCAGGAGCACCTGGCTGGGCAACCGGTGTTGCCGGCGCTGTTAAATTGGTTGGCACTCGTCTTAGATGCGGGCTGTGAACGTCTTCTTCCAGCTGCTCTAGAGTTTCGTCCGGGATTGTCGCTACTGGCGGCTTATTTGTCGTATCATTATTTGGCAATGTACTCTGGGGCACAGGATTTGTATTGACTGGCGGAAGATTAAGTTGCGGCAGCGGCTCAGTTGGCGCCGGATTGTTTGTCGGTGTTGATAGATTATCAGATGATGACGCGGCGAATAAATTATTCATGGCTGGGGTATTAGACGTATAAGCCGGAACACCGCTGGCCGACATATTTTGATTATCATCTGACGGCATTATGGATTCGATGTCATCGACTGCCGTATTGGCCGTGCTAACTTCTGTTTCCGGCAACTCGGGCTGGGCACTTATATCATGGATTAACCCTTCATTATCAATATTTATTTGCGCGCCGGGAAGTTGACTAACCGGTGGCTGAGGGGTTTCGGTTGGCTGATTATGATCAACTGTTAATGCGCCATCATTATCTGGTGGCTGTGAACCGGTGGCGGGCGGGATTGGCATTGGCGATGTTTGATCAATCGGTGGGGGTGGCGGCACTGTCGGCTGAATGTCTAATTGGGTTGCAACTAGCTGCTGGTTGGCTCCGGCTTCCATAAGTTTGGCGCTAGCGCTCATGGTTTGGGGTGATGTTTTATCATTGCTGAAACGGTTGGTCGCGGCCACGATTCCGGTTAGTAAGGCTGTGGCTATTTGCTTATCAAAAATATTTTGGCCCAATTCTTGGCCTAGTTGCACCACCAATTCACTTAGACTGCTGACAGTCGTGTCTAGCCAATTAATATTACCCAAATCACTGCTAGGAGTATTGTTAATACAGATTACGGTCGCATCATGCAAGATTCGTCCGTGGGAAGTAATGGCTTGATCGAGTTCGCTTTGCTGATGGACACCTAAGCCGATGACCACGTCGACATTAAAATCCCCTTGACTAAATTCCAGATCTTTTTCACTTAATGTCGTTCGGTACGGCGTAATAAATATTTTGACAACTCGGTCTTCGACCTTATAGCGTAATTTGTCCGCCTTAGATTTATCCAAAGCAATAATAAAATCTCTTAAGCTGTCGGTATTTTTTTCAATCGTTTTTTCCGGTTGTAAAAATTCAATGGTCGATGGCACCTCGCCGCTAAATACAGCCGTGCCATGCTTGCCCATTTTATTAAGCATCAACGCTAAGCCGATACAGGCGGATAACTGATCAACTGATGGGTTATTGCTAACCGTAACCAGCACATTACTGGCTTGTTTCAAACGTTCGATTACCTGTTGTCTGGGATTATCCATGTTTTTATTTTATAGCCTATTGGACTAAATAATACCATGAAAGAATAAGCGTGTCGATAATTTTATACAGTTTTTTAACAGATTAATAATCCACTAATTTCTTTACAAACTGTTAGCCCCCCAGGTATAGTTGTTTTTATAACGCAATCTAACTGAAGGGGTTTACGAATGCCTATCATTAAATCAGCCAAAAAACGGGTGCGAACGGCGCAACGGGCGGCAGTGCGGAACAATCGTTCGAAACGCTCACTTAACCGCGCCTTAAAGACTTTCCAACGATCGTTAAGTGGCACTAAAGTGGCGACTTTAGCTGCCCACCGAAAAGCGCAAAGTGAACTTGACAAAGCTTACAAGAAAAAATTGATGTCGAAGCACAAAGTGGCGCGTAAACAAAGTAAATTGGCTCAGACCGCCAAAGCTAATGCCGGTCGGAAAACTTCATCAGTCGCCTCCAAGAAACGACCAGCTTCAACCCCTGCCAGCAAGCAACCGGCGCCTAAAAAGAAAACTGTCTAAGTAGTACCGGTTATTGAAGCGTCAACAAATAATACTGTAAGGCCTCATCCGGATCAATCGATTCAGTTTTAAGTTTGGTGTCAAGTACCAGTAAATCTTTTAGCATCCGTTGCAGTGCCGGCTGGTTGATCCTTTTGGCCAAAGTCAGACTCTTACGAATAACGAACGGGTTTTGGTGTGATTCTCTGGCAATCTGTTCGGCAGTCATATCAGCCGCCGTTTTAATTAACGCCAGGATGTGCAGTTGCCAGGTTAGCATGGCAACTATTTGGGCTGGTTCGACCTTGAGATCTCGCTGTTCTTTATATAATTCCAAGGTTCGCTGGTTATTGCCAGCAAACGCGCTAGCCAGCATTTCAAAGATTGTGCTTTGAGGAGTCGCCTCGACTAATAATTTGATATTTCGGACGGTAATTTGAGGATTGTAAAGCAGTAATTTATCTACTTCACTGGCCAGCAGTTGTTGGTTGCTACCGACCCGATCAATGAGCGTTCGAGCCAGTTGCGGATTAATATACCCTTGTTTGCCCTGGACATAAGCTATCAGCCAATTAACCAAGTCCGAGCCAATCGGATCTTGCAGTTCGTAAAACTTGGTCTGGTCTTTCAGAACTGAAAAGTAATGTAGCCGTTTGTCTATTTTCGATTCAACAATAATGACATCAGTGGTGTCAGGTACGGTTGATAACAATTGGTCAATTTTACTAACAAATTCGTTGTTAACACTCGGTTTTTGTAAAACAATCAATTTTCTAGCCGATAAAAAAGGTAAGTTTTGTAAAGCGCTTTGTAATTGATCAAATGAGGTGTTCTCGCCGTCAATTGATTCATACCCCAAATCGCCATATTGCTTAATAAACGGATTGACCAAACCGTTAATCATTTGTTTGCGGGCATAGTTATTGGTGCCAACGATAGTTGTTATCATGCTTCACCTTAACCGTTGGCAGACAGGGCAGATATGTGTCCCCCGGCCGGCTACTCTTAATTTAATAATTCGATGCTTGCAGCGCGGACATAATTGTCCTTCACGGCGAAAAACCCGGGCGAATTTTAAATAATTTCCCTGCTTCCCCGCGGCATCAACATAATTTCGATCGGTTGAGCCGCCATTGGCAATGGCTAACTTTAAAATGGCAACCATTTCATCAAATAATTTATGGATAGCGCGCGGCGACAACTCGTTAACTCTTTGGCTGGGGTGAATTTTAGCCGCCCATAAGCTTTCATCAGCATAAATGTTGCCGATGCCAGCAATCACTGTCTGATCTAACAAAGCAGCTTTGATGGTTGACTTGGAACGATGTTGCAAACGATCTCGGAAGTCCTGCCAATGAAAATCGGCGGCCAGGGGTTCCGGTCCAACCTTTTTAAAAAAATCAATATTGGCCACTTCACTACTTGGAAGCAAGCGGACCCAACCAAATTTACGTTGATCATTAAAGAATAATTTGCTCTTATCGCTAAAGCTGAACACTACCCTGGTAGATTTATCGGGTAACCGGTTAACTAAACTGGGTGATGGATGTCCAGCCCCAAAATGTTGGCGATGGCTCTGATAAACCAGCTGACCAGTCATTTTAAGGTGAATAACGAGTGCGTACTGGCTGCTTAACTCAATGATCAATACCTTAGCTCGGCGGTGGACCGAGGATATTGCTGCGCCAATTAAAAATTGCTTGACGTCCGCTTCGGGATTGGGAAAACTTTTGGCAGTATCATAAGTAACCGCCACAATTTTTTTGCCGCGGATAAACTTATTTAATCCAATTCGAACAGTCTCTACCTCTGGTAACTCTGGCATTGTACTCTCATTGTATCAGTTATAATAACTATGATGGACTCATTATCATCAATCCTCAAGCAATCCGACTGGCAAGAACCAGAAGTAATTGCCAAAATCAAAGCCTATGTTGCCGAAACTTTTCAAGCTAAAGTTAGCGTTAGCGTTAAATCGTCGTCAATTATAATTTCGGCTTCTAGTGCATCCTTAGTCAATGCGCTTCGTTTACGGACACCAGAATTACAAGACATTATTAAAACAGAGGGCAATAAACGATTAGTCTTTAGGATAGGTCCTTGAATCGCTTATGCCAGGTTGGCTAACTCTGATCGCAGTTGGGTTAATGAACTATAAAGAATACTTTCTATACCTAATTGACGGGCAGCTGTTACATTAGACAGCCTGTCATCTATAAAAATTGCTTCATAACTATTAACTTTTAACCGATTAAGCGTGTAATTAAAAAGATCCGGATCCGGTTTAATCATTCCCAGTCGGGATGATATGACAATTTCGTCAAAAAAGCTGTCTAATTTCATGTTGGCAATTATCGGTTCGAGATATTCATAACTGGAATTTGTCAGTAAAGCCGTCTTATATTGACGGCGAAGTTGTTTGATATAACCTAAAAGTTCAAGGTCGATTCTTTCATTTTTATACATCACCATAACTGCTTGGGGTGTTTGATGTGTTTCTCGGGCCACGTCATTTATAAAATCCCCCCAGCTTTCAGCGCCGGTATTAACTTTAGCAATTAATTTATGGAAGCTGCCATTGGCATTTATAGCTTCGCCCGTAAACTGCCAAAAATTGTCAGATGTAATGACTCCAAAATAATCAAATATGATTGCTTTAATCATTCACTAATAAGTATATAGCTTAGCTGGGGTAAAATATTTAGCTGGTCTAAATATTAACATTGCTGGTAATATCGCTATAGTCTGGGAATTGAGCTTCAAAAAGCGATTGGACTTGCGAGCTATCGCCTTTAAATGTAGCTTGACCGCCGCAAGATGTATCCCAATATTGTTCGATTGTGTTGGAGCCGTTTAATACCTGATAGATATAAACATCGCCGTTCGAACAATACCCACGATAATCAGTTAAGCTTGGATCATTTTTACCTCTGCTATAACCGGCTAGATCCAAAGATCGTAAAAACCAGCCGTAGGCGGCGCTGTTGTTCGGATAACTTTGAGTGCTAATCACATTGCCTTGGTAGCCTTGAATAATATTAATTTCGCTTGAAGTTTGGCCAACGATCATCTGAACGGCATTATGATCCTGATTGTCATTAACTGGTCCCTCGATCGTCATCTCGACAACGGTACTGGTATTTGAATAATCGGCCAGTGGGGTAGTTGGTTTGGCAGGCGCTGAACTAAAGGATTTTAAAATAATTACAAATACCAGAATAATCAGGCCAATAGTAATTAGGAAAATTAAAAAATACCTCATACCTAAATCTTTCTAACAGTTATAATATCATGTAATGTTTATTTTGCAAGGGTTTACTGAATCTAATAACCCTTTAAAGATCACCCCAGTTTTTCCCGATTGATACATCAACATCTAATCTTACTGGTAATTTATAAATATTTTCCATCGTTACTTTAAGTAAATCACTGATAGCTGGAGCCATATCTTTTGGCGCTTCGACCAGAATTGAATCATGGATTTGTAATAACATTTTGGCCGGCGGGAATTTCGCAGTTAAACCTTTATCAATAGCCACCATGGCTAACTTCATAAGATCAGCTTCCGTGCCTTGAATTGGCATATTCATTGCCGCTCTTTCAGCCGCTGTACGGATTGCAAAATTGCTGGAATTAATGTCGGGCATCGGTCGCCGGCGGCCAAAGAGCGTCTCCACATAACCATCAGTTCGGGCTTTTTCTTTCAGGCTATTCATGTAATTCAGCAGTGATTTTCGAAGTTTAAAATACTGATCTATAAAATGTTCAGCTTGGTCCCGCGTCATATCGGCAGCGACACTTAAGCCATGCGGACTCATTCCGTAAAGAATACCAAAATTAATTACTTTGGCAGCTCGTCTCATTTGTCTGGTAACATCTTCCGGCTTCCGTCGATAAACTTGGGCAGCCGTCTGGGTATGAATATCGATACCCCCGTTAAACATATCTATCATCTCGGTATCTTTCGACATAGCCGCCGCCAGGCGTAATTCAAATTGTGAATAATCAGCGCTGATCAGAACATTGCCTTCATCGGCCACAAATGCCGTTCTAATATGTTTCCCCAAATCAGTTCGGACAGGAATATTCTGCAAGTTTGGGTCAGTTGAGCTCAAACGGCCGGTTTGGGCAATTGTCAGATTGAAAGTTGTATGCAAGCGCGAATCTTTATCAACTAGTAGCGGTAAAGTGTCAACGTAGGTATTTTTTAATTTTGTAACCTCGCGGTATTGGCTAATTAGGTTGATTATGGGGTGTACGCCGCGCAGTTTATCAAGTTCGACTGCCGCCGTACTAAAGCCAGTCTTGCCTTTTTTAATGCCAACGGTTGGCAGTTTCAGTTTATTAAATAATATGTCAGCTAGCTGAGTTGGGCTGGAAATATTGAATTCATGATCAGCATAACCATAAATATGTTGCTCAAGATCTGAAATTATATCTTCAATCTCAACCGAGAAATGCTTTAAGTAGGCGGTATCAAGTTTAATGCCAGTGTATTCCATTTTGGCTAGAACGGGTATGACTGGCCATTCGATAAGTGTCAGTAACTGCGGAAATTTCGGTATTTTGGCTAATTCTTTAGTTTGATAATTATATAAGCCGTTAATAATGCTAACAATTTCTGCTGCCCGTTGGATAAGTTCGGCTTCGTTTAGGTTATCAAATTCTGAACCATGATAATCCAGATCAGTTATTGCCAACTCCGTCAGAGATTGCTCCCGGCGCAATGGATTAAGGACAAAAGCGGCCACAAAAACGTCGTGCCCAACTTTTGGTAAAGGAATGCCTAGATTAATAAATAGCTGTAAAGTAGCTTTTAGGTCGTAACCGATTAACTGGCTCTCCGGTTTCAGAGTATTAATAAAAAACTGTTTAACATTTTCTGAACCGATTGCTCTAACGTCCAACGTATAGGTCTCATTTTGATTGGGGCTGATAATTATCAGCCGGGGTTCACGGCCATGAGCGGCGGCGCAGCGACTATGAATTACCAGTTTGTTAGTCTTAAGTAAATCAATTTTTTGTAGGGCTTTAACATCTTTTATGTAATTATTGCTGCCGGGGTGAACTATCCCGGAAATGGGGTTAGACAGCTTGTTAGTTGGAACTTGCATGGAGGCCGGTAACTGACGAAGTAGTGATCGGAACTCCAATTTCTCAAGTAACGTTCGCAGTGCTTCAGGGTTAATATTACTGCCGTTAACTTCTTTTAAATTAAGTTTTACTGGTGCGTCAGTCCAGATGGCACCAATCTTTTTACTCAAGTAGGCTAATTTTTTACCGGCGGCTAACTTTTTCGCAGTTGAATCTTTAATCAGGTTCAAGTTATGGTAAATACCATCTAGAGAACCGTATGTTTGCAATAGTTCAGTGGCCGTTTTTGGTCCAATCCCTGGTACGCCCGGGATATTGTCGCTGGCATCACCTTGTAAGGCCTTAAGATCGAGAAATTGCTTAACGTTCAGCCCGTATTTAGCTTCGAAGGTTGCCGGACTGTACAGTTGGATATTCGATAAACCTTTCTTCAGGACGTAGACTTTAGTTAACGGCCCAACTAATTGCAGCGCATCAAGATCGCTTGTAACTAACAACGTTTCAATGTCCCGTTTTTCGGCTTGGACAGCTAAAGTACCCATAATATCATCTGCCTCATAATCATCTAATTCATATAACGGCCAACCGAAGGCCTTTAATAACTCGTGCAATATCGGAATTTGCTCATAGAAATCTGGCGGGGCTGGCTTACGGCCGGCTTTATAGGCCGGATATATCGCTAAGCGTTTTCGGATGTTGGTTTTTGGTTTATCCCAAGCCACAGCCACATAATCGGGTTGCAAACGTTTAATAACTTCCAGGGCCATGGTGGTAAAGCCAAAGACTCCGCCAGTTGGCGTGCCGTCACGGGTAGTAAGATTCGGTAACGCGTAATAGCCGCGATAGAAAACAGATTTTCCATCAATAATGGCAAATTTCTTCAATTTATTCACCTCTGTCATAAGTATCAGTATACGCCAGATGTGGCTTATCTGATATGCTACGATCTACTTTTTATTTTAATATTTATCTAGTTAGTAGTTGCGCCAAAACTGTAGGTTATTTGATATAATCATGCAGTTTTCGGGCATCTTTGTGTTTTCTAAGTTTAGCCAGGGCTTTAGCTTCAATTTGACGGATTCGTTCCCTGGTCACGCTAAATTCTTGACCGACTTCTTCTAGCGTATGCTGTTTGCCATCTTCCAAGCCAAAGCGTAATTTAAGAATTTTTTGTTCACGTTCAGTTAGAGCCGATAAAATGCCCTTGACTTGTTCCTTTAGTAGTTGATTGTTGGCTGATTCCTCCGGACGGATGGTATCTTCATCTTCAATAAAATCAGCCAGGACCGACTCTTCTTCATCGTCGCGGATATTGGCATCAAGACTTGAGATATCTTGTTTGATTTTCATAATGTGTTCAACTTTATCAACGTCTATTTCCATGGCCTGGGCAATTTCTTCATTGGTGGGTTCCCGATTTAATTCCTGGGTCAACCGCCTTTGCATACGTAATAATTTATTGATTGTTTCAACCATATGGACGGGTATCCGAATGGTACGGGCCTGATCAGCAATGGCTCGGGTTATGGCCTGGCGGATCCACCACGTGGCATAGGTAGAGAATTTAAAACCCTTATCCGGATCAAATTTTTCAACAGCTCGTAACAGACCGGTGTTCCCTTCTTGAATTAAGTCCAATAAGTCAAGACCGCGACCAACATAGCGCTTAGCAATTGAGACCACTAAGCGCAAGTTAGCAACTGCCATCTTATCCTTAGCGTCCTTATCGCCAGCTACGACTTGTTTGGCTAGTGTCAATTCTTCTTCAGCCGACAATAATGGGATTTGACCGATTTCTCTTAGAAAAAGCCTGACTGAGTCATCAGCAATATCGTCCAAATAAGTATGATCGTCAATTAAAACTTCTTCGGTTTCTTCAATTGGCCACTCGTCGGTAAATTCTTCAACCATCGGTTCAGTAGCCACAATGTCAACGTTTAAATCGGCCAGTTCGGTATATAAACTATCCAGGACTTCGACATTTTCCGGTTTATCTGGAATCGCGTTTAAGATTTCCCGCTGGTCAATTCTTCCTTCGGTTTTGGCTTTTTCGACTAATTTTTCTTTAATCAGCTCAAATTTGGCATGAGCTCGATTGTCGTTAAATAACTTAGCGGCATCTGCCATTTTTGCTATACCTCTCTTACTTTTTTTAATAGTGAGTCCAACTTTCTGGCTTGTTCTAATAATTTTGTCGTAATAGCTTCATCGGCCGTTTGGAGTTGGGATGCTAATTGACGTTTTTCGGTTTTGACATAGGACTCGACTAGTCGAGTTTGCAGTCGCGCCGCTTCATAACGCAGTTCAATTACATCTAAATCCTGGTATAAGGCCTCATACTGTAACATTAAAATTTTAACATAATCGGCTATCTGATGCAATCTTGGCTGGGCGAGCGGATCACCGGTAAAATCGGTTTTGGTTTTCAAAAAATTCAATAACTCTCGAGCTGCTGCATCAAGCAACATGGCTGACGAAATGATTGACAGATAATTTCTTAATTCCGCTTTCAAAAGCATTATTGACAAGAAGTGGTCTTGGACTTTTTTTAATTCAACTGCGTTCTTGTCCATTTCAGCCAGTGGCGAACCGCGGGATTTAAGACGCTGGGTGGTCACGGGTTGAAGTTTAGCTTGCAGTGCCTCGCGGCTGACACCAATCAATGTGGCGATTATGCCGACATAATGCTCCTGCTCAACCTGGTCATCGAGCCCCCTGACAACGTTCATAATAATATTGCTGAATTGGCGTTTACCGACCGCCGTACTTAGATCAAGCGATTGTTGATAGCGAGCAATTAACCAATCAAGTGCATAAGTTGGTTGTTCAATGGTCTTTTTCCAAGCCAGCGGGCTTTTTTTGACTAGTTCATCGGGGTCTTTGCCGCTGGGCAGGTTAATCATACTCAGGTTAATACCAACTTTACTGGCAATCGGGATTACCCTTTCAGTGGCGGCTATGCCAGCTCTATCGGCATCAAAGCATAACCTAATATCATCAGTAAAATGAACTAAGCCTTTTAAATGTTGTTCAGTTAAAGCCGTTCCGGCGACAGCCACCGTTTGTCGAACACCGGCTTGATGGCTGGCGATTACATCCAGATTACCTTCCACCACGACGGCATAGTGAGCTAACCGGATGGCCTCTTTGGCGCGGTGCAGCCCAAAAATATGGCGGCTCTTGTCATAAACGATAGTCCGGGGCGTATTGATGTATTTAGGTAGTCCTGGATCATCGTTTAGGATACGCGCGGTGAAACCAATTATCCGTCCTTGCGGATCAGCCAACGGAATCATCAACCGGCCGCGAAACATATCGCTAATCCGGTTTGGCCGGCCGACGCTAACGCCGGCCATTCTCATTTCTTCAGCTGTAAATTTTCTAGAACGGAGAAAAGTTGTGAGGGCGCTGCCGTTTACCGGCGCATAACCCAACTGCCACTCCAGGGCGGTAGCCTTCGTATAACCGCGTTGTTTTAAAACGTACTCTAGTGCAATTTTATTCTTGCTGAATTGGACTTGATAGAATTTTACCGCTAATTCTAGCAAATCGTAGGTTCTTTGCTTTTGCTGGCTACGATTTAAAAACCGGGCTGAAGTTTGGTATTGTTCAAGATCGATACCGGCTTTGCGGGCTAATTGCTCGAGGGCGCCGCGAAAATCCAAGCCTTCCATTTCCATGACAAAGCTAAACATATTACCGCCCTTACCGGAACTAAAATCATGCCAGATTTGTTTTTCCGGGCTGACCATAAAACTGGGTGTTTTTTCATTCGTAAACGGGCTTAGGCCACGCCAATTCCGACCCGACCTTTTAAGTTGAACATATTCGCCGATAACATCTTCTATGCTCAGACGAGCTTTAATATCCTCAACCGCATCCATAGTTTTCATTGTACGCTAATAACATCTATAAACCTGAAACCGCTAATACTTTGGTAAGGTATTTTCAGTTATCTAAGAAGTGACTAGTTGGTAACTATGCCTGATTAACCCCTGGATTTCTTCCCAGCTTAACTGGCCGGTCAAAATGATCGTATTCCAATTTTTTTTATTTAAATGGTACCCCGGCATGACAGTCTCATATTTGTCGCGTAGGACGTCGGCTAGTTGAGGGTCGCATTTTAAACTTAACCTAAGCGGTTGGCTCCCCTCTTGAATTAAAGCGAACATTTTATCTTTAACCTTATATACTGCCACCTCTTCACCAAAAGGATAGTCTAATTTGGCATTAGGCAGACTTAATAGAAACGTCTCAACTGTTTGATGATCCATGGCGTAACCAATCCAGGTAATACTTGAGCTCGTCAATCGAAGCTTCAATATCAGCTTTCGCCCGATGAACTTCTGTTTTGGTAAATGATAGCTGGTACTTACCCTGCATCAGTACTTTAAAGCTGCTAACATCGAGCATCCGGTAATGCAGCAGTGCTTCAACTTCTGGCCACCATTGACGGATAAACAGCCTGTCGAAGTGAATCGAGTTACCAGCTAAAACAGCCGGTTCCGAACCAAAATTAGCCCGGATTAATTCGGCTAGTTCGTGTTCAACTTCAGCCTCAGGCCGACCATGTTGGCGGACTCTTTCAGTCAGGCCGCTGATTTTATGCTGCTGGGTTGGCCATTCGGCCATATTTGCCAGAGCCTCATCGCTTTGGTGAATTACGGCTTCATAATCAGCTAACTTTTCGAAATTAAAATTGGTAATAATGGCGCTAATTTCTAAAATAACGTCTTTGGCAGGATCAAGTCCGGTCATTTCCAAATCTACCCAGAGTAGTTTAGTCGGCAGTTGGTTTTTGTCGAATTGCTCCATCGTCATAGCCTAATCCTCGTTTATATCTCACTAATTTAGCATTGCTAACAACTAAATTATAGGCATTAACCGGCTGAAGTAAAAAGTCTGTTTGTTTAAAAGCCGACGTTTTGTTTGACAATAATTACCTGGATCCGACCTGGATTGTCGCGGAAGATAATCAGCAATTTATTTAACGAGGTACCTACCCCATAAGCTTTTTTAGCCCGTTCATCTTCAAGTGGGGCAGAATGTTGTTTAATGCGTTCCAAACCGTCATTAATATCTGTAACAATTTTCTGGGCGCCGATTACAAATATCACGTGACTGGCACCATAGACTTCATTCGGAATTTGGCTACCGGTAGCTGAAGCGATCATCAAATGCCCGTCTTGAGTTACGGCATGAACGCTGCCGATAGCATATTCGGCCGCTGAACCAAGGCGCCGCAGTTCAATGGCTTTATCCGGTTGGTTAGATAATTCCTTAAATTTAGCCCTAACTGATACGTAGGGCGGCTCGTTTAAGATTTTATCCAGTCCGGCTGTCTGAAGCGTGACGGATGTCGCTGTAAAGATTTCAGCTCCATCAGGGATAATTTCAGTAACTATTTTTTTGGCGGCCGCTAAATCGTCAACAACTTGCGTTTTAATATTATTGGCTGTTAGGGCCTCAACGGTTTCTTTGATGGTTGCTTCATCAGCAACTTCGTTATAGTGGGGCATCTAATTTCTCCTATTTATTAATGTTTGATATACTATTTATAGTAATCATCAGTATAAATGAGTTACTATACTTTGTAAAGTATGAAATTAACTTCCTTGAAAACATCAATTGAACCGAAAGAAGGCTGTGTCGCCTGTGCTATGACCATAATAGGCAGTAAATGGACGGCACTTATTTTACGCGACCTAGCCCAACGGCCACAGCGTTTCAGTGAACTAGAACGATCGATTCACGGGATTAATCCGCGCACCTTATCGCAGCGTTTGGACTGCTTAGAGCAACAGGCAATAATTGTCCGACATCCCGAACCGAAACATCAACCTTGTATAACTTATTCACTTACTAAAAAAGGCCAAGATTTAATCCCGATTCTCGAACAAATGGCGATTTGGGGCACCAAATATCTTGAGTCAATAAAATTAACGTAACTATTTTAAATTTATTTAATCATTAATTTTTAACTGTTTTATCAGCTTTAAAGTTAAGTGCCGCCGAGTTTATGCAGTAGCGCTTGCCTGTCGGTTGTTTAGGTGCATCATCAAAAACATGTCCGAGATGGCTACCGCAATGCCGACAGACAACTTCAATTCGCTCCATACCGGTTGATGTATCATGGTTAAGCTTAATTGCGTCCTGTTTAATCACATCATAGAAACTTGGCCAACCACTATGCGAATCAAATTTAGTATTTGAACTGAATAATGCCTGGCCGCAGGCTACACAAAGATATTGGCCTTTGGCTTTGTTGTAAAGCAATTTACCAGTAAATGGAAGTTCGGTTTCTTTCCGTCGCAGAACTGCATATTGCTCAGGTGTAAGCTGTTTTTCCCATTTTGCTTCAGATTTCGTTTGGGGTAATTTATAAGTATTGGGCATCTTATTCCTAATAGTTTATTTTAACTGCTTATTGGTTATTAAACTGTTAGATATTCAACTACCAGTTTACATTTTATCGATAATTGGTATGCCTAGTAATTCCAGCCCGGTCTGCAAAGTTTGCGCGTAACAACGAACTAACTGCACGCGGATTGCTTCACGTTCATTGCCAATTACCCGGTTACTTTCATAAAAATGGTTAAAAGTTTGGGCCAGTTCGTATAAATAAGTACAAATATGATGCGGTAAGTACTCGCTGATTGCCGCCGCTAGGACTTCTTGAAATTCACTGATTTTTAAAAGCAATCGTCGTTCATCAACTTGTAGCTGGTCATTTGGGGAATTATCCGATATGGTTTTCGATAACAGGCTCGATGCCCGGACATAGGCATATTGTAAATACGGTCCGCTATTCCCTTCTAAGCTGACCGATTCGGCTGGATTATAAATAATATCACCGCCTAGGCGCTGCTTTAAAAAGGCATACTTAACTGCTCCGAGAACGACATTCTCGTCTCGTTTGCCATTAAGCGTAAAATTGGCCTCGTCGGTCGTATCCAGTACCTCATTGGCGCTAATTATATTGCCTAGCCGGCTCCCCATTTTAATATTACCCTGGAGTTTGACTAAGCCATGCGTAATATGCTGACTGGCATTAGCTAGCTCGGGCGCAAATTGCTCAATTGCTTTGAGTACCACGGCCATATATTGGGTTTGTTCGTTAGCCGTAATCACAATTGAGCGATTAAAATGATAGTCCTGCCATTTTTCAAAGATTAAACCGACATCTTTGGCCTCATAAGTTGGCAATCCTTGACTAGTTATAAAAACCCGGGTGTGTAAACCGTATTTTTCTCCCTCAAAAACAACTGCGCCAGCCGATTCGGTAAAGACATCCCCAATATGGGCCCGAACTGTTTGCAAGCCCAGTTCAATGGTTCCGCTTTCCGGGTAGTATTTCTCAAAATGACTACCTATCCGGTCATAAAATTTAGCAAAATAATCATAACTCCAGCCGCGGCAGGTCCAGTAAATTTGGGCGAGCACTGAAGTGTGATCGGCTGCCTTAAGGATTTTATAAATTTGCCGATTTAAATTGTCAATTGCGGCTTTAGCGCCGTTTTGATCTTCGGCATAAGCGGTGTTGCCCTTACTGTAGTAATCGGCTAACCAACTTGATCTTTCTGCTAGGGTTTTGGCCGCTAAAGCCTGGACTTTTGGCCAGGCAATATCGTAATCAAGCTTGCCATCACTTTCATAAAACACGATTGCCCATAAACTTTTCGCAACGTGAAGCCCCACATCGCCCCCAAAATTAACCCGATGGACGGTCGCGCCAGTGGAACTTAAAAGATTGGCAATGGCATCGCCCACGACGCTCGTATATAAATGTCCGGCATGCAAAATTTTAAATGGGTTGGGATCGGAATATTCGATAACAATAGTTTGGTCTTGAGCAGTTTTAGCCTTAACTGTTCGCGCTAATTCCCATAAAACTGAATCTTTTAATTTAATATTTATAAAACCCGGACCGGCAATTGTAATGTCATCACTTAGTCCGGCCAATGCTTCCTTTAATTTTGGTAGCAGTTGTTCGGCAACTTCCCTAGGGTTACGTGATAACTGGGGAGCTATCTGAAGCGCTGCATTGGTGGTATAATCGCCAAACTCTTCAGCCGGCCGACTTACTACCGCGTTGATATCGATTGCGAACAGCTCGCGAATAGCCGCTGCAATCAAATCCTCAAGCCGCTCTTTCATATGCCCGAGTATAACAGATAACTCCTTATTTATTCCACTTTTAGGTTCTCCAGCATAAGCAAATTATGCTACTATGACAATATGGACTACATAGTTAATGGTCATCAATACGTTATCTCGAATACTGTTTTAACGGCAATACTATTAATCGCTGTGTGGGAAATAGTTTGGAAGGGTTTGGCGCTATGGCGAGCTGGTAAAAACAGTAATCTAGTCTGGTTCATTGTTATACTTATCCTAAATACTGCCGGCATTCTCGAAATACTTTACCTATTTGTTTTCAGTAAACCTAAACCTAAAAGCTAGGTATTGTATTTAGATTAATGTCATTATCCAGCACGTTAATAGTCAGACTATCAAATAGATTAACGCTAGACCAATAATATGCAAAGAGAAACCGATATGCAAAATAAAACAATTGAAGAACTAGTTCACGACTTAGATACATCTGTTGATGGACTGTCTGAGCCTGAAGCTAAAAACCGACTAAAGATATATGGCTTAAATGTTCTGAAAAAAGAATCTAAGGCCACAATTTTAAAGTTAATAATTGATCAGTTTAAGAGTTCTCTGATCTACTTGTTGATTCTAGCTAGTCTTTTGTCATTTCTGTTAAAAGATTATTCTGACGGCTTCATTATTCTAGCTATTTTAGTTATTAATACTGGGTTGGGTTTTTATCAGGAGTTTAGATCAGAGAATGCGGTCGCTAAATTACAGAAACTTGTCAGTAAAGAAACTCTGGTAAAACGAGACGGCAAAGAGTCTCTGGTGGATGAGCAATTTATTGTCCCCGGCGATGTTGTCGTCTTACGAGAAGGCGATATTGCTCCGGCTGATATTAAATTAATTCGGGTTGAAGATTTAAGCGTCAATGAATCGCAGTTAACTGGTGAATCGGTCCCGGTAAATAAAACTAGCAGCGGCGCAAATTCAGTAGTTTTTGCCGGTAGTATTATTGAGCGCGGTGAGGCTGAGGGATTAGTTTTTGCTACTAGCAATAAAACTGAGATCGGTAAAATCGCGCATTTATCTTCTACTACCGAAAGGACTACTCAATACGAAAAATCTCTATCAGCCTTCAGCTCTTTCTTAGTCAAAGTAACATTGTTAACTTTAGCTGTGGTGTTCTTTCTAAAAATTATTATTACCCATGACACCTCTCATATAACGACACTTATGTTGTTTGTTGTAGCCTTATCTATAACAGTTGTTCCGGAAGCTATGCCAGTTATTGCGACAGTAACTTTATCGACTGGCGCCATGAAACTTGCTAAGCGTCACGTCATTGCTAAAACACTCACCGCAGTCGAAGATCTAGGGGATATTACACTGTTATGTAGCGATAAAACCGGTACTTTAACTGAAAATCGTCAAACCGTGAAAAGCCTGATTGCAGAAGACAAACTACTTTTCCAACGATTAGCAATTGCTAGCTTAGAGACTTTGGATGAGAAACGAAAAAAATTTCAAACTTCTTTTGATAAAGCTTTTCTCGACTATGTACCAGACAACATTCAACAAGAGGCTTTGGGCTATAAACGACTTGAAGAACTTCCCTTCGACCCCGCCGCTCGACGCCGGCGGGTAGTTTACAGTGACGGCGATAAAACTTATTTGGTTGAGGTCGGATCGGTTGAAACTTTACTTGATATAACTAATTCGCCAAAAAAAGACCAATACTTAACAATTATTCGCGCTGATGGTCAGAATGGCTTAAGGCATTTAGGCATTGCCTATAAAGCGATCAAATACACCAGTGACAGTAAGTTTGATATTTTAGAACATGAGCATAACCTGGAGTTTGTTGGTTTTGTATCGCTTGAAGATCCGCTCCGACCAACCGCCCGACACACCATCAATCTAGCTGAAAAGCTTGGCGTAGCAATTAAGATATTATCAGGTGACAGTAAAGAGGTTACCGAATATGTGGCTAGAGAAGTTAATCTGATTGACAAAAATCAGATTGTTTATACTGGTGATGAAATAGATAAGCTGTCAGATGAGCAGCTTACTCAAATAGCGCAAAAAAATAATGCCTTTGCCAAATTAAATCCCGAGCAGAAGTACCGCATTATCAAGTTACTCAAGCTTAATAATGTTGTTGGATACCAGGGTGACGGCATTAATGATGCGCCAGCTCTTAAATTGGCTGATGTGGCGATTGCCGTTAATAATGCGACTGATGTGGCTCAAGATAGTGCTGATATTTTACTACTGAGAAGTGACTTGAGCGTGATTGTTAACGGCATCCGTTATGGTCGATCGATATTCACCAATATTAATAAATACATTCGCTTTACTATGATTAGTAACTACGGTAATTTTTTCGCTATTTCAGCATTATATCTAATTTCAGGGTCTATCTTGCCGTTGCTGCCCATCCAATTAGTTTTGACTAGTCTGTTAACTGATCTGCCGTGTATTACTATTGCGACTGATAATGTTAAGTCGAATGAGCTGGTTCAACCGAGTAAATTTAATGTCCACTCCTTGATGTTTATATCGATGTTCTTAGGGTCAATTACCGCTTTATTCGAAATAATATATTACGTAATTATTAGACATCAGCCTACCGGTATTGCTCAGACCGGATTATATTTATTTCTAACTCTTTCAGCATTAGTAATAATTTTCTCAGTCCGCAACAAAGATCATTTTTGGCGGGCTCCAAAATTATCTAGACCAATGGTGTTTTCATTTGCAATCATCACCGCTCTTTCCATTGTAACGATCTATATTGGGCTAACCCAGAAGCTCTTTTCTTTTAGCGCCCTGCCAGCTGCGATACTCGGTGTAACTATTATCCTGACTTTTGTTCATATCTTCTTCTTAGACACCATTAAAACTTGGTTCTATAAATCAAGTGTTGGGAAGTTGTCCCAAAACTAGAAAATTGTTTCTCAATCGATTACCACAAGTTATCACTCAGTACAAGCTCGTGGATCCCAGGCTGATAGTGGTAGTGTGGCTGATGAAGCTGGTTCCAGCCCAGTTACAGTAGTTGTGTTAGCAGAATTACTAGTATTTGGGGTTGATGGTGTTGAACTATTTGCGGGTGCGTTAACCGCCAGTCCGGTGCCTGTGAGCACTGTGACTTCTGAACCAGACGTTGCTAAACTAGCATTTTGCGATAGTATTACCGGACCGGTTAATTGCCGAGCCACCGCTTCAGCATCTGCTTCGGTGCTGGGACTAGCATAACTCACAACTGTCTCCACGGCCTCATCGCTTAATGGAGTGGCCGATCCTGGTTGGCCAATCACATCAAAACCCAGTGCCTGTAAAGCCGTTGCCGTCTGAGCAGCCTGATCGGGTATACCGCTGCCGTTAACGACCTTAACCGTAACAGCCGGCGGGCTGGGCAATGGTTTACCGGTCATAGTATCGGTAGCATTTGAAGTTCCTAGAAATTCATTGATTACTTGTTGATCGGTAGCCTCCACCGGAAAAACAACGTCACCATAAGCTGTACCATCATATACGTAATTACTAAAAGTCGTCGTGGAAATTGGTAACGTATATTGCGGAACATTATTGATATTAACGGTGTGGAATTCTTGAGCGAGTTGTAGCATGGCTGAGGTGGATAGCCCCGAATCAACCTGAACTTGAGGGGCTATGGCATCAATTAGTTTTTGATCAGTAATCGGATTACCTATGCCTTTGGCAGCAATCGTACTGGCTAAAACGCGTAAGAATTCATGAGTCCGAGCAATTCGGGCAATGTCACTTTCGGCCTCTTGCGGCCAAAGATTTTTATCTGATGTATCAAGTCCAGGCGGATCATATTGTAAATGCCGGGCCCGAACAACCTGCAAAGCCTGTACACCATTTAAGAGCTGGCAACCTGGTGTTTTAATATTAAGATACGATTCGGAATCGTAAACCGGCATTGGGAAGTCCATCTTGATACCACCGACGGCATTAACAATATTTACAAATCCGTCAAAACCAACTTCAACATAATGCTGGATAGGTATTCCAAAATCCTCCTCCACCGCCTTCACTAGTTGCGTCGGTCCCTCATATAAAGCCGCGTCAATTTTAAATGCTTCATCACCAGCCCGGGCATTAGGCACAAACGTGTCACGAGGAATAGATAGTAAGCTCACGGCATGAGTTTTAGGCACAATGTGGACAATAAAAATAATATCGCTATTAACACCGGTAACACCCTGTGAACAGAATCCCCACTCGGCATTCTGAACTGTAAGATTGCAGCGATTAGTCGAACCGGCGACTAGAATGTTCTCAGCCCCGCCGACCGAAGCGGTCAAGTTGCCGACTGCTAAATGATTTACCTTATGATCTAATTGCCAGATGTCCCAGCCGACAAATCCTAACGCTATAATAATTATTATTACTGTTGGAACAACCAACCACCGTTTCCAGGTCCACTTTTTACTATTTCGTCGCCCAAACCGTCGAGTTTTGATTTTTGTCTGAGTTGAGTTATGGCCCAGCGGTGGTTGGTAAGCTTTGGCAGTTGATGATATGGTTCCCGGGATAGTTTTCCCGATCAATGAATCAGCTTGCTGATTGGGTTTACCAGTCTGAGTCAACGATGGCGGCTTTGGCATATCAGCAATATTAATATTAGTAGCTGAAGTTTGGCTTAAGTGATTGGACCCAATAGTTGGCAAATGACGTTTTGAAGTAGGCATTATAAAACCGTCGGTGTTACCAGTCCGATTTCGTGGTCTTGGTTTATTTATATAATTCGGCATCGGGTCACATTATTTTAGCATAAGGATAATTCCATAAGCTTACGTTAATTTACTCGCCAACTGTCCATATGGGTATCGCCTGACAAGCATAATCTTCATCAAGATAGGGCGTGTACTGGGCTAGCCAAATCGCTCCAGCTGTAAATGATGGCGTGTGGCAAGCCCTAATGGCTACAGCTAGAGTTGTGCCGCCAGTTCCCAGCCAGGCTGGTACTGCCGGCTGCCAATTATCGGTAATTTCGGTCCATTGATCAGGGGTAGAATATATGCCAATAGTTGGCTTGAAAGACAGCTGTTTAATAGCGTCAATTGCGCCTTGTAAGGAGGCCCGATTAAGCAGCGGATTATTCGACCAGCTATTGTCAGTTTCAACATCAAGCAGCCAAAGCGGCGCAGCCAAGCCGAGACTAGCAGCGTAATGGATGTCAAAGACGGTAGCTTGAAAGCCGTAATTATAAGCGAAACAAAGATAATCATCGCTGGCACAAGCCTTTGGCCTTGAACTAAGTTTTTTAGTATCAGCCAGTCCTGGATAACCAGTGTTGACGTAAAGACCATAGTGTGTAAACCACCGCGCTTCAGTTATCAAACAAGGATTAAGCTGATAATCCAGCCCCCCGCTTACGCCAACGATGCCATATTGGGCATAATTGGCGGCAACCGTTTTATCACAATTAGGCCATGAAACATCAGTGAATATCATCGGTCCAGTCGGGCTAGCAAGCCGACTAAGACTAAGTAACGCCAACCCGGTCAAAATAATTAACAGTCCCCCGCCTAAGCAGTCCAGGATTGTTCGGTGACGAAAATCTATCATCAGTTAAGTTATTACCTGTGAAGCCTGTCAGCCAGTGAATTAGTGATCGGTCTTTCGGGTGCCGGTAAGCGCGGCCGGGTAAAAATTTGCAGCAATCTAAATACCACCACATACATAAAGCTAATTAAAATAAAGAACATCAGCGTCACAGTATAAGCTTGTAAATGACCAGCTATATTGATAAACGGACTGGATATACCGAAAAGAATGGAGGCTGGGTTGGTAATAAAACTCCAGGAATTTAAACGCAGTTCTCGCCCCAGATAAATCGCAAAACTGCAGACAAAAAAGGCCAGTCCCAGCAGGGTATTTGTCCACCGTACCGAAACTCGCCGCAGTAATTGACGGTGAACTAAATAAACGCTCAGATAGCCCAAAATCAAACCGTTAAATATAAACGTTTGAAACATCACGCTGTCATACAAAAGATTGTTCGGATTAACCAGCGCCAAGTGGATCAAGTCGCTGACCAGGTAAAAGCTATTTGGCAGCAAACTCAGCCATAAAAAAGTCAGCAGCATTGGCCGCCAGTTTAGCCATGGATAATTTGGCAGGACTCTTAGCAAATAGTAAACAACCAATAGCGGGATCCAGGCTAGTAGCAAATTCCCTAGCAGAAAAGAATTCGCTAAGGAATGGTTATTAATTGCCTCAACGGCAAAAAAGCCAAAACTTACTAGGCTTGACAAAAATAAGGTTGCGAGAACACTGCTCTGCTGGGAATCTTTATTCCACCGCATGATTTGTATTATATCAAGCTTATTGTCTCAAGGATTGTGTTTAGGTTGCTTGGCTAGGAGTAAGCTAATAACAAATTGGGCGCCGCCAGTCGGGTAATTCCGGGCTGTAATACTACCGCGATTCGCAGTCGCAATTTCCCGGGCTAAGGATAGGCCTAAACCGTAGCCGGGAGTATTTTTAGTCCGGGATTTATCACCTCGGTACAACCGATCGAAGATAAATGGTAAATCAGTTTCAGCTATTCCCTCGCCTTCGTCGCGGATACTGACGTGAAAGCGATTTCCGGCTTTAATGCCATTAATGAATACCAAACCGTGATGCGAGCTAAATTTGATCGCGTTATCAAGCACAATCCCGACAAGCTCGACCAAACTGTCCGCCTGGCCGATTACCAATTCTTTTGGCACTTTGACTTCCAAAGTGATCCTTTTCATGTCGGCAAGCTCAGTCGCGCGTTGACAGGCTTCAGCTACCACGGCTGATATATCAGTCGGGATAAGTTCTAATGAGGCTTTTTCATATTGCGTTAAAGCCAGCAAATTACCGGCCAGAGTTTCCAAACGCTGAACTTCTTCCAAGTTGCTTTTAATTACCTCACGCGCTTCTACTTGGGTAAAGCTTTTTTGGCGTAAAAATATTTCATTCTCCAGCTGCAGACTGGCTAGCGGGGTCCGCAGTTCATGGCTGGCATCAGCCGTAAAACGAGCTTGGGCTTCATGGGCTTCTTCGATTGGTTTCAGCGTGCGGCCGGCATACCAATAACTTAATACGCCGCCGACTACTAAAGCAAAGACATTAAGCATAATAACGTCTTCATTTAAGTGATGGCGGATAGTTGTATCTTGGCCTGACTGGAATCGCAAAAAGTCATTATCCGGACTTGGTGGAACTGAATACATATCACCAAGTAATTGGTGCACCACACCGCGTTGAGCAATCCCGGCATGATCAAATTCCAGTTGGGCTAAAGTTCGGATACTGAGGGTCAGCATTAGACTAAATAAGATGATAATTGCCAGATAAAAGCCGGTCAGTTTTAAGCGGGCCGAGTGGAAAATTGTCGGTCGGCTAGTGTTAAAAGACTCAAATTTTGTCTTTAGGCGCTTAATTAGCGATGGTTTTTGGGGTGAAGTTGCTTTATCCATAATAATTACAAAACCTTATAGCCATAGCCTCGGACAGTTTTAATAACCTTGTCGCCAGGACCAATTTTTTTACGGACGTTAGCAATGAAAGTTTCAACGGTATTGTGTTGAACCCGGGTTTCGTCGGCCCACACATGATCCAGTAAACGATCTTTACTGAGAACTTCACCGCGATGACGGAGCAGATATTCCAGTAGTCGGAATTCCTGGGCAGTTAAATGGATGGGGTGTTGTTGATATTCGACACTTTTAGCAATAACGTCCAATTTTAACTGATCGGCCTGCAAGACATTGCCGCTATGGGCTTTCGGCCGGCGTAATAACGCTCGAATTCGAGCTAAAAGTTCGTCGAATGAGAATGGCTTAGTTAAATAGTCATCAGCCCCGACATCAAGCCCACGGACTCGATCGCCAATAGTAGTTTTAGCGGTCAACATTAAAATTGGCATTTGTTCTTGTCGGTCGCGCCAAATCCGGATTAATCCGGGGCCATCATATCTTCCCGGAATCATCCAGTCTAGAAGTATAAGATCATAGTTGCCAGCACTAACTAAAGTTTCGGCGATGTCGCTGTCTTTAGCCATATCGATAATATAACCTTCGGCTGAAAGACCTTTTTCCAGGCTGCGAGCAATTTTATCCTCGTCCTCGACAATTAATAATTTCATCTAATGTTATCCTTTATAACCGCCATTATGCACACCATTACTGCAAAATGCCTGTACAAAAACTTGCTTATTCAGCCAGTGTTTTCTTAAATTTCTCAATTAAGTCAACTGGCGTCGGATCAATATTGCCTAGTAGCGCCGTATACAGACTGACAAAATCGCCAAGGGTTATGGCCCAGACTAATTGCTGTAGCATGGTATCCCCAACTACCGCTACGACAATTGGTTCTGGCCGCATGCCTGATAGCAATTGCTCGGTCACTGTAAACCGCTTTTGAATCCGGTCGTGTTCTAGCAAACTGCGCAGGTCAATCACGACATAAGGTTTATCAACCGGCTGTTTAGTCCAGCCTAGCATTTCATTATGGTTGAATTCTGATAGTTGATTAACCCAAGCAATATGCTTAGCGCTTTCGTTAAAACTAATCTTCCATTTATAAGCTGCCGGGAAAAGCCGCGGTCCACTGTAAATAACAATGGATTTACCAATTAATTCCTGGGCGATTGATTTAGCCTGATTAGTTTTAACCGGGACATCAACGTACCAACTGGCACAGTACTCACGTAGCCATTGGCCGGCAGCCTTCAATTCATTTAGTCGATCCGCCGGGCAAATATTAGCTAGAACAAATAATTTGGTTAGCGCCGCCAGATTATAGAATACCGCCATGCGCGGTTGCAGACCGGACGGTAAGCGCAGTAACGGATACAATTTTGTTTGGGCAATTGTTACTAATTCTCCATCAGAAGCCATGATTACAATCTGACAGCCGCGACGTTCGGCATCATGTAAGGCCGATAGGGTTTCCTCGGTATTACCAGAGTAGCTGGAGATGACAACCAAGGTTTGGGTATTGGCATAGGCTGGCAAATCGTAATTCCGCACCACCTCGAATGGCAGTTCCGGATTCAACCAGGATTGAGCAACTGTCGCAGCTAGGGCTGAACCGCCCATGCCGGTTACGATAATCGAATTGATATCGTTTTGCGGTTGCCAATCAGATTGGAAATCATATTGTAATTGTTGCCATTCTTTATATGCAACACCTAGGCTATCTTGGCTATCACGTTGGTGTATGTATTGTAAGTCATCTAACATCGATAATTCCTTGCGCTAAATCTAACTTCATATATAGTATAACGTAGACAAATTCTAAGGGGGTAAATTTTATGTTTGGGCACCAGGATAACCAAAATGATGATCTTTCGGTTGATCCATTAGTAGCAATGGACAATCAGGCGCGAGCGGCCGATAGCACAAAAACGGCTTATTCCGACGATAATGCAACACCGGCAACAGCAGCTTTGCCGCCACCCACGGTAACGCCTCCAGCCGACGAGCTGTCACTTGCTCCGCCGGCTATGCCGCCGTTAGCAAATAATATTTATCCGCAAGTTCCAGCTGATGATTCCGTTAAAGCTGTGCCAGCCATGCCTTACGATGAAGCAAAACCGGCTCACCAAGCAACATCAGAAGATTTAACGACTATAAAAGAGCAGGCTCTGCAGCAGCTTGATCCGCTCATGGGGCAGCTTGATCAAACCCCAGAAGAGAAATTCCGGACAACCATGATGATGATCCAGGCAGCCGATAATAAATCACTTATCCCCAGCGCTTATGAAGCCGCCCAACAAATCAAAGACGACAAGGCCCGGGCCCAGGCACTGCTAGACGTTGTTAACGAAATAAATTACTTCTCGCAACACGACAATAGTCAATCAAGTTAATTTTAGTATTAAATCACTGTCAAGCTCTAAACCAGAGCTTGGTTATGTTACATCATTCCCATGCCGCCCATGTCAGCCGGCAGTGGTGAATTTTCCTTTTTCTCGGGTATATCAACAACTAACCCGCCCATGGTCATGCTGGTTCCGGCAATTGACACTGCGTTTTGCAGGGCTTCTTTAGTCACTCTAGACGGGTCAACAATCCCACAAGCTTTTAAGTCAACTAGTTTCTTAGCTGGGTGGTTCACATCCACGCCGAAACCTGGTTTGGCAGCTTTAACCTGCGGTAACCACTCATCGGCGTTGATACCAGCATTAGTAAGTAGGATTCGGAAAGGCTGTTCCAAGGCCTTTTTAAGGATTTGCTTGCCAGCAGCAACTGATTCATCATCGGTTGCGGCAGTTGAAATAGTCTCAATTAGATTAATTAATGTTACGCCACCACCAGGTACGATACCTTCGTCTAAAGCTGCTTTGACAGCGGCCACAGCATCATCAACGCGGAATTTCTTTTCTTCAATTTCGGTTTCGGTTGCTCCACCAACTTTGATGACAGCTACTTTACCACTGAGTGATGCTCGCCGTTTATCAAGGTTCTCTTTGTCATATTCGCTGGTGGCTTTGTCGATTTGAGCGCTAATTTGCGCGATCCGGGCCGACACTTCCGTGCTCGAACCGCCGCCCTCAATGATGGTTGTCTCGTCTTTCGTAACAATTACTTTGCGGGCAGAACCAAGCATTTCTAGATCGGCATTCTCAAAGCTATAACCACGCTCTTCGCTAATGACAGTAGCGCCGGTCAGCACGGCAATATCATTCAAAATATCTCTTCGGCGGTCGCCAAAGGCTGGCGCCTTAATCGCAACCGTATTAAATACACCTTTTAATCGGTTAAGAATTAACGTCCCCAGAGCTTCGCCTTCGACGTCTTCTGCGATTAGCACCAAATCCTTTTTGCCGGCTTGAGCTAATTTTTCAAGAATTGGTAAAAATTCTTGAATTGAACTAATTTTCTTATCTGTGACAAGTATCACTGGGTGATCATAGACTGCTTCCATACGAGCTGTGTCAGTTACCATATAGGCACTGACAAAACCGCGATCAAAGGTAAAGCCCTCAACCACTTCACTTTCCATGCTTAACCCTTGACCTTCTTCAACTGTCACTACGCCGTCCTTGCCGACTTTTTCAATTACATCAGCAATTAGATTACCGATTTCGGCATCACCCGCTGAAATCGTGGCTACCTCGGCGACACGATTCTTTTTATCTTGAATATCTTCGCTGAAGTCGCCAAGCTTATTCATAACATCGCGAGCGGCATTTTCCAGACCCTTGCGGAGTAGCATCGGATCGTGGCCAGCGGCAATTAGCTTATTGGCTTCGTAAAGAATGTGATATGTCAAAACCGTAACGGTTGTCGTACCGTCGCCGGCGACGTCGTTCATTTTGCTGGCGACTTGTTTTATAAGTTCAGCGCCAACTTTATACCCCAAGGTCTCATCATCAACGTCGGCTAACTCTACACCTTTAGCGACTGCCACACCATCATGGGTAAAAGTTGGGTTGCCATAACTTTTACTAATTACTACATTGCGGCCTTTCGGCCCCATGGTAGTTTTAACTGCGTCATATAAAATTTTGGCGCCGCCGAGAACCCGGCGCCGGGCATCATCATCGTAAAAAACTTTTTTGGCCATTATTATCTCCTCAATCTAACGATTAATTATTTAACGGTGGCTAATATATCTTCTTCTTTAACCAGGATATACTCGTCATTATCGATTTTAATTTCAGTGGTTGAATAACTTTTATAAATAATTCGCTCACCAGTTTTAACTTGTTTAACAGCTTTGCCGGTCGCTAATACTTTAGCAACTTTTGGTTTTTCCTGAGCGTTATCAGGCAAATATAAACCGCCAGCGGTTTTCGCCAACGGCTCTTCGGCTTTGGCGACAACATAATCAGCTAGGGGTTGAATTGGTACGTTCATACTTTAATTTCCTCCGTATAGTTTAATTTCATTAGCACTTTACTATGCAGAGTGCTAATGTATCAGCACTCATAATAGCGGAGCGCCAATTAAGCTGTCAAGTCCGTTTGCTTGATAAGTTTATTAACTACTCGTCAGTTTTTTTAAGTGATGGCAGTGAGCCAATACCAAAGCCGTAGGCCGGTTCACAAACGACATCATGCAACGATTGCAGAAAGGTTAATTTTTCAGTCGTAATTGCTGTATCAATCTCTGGCACCTGATTCATTCGGGCAACTTCTTTAGCTATTAATAAAGCCGTATCTTTTTCAGGAATTTGTTCTAACGATTTAATGCTGTTTTCAGAGATCATATAATCGGCTTCATCTCTTTGGTTAAACGTGACATGAAAAAAAACTAAACGCCGATCGTCCTTTTCATCTAATATATTTGTCTGTAAGGGCAAGACGACTAATATTTCGCTAATCCCAAAACGATCGTCGCCAACTAGTCGCGGGGCTAACCGAAAATAGCGAACCGGCAGGCGTCGATACAAAGAATATCTTTTAAAGACAACAATTACCGATTTTTGATCATCGTGTCTTTGCACGTTACGGACTGTCTTATCCAGTTCATTAGCTTTGGTCAGTAAGTCACCACACCACTCAACCATTTTTAACCATTTGCCCTCAGGTGAAAGATTATCGATATCAAAATCAGGTTGTTCTGGGGATATTTCTGACATGATTGATTCACTCATAACCTCTTAATATAAAATAACTTTATAACTTTTTAGTTTTAATGTCAATTTTTATCCTTGACATCAGTGTTTATGGTTGTAATAATAGGGTATCCCAACCGGGATGTTTGTCTACTCCAGAAAGTGAGTGACATGGTTAGTCTTAAAACGTTTAAGATAACGGCGCAGGTACCCGAAAATTACCAGATCCGGGAATCAACTCGTCAACTCCAGGATCGCGAATGCGATCTTGGAACTGTGAAGCACGACAAGTATCGCTGGATCCCTGAGCTTGAATGCTGGGAGATGTTTATCTCGATTATCCCCAGAGCTGACATCCAGCACCAACTTTCACCCTCGCGGTTCGAGGAATTTTTGAGTCCACTAGGCAATCCTGATCGGATTGCCAACGTTGGCGAAATCGCAGTAGGTATTGGTGAGGCCGAATGGTCTATTCAAGTTCGTGCCTTACTGGTTCCAGGAGTCGGTCAATTCGAGATCGAGACAGCCGAAAACGCTGCCCTTTGCCTGATGTGGGCGATCGATGAGATGTTGACCGGTCTCAATCCAGAAGAACTTGCATCCTTGCAGGAAGATGTAATGGCGCAAGCCAGAAGTGACATCATACAAAGTGTGCCAACGCGCACTATCTGGGGTTCTCCCGACTTCGACAGTTACGAGACATAACAAACATTCCGGTGGATAGGCCCGAACGGCAATTTAAACAGATAGCGATGTCTGCAAAAGTCCGTTCGGGCAATCCGGGCATGATTGAGCGAACAGGCTCGAGAACAAACGTTGAGGCTTAATTTAGTCTCCGCCTTTCTCGCCTCCCCATCTAACACTCAATCATCCCGGTTTTTCCTATTTAGATGATATAATCTTCGTTTGATGACAAAATCGATTTTAATGTGTCCACCAAATTATTTTGATATCGAGTACGAGATAAATGCCTGGATGCATCAAGCTGATCCGGTGGTCGCCAAGCTAGCCAAACAACAATGGAAAAATTTGTCTAGTATTTATACTGAGCGGCTTGGTTGGGACGTTGAGCTTATAGAGCCTCAGCCGGGTCTGCCGGATATGGTATTCGCGACAGATAGTTGTCTGATAATTAATAATAAGATTTGCCTTAGCAATTTCCGTTGCCCGGAGCGTCAACCGGAAACTCAATATTATGAAAACTGGTTTAGAGATCATGGTTATAGCCAAATCAAACAGGCCCGTCATCGTTTTGAAGGCGGTGGCGATAACCTTATTTGCGGATCTAAGTTACTGTCAGGCTATGGTTTCCGTTCGGCTATTGAGGCCCATGCTGAATTACGTGAATATTTTGATTTAGAAGTTATTAGTCTAAGGCTTATCGACCCGAAATATTTTCATTTGGATACTGCCATAGCGGTTTTAAACACTGATACCGTCGCCTTTTTCCCCAACGCCCTTGATAAGCCCAGCCAGCGCCATTTAAAGGCCGCAATACCAAATATTATTGAAGCCACGGCCGAAGAAGCAGCCGGGTTCGGCCTTAATGCTGTCAGTGACGGTCAGACGGTCATTACCAGTAATGCTTCGGCCAGTTTATTGCAGAAATACCAAGCGGCCGGTTTTTCGGTTATTGGCACGCCAATACTTGAATTCCGGAAAGCCGGTGGCGGTGTAAAATGTTTAACCCTTAATCTAAATAATTAATTTTTAGGTATTTTTAGGCGGGACTTGATGGCCTGCTTAGTCGTGCCAATCTCATCCCACGGTTGCTCGCCGTCAGCTCGTTCGATGGTTTTCTCGTGGCCTTTGCCCAAGATCAATACGGAATCATTTTTCTGAGCTAGATTAATCGCGTATTGAATGGCTGCAGTTCGATCATGGATCAGAAATACATTCTTATCGATTACCTTACCAGCTAATTCGGTACCTTCGGCAATCTGTTGCATTATGGCTTGGCCGTCAGCGTCACGATCATCTTCTTCGGTAATAACGATTGTATCGGCAAACCGCCCGGCCAATTCTCCTTGGACTGCCCGTTTGGTTTCGTCGCGCCGGCCAGCCGATCCAAATACAACAATCAGTTTACCTTTAACTGCGGGTCGGATATCTTTAAATAATTTTTCAAAGCTATCGGGCGTATGGGCAAAATCAACCATAACCGTGAACGGTTGGCCGGCGTAAATTTTTGTCATCCGCCCTTCAACATTTTTTAGTGCGGCAATTCCCTGCTCGACTTGCCGACGACTTAGTCCGAGAGCTTCGCCGACACAAACTGCCGCTAACGAGTTGTAGACATTAAAACTGCCCGGTAAATGACAGTTAATGGAATAAATTGTTTCTTCCTGGCGTTTGACTTGGTAGAGTACGCCGCCAGTTTGCAGAGACACGTTAGTTGCTTTCAGATCGCCGTGATTGATGCCGAAGGTAACTGGCTGTTTAATATCAGCGACAAAAAGTTGAGCACTCGGGTCATCGGCGTTTATAACGCCGATTCGCTGACCCCGACGGTTTTGATTACATAATTTGAACAGTTTACGTTTAGCGTCCCGGTAACGGGCGAATGTTCCGTGATAATCAAGGTGTTCATGGGTTACATTGGTCATAACCGCAATCGTAAAGGGTATTCCCCAGACTCGGTTTTGAGCTAAGCCTTGAGAAGTTGTTTCAAGGACTAACCATTCGACTTTTTGCTGTTTAAACTGCGTTAAGCGTCGCATTAACTCCGGCATTGTGACGTTCGTCATATGATGAATTTGCGGTTGGAGATCATCGCCAACGCCGTAGGCGATGGTCGTCATTAAACCAACATTGAAGCCGGCTTCACGCATTAGCCGATGAATTAGGAAACAAGTGGTGGTTTTGCCGTTGGTACCAGTTACGCCAATTACTTTCAGGTGTCGGCCGGGAAAACGATAAATGGTATTAAACAATATCGCCTCACCCAAATGGCCATAGGGTTCGATTTTTTTAAATAGTTTACGTGGGATAAACTGTTTAACAAAGCGACGGAATGTCATGCTATCAAGTATACTGTAGTCTTAATGAGAATATTAGGCATCGAAACCAGTTGTGATGAAACGGCCGCGGCCGTCGTTGAAGACGGTCATATCCTATTAAGTAACGTAGTTGCCAGTAGTATGGCGTTACATGCCGCCTACGGTGGTATTGTCCCAGAAATTGCTGCCCGGAGTCATATTGAAGCCATTATTCCAGTAATCGATCAGGCTCTGGCCGATGCTCAATCCAACTGGTCACAGCTGGATGGTATTGCTGTAACTTACGGGGCTGGACTCGGTGGTAGTCTGTTAATAGGCGTCATAACGGCCCGGACCATAGCTATTTGCCGGCAGTTGCCGCTCTATGCCATCAATCACGTCGAGGGTCACGTTTACGCCAATTTTATTACCAATACTTCCCTGCCCGGTTACCAATTGCCAACTGCCCAGCCATTATTCCCGCTACTAGCTTTGATAGTGTCCGGCGGGCATACCCAATTAGTACTCTTTTACGACCACTTCCGTCACCAATTATTAGGGCGGACCCACGATGATGCCATCGGTGAAGCCTTTGATAAAGTTGCTAAAATACTCGGACTTGCCTATCCTGGCGGACCAAGTATCGGCAGCCAAGCCCAAGCTGGTGATCCGTTTTGTTTCCGGTTACCAAAAGCTCACCTCGCCAGCAAATATGATTTTTCCTTCTCTGGGTTAAAAACAGCTGTTCTAAGACTGGCTCAAGCACAAATCGGGGAATCTTTCGGCTTCCCTTCTACAAAGCTGCCAGAACGGCTTAATGAAGCCCAGAAAGCAAATATTGCGGCTAGCTTCGAACGGGTAGCCATTGAGACCGTTGTCGACAAGACGATTCTAGCTTATGAAGAATACCAGCCGGCAGCGGTAGTTATTGCGGGCGGCGTGGCGGCTAGTCCTGAACTGAGGCGCCAATTAGCCAAGCGTTTAGTCATACCGATAGCCTATACCGATCCTAAACTATGCACTGATAACGGTGCGATGATCGCGACGCTTGGTTGTTATAAAGTTCAGCACCAGCAACCTTCTGCCGATCCTTACACTCTGGCAATCGACCCTGATCTGATGATGTAGCGGCATAATAACAGCTACTTGATACTTGGACGCAGCTGTTAGCTTGATCAACCGGCTAGTCAGATTAACCTAGTTAAACAGGCAAGGGTAGCTGTTAAAAATTTCAAAGTCCAGCCTTTGTATTGCCAAAACGCCTGATCCGGTTTATGGTTAAATTACAAAAACAAACATTAGGGTAATACTCCAAACTCCATTGGGGTCGTTCTTGAAAGACAAAAGGCCGGTTTTAACGTTTGCGGGAAACAGCTTTAAAGAAGAAGCTAGTGTGGGTTATGGTCTGTCTTCACGTGAACCGACCTGTAGCTAAACTTAATCCCCGATGTTATGCTAATACAGTAACTAGCTAGATTTATGAAATTACCAAAGACTTACGAGCCAAAGCTTTACGAAAATGATATTTATGCGTTATGGGAGAAAAACCAAGCCTTTTTCCCTCAAGGCGATGGTCCGGCATTTAGTCTGGTTATTCCACCGCCTAATGCTAATGGTGACTTTCATATTGGCCACGCTTTGACTTACAGCTTAGAGGATATTATCGTTCGTTATCACCGCTTAAAAGGCGACCGGACACTGTTTTTGCCTGGGGCCGATCATGCCGGCTTTGAAACGTGGGTGGTCTATGAGAAAAAATTAGCCAGAGAAGGCAAGAGCCGTTTTGATTTTACCAGGGAGGAACTTTACAACCAGGTTTGGGATTTTGTGGCTAAAAACCGTGATGCTTTCGATAGCCAGTTCCGTTCACTCGGCATCAGTGCTGATTGGAGTCATTTTACATTTACACTCGACACTAAAATCGTCCGCCAGGCCTACAACACTTTTAAACAAATGTGGGACGAAAAACTTATTTACAGAGGCGAGCGGTTAGTAAACTTTTGTACTTATCACGGCACCAGTTTCGCCGACATCGAAGTTGAGTATAAAGAAGAGCAGGGTGAATTGTGGTATATTCGTTACCCTCTGACGGATGGGTCGGGAACAATTACGGTGGCCACAACTCGTCCGGAAACGATGCTCGGCGACAGTGGCGTAGTCGTCCATCCCAATGATGTGCGTTATCGAGCGTTCATCGGCAAAACTGTCAGATTACCTTTAGTTGGTCGGGAGATACCGATTATAAGTGACACTTTTGTTGATCAAAAATTCGGCACTGGAGCTGTTAAGTTAACTCCGGCCCATGACCAAAATGATTTTGACGTTGGTCAGAATCATCATTTACCACTCATCACGGTAGTTACTACCGAAGGTTTGATTGCCGATAGCATGCCGGAAAGATATCGCGGCCTAACCGTGGTTGACGCTCGCCACAAAATTGTCAAAGATCTAGCAGAGCAGGGGTTTTTAGAAAAAACTGAGACGATTAAACATAGCGTCGGACACTGCTATAAATGTAATACCGTAATTGAACCGTTACTCCGTGAGCAATGGTTTGTTGATATGAAACCATTAGCTAAGCAGGCTACTGACAGCTTGGAGGCGAATCAAATTAAATTTTATCCAGACTCCAAAAAGACCCAATTAATCAGTTACCTAAAGCAATTAAGGGATTGGAATATCAGCCGGCAAATTGCTTGGGGGATACCTATCCCGGCGTTTCAGAACATTAACGAGCCCGACGACTGGATTTACAACGAGAATGTTAGCGAAGAATTAATAGAGGTTAACGGTCAGACTTATCGGCGCGATCCAGATGTGCTCGACACCTGGTTTTCCAGCGGTTCATGGCCCTATGCGACGCTTGATTTCCCGCACGGTCAGGATTTTAAAGATTTTTACCCGCTTACCTTAATGGAAACTGGGGTTGATCTCATGTATCCATGGGTATCGCGCATGATAATGCTAGGCTTATACGTTACTGGTAAGATACCGTTCGAAGCAGTTTATACCCATGGACTGGTGATGACCAATGATGGTGCCAAGATGAGTAAGAGCCATGGCAACGTAACTGACTGTCAAGAAATAATCAATCAATATGGTTCTGATGCTCTAAGAATTGGCCTGATGGCTGGCCGATCGGCCGGCGTTAACCGCGGTTATGACCAGCGCAAGGTTGAGGATGCTCGAAATTTCTGTAATAAATTATGGAACATTGCCCGTTACATTGAAGATAAAATTGACGACAAGTTTGTCCGGCCAAAGGATATTGCGCCGTTAACTCTAACGGATGCTTGGATATTAACAAAGTTACAGCGAATTCTTAAGATCACCGAAGAGAACATGAATGGTTACCGGCTTAGTGAGGCCTTTGATAACCTTTATCACTTTGTTTGGGATGATTTTGCAGATTGGTATATTGAAGCATCAAAGCTAAAACCAAACGTCAGTATTCTGGCAATCTGTTTAGAATCAGTCCTGAAAATTGCCCACCCGTTTGCCCCATTCGCCACGGAAACGATCTGGCAAACATTGAAATGGGAACCACAGCCACTTTTAATCAACAGCCGTTGGCCAGAAGCCATAACTGCTTATCCAGAACAAAGTGATGAATTTGAGGCTATTAGAACAATCGTCAGTGAAGTACGTAATCTTAAAAACAGTTTGAAAATTAAAAGAACCAAACTCCATTATATTGTGCCGCAATTTATCAGAGACCATGGGCGATTGATCGAGCAATTAGCAAATGTTGAAACGGTGACCGAGGTACAAATTGGTCCAGGCTTACGGCTAATTCACACGCCATATAAATGTTGGCTGGACGTTGATCGTAAACTGCTCAATCAATATATCCGGGACCTCGGTAGAAAAGAAAAAATGCAAAAGTCCTTGGTGCTACGCTTAGAAGCCCGGTTAACCAACGCCGCATATATTGCCAAAGCACCTCCACAAATTATTGAACAGACCAAACGCCAACTCCTAGAAGCACAAGAATTACTAGGAACGATTGATCAAGAATATAAACGCTACGTCCCGCCCGAAACGATTAAACCAACTGAGATAGCTAGTGACCACCAACCGACACCGCCAGCTCAGCCGTAGCCGGCTCCAATATCTGCCGGATTCGTTTGGCGGACTCATCTGGTCGAAAATCATCAAACCAGAGTACATGCCAACCGGCTTTTTCGGCGGCTACAAGATTAGACATGGAGTCATCTACTAACAGCAGTTCATCGGGTCGACAACCAGCTTTTTCAACGGCTAACTTATACATTTTAACCTCTGGTTTAACAGCATGAACTACCGATGAATCGATAATCACATCATAATTTATATCCGGCACAAGCCCCTGTTGGCGCATAGTATCCAGAAATCCCGGCATTATATTCGTCAAAATACCGATGCCATAGCGCTCGCTTACCCAACGGACTAACTTCTGGGTTTCCGGCATGGTCTGAATGGCCTCTAAATAATACTTTTCCCAATCAACTGAGGGCATGTGCAATTTCTTAGCCAGGGCGTTATTAAATTCTTCAACACTCATCTCGCCTCGACAAATTTGGTCATTATAATGCCAAAAAGTTGCTTCGACGACATCGGCTAATTGACCTGAGTTATCGGCTAATTTGGTAAATGCTCGATGGAAAAACCGGACCAAACAACCATTGATATCGAAATAAACAAAACTAATTCCACCTGTCGAATGTAAGCGTTGTTTGACAGGCACAGCATCAGTTGTCGGCCGCCCGATTAATTCATCTAAACGAACGTGAAGGGCGTCAGCTATGCTTTGAATTGTAAAAATTGATGGCGCTTTGATGGCCCCACGTTCTATTTTGGCGAGTGTAGAATAACTAAGATTAGCTATTTGGCACAAGCTTTGCTGAGTTAACCCAGCTGCTTTTCGAGCCAGCTGGAGCCTATGCCCCAACCCTTTTTCATCCATAGCCTTATAATACTTTTTTAGCAGTTAAAAGGGAAGTACTTTGTGGTATAAAACGGCTACTTTAAGTCTATTACTGTAGCTAAAAGTGTGTAAAAAACAAGAAAGGCCATTAATCCGGCAACTATCGCTGTAATCACGCCTGACTGTTTACGGTGGGTGCGGATTACCATTTTATTAAATACCCAGGCCCCGACACCAACCCCAAACAATATTGATAAATATAATCTCATGTTTAAGTGCTCTTTGTTAGTGTAAGCTTTTTGGCCATGGCAGCTAAATCTTCAGCGCGGGCCGGATTATTCATATCTGGAATATTATGAAATTCTGCCGGCGTTCTAAACGGTATGAGATGGACGTGGGCATGATTGATATCTATCCCTTCAACTTGAGCCCCAACCCGGATTGGTTTTAAGGCTTCACGCATCTTAAACGCGACTTTCCGGCAAGTCTCCATTACTGCTTGATAATAGACGGGGTCAAGGTCCCATAATTGATCAACTTGTAGCTTTGGCACGACTAAAGTATGCCCTGGCTGAATGGGATGTATATCCAGAAAGGCAAGCGTTTTATCGTCTTCATATATTTTATATGCCGGAATTTCACCTTTGATAATTCGCATAAAAATACTGTCTTGCATAATACTATTGTAACGTTATCTCAAAATATAATTTATTAGATTATTGATTTTTAATAAATAAATTTCATGGCCGGGCATAGCGAACGAAGTTAAAACTGCATTTCACCCTAAATATAATATTTAAACTTCCTTACCAAAAGGTATATTTACGGTAAAGGTAGACCCTTTATTAACTTTAGAAGAAACATCAATACTGCCACCATGTAGATAGAGAACTTTTTGGGCCCAATATAACCCCAAACCAGTACCCTTGACACTATTGGACATCGGATTATTAATCCTTATAAATTTTTTAAATAAATTGCGGATATCAGATCGTCGTATACCAACCCCATCATCCTTTATCAAGACACTCGTCAAGTCATCACTCTGATTGATACTTATCTCTATATTTGAGCCTTCTCGTGAATATTTACTAGCATTATCCAAAATGTTTTCTAATACCATCAGAATCGAATTTCATCACCATAAACCATCACTGGTTTAGGCGGTTTATTAAATACAACCTTTTGGTTACGGTTCTTAATCAGAATAGCCTGTTCCTTAATGACGGTTTTAACTTGTTTAATAATATCGTAACGTGACTTTTTTAGAATTAATTTGCCGGCATCAACTTTAGCTATTCTCAGTAAATCCTCAATAATTTCCAGCTGATGTTCATTATTGGTATACGCAATATTAAGCATATCGTTTTGCTCGTTTGTTACCTTCCCAGCATATCCTAGACGCAACATATCAACGTATTGTTTAACCGTTGTAGCTGGGGTACGCAATTGGTGAGATGCCAGTGATATAAATTCATCTTTGGCCTCATTCAACTGCTGTAACTGGTCACGTTGTTTGATTAAGTTGGCGGTCATCCTATCAGAATTTAATTTCAACATTTTTTCATTCGAGATATCTTCAATGGCCAGTAATATTAGCTGTTTACTATCAATTTGCCTGGCGTTTAATAACATTGTTCTACGTCCCAGCTCCGGAAAATTAAGAGTTAACTCGTAATTACTCAGAACCCCACTTTTTGTAGGTAGAATATGTTCTAGTAAGTTTCGAAGTTCTGGGACATCCCATTGGTTATTACCAAGCTCATATAAATGTTTGCCTTCAGTATCTTTTTTATGAACTTTAAATTTAGAATAAAATGCATTATTAGCAGTTATTACATATAAATACTTGTTTAGAATAATAAAAGGCTCTCTGACAGTTTCAGTAATTTCTCGGTAATAGATTAAATCTTTTTTAAGATTGATGATCTGGGTGTCAAGATTAGTCTGTATCTGAGAATTATTCTTATAAGTGCCATTCATGGTTTAGACTCCTTAATAGCTCGAGAATATTACTCTGCGATGCAACAAAAGTCTAATTTGTTATTATCTATTAATCTCCAACACACATTACATATAGTAGATATATATTATATACTCGGGTAAAAGCATTGTCAGTGAGATAAACTAATATTTAATTAAAGTTTTAAGTTTATGTTTATTAATATTGGCGGAACACTCGGGTCTGGAACTTTCCACCTAGTTTAGACCTTTGTACTCCCTTATCGAAAATGAGACACTAATACTGGCTTTGTCTCATTTCTGGTGTCATTATATCTGAAAATGAGACAAATGGGACACTACTTGGCATACTGTGCCAATCTGGTGTTGACAAGCACCTACATATGATAGTATAATATGCAAGAATTTTAGAGGTCACTAGAGACAAGGAGTAAATATCAGCTATGGAGTTTAAAGTTAACGGTTTAACCGTAGAAGTTAATCCAGCAGAATTAGAAAATGACCAGCTTACTGGCTTAGCCCAAGAAGTATTTACAGCAGCCAATGAACGAGGTCTAGAGCTACCCTTCGCTACTGGTGCGGTAGCCGTTGAAGGTGCGATGCAAGCTGATGAATCTGTAGAAACTTCACTTGACCCATCAGATATTAAAGAAACCATCAAGAGCCTACTTACTCCTGCCTACAGCGGATATCAGGCTACTGTAGAGCAAATAAACGGCAGTCGTAAGAAAAAGGAACAGATAACTGTTGCCGATCAAGAAACAGCAGAAGCTGAACTTGAAGAGTGGTTCGATGAAGATAGACTTGCCTACGTTAAAAAGACTATGGAAGTTAATCCAAATCTTACCTGGACTCTACTGGCTACTGTTAACGGAACAGTCACAGCTGATGAGTTCCTAGCAGGTACAAAGACTTTCGGTGAAGGTCAACCTTACTCAACAGAGATCTGGTCTGACATTGCAAAGAAATATACTCCTGAAGAAATCTCTGGGACTGACCCATCTAACGGTAAGGCTTTCAAATTTAAGCTTGTACCTAACGAATTTACTCCTGAAATATACGGCGATGTTCCTACCAGCAAAGCAAAGCTAACTGAACTTCAAGCTGAATATCCATTCTTGGATTCTACTAGCCCATTAGAAGACCTTACTTGGTTGAATACCAAGCGAGCAGCAAATGGTGGTAAACCACTTGCTGGCTCGGGTACTGCTGACGCTACCTACATGCGTAGTTATGGTCTAGAGCCAAAGCGCATCGTCAGGGACTTGCGCGTGCCTAGCTTGTTTGTCCGCGACCTTGGCAGGTTGACTGTCAGCGACTCTTGGCCTGGCAGTGGCCGCGATGCTCGCGTCTCGGTGGGGTAAAAACTTAATCCTTGATACTTAATTTGTTTCTTTTTCCCTTATCTTTGCTTTAGCAAAGATCGAACGCAATTTTTGTTAAAATAGATATAAGAGGTAAGTAATCCAAAGGTAGTTATTACCTATCGGTGCCTCAAGGATTGCTTGTAAATATATAGTCTGATAGGTCTTAGGTATCTATCCGGATATTTGCACAACCAGAACCTTAACTAAACCCCACGAATTGCTGCCAAGGAGTTCGCACCCAGTGGACTGAGAATAGTTAAAGAAGCTATCTATGCGTAGATAGTGGAGTGAACCTGGCAGAGTTTATACGAGCGCATCGACAGGAACTTGAACGTGCCTAACTTGTATGTCAACGACAATGGCAAGTTGAATGTCAACAACTCTTGGACTGACAATGACAACGATGCTCGCGTCTCGGTGAAGTTAGTTAAGATTATTAGGATAAACTTTTACGCCATCCGCCAATCTGACGGCGAGCTTCGGTTAATTTGGCTTGGGTTTTTAGTACGTTGGTTTCGTTTGTTAGTTTTAGTTCTAGAATTGCTCTCAGTTTTAGAGCTGTTAACTCACTTGCAGCATCAGCGTTTATAAGATAAGTTGCTTTAAGTGGTTTAGGGGCATGCTTAGCTAGAATAAGCTGCTCTAAGATGTTGCTGCAGCTAGTTACGGCTGGTTCGGCCAATGTGTGACGATACTTCTTATCAATTGTAGTGCTGAGAGTAATCAGCTTCTTATAAATTTCATAGGTAGTCATAATGACCGATAACTCTTCCATAGATCTTAGTCTAACAAACATCTGGCGAGCTTGGGTGGCTTTTCGTAAAGGCAAAAAGCCAAGCCGTGAGATAACCAAGTTTGAAGCTGAACTAGAAATTAACCTACTGAGGCTTTGTGCTGATATAAACAATGGTAGTTACCAACACGGAATCTATAAACACCGGATAGTTAACGAAAAGAAGCGCCGAGACATTGCTGTAGCTACGGTTCGCGACCGAGTTGTTCATCGGCTACTATACGACTATCTAGTACCGCTAGTTGATCCTAAGCTAGACTATGATGTCTGGTCTTGCCGTAAAGATAAGGGTTTGCATCAAGCACTTATCCGTACTAAAGAACTTACCAATAAATATGATCACGGTTGGATATGGCGAGCCGATGTCTCTAAGTTCTTCGATAATGTCGATCAGCGGACCCTAAGTAGCTGTCTGTCTTACTTTATAACGGATAGCAAAGCCCAGAATCTACTTGACAAAGTTATCAAAAGCTACGAGGTACAATTAGACAGACAGACAGACAGACAGACAGACAGACAGACAGACAGACAGACAGACAGACAGACAGACAGACATGGCATCCCCATTGGCAATTTGACCAGCCAGATTTTTGCCAACGTTTATCTCAATGAATTTGATCGTTATGTCCGTCATGAACTAAAACCGCTAGCTTATGTACGGTATGGCGATGACTTTATTTTGTTTATGGGCAGCCAAAAAGAAGCCATGAAAGTTCAAAGCCTAGCAACTGCATGGCTATATGATCACTTATATTTAACGGTTCATCAGAACAACAACATCATTGTTAGGCCAGGCCAAGGTATATATTTTCTAGGCCACCAGATCTACCCCTTATCTAGCATTGCTATTGATGGGTTTATGACAGGAAAAATCAACCAGAAGATTGATAGACGAAACGCTGGTAGTTATAGGTCTATGCACTTAACTCAGAAGCAAGCTAAACAATTGCCGTGGTTACTCCGCTAGAGCCAGGTCGTCTTCGTCCCTATGTGCCATTTTGCTTGCTTCCCGTAGTATTTGATTGTTTAAGAAACTTATCAAAGAGATAGTTAAATACGTCGTCGACTATTGACTTATCAGGGGTGGCAACCTGGATGTATTTAACTTTTGGTTGAGTTTTTGCTTTAGGCATAGCTACATTGTAACAACTACTTTATCTTTTTCGGTTTCGGTGCTCGTTTACCTCGCTCCAGTGACAAAGCTAGAATAGCTTCAGTAATATGCCGAATGCTTATAGGATCATGCCAGTGAACCTTAGTAATGCTGACATGATGATCCCGTGGTGCCCGAAAGACATTCCCATGGTAAATGGGGTTATCGTCAATCTCTATTTTGCTAAATAGGGCTAGGCAAAAGTGCCGCTTAATATCCTCGTTAGCTTTTACATACGCTTTGCCTATATCCAAGCCTTGAGCCAGCTCTAATGCCCGATCCCGCCTGGCATTTATGATAGCCAGTCGCTCTTCAGCTTCAGTAATGACAGCCTCCGCCTGCTCAATCTCCTTGGCTATCCGTTTCTGCTCACTCTTCAGCAAACTGTCCTGGATAACCTTGTCGTAGTAGGCCTGCATAACATTATCTCGTTCAGCAATTAGTCGGTCACGCCGTCCCATCTGCTGCTTAACATCAGTTTCAGCATAGCGCTGTTCGCTAGCCAGTTCTTTGCTGATCTCAGTAGTTAATTTCTGCCGGTCACTATCCGAGAACTTCAATTGCTTAATCGTATTTGTCACTGCTTCTTTAATTAACTGCATGGGGATATAGACTTGTGGGCAGCCGTTATCTCGTTTATTCATGCAAAAGAAATATTCGTAGTTTTTACGGTTCGGCTTTCTCGATAACATATAGCACATATGCCGCTGGCATTTACCACAAAGCAGCATCCTTGATAGATACGGGTAGTGCTTGCGGTGCCTATTCTCCCGAATGTAGCGGCTAGCCCGGACAGTCTCACAAGCTGCAAATACAGCCGGGGTCACTAACGGCTGGTGGTTACCCTTATATTCCACTCCACAGTAGGTTATATAGCCAAGGTAGTAGCGATTACTCAGCATTTTGTTTAAACCGCTATGGCTTATAGGTTCAACATGTGAGCGAGCCCGTAATCTACTGCGTAAACCCCGTTTAGATAACTCTTTAACTAAACGCAATTCGCTATAGTCTCCAGTGGCATAACGTTCAAATGCCCAACGAATTAACGGTGCTCGTACAGTGTCTAGCCCCACGGTATGTATTTCTCGTCTGTTCGTTCGCTCAGTTACATTAGCGTAGCCGATTGGTGCCTGGTATGGCGTACCGCCTTGCTTAGCTTTCTCGGTAGCACCTTTTAAGGCTTCGGCTGCTAGGTTGCGGCTGTAGAACTCAGCGATGGTGGCCATAATGCCATGGAGCAATCTACCGGACGGTGTCTCATCTATATTTTCAGTGACAGAGACCAACTGTGCTCCACCTTTTTGAATGGCCAAACCAATGGTCACATCATCGTGCAAATTTCTGGCTAGGCGGTCAATCTTATGGACGATGACATACTGGATTCCTTTTTTATCGCACAGGTCACTCAGCAATCGCTGTAGTTCCGGGCGGGCAGCCGATCTGGCTGACTCACCACGATCAGCGTATTCCTTGATTTGGGTAGCACCCAGTTCTTTGGCTTTACGCCGACAAGCCTCTCGTTGTGCCGGGATAGAAAACCCATCCCGATTGGTGTTACCTTTTGTTGCTTGATCGAGTGTGGACACTCGAAGATATATGGCTACTTTCATAGCTGTTCCTCCCTATTATGTTTACCTTGTCATAATAGGGGTAACAGATAAGCAGAAGTGGTATAATAATGCTATGGATTTACTAAAGGAAATTCAACGGAAATTAGATACCCATAACTGGGGCGAGATTCGTTATTCTTACTACTCACTAAGTGGCAAATTTATAAAAAAGATACCTTACCGCCGCTGCCAAGATTGTATGTCCTATAACTCACCGAACAGTATTAAAGAATGCCGTAAGTCTCTACAGGTAGCCTAACTGTAACTAGGCAAGTTAAGAATGTCTTGTAAGCTAGGGCCATAAGTCGTTGGTATTGGCAGCACTTTTTGAACTACCTTTTGGACGTTAAACTCACTAATCCTATCCCTTAGGTTGATGGCCAGGTTAATGTAATAATCTGGATTCAGTATAAAGTCGCTCCATCTTACTTGAGGTATGTAAGAGTGCTCATTGCCGACGTGGTAAGAGGTGTTATGAACTGGCGACAGGCACGATTGAATGAAGGGTGACTTTTTATTGAACATGTTATTTCTAAGGATTTCAAACAGCTGGTCTGTCCTGTGAGTTACAACATTACAACGTAAGCATCCACTAGGTTGAAAATAGTAGTCATAACGACCGTACTCATCTGGGATAATAACCGCTAAAACGCCGTTGGCACTGCTAACTCTATCTTCACGGGCATGTTCCTTGAGCGAATAGGATACCTCCCACGGAATCCACTGGTCAGTTTCAGTAGCCAGAGTTTTCATTCCCTTAGAAACTAGTACGGCCGTAACTGAGCTGTCCCTGATTTTTTCCTTGAGATGGGATTCGATCGTGTCACGTTTAAAGTTAGATAAGTCTATACCGTCTTCCTCGCCCTTATAAATATGGATATCCTCCAAGAGTCGTGCGATCACATCAACGTAATCACGGCAGGTTCCCCGTGTTAAGAGGCCAAGGCTCTGAACCAAAGGATCACCATATTTGTAGCTAACGAAAACTTTCTTGGCCATCTTTAGTGTCCCCTTATTAGCCAGTAGGCTACGATAATTAGCATGGAAGCAAGGCCATAAAAAACAATTAGTATCTCAGAGTATAAGGCCTTGAACCAAGCCTTAAATTTGTGATTATCGAGCAGCTTCATACTGAAGTTAATTTTGTCGTTCGGCAAATCAGCCACATGTTGATATAGAACTCGGTATCTTCGCTCCAGCGATAAATAATAGGCGTCTGACAGCCAGAAAAGTAAGGTTGCCAGTAATGCCACCAGCATAATTCTTCGGCTAGTATCCTTTGCCGCAAAGGCCGATATGCCAGCAATGACTGTTGCTGCCCAACCCTTAAAGACAAATGAGTTAGAAGCCAGCCGATTGACGATCGCCTGGATCATGTCTAGGTGCTTTAGTTTCGCATCAAGTGAGCCTGATTCTTCTTTTGCCATTAGTAGTCTCTTCGGTTTTAACAACATCCACAGCCACCCCCTGTATTGCGAAGTCATCAACCATTATTAACTTTTTATGAACTGGGTTACTCGAAACTGGCTGTAATACCCAGTAACTATCTTCCTTAACCAGTCGTTTAATCGTAGCGTCGTCGCCAACTAAAGCGACCACGTTTTTACCTGGCTCGGCTATAACCTGTTGCTTAACTAGTACTAAATCGCCATCATCTATGCCGGTTTTATTCATGCTGTCGCCAACTGCCCGTAAGAAAAAATAATCATCTGGCTTGCCGTGTAGCTTATCGGCTTCGTAAGGGATGTAGGCTTCTATATTCTCCTCTGCTAGCAAGGGCATTCCACAGGCAACATTACCGACTAACGGAATATTAGTAAGGTGCTGATGGAGTAGCTCTAGCGAACGCTTATGATGCTTATCGGCTGTCAGGTAGCCTTTATCCTTCAAGGCTTCGACATGGCGCTGGACGGCGCTAATATGCGAATAGCCTAGAGACTCCCGCAGCTCTTCAAGGGTTGGCGAGTAACCAAGCCTGTCTTGCAGAGATCGAAACTTTGCTAGTACAACTTTTTGTTTAGGCGATAGGGCTTGATTCATATTTACCAGTTTATTACACTAGTAGTGTAAATACAACTAAAAACTGTACTAAATAATACAGCGAAAAATAGTTGCAAAGCGCTACGCCTAGAGTTATATTAAAGGCATCAAAACGCAACATATAGCGTATCAGTCCTCTGGCTGACACTAAATGTGGATTTTGGGACAAACCACCAACAAAACAAAATATTAAGTTTAAAGTAAAAGGAGCATTAAGATGATGCTATTACAAACAAATCAACAATCAACCAAAGAATACATGGATGAGGCTGAAGCCATATTGGCTGAGCCGGGCACCAACCAAGCTAAAATCCAACTGATCTCAAATCTGTGGCTGCCGGAAGACAACGCCAACGCAGTTTATATTAAAAGATTGGCTGATTTTGGCAAGGCAGATGCCGCTGATTTACTAACACCTGCTGAGGAAGGTGTAGCTGAAGCAGTGGCTGCCCAACAGTTGCGTCAAATCAAAAAAGTACTGGACGATTTGCAAAATCTTAACTTTTACCACTTCCAATACCAGATGTACGCCCACTATCACCGTTTCTTGGAAGAGGACGGATTCCCAGAGCACCGCGTACTGTTAAATGCCGTTAACTGTGAAGAATTCCCCGTTAAAGATCAGGCACGAAAATGGGCAATAGAATGGTATAAAGACATCCCTCGAAGTTTTAAAGAAGGTAAAAATCTGCCAGCATTTGAGCTTGACCATATTGAGACGTTCTGTGTGGTTCAAGATAGTTACGAAAATGAGCTAACAAAGGAAAGCTCCGGTCGCTTTATGCCGCCAGCTGACTTTATTAGCGACCATGCTTACTGGAACCGTCACACTAACTAGCGCTTTGCTGGCACGTTATGGTTCACTGAACACATGACCCAAGATAATTACTGGCAGCCAATTGCCGACATTCTATCGTACTACCCCAGATTTCTAAAAGCTGTAGCTAAAATGCGGGCGGACTTAGGTGTACCTGAAGGAGGGATTCCACTTGAGGAGCGGGGACAGTGGTACGGTAATCAGGTGGCTGCCGGCGAAGAAGATACCGGCCAGCGCTATGGCTACATGATCGGCCATGACCTATTACCTTCAGACAAAGCAACATTGGATGCGCTGGACAAGCTTGCCTCCGACTTTAACTTAGACAGCCGGTGGCTACACAGCCTGTTTATATTTGTATTTCTTGGCGACAATAAACTGGATCCCCCATTTCATAGGAGTGCTAGTGTCCGGCCACTTATGAATGACATACGTTTGCCCAAAGAACAGCTTAGGGTGACAAGCTTAAGTATTAGTCTACAGAAGGATACATCAATTGAAGATATTCGGGCTATGTGGGATGAAGTCGAAAAGTACCAGGCTTATATGGATTCAGACGTACCAAGGCGACGAGACAAAATTAAGCCAGAGACAGTGAAACGCTACCTGAAGATACAGCAGCTGGAAGACAAAGGCATACCCCAGCGTGAGATCGCTGAGAAGTACCCAAAGTTGGGCTTTGGCACCGCCAAGGATGTATCGGACTTTAAACGTGAGTTGGAGGAACGGTTTCGCCCTGCTAAATCCGGGGCGTTACGAAAGCTACCGCCCCTGTCGTGGCATAACCAATAACTCTTCATAATTAACCTTGTACGTTAAACAAGGAATAATTATGGAAAATCAAAAACACAGCATTGTTTATGTCGACATTGACGAATTAAAACCAGCCACCTACAACCCACGTAAAATATCTAACAAAGCCTTAGCAGACCTGAAAGAGAGCCTGCGCCGTTTTGAGGTGGTTGATCCACTGATTGTGAACGGATTACAGGAACGTAAGAACATCATTATTGGTGGCCACCAACGCTATCGCGCTGCCAAAGAGCTAGGTCATAAAACAGTACCAGTTGTCTACGTTAAGCTTAATGAAGCCAAAGAAAAAGAACTGAACCTACGGCTAAACCGTAACTCTGGTGAATGGGACGTGGAATTATTAAAGGAGTTCGATATTGAGCTGCTCCTTGATGTCGGCTTTGATGACAGCGACCTAGCAGATATCTGGAATGATGCCTTAGAGACTGACGATGATGACTTTGACGTTGAAAAGGCAGTCAAAGAGGCTCAGGAAACCGATATAAAGCCAGGCGATCTATTCCAGCTTGGCCAGCATCGCCTAATTTGCGGCAGCTCAACTGACTCTGAAGTTATTAAGCGTCTGGTCGGTGACTTAAAACCGACTATGTTCTACTCCGACCCGCCATATAACATTGGCCTTGATTACAACAAGGGTGTAGGGCTAAAAGCAGGTTATGGTGGCACTACGGATGACAATAAAAGTGAGGCAGACTACCGTAACTTCCTAAGCGACATTCTAGCTACCGCACTGCCGGCACTTACTAAGGATGCTCACGTTTTTATGTACTGTGATCAGACCTACATTGGTTTGGTACAGTCCCTAATGGCCAATTATAAACTGAAGAATCGCCGAGTTTGCATGTGGATTAAGAACGGCTTTAATGCTACACCGAAGGTAGCATTCAACAAAGGCTATGAGCCATGCATCTATGCCACTAGAGGCAAACCATTCCTATCTAATAGTAGCCAAAACCTGACTGAAGTCCTTAATAAAGATATCGCTGGTGGAAATCGAACCATCGATGATATTATTGACCTCTTTGACATCTGGCTGGCTAAACGTGAAGCTGGACTAGACTACAAGCATCCCACCCAAAAGCCAGTAACCCTTCACGAAAAGCCATTAAAACGCTGCACCAAAGTGAGTGACGTGGTGCTTGACGTATTCGGTGGCTCTGGCTCTACTCTCATTGCCTGTGAACAGATGAAACGCACTGCTTTATTAAGCGAATTGGAACCGGTTTTCTGTCAGGTCATTATTGACCGCTGGGAGGCTTTAACCAGTGATAAGGCGGTACAGCTATGAAACCAGGATCAATCTATCAATTAGGTCAGCACCGCTTAGCGTGCGGTGATTCCAGCGACCCAGAATTGGTTAAACAACTAGTTGGTGACAATAAAGTTAACCTTATTCTCTGTGACCCGCCTTATGGCGTTAACTACACTGAAAGCAAACAAGGCATCACCAACATAGTTAGCAAGAAAGCTATTGCCAATGACGATATTGCAGACGCTACTGGTTATGAGCACTTCACTAAAAACTGGCTGGAAACCATCAAGCTGCACCTAGCTAAAAAGAACAGCCTCTACATCTTTAACTCCGACAAGATGCTGTTGCCAACCGTTAAAGCTATGGAAGCAACTGGCGGCAAGTTTACTCAGCTGCTGGTCTGGGCTAAAACCCAAGCTGTTATTGGACGTTTAGATTACTTACCTCAGCATGAACTAATAATTTACGGTTGGTACGGCACTCATAACTTTGCTAAAAGCAAAGACAAGAGCGTACTGGTTTATCCAAAGCCGACTACCAGCAAGTTACACCCGACAATGAAGCCTGTCGGCCTATTACGCCGCTTAATTCTTAATAGCTCCAATGTCGGCGATGTTGTCTTTGACGGCTTTGGTGGTAGTGGCAGCACTCTTATTGCTTGTGAACAAACTAAACGTCAGTGCCTCATGCTTGAGCTTGACCCAGAGTATTGCCAAGTCATTATTGACCGCTGGGAAAAACTGACTGGACAGCAAGCCGAGGAACTGCCATGAGTCGTAATCAGGATCTAGATAAACAGAAGCTGCTCAAGGCTCTGGCTAAGTCGCCGATCGTTGAAGTGGCTTGCAAGCAAACTGGTATACCACGGTCTACCTATTACCGTTGGCGTAAAGACGACGAAGATTTTACGCAGGCTTGTGACAGTGCCATTGAAGAAAGTGCTGGTCGAATTAATGACCTGGCTGAATCACAGCTAATTAGTGCTATCAAGGAGCAAAACATGACTGCTATTGTCTTTTGGCTCAAGCATCACCACACGGCTTACCGCACTCGTATTGAAGTTGACGCACACCTTAAACAAGATCAGCAAGCACTGACCCCCGAACAAGCCGTAGTTGTCGAGCATGCCTTAAAGTTGGCTGGCCTGAGCCCTGGTCAAGGAGAAGAACATGGAGACGGTTGAATTACAAAGTACACTATTCACAGATAAAAAAGTAAGAGCTGAAGTAACGACCCGAAGCCACCAGTGGTTCTTCACCACCTACTTCTCGGCTTATGTCACTCACGAGACCGCTGACTTGCACCGTGATTTATTTGCAATTAGCGAAGACGAGGATTTGCCACTGGCCGTCATAGTGGCCTTTCGTGGCTCAGCCAAGTCGACTATCATGACGATGTCTTATCCTATTTGGGCGATTGTTGGCAAGTTGCAAAAGAAGTTTGTACTAATTGCCAGTCAAACCCAATATCAAGCCAGAGTCCACCTAACTAACATTAAGCGTGAGCTTGAAAGTAACGAGCTGTTAGCTAATGACCTTGGGCCATTCGTCGAACAGCGTGAGGAATGGGGTTCAACTTCACTATACATCCCTAAATACAATGCTCGTATTACGGCTATCTCGACCGAGCAAAGTGTCCGAGGGATCCGCCACGGCCAGTACCGCCCTGACCTCATTATTTGTGATGACGTTGAAGATATGAGCAGCGTTAAAACTAGAGAAGGCCGAAATAAAACCTTCGATTGGTTCACTGGTGAAATTATTCCCGCTGGCGATACCTACACCAAGAGAATTGTCGTCGGCAACTTACTACACGAGGACTCACTGCTAATGCGCCTTAAGGAACGCATTGAAGATGATGAAGTAGATGGAATTTTTCGTGAGTGGCCAATTATGAAAGGAAATAAGAGCCTTTGGCCTGGTAAATACCCAGATAAGCAATCTATCAATAAACTTCGCCGTACGATAGCTAACAAGATAGCTTGGGAGCGGGAGTATATGCTACGAATAATACCTGATGAAGATCAAGTTATTGATACTCGCTGGCTTCAGTACTATGATGAGTTGCCAGAAAAATCTGAAGAGAACGAGTATATTAACTCGTTTGTATCAGTTGACTTAGCTATCTCTGAAAAGGCCAGTGCGGACTGCACCGCTATCGTGATTGTTCATGTCTACGGCTTCAAACCACAAGACCGTAAATACTATATTGATAAACGTTTTATTAACGACCGAATAAGTCATATGCATACTTTAGATTCAATCGTAACTATGTATAAGGCCGTATTAGTCGACAATGACTTACTAGAAGATCGAGAAGAAGAACCAAGAGCCTTAATTGAGCAAGTGGCCTACCAAACAGCCGCACTGGAACAACTAAAGCATCGTGGTATTGAGGCTGTGGGGGTAAAGATACACGGTGATAAACGATCTAGACTACAACTCGCTAGTCCTCTGTTTGAAATGGGTATGGTCTACTTCCCTAAAGACCGCGTGATTGCCCCGATAATTCAGCAGATAGTTGGCTTTGGCGTTGAGAAACATGATGACCTGGCTGACGCTGTGTCTATGGCGCTTAACTACATCCAAACTAAGGTTAAATGGGAGGTAACCTTTGGCTGGGGTTGGCTTGGTGGACCGGGCGACGACGAACACATTACGTGCTACGGCATTGTATATGACGATGACTAGCATTTACATCTGTACCCCAGTACAATGGTGGTGTCTAGATTGCAGATGAGCGAACGCAAGTTCGCGTAGTTAAGCCATAGTAATGGGCAGCTACGCGAAAAGCAGGCTTAACGGCTTGTCTGCGATCTAGACAGTCACTAGCGTGGCTGTCCATTTTTATATATAAGGGCAGCCTCCGATAAATAACAAAGCCTTTAGGAGGGGCTGTCCAAATGAGTAAAGATAAAAGTAATAAAGGGTGGTTTGGTAGACACAAAGTCTTAACCATAGTAGGTGTTATTGTAGTGCTGATAATTATCGGATCAGTGGCTGCAAGTAATAACAAAACAACGGTAAATACGACAGCGAGTACGTCTAGTAGTAGTTCAAGTAGCAATAAATCTACTTCGAGCTCATCAAGCCCAACAGCTCATGTTGGCTCAACAGTAGATGTGGGCGGCAGTAAAGGTCTCGCAGTTACACTAAACCAAGTCATTGACCCAGCAAGTGGAGCAGACCAATACACTTCACCTAACGCTGGCGATAGGTTCGTAGCAATAGACGTAAAGATTGTGAATAACGGTACAGCAGCTTTTAGTGATGACGCTAATAGTGACGTAACACTTATTGGTACAGATAACCAAAGTTATACGGCTGATTTTGACAGCGTGTCTGAGTGTACCAACTTCAATAGTGGACAGTACACATTAGCTCCTGGCGAAAGTACAACTGGGTGTGTAGTTTTCCAAGTTCCAGATGCTGTTAATACAGGCAAGGTACAATTCCAGACCCAAAGTGGGCTTTCACAAAGCACTGGTGAGTGGCTAGTACCCTAACCAGCCAAACTCGAAAAATCGGCCTAGTCTTTGCCTTCACTCTCTCTTGCTTGAGCAAAAGAGTTAGGTATTGGCAAGCCCAGTTCTTCATATACAGCCTTAATTTCAGTCGCTGAGCTAACCCTACGATGTAATCCATCTGGAAACCAATAGTAAAAGGGGTTCCGTGCGATATATACTACTGCAAAGCCAAGATTTTTAAGCCTGTCTTCGTAAACCTCGGGTAGCTTATCTGCTCGATAAAACCTGTGTCCTTCTCCTTCAATACCAGTTTTCTCTTTTACATATTCAGGCCAAATGTCCATGGGTTCGGGATCAACAAGGTCTACTATCCGCCACTTTTTATCAGGATGTAGAACCTGCAGTTGCTTGTCCATATATTCATGTCTTTGCTCAATAGTGAATGGTTCTGCCAGTTGGGCTGAACCTATACAAACCACTACTTCATCGTTATTCTGCATAGCGGTATCAATGAGTTCCAGATGTCCTGGATGTAGGGGTTGAAAACGACCTAGAACTAAACCAATTGATTGTGTCTGCGCTTCTTGTGGGTTAAGGCCTTCTTGTGCCATGTAAATACTCCTTTACTGTTATACCAACTCCCTCATCAAACGATGTTGGTTCGGGAAGGATAGAAGCGTACTTTTGCAATTCGCTTAGATCCATAACTTCTTGCTGCCTTGGGATAGTTTTATCCAGATCCCATCTTAGTGTACCCTCAAAACCTAATGCACGAAACACGGTAGTCGCCATTTCTTCATAGGTAGGTGCTGTACACGTTCCTACATTTAGCACTTCCTCTTGCAAAGCAGCTTGGCCTAAGGCCAAAGTGTACTTAGCTGCGTCATCAATATATATAAATTCACGCCTTTGGGACGGTGGCCCCCACAATTCAATTTCAGTTTGTCCTGCTTCTTGAGAGTTATGAAAATCCCTAATCCACGAAGCTAGTAAGTGAGAACGACCCATTTCGTATTTATCACCCGGGCCATAAAAGTTCGGCAAGATTAAATGAGAATGTTCTATACCGCTCTTAGCTCTATAAAGGGCTGCAATATCTAGAAGGGTAAATCGTGACATTGCGTAGCTCATCAACTTTTGATTTAGCAATCTAGGATCGCCATTAAACATATCTTCTCTTAATGGCTCATCAGTAGTTGGATAGCAGCCTGTTGTACCAATTGTTACGACTTTCTTAATGCTATTTAAGGCTGCAAAAGCAAAGAGATTCTCGTACATTCGTACATTCTTTTCATACACTTCAACTGGGTTTGCTGCTGTTGCGGTTACGCCAGGGTAATAATCGGCAGCGTCAAATAATACGTCTGCTTCTTTTGCGTCTGAAATCTCTGGTGGTTTATCCTCTAATAAATTAAAGTCTCTGCTGCCCAACACAAGCATATCTTCATTGCCATTGACTCGTGTCATGGCGCTCGCCAGAAAACCGTTCCTACCTATTAGCACTTCCATTAGCGACTCCGTACACTTAGTGTTATATTGACACTATACCCAATTTATAGTAATGTCAACGTATAGATTAAAGGATTATATGGAATACGTCTACGAAGCACCCGTTTTAACTGTTGACGCTGTTATTTTTCAGCTAATGAATAATGAGCTGAATGTTTTATTAATTAAACGCAATCTAGAACCATTCAAAGATACCTTTGCGCTACCAGGTGGGTATAATCCCAAGGGCGAAACAACAATTAAAGCTTTTGAGCGAGTACTAAGTACTAAGGCTGGTATTAAGAAGGACGATCTACAGCTTATAGAACAGCTCTATACTTTTGACACAGTTGCTCGCGATCCCAGAGGGCATGCAGTGTCTGTGGCGTATATGGGGCTTACTCGTAATGCAAAAATTAAAAAGAGTAGTAGTACAGAAGATCCTAAGTTCTTTCCTGTTACCAAGCTACCAAAACTTGCCTTTGACCATGAGAGCATTATCAAGTATGCCCACGAACGTTTAAGTTCAAAAGTAACTTACACAAATGCAATTTTCGCTCTACTACCGAAGCAGTTTACATTAACACAGTTACAGCAGGCTTACGAGGCGGTACTTTGTCGACAGTTGGATAAAAGAAACTTTCGTAAGCGAATCATAGCGCTCAACCTACTAAAACCAACCAGCAAGTACTTTACTGAGGGCGCTCATCGTCCAGCACTTATTTATTCCTTCCAAAAACAAGGCTTAGAAACAAGCCCACAACTAATAGACTAATCCTTAAAATATAGTGTTGACAATACACTAACTAGAGTCTACACTAGTACTTAGATAGTGTATTAAGTACAATTACTAAGGAGCTGTCATGAAGAATATAGAATTTAGCGATTATCAGAGACTAACGTTAATAGATGTCGATGTTCAGAATGACTTTTGTCCGGGTGGAAGCCTTGCTGTCAGCGAAGGAGATTTAGTTATACCCGCCCTTAATAAGGGCTGGAGAGCCATAAAGAGTGTTGCTGAAGGCAGAGTAAGGTCTTATCCTTATGCCTATAGAGAAGATTTAGACTATAAAGAGCCTACGGCTTTCCTAACAGCAACCAGGGACTGGCACCCTAAGAAAACAAATCACTTTGGAGCGCCACCAGATTTTATCAAGACTTGGCCAGTTCACTGTGTAGCTAACACTGAAGGTGCGGGCTTTCACCCTGATTTAGATTTAAGAGACGCAGTTACATTAAGCAAAGGTACATTACCCGATCAGGACGCTTACAGTGGTTTCCAAGCACATGATAATTTCAACGAAGGGCTTGAGCAGTTAATCGGTAATCCTGAGCTTCTAAAGATTGCTGTCTTTGTGGGTGGTCTTGCAACTGATTATTGCGTAAAAGCTACAGTATTAGATGCCCGACAAAGAGGATATGACACCTTTGTTCTTAGCGACGCTATAAGAGGAGTATCACAAGAGACTTCGGCTCAAGCCGTTGATGATATGACTAGCGCTGGCGCAAGGTTTATGAGCGTTGATGAATTAGTGGAAGCTCTGAGGTAATTAACATGGAAACTTTTAGCCCAACTCTAGCAGAGACAGATACTTTACTTACTGCTGGCTTGGATTATTACAAGCCCACCATGAGTCAACTTGCATATGAGCAAGAACCAGATACGCAGGTAACCTTTACTCTCCATAATCGGGGCAATCAGCGTTTCGCTGATTATCTTGAAACCGACCAACTCCAAGAACGATTTGATGAGATCCAGGCTCGCGGTTGGACTCGACAAGAAACAGAATCTCTAGGTTCGTTAGTCCTTAACGGTGGTCAACGTGCCTTTAGCCAGGGTTATTAAGAGTACTTAAGAACACACGACCTGCCCCCTGTTGAGGTCGGGTATGACAAAGCTTCACAGGACTTAACTGTTGAGGCAACTGGCGACTGGCCAATGGCTATGTTCTGGGAGACACAAGTCATGGCTGATGTCAGTGAGGGTTTCTTTGAAAATTACTTAATAGCCCATGACATAAACCCAACTGATGTCTATAACGAAGGCGATAGACGATTAAGCGAGAAGATAGCCGTTTTACAAGCACATCCAGATATTAGAATTGCAGACTTTGGTACAAGACGTCGTTTTAGCTTAAAGTGGCATGAGCATGTACTAGAAAGACTCGTAGCAGAGTGTCCAGATAATTTAGTAGGTACAAGCAACGTGGCGCTTGCCCAGAAATATAAACTAAAGCCTATAGGTACTTTCGCTCATGAGATGCCTATGGTGTACGCAGCACTTGCTGAGATCCGTGGTCAAGATGTTCGTGGATCACACCATAGATTCCTTGAAGACTGGTATGACCTATACGGCGAAGAATATTCTATAGCCCTAACTGATACTTTTGGTACAGATTTCTTTTTCAAAGACTTTACTGCTGAGCAAGCCAAAAAATGGCGGGGAGTACGTCAAGATTCAGGCGACCCATTTGCTTTTGGAGAGCAACTAATTCGGTTTTACAGCGAGCTTGATATCGACCCAAAGTCAAAAGTACTGGTCTTTAGTGATAATCTTAACTTTCGAAAGATTGTCGAACTAAAAGAACAGTTCGGTAACCGCATTCACGATCTTGACGGTATAGGAACGAATCTTACTAACGATTTAGGGTTAACAGCGCTTAATATGGTTATGAAAGCGACTAGAGTTCAAGCGTCTGGAGCAACTGCAGCTACAGTCAAGTTAAGCGACGACAAAGGTAAGCACACGGGGCCACCAGAGTTAGTAGCTTTGTATGAAGATAAGTATTTTAGGGTCGGAGCATGAACTTCATATCTGTTAATTCCTTGAAACTTTAACGGAAAGGTGGTATGGTAAAAATTCATGAAAGTAGGATTGGAAGTATTCCCCCAGTTTGAGGATACACACGAAGGCGAAATCTCGGTACATGGCCAAAGGCTTGAGCCGTCTGTACTCTATTTAGCTCCTGAAATGCCAGGAGTAGAAGTTGAGTTTATCTCCGACAATGAGCCTCGTGAAGATATCGACCTGTACCTATGCTCCATTTACACGAGGGGGTGGAGACGGTTTAAAGAGTTCTCTGAAAGAGTCGGAAGAGAAAAAATAATTGCTGGAGGCTATCATCCTACTGCCTTACCTGAAGATTGCTTACCTTATGCTCACAAAGTAGTACCGGGGCTTTGTGGGGATATTGAGTCAATCATTGAAGAACCTAACGAAGGTATCCATACTCGTCCTTTTGCTCCTCGAGTTATGCGTCGTGATCTAGTAGACATGACTAAAATGTATCAGGTCTTTCCAGATGTAAAGCCTGATATGATGACCGGCTCCTCAAACTCAAGTGTTGGCTGTCCGTTTGACTGCGACTTTTGTAGTACGCCAAAACTATCAGGTCGTCGCATGCATGCCTCACCGCTTGAGGTAGTAGAAGCAGACATAGAGTCGCTTAAAGAACACGAGGTAAAGGTCGTCTTTATTCGAGATGAAAGTTTTGCAACTCATCCAAAGTTTCGCGATGTCGTAACGCTGTATGGCAAAGCCGAGTTTCCGATACTTTATTCATTCGGTACTGGGCATGCAATGACCGAGGAAAAGACAAAGTTACTAGCTGAAAACAACTGGCATAGCCTATGTTTTGGGCTTGAAGATGTTGGCGTAAAATATCGCAAGAATATCGGTTTAGCCGAAGCTTGTCGAATGTGCCATGAATACGGTATTAATATAACGCTAAGCTTTATTGTGAATGATGATGGTAAGACCAAGGAAGAAGCAGCACAAAACTACCAGGCGCTATATGATGCCTTTGTTACGCTTCGACCTGCCCAAGTCTGCGCTAACTTCCTCATGCCTTTTCCGGGTACAGGTATTTGGGATAAATATAAGGATCGCATTACTGAAGATGACTTTGAAAAGTACGATTCCAAAACGCCTATTCTTTCACCTCCCGAGCTTCACGATTGGCACAGGAACATGGCAGTAGCAGTGCAACTTGCTTATTATCATTCCAAAGCCTATCCAAGAGACTTTGAGTGCGGTGATACTCAACACTTACGTTTTCAGGAGCTAGAGCAACGATATGATATGGCTGATGGTAAGTGGGAGAAATGGTTTAAGCCAGATAAGGCAGCAGCCTAATATAAGAGAAGGAGAATAGTTATGACAAGCGGTGAGAAATTGCGAGAACCATATAAACTACCAGAGCGTTTTGCTTCAATGACGATACACCACCTATATGGCGTAAGTGAGGCTGTTAATGGCGAAACCGTTGATGGTTACATGGCAAAACACGGTTATGCATTGATCGCTGACCTATTAGCTAGCGGTCTTAGCAAAGAAGATATTGAGGGCTCGGTAAACTCAGGCAACCTATCAGTAGCTCACTGGCCTGCAAGAGAGCCACAAACAGACTTCTTTTGGGCGGAAGACGAAGAAACCAAAGCAAAACTTACAGAATTGGCAGATAAAGCTGTAGGGTTATGCTTTGGACAAGACGAACATCAACCTGTAGGCGGTACTTTTGCGTCGGTGGGTGCCGAACTAGGCAGCCAACAGCTAGCTATAGCAGCATTAATTTATGGACGAGAACAAGGAAGATTAAGAGAATTCCCCGAATTTGATAATGGTGCAGGCCCCGTTTACGTAGTCAGGGATAGTTTTTCTGGAAGAATGTTCGAACAATTGATACCCGAAGAGACTTAAGCCTTAACTTCGGTTGGAGAAATATGAACATCTCCGTTGCGGCCTATATCATTTATGACCACTTCAACCTGATTGACCACCTGGTTATATATGCTGTGAGCCTCGGCTGTATCAGCAGTAGTTTTGGGAGGAATTGAACCTGGATACTCCTGAGTTTCTACTTGTGATTGGTTTTCTTCACCAATACTGAATGGGCTAGTTGAAGATAGGTACTGGTAATAAGTTGCGTCCCATCTGCCGTCAACTTCTTTGCCTATGTCATATCCAGCTTCCGGCTTTGTGTTCTTAAAATTAACACCAGGCTGATAGAAGGTTACGTCTATGCCTTCAACCGCACTTGCGCTGTAATTTCCTGTGGGTATATTCTTTTTATTTACGTCAGCAGGATAGGTTACTTGAAGGTCAACTTGTGTGCCGTTAGGTAAAACCGATACCCAGGTCTTTTCAATGCCAGCGTTATTAACAGCATTAGACCCAACAAAGGAAGTGTTATCGGAACGTATATTATCTATCTGAGACTGCATTCTAACTTCCGCAGAGGTGGTAGCAGTCGGCTTAGCTTCACTACATGCCGTAACACCAATACCGGCAGCAAGTCCTACTGCTACGACTTTACCAACTCTCTCAAAACTCTTTTTCATTCCTATATTATAACACAATAATTCAATATTAGAAATACCATTTTAGCCTAGACTTCCACCCCTATTGGAGTACCTTTGTACTGCTATGCCTACATCAGTACAATTAACCAATACCTCACCGTATGAGCTACCAGATGAACAAGACGGTAGACCAGTTCATGCTGTTGCTGCCAAAGCTGCACCAGTTGAATATTGTCTTTATGCCCGTAAGTCTAGCGAGGATGATGAACGCCAAGCCCTATCCATTGATTCGCAGATAAAAGAAATGGCTATTCAAGGCCAAGCTCAAGGGCTTAGGGTAGCCGAAATTAGAAAAGAGAGTCATTCTGCAAAACAATCTGGCCAAAGACCAGTCTTTGATCAGATTATTAGTGACATACGAAGTGGTCTATTCACCGGAATACTGAGCTGGGCACCGGATAGGTTAAGCAGAAATGCTGGAGATCTAGGTACATTAGTAGATTTAATGGATCAAGGTAAGTTAATTGAGATAAGAACTCATGGCCAAGTATTTACTAACTCACCAAACGACAAGTTCTTATTAATGATCCTGTGCTCCCAAGCTAAGCTAGAGAACGATAACCGTGGCATAAATGTAAAAAGAGGTATGAAAACCAAGTGTGAGCTAGGCTTTAGGCCTAATATGACTCCTCTAGGCTACTTAAACGATCACTATTCAGGTAAAGGCCAAAAGAAAGTATTTGTAGATAAGAAACGAGCTCCTGTAATTCAACAGGCTTTTGAGAAAGTGGCGTCTGGAGCTAGCGGTAGAGATATCTACGACTGGATGAAGCTAGTCGGTTATAGAACAAAAAGTGGCAAGGTTCTAACCTTAAGTGGCGTTTACCGCATGCTTAACAACCCGTATTACTGTGGGATCTTTGAGTTCCCAGTCGGTAGTGGCAAATGGTATAAAGGCTCGTACAAACCAATTATCACTAAAGAGCTGTTTGCTGCTGTTCAACAAAAGATGGTAGTGGCTCCTAAGAGCAAGCCAGGCACTAAGCAATTTGACTACATAAAGCTACTGAAATGCGGCAGGTGTGGTTCGGGTATAACTGCCCAAGACAAATTCAAAACCCACAAGAAAACCGGGCTGACTGCCCGGTATATTTACTATCACTGTACTCAAGGCAGAGACTTCTTCTGCCCAGAGCCATACATTAGGGAAGAAAAGCTAGTTGAAGCGTTCCTAAAGCTTCTAGGTAACATAACTGTTGAGAAAGTTGAAAGCCAAGCGGCTTTGCATAAAGAACTGGATAAATTTAGAAGATTGTCCTCTGCAGTTATGGGTTACACGGATAGCACAGAGCAAGTTGAGGTTAATTTACATAACTTTGCTAAATACATCCTGACTGAGGGCAAGAGAGACGAAAAACGAGCCTTAATATCTTGCCTCAACGAAACACTTTATCTTAGAGATAAAAAATTATTGTTCACTAACGATATTCCCAAAGATTTTTAGTGTTAATTTTCTCGGTTTCCAGCTGAAAAACGATACCTTTATGGTCACTGGCGTCAGCGGGATTATCGACTAACCAATAATTAACTACGCTGTCTGCTAGCGGTTGGCTAACCCAGAACTGATCTATGCGATCATCGCCCGCTGTACGTGCAATATATTTATCATCGTTGGTTTGTTTATACATATGCCAAGCTACATCTACAAAGCCGGCTTGCTCAAGTTTCCAGGCTTGACGTCGATCAGGAACACGCTCTGGTTTAGCCGGATCACTAAGTAATGTACGAGCAGCAACGTTATAAGGCAACATCGTACTGTAGTCTGGATCAGGCCCATGTGCTGGTGGGTAATTTAAGTCACCACCAATAATTGCAAATGGACCATAGCGATAAGCTCGTGTCGTAATTAAACCCATTTCTTGGAGAGCTATATCAGAACTCATGGGTGTGATGTGTACAGAAGTAACACTTATTAGACTAGGCAGGCCGACGTCAAAGGCTGCAACACCGAAGCCAGCATATGTTTTATTGCTGTAATCATCATTCCAGCGTTGCCAGCGACCAACGGTTGCTTGTCGATAGAGTAGTGCCGGACTGTTACCGATACTAGATGGTGGTAGTGGTAAGGCCTCCAAATTTAATTCATTGCAAACCTGAGCCAGCTGCTTCTGGCCATATTTACCCCAACTCCAAGTTTCTTGCAGAAGTAGTAGATCAAGATTTTCAACTGATTTGATGCGTTCACGTAGCTGAGGCCAACGGTCTTGAGGTTCGCCTTCGCCTCCACGCAAGCCACCGAATTGCAAATTCTGGGACATAACGGTTAGGAGCATATGTTCAGTATACTAGAGTCATGTTTATTGGTATCGACATTGGGGGCACTAATATACGGATAGCTTCCTCTAAATCAGTAACAGAGCCCTCGGTTATTGAGCGTATAGATTTTCCAAATAATACTGATTATCAAGAAAATATACGACTGGTTACTCAGACTATCCAGAAACTTGCGCCAGATGTAAAAGGTATCGGAATCGGCATGCCTGGACGACTGAACGCTACTTTGACAACCATCACTCACTCTCGCACTGTTAGACAGTGGCTTAACCAGCCATTTACAGAGACTCTGACAGAAACATTTCATTGCCCAGTGCGTATGAACGGCGATGCGTACTGTGCAGCTTTTAGTGAGGCTGTTTGGGACAAACGTCACAATAATTTCTTCGGTTTAACTTACGGTACAGGCATTGGCGTAGCACGTGTAACCTATGCTAACGGCGAACCAACAATAAAAAAGTTTAGTGACGAAGAACATGCTACTTATCTGCACCCCTGGCAAAAGGATTGTGGCGGTAAGTGGGTTAGTGAAAAACTGGATAAGCCAATGGCAGATTTATCTGAAAAAGAATGGTCTGTAGTTATGGATCGCTTTTATGACCATCTTGTTACATTTATAACTGCTCTGGATCCACCACGCTTAGTAATAAGTGG